>Ga0075163_10001181_pt1 | contig 34839 bp, 31 predicted proteins | sample JI1023141ADNA_FD_71478 | JGI IMG/M metagenome (GOLD analysis project Ga0075163, IMG submission 71478) | Wastewater effluent complex algal communities from Wisconsin, to seasonally profile nutrient transformation and Carbon sequestration -... | ecosystem: Engineered > WWTP > Effluent > Algae...
AATACGCTGGTCATTCCTATCTTTCTTCCGATTATTCCAGGCATGATTGAAACCTTTTTGCTTGTTTTTAAATCATTTTGCGGGTTTTGTACCGCAAAAAGGACTGCAAAGATAGGAACAGTTATATAGTTACCAAATGCGGGTTTAAAAAAAAAGACAGGGTCTTGAGGGTTTTGACCCGGCTCCTCGTTTGAAGCTTGATTGTCAGGTATTTACCACCCGTCTGTTATTTTTATTTTAAACCCAATCTCCTTCCCGAGGAAAAGCGCTTACTTTTCAGCTCTCAAAATGAAAATGAACCTTGCTTTTTCAACCACCAAAGTGCTCTTACTCCTGGGTGGCCTGCTTTTGATCCTGAGCTTCGCAAGTATTTCAATGGGTAGTCTGGATATTCCAATGGGCGAAACTGTGTCGGCTATTTTCGGTGGAAGAGGCTCGAAATGGCATGACATTATTTGGGAATTCCGCTTGCCAAGAACCTTGACTTGCATTCTTGCGGGAATCGCGTTGGCATCAAGCGGGTTGATGATGCAAACTCTTTTTCGTAATCCGTTGGCAGGGCCCGATGTTCTGGGTCTTAGTTCTGGCGCCAGTTTATTGGTAGCTATTCTGATTTTGGGAGGTACGCAAGGGGCCATTTTTTTATCGGAACTTAGTTTAAGTCCGTGGGGCATTGCTCTGGCAGCAAGCCTTGGGAGTGGACTGGTCTTTGGTCTTGTTATAGCCGCAGCTCAAAAGGTGAAAGACAATGTTTCGTTGCTAATCATTGGATTAATGATTGGCGCGGCTGCTGCGTCCATGGTGACGGCACTTCAGTTTTTAAGTAAAGCGGATGACCTTCAGGCTTTTGTTATCTGGACAATGGGCAGCGTGGGGGGAACAGGATGGAGTGAGATTAACGTACTTATGTTGGTAACTATTATCGGAATCATCATTGCGATTGGTTCTTCAAAATCATTGAACACCCTTCTTCTTGGCGAAAATTATGCGCAAAGTCTGGGGGTTAACGTACAGCGGTCTCGATTCTTAATCGTTTTTTCCACTTGTCTTATGTCCGGTGCAGTCACAGCTTTTTGTGGCCCAATTGCTTTTGTCGGGCTGGCAGTGCCCCACCTTGTCAGAATTATTCTTAGCACCAGCAATCATAAAATTCTGTTGCCGGCCGTCATGATGGGAGGCGCCTCTTTGATTTTGTTTTGTGATATTCTTGCACAGTTGGCAGGTAGGTCACAGTCTCTTCCGTTAAATGCCGTCACCTCTCTAATCGGTGCTCCCGTTGTAATCTGGGTTGTTATGAAAAGCAGAAGTTCTAAAATCTAACGCGGGATGAGCATCGAACTTGACGAAAATAAAAAATGCCTTCTCAAAACACAGGGATTAACCCTCGGTTACAAAAAGGGTGAACAATCAACTGTTCTTTTTGAAAACCTTAACCTCTCACTTCATAAAGGCGAGTTGGTTTGTTTTATGGGCCCTAATGGCATTGGCAAATCAACGCTCATTAGAACGCTGGCTGGTTTGCAAAAACCGTTGGCAGGAGAAATAACCTCCACCGACAAAGCGAATGTCGCGATTGTGTTGACAGATAAATTATCGAGTCTAAGTATGTCGGTATATGACCTGGTTGCTTTTGGACGCTATCCTTATCTCGATTGGCGAATTCAGTTTAGTGAAGAAGATAAGAACATAATCAACCGGGCCATAACGCTTGTACACATCAACCATCTTGAGAATAAAAAATTATTTGAATTGAGTGACGGACAAATGCAAATGGCCATGATTGCGCGAGCTCTTGCGCAGGAGACACCAATTCTCTTGTTGGATGAGCCTACAGCTCATCTCGATCTTAACAACCGCGTGGAGATCATGAATATTCTGAGAAAACTTTCCAGAACAACTGACAAGTCAATATTAGTTGCTACCCACGAACTGGATCTTGCTCTTCAAACCGCTGACCTGCTATGGCTTGCTACTTCTGATAAAACCATTCACACGGGAATACCAGAAGACCTGGTGCTGGACGGAAGTTTTGATACGATCTTTCAATTCAAGGGCTTTGATCTGAAAACTGGCAGAGTTGATCACGAAATCCATCGCGGCATTTCGGTTCAGCTCTTGGGTGAAGGTTTTGAAGTTATGTGGACGCGAAATGCATTAGAACGATCCGGCTACCAAATCCAGTCAGGTGCGCCCATCTCCATTGAACTAGTCAACGAGGATAAGAAATTGGTGTGGAAGGTTAAGAAGAAAGACGTCATAACCTCCTGTTATTCGATCCGCGAATTACTGAGAAGTTTCTCGGATTAAATTCGCTCCACGCCTAACCCAGGCTTATCGGAACAATACATAATTCCATCTTTCAGAATAAAACCTCCTTTAACGACATCTCTAGCCAAATCCAGACTACCATCGAGGTCAATGTATTTTGTATTGGAGCACGCAAACGCGGTATGAAGGGCAGCAGTTATACTCACAATGCTTTCATCATTGCAACCCCAGAAGAGATCAATTCCTTCTGTCATCCCGATGCTCGCAATCTTTAACCCTTGGCCGATACCTCCACATTTCATCAGCTTAATATTAAATATTCCTGCTGCGCGAGGGGGCTTTATTAATTCTAAAGCATCTTTAGCGGATAGTAATGATTCATCGGCTGCCAATATTGCTTTCACTTCATCGGGTAATTTTTTAAGGTCAGCTATGTTCTTTGCCGGCAGCGGCTGCTCAATCAGTTCTACATCAAGTGATTTTGTCTTGTTATAAAATTCAATCGTCTGCTCAATAGTATAGCCCTGGTTCGCATCAATCCGGATGACGAATTGCTTTCCAAACTTCTCGCGCAGTTTCACAATTCGTTCAATATCCTCGTTGATATCTTTGCCCAATTTTACCTTCAGTACTTTGAACCCATTCTTGCCGTACTCGGCAGCCTCTTTAAGAGTTTCTTCCACGTTCTTAATACCAATTGTATTGGATGTGGGCATCGATTTAATTTTCTGGCCCAGGTATTTGACCAGCGGAATACCTAAATGTTTTGTGAAGGCATCATGCAAGGCAATATCCACCGCAGCAACGGCAGCGGGTGTGGTTGGGGATTTTATCCACATTTCAAAGATTAATTGATGCATCTCGCGAATGTCGCGACCGATGAGAAACTGGATATTCTTTTCACTCAATGTTTCCATCGTTTGGCCCAGGTACTCACCGGTTACATACTCGCTGGGATTCGCAGCACCAATGCCTACTATGCCATTGTCAAGGGTAATTTCAACAAATGCGTTAAGCACTTCGTCAACTGTTTTAAAGGCAATGGTGTATGGTTTTGTGTTTCCCAGATCAGCACTCCAAACTTTGATATCTTTTATTTTGGTCATTGGATTTGTTTCAATAGTGAATTATACCTGCGCAATCGATTTGTCAATCATGTCTTTAAAAATGGCTACTAACCGGGCGACGCCATCCTCAAGTGGTAAAATAACAGGGATGCCGAGTTCTTTTTCTTTTTTAGCAGCATAATCATGCGCTTCATTTTCATTCATGCCCCTCGTGTTGACTGTAAGTGCTATAGTAGGCGCGCCATAAATTTTTATCAACGCAATTTCATCTTTAATCTCGGGTATATAAGCGGGATAAAACTCCATGTCTTTGTATTGCTTACGCATGGGATTATGTTGCAATACAACACCGTTGGCATCCGCAGAGACGATCCACTCAGAGCCGGCAGGACCACTTGGATTGCGTAGTGCTGATTGGCCCTCAATAAAAATAATATCGGGCTTTGCTTCTTCCCAGCATTTGACAATGGCATGTTCCATTTCACCTGAAATAAAATCATTCAACGTGCTGTCAAAAACAAATCCATACTTGGCGCCTTGCATCCAGCCGGTTTGTCCGGTATAAATCATTTCAGCCCTGTAGCCTGCTTGCTTCATGGCTTCGGTCAGGAATCGAGTTGTGGTTCTTTTTCCAAGTGAACAGTCAGTTCCGAGAACGGCAATCTTGGGGCAATGCACTCGCTTAATATCTCCCGACCAGAAATGAAGGTCTTTAAATTTCTTTGGCTTGCGAACATCAATTATCTCAAGACCCTTCGCCTTGGCCAACCCGGCAAGCTCTGGATTGTCAGAAATATATTCGTGAAGGCCATTCACTAAACTGTAATTATTTTCAAGAGCTTCTTTAAGCAATACACGAAGTGATTCAGGAATTACCCCTCCTTTCGTGGCCACGCCAATGATGCAATACGTTGCTTTCTCTTTGGAAGATTTTATGAAATCACCAATGGTAGCGAACACGGGAATATTTCTTTTTTTTCCATCGAGAATTTCACCCGCATCTTTTCCGGCTTCCTTTGGGTCAATTACGCCAAGAATATTAAATCGGTCTGTGCCGCGAATAAGTCCATGCGCTGTCTTTCCGTTGCTGGAGGTTAAATAACCAGCAGTAATGACGATGGCGTTACTTTTTTGCATACGTTTAATTTGAAGGGCGAAAATTTCGGCTAATAAAAGCAGTTTTCAAAAGACTATTAGATGGGGTTAACAATTTCAAGAAAATCGTCAAATTCTGGCCGGTTATTTGCAATCATGCTGAAACGATCCCAAGATTAAATTTTAAGTCAGTAGAATCAATGTAATTTTATATCGTTAAACCTTAAAAGACGCACCTATGAAAAAGTATTTAATGGTAATTCTTATAACTGCATTTGGTAGCGCTCAGGCCCAATCAATTGTCGGCACCTGGCAGCAGGTGGATGAAAAGACTTGTTTAACAAGTCAATTCGAGCAAAGCGATACTGAAAAAGAGTTGCTTCAGGGCTTTGGCTCAACCCAAAATGCAGTAGCCAAGCTGATCAAATTTGGCATCAAAGGCACAGGCGAAGAAGGAATCTTTTCGAAAGGAAAGAAAAAAGGAAGTGCTATGAATGGCTTTATGTATCAGGTGAACGGTCAGGAATTACTGCTACTTGATAAGAAGTCGGGCATTATGACGCAACGATTCATCATTGACGAGCTTAGTGTTTCAACATTGAAGATTCACAACGCCAGCAAGGATTGCGAGGTCAGAAGTTTTTCACGGATAAAATAATTATCTTTGAAGATGGACTCTTTAGGTATCAAAGAAGAATTGAAGCAAAGAATCGATAGTGAGGATAACCCAATTGTTCTAAACGCTATTAAAGAACTGCTTTTTCCTGAGGAGAACGATCCGATCTATATTGAAAAACTTATTTCAAGAACCCGTGAAGCAGAGAAAGACATTGAAGCCGGTAGGGTCTATACAAGTGAAGAATTTAAATCCAAACTAGATGAACTCTTTGCGAAGTTAGCCAAGAGAAAATGAAGATTGTTTACACTTCACAATCCTGGCTTAGCCTTGAGGCGTCCGTGGCCTTTTTACTCCTGCAAGAATTCTCAGAAAAGAAAGTTGCCGAAATTATCAATCAGGTATTTGACCGAGCGGAATCGCTAGCGAAATTTCCCTACAGCGGACAAAAGGAAATTTTTCTTTCTAAAGGTAAGAGAGAGTACAGAAGATTGAATGTAGATCATTTCAAAATCATTTACTTCATTGAGACGGAAACTGTGTTTATCACCGACATCTTCGACTCACGTCAAGATCCCAAAAAAATGAAGGGTTAATTTTATTATGACTGAAGTAACCATCACAAAGCGCGACATTCGCAAACTCAAGCTCGAAGAGTTAAAAGAGTTTTTTGGCCAACATGGAGAAAAGCCTTTTCGCGCTCAGCAAGTTTATGAATGGCTTTGGAATAAATCGGCCAAGAGTTTTGAACAAATGACAAACCTCTCCGTGGAATTGCGGAGTATGCTGAAAGAACACTTTGTTATCAATCACATCAAAGTGGACAATATGCAGCGCAGTGCAGATGGCACCATAAAAAATGCCGTGACACTTCATGATGGACTCATTGTTGAATCTGTTTTAATTCCAACCGAAAAAAGGATAACGGCCTGCGTATCCTCGCAAGTGGGCTGCAGTTTGGCTTGTAAGTTTTGTGCCACGGCACGACTCAAGCGTCAACGCAATTTAAGTCCGGATGAGATTTACGATCAGGTTGCTGCTATCAAAGAACAAAGCGAACTTTTTTTTGGTCGCCCGCTGACCAACATTGTATTCATGGGTATGGGCGAGCCCTTATTGAATTATGCCAACGTCATTTCTGCGATTGAAAAAATTACTTCTCAGAAAGGATTAAATATGGCTTCGCGGAGGATCACTGTTTCTACCGTGGGCATTGCCAAAATGATCATGAAAATGGCTGACGATGGTGTTAAGTTCAATCTGGCTGTCTCACTTCATGCCGCTATTGACAAAACGAGGTCGTCTATTATGCCGATTAACGATACTAACAACCTGGCTGAGTTAGGCGATGCGCTTCGCTACTGGTATCAAAAGACGAAGCGCATAGTAACCTACGAATATGTAGTATGGCAGGGCATCAACGATACAGAAGAGCATGCGCGAGCCTTACTTAAATTTTGCAAGATTGCTCCCTCAAAAGTTAATCTCATCGAATACAATCCCATCGATGATGGCGAATTTAAGCAAGCCCCTGAAGGTGTTTTGAACATGTACATGGACTTGCTGGAAAGAAACGGAATAACCACCCGTATTCGCAAAAGCAGAGGAAAAGATATTGATGCTGCGTGCGGACAATTGGCCAACAAGGCTTAATTTTTTTGAACTAAAACCTTTCCCATCATCCATTCATCTCAGTTCTATGCATTATTGTCTTTTCATGAGATGCCTCAAATTATTTTGTTTAGCCCTACTATTTAATACTACCGTCTATTCACAAAAATTGGTTAGCGGAATTGTCGTGGATTCAGCCACACTAAATATTCTACATGGGGTGACGGTGCGGGTCAAAGGCACCAACCGGGGAACCGCCACCAATGAGAGCGGCATCTTTACCATTCTGGCAACAAAAACCGATACGCTTATCTTCTCCTCCATCGGTTATTCAAAATATACCCTCGCTGTCTCTTCTCAGGAAGAGACGCTGTTTGTAAGAATGAAAGAGTCGGCAACACTACTCAGGGAGGTAACAATCAATGACAACAAATTCCATCTGAATCTAAAGCATGTTGAGTCGCCTGCACTAAAGGCTGCCAAGCCAATGAAAGCAGGTAGTAATAGTGCTCCAACAAATGGAATTGGTGTTGGGGCGAGCGTCAATTTCTCCTATTTCTCCAAACTTGAAAAGGAGAAAAGAAAACTACAAAAGATCATGAGCGAGAATGAAAAACTTAGGCCCTATCTTGAAATTATTAATGACCCTGGCTTAAAGGCCGAGATCATGGAGCGCTACACCCTCAGCGAGGAAAAGTTTTACGAACTACTTTCTATGTATAATGAGCGTAGTCCGGAGGTAATGTACTCTAACAACACCGGCATCATTCTCAATTCGCTACTCTCCCATTTCAACACTGCGGCCGGGAATTGATGTAGTTTTTCAACGTGATCGCAATTCTTCCTCTGTTTCTTTTTAACTTTCCAATAAGTTTCAGTTATGGAAGAACATTTCGAAAGCCCCCAGATCGTTCGCGACTTTGTCATCGGCATGTCTGATGGACTCACAGTTCCATTTGCGCTCGCGGCAGGACTTAGCGGGGTTGTTGACTCGACATCCATTGTGATTACCGCAGGGCTCGCTGAAATTGCCGCTGGCTCAATTGCTATGGGATTGGGCGGCTACCTAGCAGGGCGAACGGAAATTGAACACTATGAGTCGGAAGAAAGAAGGGAGTTCGATGAAATCGAGAACAAACATGAGATTGAAATAAAAGAAACCAAAGAGATTTTTGCCGAGTACGGATTAAGTGAACCACTACAAGAGACAATTGCAAGGGAGATGGCAAAGAATCCCAGAAAATGGGTAGACTTTATGATGCGCTTTGAATTGGGTCTTGAACGACCCGATAAAAACCGTGCACACCAAAGTGCGCTCGTCATCGGCATTAGTTACATTATCGGAGGACTGATTCCGCTTAGCGCTTATTTTTTTACGGACACGGCTTTTCAGGGCCTTGTTTATTCTTCCATTATCACCGTCATCTGCCTGATTGTATTTGGTCTCGTCAAAAGCAAACTTACGGGACAGCCGTTGTTCAAAGGTGCATTACGCGTTGCTGTTGTGGGCGGAGCCGCTGCGGCCGCAGCTTTTCTTATAGCTAAGTTAATCGCCTGATCAACTTATTTCTTGCTTGCATTAAATAGTTTCTCCTTCTCCTCTTTTGTTAGGCTTTCATAACCACGATCTGAAATTTTATCGAGGATGACATCAATCTCTTCCTGCGTGGCCTTATTAAAGCTGGAGGTTGATTTCTTGGGTTCTGACTTTCGATATGTAACTTTTACGTTGGGGCTTGGTTTAAAAAGCCCTTTGAACCAATCGAGGGTTACTGTAAGCCATCCGCCCCAGTTCACGCCAGCCTGCAACTGTTTGGTGTAAATAAAACCCATCAGCGCTCCGCCCAGGTGAGCAATATTTCCACCAGCATTGGAACCTACAGATCCTAAGAAGGAAAGAACAATGTAAAACGCAACGATATATTTGATTTTAACGGGGCCAAAGAATAAAAGAAAAAAAGTATAATTGGGAAGTAGAACCGCGGTAGCTACCATGACTGAATAAATTGCACCAGAGGCACCGACCATTCCTTCGAAGGTAGATCTCTCTTTAAAAAAGGGAATCGTATTGAAAACGATCAAATAGGTTATCCCTGCAGCCAATGCGCCCAGTAGATATAATGCAATAAGCTTATCGCTCCCTAGATACTCCACAAATAACTTTCCGAACCAGTATAGCGCCAGCATATTAAAGAGGATATGAAAGATATCCGTCATACTATGCGCAAAGGCGTAACTGAAAATTGTCCACGGGCGAGTGACGAACTCCACAAACCGGGGAGGAATAGAGAACTGATTATGGACTACGTTGAAAATTTCTTCAAAGCCTGAAATTTTCGAAAACACATAAATAACCGCCAGCGTCAAAAAAATAGTCACGTTGATAATAATCAACTGCACATGCGCGCTGTTGGGTCGTTGAAATGCGTTTTTAAATTCTTCTAACATAGTACTTAAGAACCCTTTCCTTCTTATAACAACGAATTACCAATTTCCTCTTCCCTGGCTTCTCCAAAAAGTGATAATAATAAAAGCTATAAACGCTCCACCAAAATGGGCCAAATGCGCTACTGTGCCGCTTCGATCCATGGCGTAGGTGATAAATCCCATAATAAACACCATGTACTTGGCTTTGATAGGAATAGGCGGAAACAATAGCATAATCTCCAAGTTCGGGAAAACGAGACCAAAAGCCATGAGTATTCCATAAATAGCACCCGAGGCACCTAACATGCTTCCTCCACTGCCGGGAAAAATAAAATAATTAACCAACGCATAGATAACTCCCGCACCAATTCCCGTGGCAACATAAAATGTCAGAAACTTTTTTTCCCCCCAATGGCTTTCCAGAATAGGAGCAAAGGATGCCAATGCCAGCATATTGAAAAAAATATGACCCATGCCACCGTGTGCAAACATGTAGGTGAAAAACTGATAGGGCTTAAAGTAAGGAGAGTTCATGTCCCACAAAGCCATTCGCTCAGTCAAATAGAAATTTGAAGCAAGATTTTGAAGCAAGAAAACTACAACATTGACAATGATGATATTCCTGACCAGTGGTGTGACTCTAAACATTCGGGTTATTTTGAATTTAGCCTTTACTTAACGCGCAAAGTAACTTTCAATCTTAGACGTATCAAAAATAAAAAATGTTGGGGTGCCCTCGGGAGAAAAATTGGGGTTCATACAGGAGAATAGTCCTGCCACCAACGAATTTAGCTCCTCATGCTCAAGCCGTTGGCCCGATTTAATGGAAGCGCGCTTCGCCAAGGAACGTGCTAAATTTTCTTTTACAGGAAGGGTGAGTTCGGACTGGTTTTTCTTAAACTGCTCCATCAGGCCTTCAAAGAGCTCTTTTTCACCCCCCTTGATATCGGCTGGCACACCTGATATCACTATTGCATTCTTACCAAAGACATCAAACTGAAACCCCAATGCCTTAATCTCGGAGGCCATTTCCTCTACGAGTGCAAAATCCGCAGCGCTGAAGCTTATGGTTTGAGGAAAAAGACTTTGTTGACTATTGCCAGGTGTTCCTTTCAGCTGCAACGAATACTTCTCGAACAAAACTCTCTCATGAGCGGACTGTTGATCAATGATCATTAGGCCGGCCTTCACGCTTCGCACGATGTACCTCTGATGAAGTTGAAACAAAACATCTGCCTCTTCCTTCTTAATTGAATCCGTTCCGCTGTTCATGGAACTTTCAAACCGAAGTGTCACTTTATCGGATGCTTCTTCGCGAGATTCTGCTTTCTGTTGAAATAATTTTGATCCAACACTTTCCTGCTCAAATAGTTTTTCCCAGTTCTTCAGGTTGGACTGTTGAAGAGAGTTACCAAACTGCTCGTTGTAATATTGCTCTTTGGTAAACACCTGCGCCCCACTCAATTTGTTGACAAGATTCACGTCAGCCTGAAAATCAATAGCTGGTGTAAGGTTGTGAGCACCCAATGCTTGCCGCACCGCTGACCGTACCACTGCGTAAACCGCCCGCTCATCGTCAAACTTAATCTCGGTTTTGGTAGGATGTACGTTGACGTCAATATGTTTAGGATCAATTTCGATAAACAAAACGTAAAACGGGAAACTGGCGTCTTGAAGCAATCCTTCGAATGCACTCATCACCGCATGATTGAGGTAATTATTTCTGATGAACCGCTGATTAACATACAGGAACTGTTCTCCGCGCGTCTTCTTTGCTGATTCAGGTCGACCGATGTACCCGGTTACTTTAACAAAAGCGGTCTCCTCCTGGCAGGCAGCAAGTTGCTGTTGATACGATTTTCCATAGAGGTTGATGATACGCTGACTTAACTTACCCGAAGGAAGATCATAAACGATCTCATCGCCATTAATTAAAGTGAGATTAATATCAGAATTAGCCAGTGCCAGTCGCTGAAATTCGTCTATGATATGTTTAAGTTCAACGGGGTTTGACTTGAGAAAATTTCTGCGCGCGGGAATGTTGTAAAATAAATTCCGGATACTGATGCTTGTTCCTTTATCGCACGCGACTGGTTCTTGTTTTTTTACCTCCGATCCTTCTACCAATAAAAATGTTCCAAGATCATGATGACTCAATCGCGTTTTCATCTCCAATTGAGAAACTGCCGCAAGCGATGCCAGTGCCTCACCTCGAAACCCCATCGTGCGAAGTTTGAACAGGTCTTCTGCGGTACGAATTTTGGAAGTGGCGTGACGCTCAAGACTCATGCGCGCATCTGTCTCACTCATCCCTTGCCCATCATCAATGACTTGCAATAACGTTTTACCTGCCTCCTTTACGATCAGCTTAATGTGAGTTGCGCCTGCATCAATTGAATTTTCAATCAACTCCTTTACTGCAGAAGCCGGGCGCTGCACTACTTCTCCGGCTGCTATTTGATTGGCAATGGAATCAGGAAGAAGCTGAATTATATCCGGCATTAATTATTTTATTAGATCGAATTGATTACAGGAACCGAATAAATCTACCTTCTCTTAAACTTGAAATATAAGTAAAGTGGAACAACGGGTATAAAGCTATACATCGCTGCTTTTCCCCATTGCAAGAAGGCAATAAGAAACAGTACAATAAACAATAATACCCCAAACCTAAGCAGATTAGATTGCAAGGTGTCTGATGTGGTTTTCGATCGCCTGCGTGCCGCCTGAAACGAGCCGGCAATTCTGGATCTATAGGCCTGAGATTCTTCCCCGACATGTCCACGCTCGAGTTCAATATCCCGCTTTATCCGCAGCTCCCTTTCTTTCATTTCCTCTTTTTGCGGGTCATAAAAGCGCGGGGTATAATTGAACCTTTGGTAATTTGGCGTTTTGGTAAAGAGCGACAAAAATTTCATAATTAATGGAATTAACTTTGTGGCAATGATTGCAGGCTAAAACTATCCGGCAGCACAACACCTTTTGAATGTACAAAAATGCCTCTATTCATTTTCAATTACAAAATTCATAATGGCGCTATGCTGAAAAAAAGTTGGCTCATTTTCCTACTTCTTACTGGATTTCTGCGTGTTTCTGCACAGGAATTGAAAACCAAGTGGGTAGACAGTGTTTTTCAAACTTTGTCACCCGAGGAGAAAATTGGTCAGCTCTTTATGATACCCGTCTCGCCCTATACCAGCCCAGGCGAAATAGATGAACTAAAAAGACAGATTAAAATTTACCACTTCGGGAGTCTTTTTATAACCCGGGGAGGTCCCGAAAGTCACGTCTCAATGATCAATCAATTGCAGGCTCTTTCAAAAGTACCTATGCTGGTGGCTATGAATGCGGAGTGGGGACTTGGGCAAACAATGGACAGTACCATGAAATTTCAAAAGCCACTTGTGCTTGGTGCCTTGAAAAATGACAGTCTTATTTATGCTGCCGGTTCTGAAATAGCACGACAAATGAAACTCCTTGGCATTCACATCAACTTCGCACCTCATGCGGATATTGATATGCCATCAGAGAATTCTTCCATTGCACTAAGGTATTTCAGTAATGATAAAAAAAGAGTTGCCACCAGGGCTGTTGCTTTTATGAAAGGACTACAAGATCACGGTATCATTGCCTGCGCAAAGCACTTGCCCAGTCAGGAAAAAGGTGGAAAAGAAAATACAAGCCAGCACGAAGTGCTCAGCTTCAATAGTAATCGATTGGATACATTGGATTTTTACCCTTATCAACAGCTTATTAATGAAGGACTGGGAGGAATGCTTACTACGCACCTTCATTTCTCTGCAGAAGAAAAAAAAGGTCTTGTCTCTGCTTCCATTTCAGAAATATTTATTTCCGAAATTTTAAAGAAAAGGATCGGATTTAAAGGGCTTACCTTCACGGAGATTCCGTACCTCCAAAGTGTTGCAGGCAAACTAAAACCCGGTGATACTGAACTTCTGGCCTTTAGTGTTGGCAATGATATCCTTATTTCTCCTTTAAAGACTCGTGATGCCGTTAAGAAAATTATAAAAGCGATAAAGAAGAATCCCGCTCTTAAAAATCAATTAGATGTCAGCGTACGAAAAATTCTTGAAGCGAAATATTCAGTAGGCCTTGACAGCTTTAAAAAAATAACTACTGATAATTTGACAAGTCGGCTTCATTCCGAAGAGGCGATGCTACTTCAGCGTCAGATTTCAAAAGCGGCTGTTACCGTTGTCCGGAATGTTAACTCAAGCATTCCAATAAAAATTCTGGATAATAAACGATTCATTTCCCTCTCTGTGGGGAAAGAGAAGCAGAATGAGTTTAATCATTACCTTTCAAAATACGCAAGCATCGATAATCATGCATTGCTAAAAGCCTCTGATACTCTTGACTTGAAACAAAAATTAAGGCCAACCGATGTATTAATCATTTCTCTCTTTTCAAATTCTACTCTTTTGAGAGAGCTTGCCCCTTTCATCCGGCAACTTGCATCAACTCATGAAGTAATTCTATGCAGTTTTGGAAATCCATTGATGTTGAATGATGTTGGCGAACTGCCTTCAATAATTGAAGCTTATACCGAAGAAGATGAAATACCTAAAATAGCAGCTCAAATTATTTTTGGAGGTTTACCTGCCGAAGGTGTGTTGCCTGTCACAACAACATTGCTTCCTGTGAATGAAGGATTGAACACATCGCGCTTCGATCGCTTTGAATATGCACTCCCTGCCGAGGTGGGAATGGACAATAATACTTTGGATAAGATAAAATTAATTGCAAGCGAAGCGATTGATTCCGGAGCAACACCGGGTTGTTCAATTCTCGTTGCAAAAGATGGAAAGATAGTATACGAGCAAACCTTTGGGTCACTGACTTACGAAAATAAGACGCCCGTTACGGATGAGACTATCTTTGACCTTGCTTCCCTGACCAAAGTAACCGCCACATTACAAGCTGTAATGTTTATGCAAGAAAAGGGACTCATTGATATCAACAAGAAAATATCGGTTTATCTACCCGAACTCAAGGAATCAAACAAAAAAGATTTTATCATCAAGGATGTCCTTACTCATCAGGCTGGTCTTTGGCCTTTTCTCCCTTTCTGGGCACAAACCATGAAGGACTCTATTCATCTGCCAACGTACTATAACGCAACGAGTAGTGACGAATTTCCATTTCCTGTAGCCGAAAATTTGTTCGCTAGTAAAAACATGAAGGATAGTTTGTGGCAATGGATCATTAAAGCAAAAGTACGTGAGAAGCCCGATCGTACGCCTTACGACTATCGCTACAGCGACATGGGTTTCTACATGCTACAGCACCTGGCAGAGAAAATACTCAATCAACCGATGGAAGATTTTCTATCGCAAAATCTTTATGATCCCCTTGGAGCACACACAACAGGTTACTTGCCTTTGAAGCAATTTTCTGCCGAACGCATAGCGCCAACGGAAGATGATAAACTCTTCCGTAAATCTTTGCTAACCGGATATGTTCACGATCAGGGAGCAGCGATGCACGGAGGGATTGCCGGGCATGCTGGTTTATTCAGTACTGCCAACGACCTGGCAAAACTCGGACAGCTATGGCTGCAAAAAGGAAGCTATGGTGGGCTTCAGATTTTCAAACCCGAGACCATCGAATTCTTTACCCAAAAACAATACGAAAATAGTCGCAGGGGCTTGGGCTGGGATAAACCAGTCCATAGTGACCCTGCGGGGCCTACGTCTCTGTTCGCTTCCCAAAAGACATTTGGGCATACGGGCTTTACCGGCACTTGTATTTGGGTCGATCCTGAATTTAATTTGGTCTATGTTTTTCTTTCCAATAGGGTGTATCCTGACATGAATAACAATAAACTATTAAATGCTAATATCCGTCCTCGTATACAGGATGTGATTTATCAATCAATTTTTGAGTATAGTAGTCATCATCAAAAATAGCTGAAACCAAACCGGGCCAAACTCGGTTTAACCTTAAAACCCAAACCTGTGGATAAAATCAAAATTGGCATCGTATGTTACCCTACTTTCGGGGGGAGCGGTGTAGTGGCAACCGAACTCGGTAAAGCACTTGCTCAACATGACCACAAAGTGCACTTTATTACCTATTCCCAACCCACCCGCCTGGACTTTTTGAATGAAAATCTTTTCTATCATGAAGTTGATTTCCGGTCGTATCCCTTATTTGAATATCCGCCTTATGAGCTTGCCTTGGCGAGCAAAATGGTGAGTGTGGTAAAAAATGAAAAGCTTGACCTCCTCCATGTACATTACGCCATTCCACATGCATCCGCAGCCTATATGGCCAAGCAAATATTAAAGACTGAAGGAATTACTATTCCGGTAGTTACCACGTTGCATGGCACGGACATCACCCTTGTAGGCAAAGATGCCTCCTATGAACCGGTAGTAACGTTTAGTATAAATCAATCGGACGGAGTAACGGCTGTATCAGAAGACCTAAGGAAACAAACTTACGAATTCTTTAAAATCACCAATGAGATTGAAGTCATTCCAAACTTTATCGACCTGGAAAAATTCAAGAAGCAAAAGAAAGATCATTTTAAAAAAGCCATCTGCCCCAATGATGAAGCACTTGTTGTTCACACTTCCAACTTTAGAAAAGTAAAACGCATTGGAGATGTAATTCAAATTTTCTCTAACATTCATAAAGAGATTCCATCCAAACTGCTGATGATTGGTGATGGCCCTGAACGAACTGGCGCTGAGAAGATGTGTCGTGATATGGGCATTTGTGATGATATTCGTTTCCTTGGAAAGCTGGAGGCAGTAGAAGAAGTTTTGTCGGTTGCTGACTTGTTCTTAATGCCTTCAGAAAAAGAAAGCTTTGGTTTAGCGGCTCTCGAAGCCATGGCCTGTGAGGTGCCAGTCATTTCATCAAATGCCGGAGGTATACCGGAACTCAATGTTCAAGGTGTAACGGGATTCCTGAGCAATGTAGGTGACGTAGAAGACATGACCCGAAAGGCGCTGTTTGTTCTCGACAAAAATAATCTGCCTCGATTTAAGGAAAGTGCGTTGAAGAGAGCCAAAGAATTCGATATCAGTAATATTTTGCCGTTGTACGAAAATTACTACCACAAAATAATGGAGAAAACTGCGGAGAAAATCATTTCATAACTTGACTTGGGCAAAAGCCCATCGCTTTGTAAATTTGTTTTGATTTCTGCGCACTAATAGGGGTTGATCAGTTGTTAGTTGTCATAAATGGTAATCCAGCATTTATATGACTAGAGAAATTAAACCACAGCATACCGGCACACGGCAACTTTTTAAGAGTCCGGTTTTAGAGAAACTCAGTCGTACACACATCTCCGTTCCGCTGAGCATCTTTTTTGTTTATTCCACCTCTCTACTCTATTGGAGCATCGCGCACACCTCGCTAAGTGCAATCGTAACGATCGGCATGTTTGTCGTTGGCTTTATTTCGTTTACATGGGTGGAATACATGGCACATCGTTATTTGTTTCATATGCACACCTCCACAACCTCGAGGGAAAAGATTCAATACACTATTCACGGGGTACATCATGAGTTTCCCAAGGACAAAGACCGATTGGCGATGCCTCCCCTATTAAGCATCACCATTTCCACATTGCTTTTGCTTTTGCTTCGGCTGATTATGGGCGACTTCGTCTTTTCGTTTCTGCCAGGATTTCTTACCGGCTATGCCTTTTACCTCTCAATTCATTATCTGGTTCATGTCTATCCATCACCAAGAAATTTTTTTAAAGCCCTTTGGGTGAATCATAGCATTCACCATTACAAAGGTGGTGAGTACGTTTTTGGCGTGTCTTCTCCGCTGTGGGATTACATTTATGGAACGATGCCAAAGTAGATAAACAAAAAAAGGCCACTAACGGCCTTTTGCTTGATTGAACTCGTACTGTCGCTCAGATTCTTGTTTCCTTTTTCAGAGCTTTCTGAGGAGCTTTTGAGTAAGTAGGGCAGGTGTATGATGAGCAAGAAGACATCACCACCGATGCTACAAGGATTAAAAGCGCAACTGATTTTTTCATAAGACTAAATTTTATACAAAACTAACAGGTCCAATTTCCGGTTTTGGGTAATAACGGCAAAATCCTTACATGAGTTCCAAAACCTGATGGATTCACCCCTAAGTTCGTCCTGGAAAATTAAAGTAACCCAAGGCAAACAGAATCGCTGATTTTTTGGTTTAATTGGAGTAACTGAGACAACGTATATGGGCGGTCATCGATTTTCAAAGTACACACCCCCTCCTCAAAACGATAAAACGGACTTTGAAAGGCTTTTGAAGGTATTTATGCAGCTTATCCTCATTACGTCAGGTAATGTGGGCGAGGCGCTTCAATGGCTTACAGAAGTTGATCGCCAGTATAAATTGGGAACCGAGAGCTATGGGGTGGGTGATTTTATTGAAGACTTGAAAAAAAATGGCTACATCTCCGAAGAGGGACCCAACGGAGAATTCAAACTCAAACCAAAAAGTGAACAGAACCTCCGTCAATCAGCTCTGGAGGAAATCTTTGGTAAATTAAAGAAAACCAAAAGTGGTGATCATAAAACACCGCATAATGGTCGTGGAGATGAACCGACCACTGACAGGCGTGATTACGAATTTGGCGACACGCTTGAGCAGATATCAATGACGGATTCTCTTAGAAATGCACAAATCAATCATGGTGTTGAAAATTTTGCAATGACCGAAGAGGATTTGGAGGTTATCGAAAGCGAATTCAAAACACAAACCTCCACCGTATTGATGATTGATATCTCCCACTCAATGATTCTTTATGGAGAAGACCGGATAACACCAGCCAAGAAAGTTGCAATGGCACTGGCCGAGCTGATCACCAAAAAGTATCAAAAAGATACGCTCGACATTCTTGTCTTTGGCGATGATGCATGGCAAATCGAAATTAAAGATCTCCCCTATTTGCAAGTCGGCCCCTACCATACCAATACTGTAGCAGGTCTGGAACTTGCCATGGATATTCTACGAAGAAGGAAGAATAGCAACAAACAGGTCTTCATGATTACCGATGGTAAGCCAACCTGTATCAAGCAGGGAATTAAATATTACAAAAACAGCTTTGGCCTTGACGATAAGATTTTAAGTAAAACTCTAAACCTGGCGGGTCAACTGCGAAAACTAAAAATTCCTGTAACAACTTTCATGATTGCCACTGATCCTTATTTAAAGGCTTTCGTAAGAGAGTTTACCAAAGCGAATAATGGCAACGCCTATTATAGCAGTCTTCAAGGACTTGGCAATTTGGTGTTCGAAGACTTCAAGAGGAACCGCAGAAAAAATTTGTAATTATACTTTCACAAAGCAAGATCAACCTGATACACTACTGATGACAAATCTTATGAACATAAAGACCCTGGGCCAACTAAAGGCTTCAGGTTATGTTGCCAAATCAATTAAAGAAGAACTTCGTGCAAACCTGATCGATAAGCTTCGTAAGAAACAAAACGTTTTCGAAGGAATATGGGGATATGAAGAAACGGTAATACCTGATTTAGAACGCGCCATCCTTGCCGGGCATGATATTAATTTATTGGGATTGCGAGGGCAGGCCAAAACCCGTTTGGCCCGGCTGATGGTTAACTTATTGGACGAGTTCATTCCCGTAATTGAAGGTTCTGAATTAAATGACGATCCTCTCAGGCCAATTTCACGGTTTGGAATTGATGCCATCAATAAATCGGGAGATGAAACACCCATCACATGGTTGCATCGCGATGAGCGTTATACCGAGAAGCTTGCTACTCCGGATGTTTCTATTGCCGACTTAATTGGTGACGTAGATCCTATAAAAGCGGCCTCTCTTAAACTTCCTTATTCCGATGAGCGGGTAATTCACTTTGGATTAATTCCCAGGTCTCACCGTTGCATTTTTGTAATTAATGAATTACCCGACTTGCAGGCACGAATTCAGGTAGCGTTGTTCAATATTTTGCAAGAGGGAGATATTCAGATTCGTGGTTTCAAGCTGCGATTGCCACTGGAAATTCAATTCGTTTTCACAGCCAATCCTGAAGACTATACAAACAGAGGCAGCATCGTAACACCACTTAAAGATCGTATTGATAGTCAGATCATCACACACTATCCTAAAACGCTGGAGATAGGCAAGAAAATAACTCAGCAAGAAGCGCGGATCAAGGAAGTCCAAAAGGCATCTGTCACGTCACTCGAGATTGCCAAAGATCTGGTAGAACAAATTGCTTTTGAGGCCCGGAAAAGTGAATTCATTGATCCGAAAAGCGGAGTATCCGCCCGCCTCACCATCTCGGCCTACGAGAATTTGATTGCAGCTGCAGAACGGAGGAGCATCATCAACGGAGAGAAAAATACATTTATCCGCGTGGCCGATTTCATCGGAGTTGTACCCTCCATTACAGGAAAGGTGGAGCTAGTGTATGAAGGAGAACAAGAGGGCCCGGGAATAGTAGCACAGAACCTGGTGGGCAAAGCTATACGGACACAGTTTGTTAATTATTTTCCCGATCCAGAGAAATACAGAAAGCAAAAAGAAAAAAGTCCCTATAAAAAAGTAACAGATTGGTTTGGTGAAGGCAATACAATTGATTTGCTCAATGACCTGAATAACGGGCAATACGAGGCGATCCTTAAAAAAGTGCCAGGCCTGGCTGATGTTGTAAAAGAGTTTCATAAAGCACAGGATGACAAAACGAAACTATTTCTCATGGAGTTTGCTCTTCATGGATTGGCCGAATACAGCATGTTAAGCAAACACAATCTATCCTCCGGACTACAATTCAAGGACTTACTGAGCAGCATGTTCTCGTTGCCAAAACCAAGTGATGATGACGAGGATATGGATGACGATGAGTCATTTGGCACGAAAGGAAAGCGCTAGTCTCTTGATGTGACTTGTTATGAATCCCTCCGAAGCCGTCAGCATAAACGGGCAACAATTAAGCGAGCTTAGAAAACTTGTTAATCAAGGCGAAGGTCCTCATCTCGAGTTTAAAAGGAAAGCGTCTCATCCTGAAAAAATTATTCGTGAAATGATCGCCTTCGCGAATACAGGCGGTGGTACCGTATTAATTGGCGTTGATGACAATGGTAGCATTCCAGGAGTGAAATATCCGGACGAAGAAATTTTGGTCATTCAACAAGCTCTTCAAAAAGCGTGCAGACCAACCTTGCATACCCTGGAGACAATCATTCCTCTTGACGAGAATCAATTTGTTGTCCGACTTGACATTCCTGTAAGTCCACGCAGGCCGCATTTCAATGTACTTGGCAGCGATACCAAAGAAAGCTATGTGAGAGCCAATGATATGAGCATTAAGGCAAGTCGCGAGATGGTTGAGATCATAAGGAGGTCAAAACAAAAGAAGGACATCAGGTTCAACTATGGTGACCCCGAAAAGCAGCTCATGGAATACCTGGAGCTAAATAAAACCATTTCGCTGGACGAATACCGAAAGCTGGCGAAGCTAAATCGCTTTCGGGCAGCCAAGAAATTAGTACTCCTGGTTTTGGCAAACGTCCTCCGGATCGCCCCGAGCGAAAAGGGAGATTTATACTCCAGAATTTGATCTCAAAAGTTTAACTCTAATCTTTTGCTTTTTGTATTCTGCTTTTATTAGCTTTATCGACATAAGATGATGCGGAGAAACTTTTTTACACTGGGTTCTGATTTCACCATGGTAAAAATTGCTCCGCTTTTTTTTGTCTTATTTAGATTTTTTTGATCAGGCACATTGCACTTTATCTCAATCTATGAGCAAACTCAAAAAGGAAAAGAAAATTTTTGTTCTGGATACCTCCGTTATCATCTACGAACACAATTCCATCCTCAACTTTGACGAACATGACATTGGAATTCCTATCACTGTTTTGGAGGAATTAGACAATTTCAAGAAAGGTAATGATACCAAAAACTTTGAAGCCCGCGAGTTTATCCGCCTGATTGACAAACTGGCCAAGAATCAGATGTTACATCAATGGAATCCAATCAATGGAAAAGGCAAAGGCGACTTCAAAGTTGTAATGGATACGGGGGGCAATGGGACAGTCGATGCCAACAAAGTATTTGGAGAAGATAAGGCTGACCATCGTATTCTTAACTCGGCTTTGCATCTTCAGAAAGAAGAAAAAGGGAGAAAAGTTATTCTTGTCTCAAAGGATATTAACTTAAGGTTGAAGGCAAAGGCGCTTGGACTCCAGGCGGAAGATTACACTACCGGTAAGATTCAAAACATCAGTTCACTTTATTCCGGAAGGACTTTTGTAGATGAGGTAGATCCAGGCATGATCAATTTACTTTATGACAAGGGCTATTGCCCTCCGGAAGAAGTTTTGGGCAAGGAAAAGCCGATGAAGAATCATTACTACATCATACGAAGTGGTAAGAAGTCAGTACTTGCATTTTATAATTCCGCCAACGGGATGGTAGAACAAGTGGAAAAGAGAAATGCCTATGGAATTAAACCCAGAAATGCGGAGCAGGCATTTGCCATACATGCGGTTTTAAAACCTGAGATAAAGCTGGTCTCTATGCAAGGAGTGGCAGGTACGGGTAAAACGCTCATTGCGTTGGCAGCAGCTTTAGAGCAGAAACGCGAATACAAACAGATTTATCTGGCCAGGCCAATTGTGCCTCTGAGTAACAAAGACATAGGCTATTTGCCAGGCGATATTAAGTCAAAACTAAATCCCTACATGGAGCCGCTGTGGGATAATTTAAAGTTCATTCAAAACCAGTATAGCGAAAGCGATAAAGAGTATTCTAAAATCACAGAAATGGTCACCAACGAAAAGCTGGTTATCACACCGCTTGCTTACATAAGAGGAAGAAGCTTATCCAACATTTGTTTCATCGTGGACGAGGCTCAGAATCTTACTCCGCATGAAGTAAAAACAATCATTACCCGGGCGGGAGAAAATACGAAGATCATTTTTACGGGAGATATTCATCAAATCGACACTCCTTATCTTGACTCACAAAGCAATGGACTGTCCTATCTGATTGACCGATTAAAAGATCATGAGCTCTACGCGCACGTCACTCTTGAAAAAGGGGAAAGATCAGAATTAGCTAATCTGGCGAATGATCTTTTGTAGAAGGATTATTTTTTACCTAGTGCTTTGATCATCGTTTCACCAATCAAGGCGGGTGATTCGACAACGTGTATACCGCACTCTCTCATGATTTTCATCTTGGCTGCGGCCGTATCGTCAGCTCCACCAATGATTGCTCCTGCATGTCCCATTCGCCTTCCGGCAGGTGCTGTTTGTCCGGCAATAAAACCAACTACCGGCTTTTTATTTCCATTTTCCTTTATCCAACGTGCAGCAACAGGTTCGTAATTGCCACCAATCTCTCCAATCATCACAATGGCTTCTGTCTCGGGGTCATTCATCAAAAGCTCTACTGCATCTTTGGTTGGTGTACCGATAATAGGATCGCCTCCGATCCCAATGGCAGTTGTAATCCCCAAACCTGCTTTTACAATTTGATCTGCAGCCTCATAGGTAAGTGTACCTGACTTCGACACAATTCCAATCGTACCTTTCTTAAACACAAAGCCTGGCATGATTCCAACCTTAGCTTCTCCTGGAGTGATAACACCAGGACAGTTAGGGCCAATCAATGTCACCTTCTTTTCCTTTACAAACTGCTTGGCAATCATCATGTCTTTAACCGGGATACCTTCAGTGATTGCCACGATTACCTTTATTCCGGCATCGGCAGCCTCCATGATAGAGTCCGCTGCAAATGCAGGCGGCACAAAAATTATAGTAACATCTGCACCTGTTTTTTCTACTGCCTCTTTTACTGTATTGAAAACCGGTCTTCCCAGGTGTACCTGACCTCCTTTACCAGGAGTAACCCCACCAACGACATTTGTGCCGTACTCAATCATTTGCCCGGCATGAAAAGAGCCTTCGGAGCCGGTAAAACCCTGAACGATGACACGGGAATTCTTATTGACTAAAACACTCATGGAGGTTGCATTTAGGTTAGTCTACAAAATTAGAAGAATAAAGTAGCAAAAAAAGGCCTCTTTGCATGTTTTGCAAAGAGGCCTTTCCAGGTTTACGCCAAAAAACTATTTGGCGTCTTTAAATTTATTGCGAAGTAAGAATTCTTCGTAAGCTTCTTTATATGAAGCTACATCAGGAGCCAGCTTAATAGCCTTTTCATAAGAAGTAATTGCGTCAATAAACAACTTGTTCTGCTCATAAAAGGCTGCCATGAGCAACTCGTTTAGCGCAGTTTCTTCTTTTATATCACCAGTTTCTTCAGCCAGTGCTTTTTTCACACGGTCAAATTCTATTGGTGCGAGCTTCTTTATCAAGTGCTGTTCAGATTTGCTTTTTGAATCTGCTTTGGACTTTACTTCCACCAATATCGCTGACTCATTAGCAAACTTGGGATCATCCAATTTAATCTCCAATGAAGTCTCTGGTGTTTCGGTCTTCATAAGCTCATCATCAAACATATTCTTCAATGTAATAACATAAGGCCCGCCATTTTTTGCTTCCCAATTGATGATAGCCGTATTGTTATAGATTCCGGAATATTGGTTTTGAGGTAAAAATACCTTGATGTCTTCAAGGCCGCGGTGAACCGCTCCTGTGGCACTCAATCTATTTTTCTTTGCTTCTGCAGAGTTGCTACTCAAAATAAAATCCGTGTATTTGTTAAGTACGCTAGTCCCTCCTTTTATCTGACCTGCCAAATCAGCTACTTTAAAGTTACCTGCTTGTTTCAATTCCATAGGCTTACCGGTTGCATGAACCAGACCCAGATAGGAGTTTTCGGAGACTTTAAGCTCATCTCCTGATTTCAAGCTTGCGCCCGTTTTCACAGGAGTCCATGCATCACCAGATTTAACTTCATTCGCTCCCTTGTTGGCCAATACCTTGAAGGCATATTCCTGACCAAACGCAAAAGAACTAATTAAAACCAAGCCAAAAACTAAATTCAACTTACTGTTTTTCATTGTGTTGTACACTTTTATTCAAATTTACTAAAAAATCTAATACCAAGGATTTAATACTACCCGCTTGGCTTTGGTAAGCAGCGTGTCAAAATCTCAATCAGGCTTTCAAATTACATGCCAAGTATGGGAATTTAGGGCACCAATGCCTGTTCTCTGCGCTTGTCCAGCCTTTTGTTTATCTCATTCTGGAAACTCTTAAAGATATCATAACATGGCCCGACCAACGCAGACGTTCCTATAGCGACTGTCAAGTCAAGCTTTAAATTCCACAAGGCGAAGGCCTGAATAGTGAGAAGTGAAATGAGCAAAAGTTCGAGCAACTGAATGATCACGGACAGCGCATCGAACCACATTGGAAGTTTGTTATCGATGAGAATAAAAAGCGCTACAGTCAATAGGCATACTAAAAAACCAATCAGGTATTTACCCCAATCAGGAATTTCATCTATATAGTCTTCATTCAAAATCATTGTTATAACGTTTGCGTGCAGCACGAGTCCAAACATATCTGGATTGGCCCGACCTGCTACTTTTTTATTCAGAGGCGTAAAAAATTTATCTTCCCATGCCGGGTGGCCAATGTAATCGCCCATATAGCCTAAGAGTATGATCTTATCTTTGAAAAGCTCTGGAAGCACATCCCCTCTCAATAACTGATCAGCATCCACGGTATAAAATAATGTTGGATAATTACTGGTATTGGTCTCGTCATTCTTTTCGCTGTTGATTCGCAATTGCATTACCTCCATATTTCCCCTAAAGTTGATCAACTCCTCTTTTTTCCTTCTCGAAAGAAACTTTTCTGCCTTCACTGAATCAAATTGCTTGGCCACCTGAACGGAAAACGCAAGCTGCTGAGCCCCGTTTACTTCCCACTTTGGAAAGATTGTTCTGCAAAGCTTCACGTCTTCCTGATAAGTTGCATTGGTGGGCAGGCTAACAAAACCGCTTTTCGCTTCACTGGCAAATATAGGATCTGAATATTCCAATGAATCATAGTATTCAACATCAAACTCCGACAATGAATCGGTTTGAAGTAGTTTTGTGCCGAGGACAAAATTATCGGCTTCCGCAATTGCACTAGCTAGCATCAGGTTACCCAGAGTATCCAACAGGGCCGGGCAATTGATACTATCACGAAGTCCTCCTTCGCAATTAAAAAATCCATCGTAAGCAATTACCCTTGGCTTAAACTGGTTAATCATCAGTATCTGTTGGGCAATTTCTCTCCGAGAAAGCGTGCCTATATTTACCAGAACAATTCTTTCTTCAACTACAGGATCTGGTCTTAAACTTGAAAAAGCGTAATCAGTCAATTCAAAATCTTTAAGCGCCTGTCCAATAACATCAAAGGCGGTAAAAATTTTTAAATCCGTAAGTTTACCAGCACCCCACAGCATAAAAAAAACGAAGAGGGTAATGGAAAGGCTTTGGAGCCAGAATTTTTTCATAGAGGTTTGATTAAAAGCCCTGAGGCAATCCCTAAATTTAGAAATTTGGCAGAATTAGTCCTATGGCGACAAAAAGTGCAATTAGAAGGCGTTTAAGTCTTCAACAGTATGAAGAAGGCATTGTGTCAGGCCAACGGACAGTGCTTGGGCAGGCCATTACATTGATTGAAAGTACCCTTCATGATGATCGCATACTGGCCGAAGCATTGATCGAGAAGTTGCTACCCCGAACTGGCAAATCGGTTAGGGTTGGGATCACCGGTGTGCCCGGGGTTGGCAAAAGCACATTCATTGAAGCCTTTGGCGAACACATTACTTCCACAAATAAAAAGTTAGCTGTATTGGCTATTGATCCCAGCAGCAAAAAAAATAAAGGCAGCATTTTGGGCGATAAAACAAGAATGGAAACGCTCTCTAAAAACCCTAATGCTTTTATTCGGCCAACAGCTACCGGCTCTTCACTTGGTGGAGTAGCAGGCAACACGAGGGAAGCGATACTTTTGTGCGAAGCAGCCGGCTATGATGTTATACTGGTGGAGACGGTGGGCGTTGGTCAATCTGAAGTGGCCGTGAGGAGTATGGTTGACTTCTTTTTATTGTTGATGTTGGCCGGAGCCGGAGATGATCTTCAAGGAATCAAAAAAGGAATTATGGAAATGGCCGATGGCATTGTTATTACAAAGGCCGATGGCGACAATTTTAAGAAGGCAAGCCAGGCTAAAGCGGACTTTCAATATGCGTTGCATCTTTTCCAGGCACCCGAATCGGGTTGGAAGGTAAACGTTGAATTAACTTCAGCCCTACAGAATACCGGAATTCGCGAAACCTGGGAGACAATAGAATCTTTCACGGCTCATACCCAATCAAATGGGCATTTTGTTTTGAATCGTCAACGTCAACAGCTGGAATGGTTACATGAAAGCTTCGATCAACTCCTAAAGGAGGAACTACTTCATTCAAAAAAAATAAATTCAAAACTTACATCATTACAAAAGAAAGTCATTGCCAACCAATTGTCGCCTTCCAAGGCAGCTCGTGAATTACTTAATGAGGTGTACAAAATTCACGATGGCAAATCCTAAAAGGATTTTTACTACGTTTTTGATTTGATTTTTGAATCCGTAAGGACAATGCCGACAGTTACTTTGACAGCAATGCCCCCTTTTAAGATGATAGGCTTCGGTAAACACCATCAGACTACCTTCAAAATAGTAATCAGCTAATTGGCTAGGCTCCTTTTTAGGTTTTCCCTTTTCCACGTAAATTTTTTTTGCTTATCTAACTGATGTTACGATAAATAATAAAGCCAGTTATCTAAAGACAAATCCATTAGGGCCTTTCCCTGCCTCAAAGCTGCCCAAAATAGCTCCATCACTCACATAGCAAAAAATTACGCCATTACTTTGAAACCCTCTAGCATCCGCAACATAGATCAGGTCAGTTCCTGGATCTATTCCTATCCCGTATACCTGAACGGCATCGTTGGCGGTAATGAACGCAGACTGCGGTACCACGGGATTCCTTGTACTTACACGATAGATATTTTTTCCACTAACAAACAATAATTGATCTTTGGCTTTGTTCACCACTAAATGACTTGAGGCACTTACAGACAGCGAGAGGTTTTTTTCAACTTCGTTTGTAGCAGGGTTAATCTGATGCAAGGAAGCATTACCCAAACCAAAATCCCCTCCACATATCACCCAAAGCTTGCTATCAATATCCAAAACAAATTGGCCGGGGGAACTACCTACCTCGATTGATGTCGAAACTTTATTGTCGACAGGATTGATTACCGAAATTGTATTAGAGAAATTGTTAGACACATAGAGATTTCCATTGGCTTCGATGATATGTTCTGCTCCAAAGTCAGTAGTAATTGTTGTTTCCACTTTTCTTTCAGTGAGATTAATAACACTGACGCGTCCCGGCTCGGTAAAGCTTACCCATTCAGTAAGATAACCTTTGCCTTTATATACTGTAAAATAGCGGGGAAGCTTGACATCCGTCAACGTATATTCAGCTACAAACGAATTTGAATTAACTACCTCCAGGGTATTACTATTATTAACGGCTATGTATGCCAGGTCTCCGTCAATAAACATCGACTGTACAATGTCCCCCAATGCCTTGCCATTATTCTTCAGTCCAAAAATATCCTGTTTTACCTCTAAGCTATTGGTATCAAAAAAACCAATCGTGCCGTCTGCCTTCTTGAATGACCCTTCATTGACTATCAATACCCCCGTTGAAAATTCACCTTTGGGCTTTGGGTCGTCCTTATCACAGGAAATCAACGCGGTTAAAAAAGTAATTAAAAAAATAAATTGTAAAAAATACGTTGTTACTTTCTTCATAGGAGTAATCATTAGAATTTAATAGTTAGCGCTGTAGTTATGTTTCTTCCTGGCATTGCCCGGTTTTCAATATTCTCGTAATAAGTGTTGAAGAGATTATTTGCCGTCAGGCGCAATGACATTTCGTTATGAGGAAACACAAAACGTTTGCCCGCTGAAGCTCCCAATAATGTATAGGCCTTGAGTGCCTGATAATTTTCATTATCCAACGTGGTATATCGTAATCCCGTATAATTTGCCTGAAGTTCGAAACTCCAAAGTTTCTTCTCGACTTTCGCGAACAAGCTGCCAGAATGAATAGGAACATAGGGCAATTGCTTGCCGATGGTAGCTACATCAGTTTGATTAAGTCCGCGCTGATTGATGGAGAGCGTATAGGCGTAAGCTGCACTCATCGTAGCTATGAACCGATCACCGGTAAAAACCTCTTTAAGATTAGCTTCAATTCCCCGAACATGGACTGTACTTAGATTAGATGGTGTCCAAAGCCCGTTTGAGTTTGGTAGCCAAATGATCCATTGATCAATCCACAACCGATGATGATTAAATTCAAAATTGATGTTATGGTTCTTCTTTTTAAAATGAATCGCTGTCCCAATCTCCGCATTGATTCCTGTCTCTGATTGTAGTTGAAGATTGCCCCCCGGAACCCAAAAGCGATCATTCAGGGTAGGCACGCGATAGGCACGCGCTATTTGAGTTTTAAGAAGAATTTTCCATTCCTGCGTATCAACAGTTGTAAATTCATTACCCCAGGAAGGAGCAAAAGGTGCAAACTGCTCTGCATACAATGCCTCTCTCAAGTTCAAGCTCGAAAGCCACCAATCCTTAATGCGATGTCGGACGGAGAGAAACAAATCGTATCGATCTTCTTTTAATCGACCCTCAAAGCCATTTGATATCGCAAAATATTTTGTCCAGTTGCCCCCTACGCGCAAACTACTGCGCTTACCAATATCACGATCATATTGAATCAGTGTTGTAAGCTGATCTGTGAGCGTGGTTGAATTTCGATTGTAGAGTTGATCATTTCGGATAAAACCCGCAGTCACATACAAGCTTCCTCCTTTACGAAAGTCGTCCGTATAACTCAGCGAAAATCTTGTGTTACGATCTTTAATAACCTCGCCCGGATCATTGTTGGTGACAGGTTGCTGTATCTCCCTGAAATTGTAGGTGTACATGCCCTCTGCAGAAAAAATCTGCCGTGGCGAAATTTTCCAATGAAACTGTTGGTCTAATCCATAGTTTTCGACAGACGCATCACGCTGTATTTTTTTGATACCCACTTTTGGTGACGTGTATGAAAAATTGTTTTCAAGTGCCCTGTAAAAAATTTTTGTTCTTGATTCAAATCGACTATTTCCATAGCTAGCCTGCATGCCGCTTAGCCAATGGCCAAAGCTTCCAGCCTCTTGCCGAAAAAGTACTTTCTTCTCTTTCTTGAATTGAGGTAACGTTTGATTCAGCAACACACTTCCACCAAGAGCATCGGCACCATAAAGAGCGCTGCCAGCTCCATATTGCAATGAAACCTCCTCCAACAGAAACGAAGGCCATAGAGAAAAGTCGGTTTGACCAAGCGCGGGAGAATTAACATTTATTCCATTCCACAATACAGCAGTGTGTGATGCTGACGTTCCCCGAAAGGCAACGGTTGCCAATTGTCCGCTGCCATAGGTCTTGAAATAGAGTGGTGATTGGGTTCCAAGCATATCAACCAGTGTAGAACTCTGATCGCTTCCTGAAATATGCTGAACCTTGCCTCCAGGTGTATACCGACTGAGCGGCAGACCATATACCTTCACTTCTTTCAGGTACACTGTATCCGATTGTGCTTTTGCCGCAATGGACAAAAAAGTCAATACTATTATAAATGCATATCTCACCGTAGCATGAATTTTATTTCATCACAACGGGAAAAAAGAGACGAGTTAGCAGGATAAACAATCTGACTATCTCCTCAGCCTTTCACCCGAAAGCTTTGACTATTATGAACTGAGGCAGGTCTCCTGGCTTTCCACTTTACTGAAGCCTTCCCATCCCTATTTTATTGGGGCAGTGGCCAATGAGTTTCAGTAAATCTTATGTGGATAACAGTTGCGGGGACAGCTTTGGATTCTCTTTACTATTTTAAGATCACCAATATTCCCTTTTAATCCTGCAAGGTTGTAACCGTGCAGAAACCAACAATCCGGTGCAAACATACTTATTTTATTGTCATGATAAAAAACACTTTATTGCTTTAAACAATATCTTCGTAGCAACGCATCTTAATGGGTATCAGATTCTTTCTATTCTTAGCATCGATGAGCGTTGTTATCGGTTGTAATCAATCGAAAAAGAAAACTCAGCCCTCATCTGACGAAACTAAGGTGACTTATATTAAGTACGCTAAAGGGTTCAATGTGCGCTATGAGGGGTCATCGAAATTTGTTAAAGTCACCTATCCTTTTCCTGGCGCAACCAATGGATACAACTATTTGCTCGTGCAAAAGGGTGATAACATTCCCATACATTCGAAGGAAACAATAGTTATTACTGTTCCGATCTCTAGCCTCGTGTGCACATCTACAACACACATTCCGCTTCTCGACTATCTTGGCGAAACGGACAAACTTATTGGCTTCCCGACAACGGATTACATAAGCTCAGAAAAAATGCGAAAGCGGGTTGATGCCGGGCAAGTGACTGACCTTGGAGTTGACAAGGGCATGAACCTTGAAGTACTCTTCTCCCTAAAGCCTTCGTTGGTGATGGGCTATACCATGAATAGTGACTTAGGTCAACTGAGAAAGATTAAAGAATTGGGTATTCCAATTATCGTTAATGCAGAGTACCTGGAGAAGCATCCATTGGGAAGAGCAGAATGGATAAAATTTATGGCACTATTCTTTAATAAAGAGCAGCAAGCCGATTCTATTTTTCAAATCATTGAAGGCAGCTACCTGCAAACTCAGCATCTTGTACAACAGACAACTACAAAGCCATCCGTTCTTAGCGGCATCGTTTATGGAGATACCTGGTTTTTGCCCGGTGGACAAAACTACGCAGCGCAGTTGCTTAAAGATGCAGGCTGTAACTACTTGTGGAGCGACAATGAATCCAATGATTATTTGGAGTTAAGTTTTGAATCCGTTTATGGTAAGGCTAAAGATGCAGATCTTTGGATAGGGGTCGGTGCTTACAAGTCCTTACAAGAAATTAAAACAGGAGAGTTACGCTACGCTAAATTCAGGCCTTTCCGGGAATCAATGGTTTATTCAAACAATACAAGACAGGGCGCAAAAGGAGGAAGTGAGTTTTTGGAATTGGGGTACCTTCGACCGGATATCATTCTAAAGGATTTGGTAAAAATTGCACATCCGGAATTGCTTCCAAATCACGAACTCTACTTTCACAGTCGGTTAAAATAAAAAAGCCTTGCATCAAAACTGATACAAGGCTTTTCGTTCATGTCTATATTAACTACACTTTGATCTCAACATCAACACCGCTAGGTAATTCAAGTTTCATCAAAGCATCAACAGTCTTGGGACTGTTAGAATAAATGTCAACCAGGCGCTTGTAAGTGCACAATTGAAATTGCTCACGCGCTTTTTTGTTTACGTGTGGCGAGCGAAGTACAGTAAACTTCTCTTTCTCGGTAGGAAGAGGAATGGGTCCGCTAACTACAGCACCTGTTGCCTTTACTGCCCTTACAATCTTCTCAGAAGACTTGTCTACCAGATTGTGATCGTAGGACTTTAATTTAATTCTGATTTTTTGGTTCATGATCTAAACGTCTTTTAGATATTTATTTTGCGGCAACAGCGCCCTTTACATCTTCAATTACTTTATCGGCAAGGTTCTTAGGAACAGGAGCATAATGCGCAAATGTCAAGGTTGCAGAAGCTCTTCCTGACGTGATTGTTCTTAAGTCAGTGATATAACCAAACAATTCTGCCAACGGCACATCTGCTTTAATAACCTGAGCACCACCGCGGGTATCCATTCCTTTCATAATTCCTCTCCTTCTGTTCAAATCACCTGTTACAGAACCGGTGTATTCATCTGGAGAAATAACTTCAACGCCCATGATAGGCTCCAGCAGTTGAGGAGAGCACTTTCTGGCGGCTTCCTTAAAGCCAATGCGAGCGGCCAACTCAAATGACAATGAATCAGAGTCAACATCATGGAAAGAACCATGGAATAACCTAACCTTCATCGAGTCAATAGGGTATCCTGCAAGTGGACCGTTTGCCATAGACTGCTCGAATCCTTTCTGAATAGCTGGAATAAATTCCCGAGGAATAACTCCACCTACGATATCATTTTCAAACTCAAGGCCTGGCTTATCTTCAGGGCCCAATTCGCGTGGACCGATTTCAAACAAAATATCGGCAAACTTACCACGACCACCTGTCTGCTTCTTGTATACTTCCTTATGTTCAACCGACTTGGTAAGCGCTTCTTTGTACGCAACCTGCGGAGCACCTTGATTTATTTCTACTTTAAACTCACGTCTTAGGCGGTCAATGATAATTTCCAGGTGCAATTCACCCATACCGCGAAGGATAACCTGACCTGTTTCATGATCAGTATTTACGCGGAGTGTAGGATCTTCCTCCACAAGCTTGGAAATTGCCATACCCAACTTGTCTGCATCTGCTTGTTTCTTCGGCTCGATAGCATAACCAATCACAGGCTCAGGGAATATCATAGACTCCAACACTACCTTGCGTTTTTCATCACAAAGCGTATCGCCAGTTCTAATGTCCTTAAAGCCTACAACAGCCCCGATATCTCCTACCGGAAGGCGATCAATCTGATTTTGCTTGTTAGCATGCATCTGGAACACGCGTGATATGCGTTCCTTCTGTCCTGTACGTGTATTATAAACGTAAGAACCTGATTCTAACACCCCAGAGTATGCACGGATAAAACAAAGACGGCCTACGAAAGGATCGGTAGCAATCTTAAACGCAAGTGCAACGAAAGGCTCCTTGTCGCTTGGCTTAATAGAGATTGGCTCGTCCGTATCAGGATCAGTTCCTAAAATTTCATCCTTATCCAATGGTGATGGAAGCAGTTCCATAACATAGTTGAGCATGGTTTGCACTCCTTTATTTTTAAAGGAAGAACCACAAACCATCGGCACTATTTTCATGCCTATGGTGGCTTCACGCAGCGCCTTTAAGATTTCTGCTTCAGAAATAGAATTAGGATCTACAAAATATTTTTCAATAAGCGTTTCGTCTACCTCAGCCACAGCCTCGAGAAGTTTCTCGCGATATTCCTTCGCCTCCTCTACCATATCTGCAGGAATAGGAATTTCCTGAAAGGTCATTCCTTTATCACTCTCATTCCAGATAATACCCTTATTACCTACCAGATCAACAACTCCTTTAAAATTTTCCTCCACTCCAATCGGCAGCTGCAAAGCAACGGCCTTGCTACCCAACTTCTCTTTCACCTGCTTGCAAACGCCAAGAAAATCAGCTCCCGACCGATCCATCTTATTCACAAAACCAATGCGGGCAACTTTATAATTATCAGCCAGGCGCCAGTTCGTTTCAGATTGAGGTTCTACACCATCAACAGAGCTGAATAAGAAAACCAATCCATCCAATACCCTCAATGAACGATTCACTTCAACAGTAAAGTCAACGTGACCAGGTGTATCAATAATGTTTACGTGATAATCGTTGCTCTTGTACTTCCAATACACCGTAGTGGCTGCAGAAGTAATAGTAATGCCTCGCTCTTGTTCCTGCGCCATCCAGTCCATGGTTGCCGCTCCGTCATGAACCTCTCCTATTTTATGGTTAACACCAGCATAGTAGAGAATGCGTTCTGTAGTGGTTGTCTTACCTGCATCAATGTGAGCAGCAATACCTATGTTTCTGGTGTATTTTAAATCCCTTGCCATGTAGTGATCAAATTAAAATCTGAAATGTGAAAAAGCCTTGTTGGCTTCCGCCATTCTATGTGTATCATCTTTCTTCTTGATCGCGGCACCTTCACCTTTAGAAGCTGCGATGATCTCACCTGCCAATTTATCCATCATGGTTTTCTCACCACGTGCTCTGGCATATTCAATCAACCATTTGATGCTAAGATTTACTTTGCGCTCAGGTCTGATTTCGACAGGTACCTGGAAAGTAGCACCACCTACCCTGCGGCTCTTTACTTCGACTGCAGGCATAACATTATTCATGGCACGCTTCCACACTTCTAAACCCGGTTCACCGGCCGCCTTCTTTTCAACGATGGCAATGGCATCGTAGAATATGTTATAAGCAACACTCTTCTTGCCTTCTTCCATCATGTAGTTCACAAACTTGGTTACAAGCGTATCCTGGAACTTTGGATCAGGGAGAAGATATCTCTTCTTAGGTTTTGTCTTTCTCATCGGTTTAATCGATTATTTTTTTCCTTTGGCGGGAGCACCTTTAGCGGCAGCTGCTGCAGCACCGGCTTTAGGCCTCTTTGCACCATATTTAGATCTGCTTTGAAGTCTGCCCGTTACACCGGATGTATCTAGTGCACCACGAATGATGTGATAACGCACCCCGGGAAGATCTTTAACCCTTCCTCCACGAATAAGAACAATTGAGTGTTCTTGGAGGTTGTGCCCTTCACCAGGAATGTATGCATTCACTTCCTTTTGATTGGTAAGACGTACTCTGGCTACCTTCCGCATAGCCGAGTTAGGCTTCTTAGGTGTGGTGGTATACACACGAGTACACACTCCTCTGCGCTGAGGAGATGAGTCTAATGCTGGAGATTTTGACTTGAAAGTCAATTTCTTCCTTCCTTTTCGTACAAGCTGCTGAATGGTAGGCATTTTTACTTTTAATTAAACCCTTCAAAAATTAGGACTGCAAAGGTATCTAAAGAAAAATAGGATGCAAAATCTTGTTTCAAGAATCTCGCATCCTATTTTCTTCGAAATCAGCTCAATTTTCAAGCTTCTCCGAT
>Ga0075163_10001183_pt1 | contig 34829 bp, 20 predicted proteins | sample JI1023141ADNA_FD_71478 | JGI IMG/M metagenome (GOLD analysis project Ga0075163, IMG submission 71478) | Wastewater effluent complex algal communities from Wisconsin, to seasonally profile nutrient transformation and Carbon sequestration -... | ecosystem: Engineered > WWTP > Effluent > Algae...
TAGAATCAAAGCTTACTAGACCTTGAGAAGTGGCTACTAACACAGTACCTTGATCAATAGAAATATGATTAACTTCGCGTAAATAGTTGTTTTCTAAATGAGTAATCTTATGGCCTTTTAGAGAGAATATATCTATACCATTACGAAAGTAACCAACCCATAGACGACCACTATTATCTATAGCTAACGCAGAAACTAAATTACCACTTAAACTATCAGGGTTGTTTTGACCAAATGCTACTAAATTGTTTTGATTTAGCCTCCATAGACCATTACTACTAGCTAACCAAATTTGATCATGTAACTCAATAATATGAGCATTGTTTGTAGGTATATTAGTTAATAGTTTAAGGTATTTGTTATTTAAGCCTTTATTTAGAGCTATTTGTGATACTTGGCCATTATCTTGTAATAAGATTAAGTGGTTTTGAGTTTTAGTAATACTTGATAAGGTTGGAAGAATAAGCGCAGTTTGAAAAATGCTTTTTGCTTGGGTTAAAGGGGCAATTGATAGACCAAAATCTGTAGCTATTACAAGATTTTTATCTATCTCTGTTATTCCAATAACACGGTTAGATAATAGCCCTTGAGCCGTAGTAAAATGCTGCCATTTGGTGGGTTCTATTACCCATAAGCCATTATCAAATGTTCCAATATAAATTTGATTTTGTTCTTTGCTTAACCAGGTAATAGCTTTTATCTTTTGGTTATCAATTTTTATTTCTGTAAATTTATTTCCATCAAATTCTAGTAACCCTCCAGAAAAAGTTCCAATCAGCAAACGACTATTATCATTTAATAAAGCTGAAATAGCTTCAGTTTGTAATTCTGGCCACCAATATTTTTGAAACTCATGACCATCAAATACCAATAATCCTTTTGAACGAGTTCCAATATAAAGCTTATCTGCCCAAGTAGCTAAAGATGTTAAGTCATTTTCCCCTAAGCCATTTAAATTATTATACTGCTCTAATTTTTGACCTGAAGGTGAATATTTAATTAACCCCCCACTAGTAGCAACAAAATAGTTTCCTTGATAAAAAGCTATGGCACTTACTTGCTGAGTATTTCCTAGCAAGCTGATATGTTGACTTAATGGGCTACAGAATTCTTTGCGAGATTTAATAATATTTTGTTTTGATAATTCTGTTTGAGATTTAAGAAGTACTAACTTAGTTTGTTTTTGTATCTGGATAAATGTTGTAAATATTATGGATAGCCCAAGTATTACTAATACTATAAGCAGCCATTTTTTACCCTGTAAGGCTTTCATAAATGATTACTCACTAAACTATGTGAATGATTTAATCTTGTAAATGGATTGTCTTCTAGTATTGAAATTTTGTTTATGTGTGTAGGGCTAGTGCTAAGTTAGGTTATAAGCAATTTACTGCTGTGGTTAACCACAGACAAAAAGGTTTTATATACTGACATCTGGTAAGAATTTAGAGTAATTAAATTAACTAGTTCCTTACTGTAAGTTATAAAACCCAAACAAACACTCTAGATTGGGTTTATCAGTGCTTTAAGTGCTTTGAGGTATATTGCCACATAGGTAGGATAATGCCACTATGCAAGTTGCTCCTACATATTTTTGCTTTTTACTATTTAAGTAGTTAAAAAAATTATTGTGCTAATAATTTTTCAACTATTTTAGTATTTTCATTTACTAGAATATGTACTCCAGGAAAGCAGTTTTTGATTCCTGCAAGCATTTCGCTAGCAATAGCAACGCTTTCATCTAAGAGTTCATGAGGTTTAGCATTACTTAATCGTTTACGAATTGAGTCAGGGATTTTTGTACCTGGAACTTCATGATGTAAAAATTCTGCATGTCGAGGATCTCTAAGAGGCATTAACCCTACTAAAATAGGAATGTTAAGGTGTATAGTTTTTTCAGCAAAGCGTTTAAGTAGTTCTAGGTCAAATACTGGTTGGGTTTGTGCAAAATCTACGCCACTATCGATTTTTTCTTTTAGTTTATCTATTTCTATATCTAAATTTGGTGCAGCAGGATTTACTGATGCTCCAATACGAAAATTAGCAGGGATGGAAATATCTGTTCCTGCTAAGGTTACACCTTGATTAAGCCCATGAAGTATTCTTACTAGCCCAGCGGAGTTAACATCAAATACAGAGGTTGCTGAAGGTAGTTCACCTACACTAGATGGATCACCAGTTAAAGCTAAAATCCATCGAACTCCTAGTGCGGCGGCTCCCATTAGCTCAGATTGAATTGCTAATAAATTACGATCACGACAAGTAAAATGTAAAACTACTTCTATACCTGTTTCTATTTGTACTAAATGAGCAAAGGCAATAGAGGACATCCTTACTCTAGCTTTAGGGTTATCAGTAATTTGTATTGCATCAACCCCTAAATTCATAAACTGTTTTACTTGTTCAATATGTGGATGATAGTTAAGTCCTAATGGAGCATCAACTTCTATTGTTTTAACAAACTCATGACCAAGTTTTTCTTGTAACACATTGCGTACTTGAACTTGTGAGCCAGAAACTACTAATTGTTCTTGGACAGATATTTGAGTAGAGCTATTGGTAGGTTTTTGTCCACAAACTACTTTTGCCATTGCTTGAATATGTTTTGGAGTAGTTCCACAACAACCGCCAATAATATTGGCCCCTGCTTCAACAAATAACTTAGCATATTCTTGAAGGTAGTCAGGTGCAGTAAGATAAATTTGGCGACCACTAATTAACTGAGGTTGTCCAGCATTAGGTTGCACTGAAACCCGTAAATTAGTAGATTTTAGAAAATTGACTAGTAGATTATACATATGATGTGGGCCAATTGAGCAATTTACACCTACTACATCAGCATCTGCGGCAGCAAGTGCTTCTAATGCTCGGCGAGGTTCATCACCAAATTTAGATAATCCATCTTCAAGAAATGTCATTTGTGCAATAATTGGGCGTGAGTCTAAAGTGCGAGCGGCACGGACTGCTTCTAATGCCTCTAATAAACTAGGATGGGTTTCTATTATAAGGACATCTACACCGGCTTCATAGAGAAGCTCTATTTGTTCTTGGTAGATTGTACCTAATTCAGCAAGGGTAATATTACCATAAGGTTTAACCAAAGCACCTAAAGGCCCGACAGAACCAGCAATAAAAATATTTCGTTGCCCACTTCTTTTAACAGCTTCTTTAGCTATTTCTACACCAGCTAAGTTAATTGCTCGTTGTTCATGTGCTAGGCCAAGACGTGCAAGTTGTAAGCGGTTAGCCCGAAAAGTATTAGTCTCAATAATTCTTGCTCCAGCCTCAATATATTCTAAATGTAACTTAATTACATTTTCAGGGTTAGATAGGTTTTGCTCCATAGCTGTTGCTGGACTTAAGCCTTGTTCAAGCCAAACAGTAGATTTAGCCCCATCAGCTAAGAGTACTTCTTTATCTAAGCAAGAAAGAAAATCTAGAGTTTGTCTTGCCATTATTAGCCTCGTTTTTATAAATTTTTATAAATATGTAGTGTTAAAGGAGTTGACATTTTATTAATCTTATTGAATTGACGCAATATTGACTAGCACATTGAAGATGTATTTAGCTTAATATTTTAGCCAAGAAAATCAGCAATTGACCTAAGCAGGATTTGTGTTTAAATTGAGCACTTATATAGTGCTACAAATAGATTTTAGGAGAGGGTTTTTTTAATGCCTACAGAAAAGCAGAATGTTTTAAACTTGCCAGAACTTACCCAAATTTCTATGACAGAACGGGGTATTGAGATAGTTAATGATGGGGATATCATTGTTCGAGCAAAATTTCCTAATGCTAGCATCCGCTCTTTAAATGGAGATGTACATATTTTTGCTAACAGTGAAAAGCAAACTTTAGCCAATGTTGAAGCCCCAAATGGATTAATCAAAATTGTTGGTGAGGATTTTGAAATAATGGAAGTTCGTGCTAAAGAAGTTTTTTGTGATGTACGTTCTTTACAAACTAAATTGATCCGTTCAGATGGGGAAGTAACCTTTAATCGAGGCCGTTTACAAGCTAATGCCATTTCTGCACATTCTTTACATTTTTCAGGTACAGAATTTATTGGCCAACATGTAGGAGTACAAGAAGATGCACATTTTTCAGGTGATAGCGTTAATATTCAAGTAGTAACAGGCACACATGTTGATTTTCAATTAAGAGCAACATTAAAAGTTGGTAAGCTTACAGCACATACAGAAACTTACTTGGCAGCTAAAAGTGTAGATATTGACTACCTTTCAGCAAAACACTTACGTGTAACACCACAAACTCAAGGTGTTATTGTCTGTTTAGATGGCCCAGCTCCTTCTGAGCCTAATAGTATTGTAGGAATGCTATCACCAGCAACTTTTTTAGAAAAAATTCCTGCTCTTACAGGGCTAATTCGTGAACTTCAAAGCCCTCAACAACCAGAAAAATTACTAGCACCTACTCCTATTGTAGCTACTCCTATTAATGTTACTGAGATTAAAACAAGTCAAGTAGTAGAAATTAAAGAAGATGAAAAGAGCGCTTTACTAGAAAAACCACCAGAATTCTACCGTACTTCTTCTGAAATACCTATTCCTTACAAAGAATTAGCTGATAAACAGAAGGCAATGCAAGAAGAAGCAAATAAAGCAGCAAATAAAGAAATAGATAAAGAAATAGATAAAGAAATAAGTAAAGAGGAAGAAGAAAATATAGCAACAGCAAGTATACCTATACCAATGTTTGAACCAGACTTATCTCCTTCTGGGCCAATTTTTGAGCCAGATTTAGCCCCATCAACCCCACTATTTGAGTTACCAGGTATAACAGGGTTAATGGAACCTGTGTTTGAGCCAAATAAAGTAGAAACTGAAACTGTAATACCTAAACAGGAAATAGAAACTACTAATCCTAGCGCTACTCCAACCTTACCTTCTTTACCAATTTTACCTTCTTTAGAACTACCTCCAATAGATGAAGAACCTTTTATTAGTAACTCTAGCCCGTTAAATATAACTAATAGTGGGCCAATAGATTTAGGGTTAGATTCAAATGACTCCAATAAATAATTTTTGGCGAATCCAAATTTCACTCAGTTTGGATTCGCTTCCCTATAAAATTTTATAATTTTTAACTCGCCTTTTAAGTTATTGATTTAACTCACCCTTATGATTCTCCAAAGAAACTTTTTAACTCTTCTATAAGTTTTCCTAAAATTTTTGTAGAAAAAAACAATTAATAGTGTAATACTGACACTATTAATTGTTAATAACTGCAAGCTAGTATTTTGGAGGCGAAGTATGTTAGGTATTAATTTTATGAAAGCAAATCCGACTACCTATGTTTTGCACTATAGTGATGGGAAGATTAAGCGAGAGGGTATAGGGTTATCATTTTTCTATTACTCTCCTATATCAACAATTGTCACAGTTCCTATTGCTAGTGCAGATCTACCATTTGTATTTAATGAAATTACCTCTGATTTCCAATCAGTAACAATTCAAGGGCAAATTACTTACCGAATTGGTGATGCAAAACAACTAGCAAAGTTACTAGATTTTAGTATTGCCTCAGATGGTAAATATCGTTCTGAAGATCCTGAGTTACTTAAGCAAAGATTAGTAAATACAGCACAAATTTCAACTAAATCTGTAGTACAGAAATTAGTGTTAAGAGAAGCTTTAATTAGTTCTAGCGCTATTGTTAGTCAAGTAATGGATGAGCTAAAAAATGCTGATTCTGTAAAGATGTTAGGGGTTGAAATTATTGGGTTTTCTATTCTCTCAATTAGACCTACACCAGAAATGGCAAGGGCAATGGAGGCAGAAGCTAGGGAGGCTTTTCAGCGTAAGTCTGATGAAGCCATTTATGCTAGGCGCAATGCAGCAGTAGAACAAGAAAGAGTAATTAAGGAAAGTGAGTTAAATACAGAAATCGCTGTGGAAGAAAAACGGCGTAAAATTCGTGAAACTCAAATGGCAGCAGAGATTGCTATTGAAGAACAACGAGCATCACTAATTGATCAGCGTGTAGAAAATGATCGCAAAGATACTGACAGCCGAGCTTATGCTTTAGAAACTAGTTTGGCTCCTTTACGCAATATGGATTGGAAGACTTTAATGGCTGTAAGTAATGGGGCAGGGGACTCAAGGTTAATGATCTCTTTAGCTTTTCGTGAGTTAGCTGAAAATGCACAAAAAATAGGGGAGCTAAATATCACTCCTGATTTACTTAATTCACTTTTAGAGACAAACCCAAGAAAGAAATAGTGTGTTATGTATGAAAAAATTGTTATTGTGACAAGGAAAACTCGATTAGCAGAACTTATTGAGCGGTTTAATAGTCGAGCGCAAGCAAAATTTTATATTGAGCATGCTGGAGGGGACTTTTCAGAATATGTTGAAGAAGACTCAACTTACCAAAAAGCTTTAGAGAAACTTAGAAAATCCTTAGACATAGGTTTAAAACTACAAACTATTGATCGTGATTTTTTACCTACTTTTTTGTTTACAGAAAAAGATCTTATTGTGACACTTGGTCAAGATGGCTTAGTTGCTAATACAGCTAAATATGTCACTTCACAACCAATAGTGGCTGTAAACCCAGACCCTAGTCGTTTTGATGGGATTTTATTACCCTTTCAGCTATCACAAGCAAATAAAACAGTAGAATTAGTGTTACAAGATAAAGCTAAAATGAAGGCTGTGACACTTGCTGAAGTCAATTTAAATGATGGACAACGGTTACTGGCTTTTAATGATTTATTTATTGGGGCACGTACACATGTTTCTGCTAGGTATTGTATTAAAATAGGTGCTATTAGTGAGGTTCAGTCTTCTAGTGGGGTAATTGTTTCTACTGGTGCAGGGTCAACAGGTTGGCTTTCTTCAATATTTAATATGACAGCTAGTATTGCTCTTTTTGCAGGAGGGGCAAAAGGTAGAGAAATTAAATTATCTTGGGGAGATCCTCGTTTAGTATTTGTTGTTCGAGAACCTTTTATTAGTAAGCATTCAAAGGCTAATTTAGTAGTAAGGATGTTAGAACCTGGGCAAACTTTAGTTTTGGAATCCTTGATGCCTTCAGGCGGAGTAATTTTTAGTGATGGTGTTGAAGCTGATTATTTGCCTTTTAATTCAGGATTGATAGCAAAAATTAGTGCTTCTAAAAATGCTGCTAAATTGGTGGTAATGTAGGTGCAGACCAAGGTGTCTGCCTTTTTAATTAATTAGAAGAAATTAGAAAGAGGGCGAACCTGTTCGCCCTACTATTATTTTGTTTAGCAAAGGGCATTAACAATTTGTTCTGCTGCACGAGTGAGCATACCTTCTTCACGAGCAAAACAAAAACGCATATATTTTTCCCCTATTGTGCTATCTGTAAAAGCCATACCAGGAACACCTGCAACTTTTCCTTTTTCAATTAAGAAATTATTTAGGGTTTCTGAATCCTCAAACCCTTCAGGAATACGTGTCCATGTATAAAAAGCAGAACGTGAGTTATAGGCTGTAAACCCTGCTTGGCTAAGCGCTTTAGCCAAAATGTCACGTTTGGTTCTATAAAGATCTCGCAAATTAGAATAATAGTTTTCATCTGTCATTAGTACACGAGATAGAGCATGTTGAAGTGGTGTTGGAGTACAAACATAAAAAATATTACCTACATTATGTAGTGGCCCTACAAGTTCACCAGCGCCAAAGACATAGCCTAAACGCCAACCAGAAACAGCCCAAGATTTAGAAAAAGAATTACAAGTAATAGTACGTTTACGCATATCTGGTAGGGTTGCAATTGAGATATGGTCTTTTTCTGATAGTACAAAATGTTCATAAACTTCATCAGAAATACAAAGTAAGTCAAATTCTTTACAACAATCAGCAATTGCACTTAGTTCTTCTTGAGTAAAAACTTTACCTGTTGGATTAGTTGGGCTACATACCAAAATAGCTTTAAGCGGGTAATCTTTACGCTCTTTACCAATACGGCAACGTTCACGTAGTTGGTTTATATCCAGATTAAGTTCTTCTCCATGTAGCTCTACAACATCGGCTTGAGCATTACATGTTTCAAGAATCTTTTTATGGTAAGGGTAATAGGGTTCAAAGAGAATCATTGAAGCATTAGTTAAATAAGTATGTGCAATTGCTACTAAGGCACCAGTAGCACCTGGAGTAATAATTACTTCATAAGGTTTACGATTTATATCAACTTCAATGTTATTAAAACGAGCAATTTTTTCTGCAACAACCTTTCGTAGTTCTGGCACGCCTTCAAATAAAGAATAATGGCTTAGCCCTTCGCTAATTACATCATTAAGCGCCGTAGCTAGAGCCGGATGGAGTGCTACTTCAGATTGACCTTGTACAAGATTACCACTCGGAGGAACTAATCTGGTAATCATACGAATGTCGGGTTTAGATTTTTTAGTCACAACACCAAACCTCACTGATTTTTAGTTTTCCTGGCTAGGGAATAATTAGGATAAATAAAGCCTTGGCGATTATATCACACAACATTTATTTATGAGGAAAGCCTGTTGCACTTAAATAGCAATCTTGGTAAAACAATTTTGGTTAGTATGTTTAATAGCTCTCTTTCAAGAAATTTATCTTAGCCTGCTTTGCAGTTTTTAAGGAAATATTTTGCAAAACATTTAATAAAGGAAATAAAAATGTCTGAAAACCCACATCCGCATAGATATAAATATTATGATTTTGTTATGGCTAGTTTTGTAACCGTTTTACTTTGCTCTAATTTAATAGGTGCTTCCAAAGTTTGTTCTATAGGAGGTTTTACTTTTGGAGCAGGGATATTATTTTTTCCATTAAGTTATATTTTTGGCGATATTTTAACAGAGGTTTATGGTTATAGTCGCTCTCGTCGAGTTGTTTGGGCAGGTTTTAGCGCACAAATTTTTGCTTCTTTTATGGCTTATGTTGTACTAGCAATGCCTCCAGCCCAAGGTTGGCCTAATCAAGCTGCTTTGGAAACAGCTTTTGGCTCAACTTATAGGATTGTTTTAGCTTCTTTAACCGCTTTTTTTATCGGTGAATTTACTAATTCGTTTGTTTTAGCAAAATTAAAAATTCTTACTAAAGGTCGTTTTCTTTGGGTAAGAACAATTGGTTCAACTATTGCTGGGGAAGGGGTTGATTCTTTAATTTTTTACCCCATTGCTTTTTATGGGTTATGGCAAACAGATCTAGTTATTAAAGTTATGATCACTAATTTTGTACTAAAAGTTTTATGGGAAGTTATTAACACCCCTGTTACTTATTTAGTTGTTGGTTTTCTTAAAAGAGCCGAACAGGAAGATTATTATGATTACAAAACCAACTTTAATCCATTTACATTAAAAGAGGAGAAATAATTTTCTATTCTAACTAGAAGAATATTAATAAATTCCCTAAAACTAAATAATCCATAGAGTTAGTGGCTTTTAACTTGATGAGTTTCAGTAGTAGATTCAAAATCTTTTTCTGGTGCCCCAGCATGTAGTCTATGGCCAGTGATTAGTCTTGCACCGCGTTTATAAGTAAAGTAAGACCAAACCCATTGGAAAAAAACAATAAACCGGTTATGAAAAGTTATAAGAAACATAATATGTACAGTAAGCCACATTATCCAAGCAATAAATCCACTAAATTCTAAACTTTCTGCATAAGCAACTGCTGCAGAGCGTCCAATGGTTGCCATACTTCCTTTGTCTATATAATGAAATTTTTCTCGTGGCTTATCTTCTATAGTATTAAGAATATTTTTAGCTGCAACTATGCCTTGTTGCATTGCTACAGGTGCAACACCAGGTAAGGGTTGACCATTTTGATGAGTGTAACAAGCAGCATCACCAATAACATAAACTTCTGGATGCATGGCAAGAGATAAATCAGGTTCAACTATTACTCGTCCAGCACGATCTAAAGGTACCCCTAAAGTTTTAGTGATTGCATTGCTTTGTACACCAGCACCCCAAAGCACAGTAGCTGAAGGGATAAATTTATCTCCTAAATGAACTCCTTCAGATGTAATATCTGTAACCCCAAGCCCAGTAAGAACTTCTACTCCTAAATGTTGTAACTGTTCAGTGGCTTTAATAGAAAGGTTTTTAGGGAAAGTTGCTAGAATCCTATCCCCGCGCTCAACTAAAATTACTCTTGTAGATGTGGGGTTTATAGTACGAAAATCCTTTTTAAGAACATAGCGAGCAAGTTCTGCTAATGTTCCTGCTAATTCTACTCCTGTTGGACCACCACCTATTACAACAAAAGTTAATAGTTGTTTTTCTCGTTCTGTACTCTGTTCCCGTTCTGCTTCTTCAAAGGCTACTAGAACACGTCGACGAATTTCTATTGCATCATCTAAATCTTTTAGCCCTATTGCATGTTTTGCCCAATTATCATTACCAAAATAGCTATTTTGCACTCCAGTAGCTAAAACTAAATAATCATATTTTAGTTTGCCATTACTCATTGTAATAGTACGACTATTTAGATTTATATTAAGTGCTTCATCTAATACAACAGATGTATTTTGTTGTTTGCGAAGTATTGAGCGTAGTGGGGAAGCAATTTCTGCTGGAGAAAGCCCAGCCATAGCAACTTGGTAAAGTAGAGGTTGAAAAAGATGGTGGTTAGTACGATCTAGTAAAGTAACTTTTACATCAGCTTTTTTTAGGGCTTTAGCTACTTTAATTCCTCCAAACCCTCCACCAATAATTACTATATGTTTTTTATCTTGTTGAATCATAATTTTTTCTAATAACTAGACAAATAATTTTTACACTTAGATATTTTATAAAATCAAAGGAAAACAGAAGTTTCTATTGTAAGCAAAAAGTTAAGTGATAAGCAATGAATTTTAAGAGAATTTAATCTATTAAGTAAAAATATAACTTTTTATTTTTCAAGTCTTTATAGCCTCTTAGAGACTCTTGGCATTAGTCTAGTACTTTAGTTTTTAATCTTAATAAAGAATCTAGGCTAAAAATAAAATAAGCCCTAACCTTAAGTTAGAGCTTATTTTATTTTTAATTATATTTTAATTAGCCGTTAACCAAACCTAATTTATTGTTGTAAAAAAGGTAGTTTTCCATAAGAGAAGACTAAATCTTTACCAGGGCTTGCTTTATGGCGATTTGTATTTTCATAAGCTTGCAAGCCACCATCATTTTTACCATCAACACCAGCAAACCATACTACAGGATTACCATTTTCTAAGCGATAACCAATTGCTTTATTAGTAGCTAAATCTTTTGGTATTGAAAGACTTACTTCACTCATTGCTGCTTCTAATGTAGTAGGGAATGTATTATGGTTCTTTTTATAGGCAGAACAAGCAGCAAAAGCAACTACAGTTTTTCCTACAATGTTATCCATATAAAGGCTTTTCATTGTAGCTGTAGCATTTGGCATTGCCATATAAAACGCTGTTGAAGCTATCATATCAGCAGGATTCCAATTCCATTTCCAAGGATCAGCTTGGTTACGTGTTTCTTCTACAACTTTTTCTGCTTCTAGAAAGTCCCAATTTTCTGCACTACTACGCATTGCATTTAGATTATCTTGGCTAAGTGTATTGTATTTATTATAGACTCTTGCACGTAGACCAGGGGCAGCTTTAACCAATGTTTTAACTGCTTCAGAGTTTCTATAAAAAATCTCTTCATTATCAGTAGTTTGTTTTATCAAAGCATCTTCAAAAGAAACTAGTATTGCTTGTCTTTCTGAAGTGAAAAACTGATAAGTATTAAGTATGCGCATATCTTGTTCTGCTACAAAACGAGCAATTTCTTTATCCATATCTGAAGTAGTTGCACCAGAGTTTACTAGTGTTAATAGTGATTTAGCTGCTGCACTACGACAAACAACTGAAATTAAACCTGAAATTAAAGAAGCATTGGTTTCTGCACCAACATCTGTAGCCATTTTATAGTTTGCTAATGCTAGTTCTAATGCTTGTTGGACTTTACCTTGTTGTTGTAGGTAACGTACTTTAGCCGCAGCTAGATTGGCTAAAGCTCTCATTTGTAATAGGTTTGGTACAGGTGTAGAAATAGTTGGAGTCTCAGAATAATATTGAGCTTTAGAAAGCTTTGCTCCTGCTAGTAAATGTTCTGTTGCAGGTTCATGTTTATTAATATAATCAACTAATTTTTCATCAAATTCTTCAAGACCAAAAGCTACTTTTTCTAAATTACCATAAACAGGGTTTTGTAATTGTTGGGCAGTTGCATTACCTACAACCTCATATAATTTTTTGTCCATTGATTGGCTAAGCATTGGCAATTCTACTAGATCACGAATAGCTAAATCATATTGAACCCAAGCATTTTCACTGTCAGCAAGTTTTTCAACATTTACACGTACAGCAGCAACAGGTTTAGCTGCTGGAGGAGTCATTGCTACATAAGCAACACTACCAGTTAATACTGATAGTACTAATGCCATCCCTGTTAAAACTTTACGTTTAGGGGTAAACATAGCACGTTCAGCAACTTGGATTTCTTCACTTGTCCCACTATGATTAATAGAGCCTTTAGCTTGACGAGCCTTAAGATAAAGAGAAGCAAGTGCCATATTGGTTAATGGGCTAGCAATAACCATAAAAAGTGCTGGGATAATTAAAGTTGAAGCAACAGTGCTAGCAGTACGTGAAATAAAACTTGATTCTGAAGCATCAATCCAAGACATATTAATAAAGAAAATTGCAAGGGTTATAGCAAAAGCAGTTATTCTAATAAATGCACTTCTTAATTGTAATGAGAATGTTAAAGAGTAAAACTTAGCTGCTAAATCTTGAGAGTTTTTCATAATTTGATACCTTCCTTGTATTAAATTTTGTGTGATGTTGTTTTCATTAATACATGGCGATAGAAAAAAATTTTTCTCTCAAAAAACTTGCAGATTTTTGGAAAAATTTTTGATTATTTTAATACCTAACTGTTAGAACAAGTATAATGTAAAAAGTAAAATAGCCCAATAGCTTATTATTAAGCTGTTTTAGGCTATCACATTATTTTAGCTATTTTGCTAATCTTTTTTAGGCGATGAAAAGTAAAATCAGCAGAGTTATTATAAGGTTGGACAGAGTTTAATCATAACTACAATAATCGCTACAACTACATAATATAAAAACAAATTGTAGCTCTTTGGCTCTCTTTATTTGGGAAAATCATCATTAGTAATAACCTTCTCTGTAGAAAGACTACTTTCATCTTTTTTAGTAATCAAAGGTGAAAGGGCATTGTCTATTGGGAATTGATCCTTTAGGGGTCGGGGATCAATCATCCATAATTCATCAACAACAGGAGTATTTTCTATTAGTTCTTCAATATCAGAGTCTGGAGTGGGGGGAAGGGGTTTTGTGTAAGTAACTATTTGAGGAAAATCCATAGGGCGCAAAAACCCTGACTCTCTTAGTTGAGGGCGCAATTTAAGAGCATCTTGCATAAAACTTATCCATATTGGAAGCGCTGAATGACCACCGGTAAGTTTTAAATCCTTATGATCATCATAGCCTACCCATACACCAACTAAAAGCCTTGGGGTATAACCAATAAACCAGCCATCTGAAGAAGTCCCTGTCTTACCAGCAATTGCCGAATAGGATTGTAGCTTTTTAGCTTGTTGGGCTGTGCCTTCAGTAATAACGCTTTGCATAATATCTGTGGTTAGATAAGCAACTGGTGCAGAGCATACCCATCTAGATGTTTGCCCTAGTTTAGCGACTGGTTTACCCTCAATTGTGGTAATAGCATAGAAAGAACGTGGTGATATATATTGACCACTGTTAGCAAATGAGCCATAAGCAACGGCCATCTGTAGAGGAGTAGCTTCAAAAGTACCCAAAGCCATAGAAAGATAAGGTTTTGGTCTAGGCAAACCTGCGCGTGTTGCTAAATCAGCAATATTGCTAAGGCCAACCTCTTGAGCCAATGCTACTGTTACAGTATTAAGCGATTTTGCAAAGGCTTGACGTAGCGTAACATCTTTCCCGCTAAAGCCCCCACCATAGTTTTTGGGAGTATATTGGCGGTTACGGTCATAAGTAAAGGTTTGAGGTTCATCTTTGATTAGGCTGTCAGGACTAAATCGCCAAGTTGAGAATGCACTAGCATAAACAAAAGGCTTAAAAGCAGAACCAGGTTGGCGTAAGGCTGAAGTAGCGCGGTTAAAGCTACTAGAGCGATAATCTCGCCCACCTACTAGAGCCAAAAGATCGCCTGTATGAGGATCAAGCACAACTAAAGCAGCTTGTAATAGCTCAGTATCTTTGTTGCGCTTACTTCTTAACTTATCTACATGTTCTTGAAGTACTTGCTCTGCAAATTGTTGTAAGGCCAAATCCATTGTAACTGTAGTGCGAAAAGTTCCTAGTGGAGGCAATTGCTCTAACACACCTTGAAGCTGAGTACATACATAGTCAAAAAAGTAGGGTGCTTCTGTAAATACTACATCTTGAGTCATAACCTTTAAGGGGCTGTTATAAGCATTCTCATATTCTATCTTGCTAATATTTTTTGTTTCAAGCATTGTTTTTAGAACTTGATTACGTTGTATTAGCGCACGTTCATAGTTATATATAGGTGAATAGTAGCTAGGGCCTTGAACCATACCGGCGAGCATTGCAATTTCGGCTAATGAGAGATCTGCTAAATCTTTGCTAAAGTAGAACTGTGCTGCTTGCCCAAACCCACGAATAGCAATATCTCCTTGTTGGCCTAAATAGATTTCATCGATATAAAGCGTTAAAATCTCGGTTTTGCTCAAGCGTTGTTCTAGGGCTAAGGCTAAAAAAGCCTCTTCTATTTTACGCATATAAGTGCGGTCAGTTTTCTTAAAGACTGTTTTGATAAGTTGTTGTGTAATTGTTGAGCCACCTTGTGTTACTTCTCCATGCTGAAAATTAACTTTTAAGGCGCGTATGATTGCACGATAATCAACACCAGGATGATCAAAGAAATGACGATCCTCAATAGCTAAAAGGGCAGAGATTAAAGGCTTTGGAACTTGCTCAAACTTAACAGGCAGTCGACGGAAGCGTTCTATATCTGAAACTGTACCAAGCAGTAGACCAGGTATTTCATAAGATTTAAGCTCTTGGCCAGAATTTAGATCAGTAATACTCTTAATGGTTTCAAGCTTTGTATCAGTATATTCAATATTTATAACTGAACTATCAGGCTTGCTTAATATAATGAGTATTGAATTATTAACAATTTGATAACTGCCAGGTTGAAGTTGACCTGTAACGGCTATATATCTAATCTGTTTAAGATATGTTGCTAGGCTATTTCTAGGGTAATGTTCTCTAGGTTCCAAAAGAAGAGGTTTGGAATAAACATCAACTCTACGATCAAAAAAGCCTGACTCTAAACGCTCATCAATAAACTTAGCATAATAGCGATAGTAAGAATTAAAGCTAAATCCTGTAATAATAATCACTAAAACTATACAAAACCACAAGGTTGGTCTAGTTAAAATATATAAGATATATGATAGAGGTGAATGATTTTTAATGAACTGTTGCCATTTCTTAAAACCCTTTAGGCTATATTGCTTAAAGAGCTTGAGGCTATATTCTATTTTTTGCCACCAATTTTGTAACATAAATGCCAGGACTTTCTAGAACAACAGTCTTTTCACAGAAATACAGGCTGAAGTTACACAATAGGTGTAAATATAAAGAAATAGGAGTGTTAGTATAAAGTTATATCAAGAAGTAACTTAATAATAGGTTTTACAAGATTTTACAAAAGATTTAACTAGCATAAACCTAAATAACCTATAAATACTTCAACCTTCAGTAATTTTAGTTATATATTTTGTCACTCTTCTTAAAAAATATACTTTAATTTGTCATAGGGTTCTGTTCTACATTGAACAAATGCAGAATATTTAACTAGTAGAAGAAAAAAGATGGGCTATTGTATTTGTTAACGGGATATCTTTTTGGTTATATAGGTTAAATATGTTATTAGAGATGTGTTTCTTAACCAATAAGGATTGAGTGTGTTTAATATGTTTATTATTAGTATTTTACCTAGCCAGATAATTATTTTATGAATATAGGCGGTATTTATCTTCCAGGAACTTGTCTTAACAATCGTTATGAAGTGGTTAAACAGCTTGGTAGAGGTGCTACAAGTAAAGTTTATTTGGTTCGCGATCTACAAATGGATGGTGCTTTGCTAGCCTTAAAGCAGATGACAGTTGATTTTATTGACTATGATCAATATATAAAGGCTATGGAAGATTTTAATCGTGAAGCTGATATATTATCTAAGCTTGAGCATCCTTCAATTCCTTCTCTACATGATTATTTTTTAGTTGATGGTGATTTTGTTTTGGTTATGCAATATGTTGAAGGTCAAAATCTAGAACAACACCTAAACCAATCTCCAATGCGATGGCTAGAGGAAAAACAGGTAACAGAATGGAGTATTCAGCTATGTGATACACTAAATTACCTTCATTTACTTGATCCACCCATTATATATAGAGACTTAAAACCGCCTAACATTATCTTTAATGATAAACTTCAGCAAATTTTTTTAATAGATTTTGGGATTGCACGATTTATTAAACCATCAGTTAATTTTGTTACTGCTATTGGAACTTTTGGGTATGCTCCTCCTGAACTTTGTCTTGGTAAAGTTGAGCCAGCCTCAGATATATATTCATTAGGTGCAACTATGTACAATTTATTAACAGGGATAATTCCAGAGGTTTTTGATGCAGCATTTAATTTTTCTCTAAGAATATTACCAAGAAAAATTAATAATAATATTTCTGTTGAAATGGAAAGTATTTTGATAAAAGCTCTTGCAGGTAAGCCGGAAAATAGATTTCCTTCAGCACAAGCTATGAAAATAGAACTAGAAAATCATCTAAATAATATAATTAATGAAAACACAACCACAGATTATGTCGAGAGTACGTTAAAGTATCCACCTAAGGAATGGGGATATAGAAGCGAAAATCAGCCTATAACAGCAAATGGAAGGGTTAAAATCTACCATAAGAAAAAGAAAATAACAGAACTTTGTGTTACAAGCGCTAATTATTCAATTGGTAGACGAGATGCAAGAAAAGGAACAACTCCTGATATGGATCTTTCTATCATAGATAAATCAGGAAAAATTTCCCGCCAACATGGACGAATATTAAGATTAACCAATAATTATTATTTTGAAGATACTGGAAGCACTTATGGTAGCTCACTAAATGGAGAAAGGCTTACTCCCTATGAGCGAAAATTGCTCCGATCTGGTGATCGTATTAGTTTAGGAGAAGTTATCATTGAGTTTATTATTGAAAAAGGTACAGATTATATTGGTGGCTAACATATCCAAGGGCTAAAATAGCTAGCCTTTGGATATATTTGCTCTTAAATCTTAGCTCTATAAGATGCTCTTAATAATAGGTTTAACTGACTGTATTATTTAACTTCATAGAATGGTAGTTGACCATAAGAAAATATTAAATCTTTTCCTGCCATTGGCGTATGTCGTTGTGTTAATGGATATTTTTCTAGGCCACCATCATTAATTCCATCAACCCCAGCAAACCAGGCTACAGGGTTATTGTTTTCTAAACGGTAGCTTATATGTTGATTTGTTGCTGAATCTATTGGAATTGGTAAATTAACTTCAAGCATTGCTGCACTTAAAGTAGCAGGGAATTCATTATGAGCTTTTTTATAAGCTGAGCAAGCAGCAAATATGGTTACTATTTTTCCTACAGTGTTATCCATATAAAGGCTTTTCATTGTAGCTGTAGCATTTGGCATTGCCATATAAAACACTGTTGAAGCTATTAAATTAGCTGGTGTCCAACTCCAATTCCAATAATTAGCTTGGTTACGGGTTTCTTCTACAATCCTTTCTGCTTCTAGAAAATTCCAATTTTCTGCACTATTACGCATTAAATTAAGGCTATCTTGACTAAGTTTAGAATATTTTTTATAAACCCTAACACGTAGACCAGGAAAAGCACCTATTAGAGCTTTTGTTATAGCTGAATTTTTATAAAAAATATCTTCTATGCTACCAGAATTTTGTTTTATTAAAATATCCTCAAAAGAAGCTTCTATGGCTTGTCTTTCATTAAAGAAAAGCTGATAAGTATTAGGCATACGCATGTCTTGTTCTCTAACAAAACGAGCAATTTCTTTATCCATATCTAAAGTAGTTTTACCAGAATTAACTAGTGTTAACAGTGATTTTGCCACGATACTACGACAAACAACTGAGATTAGCCCTGAAATCAAAGAGGCATTAGCTTCTGCTGCAACATCAGTAGACATTTTATAGTTTGCTAGTGCTAGCTCTAATGCTTCTGGAACTTTATTTTGTTGTTCTAAGTAACGTGTTTGTGCTGCAGCTAATGTGGCTAAAGCTCTCATTTGTAATAGGTTAGGTACAGGAGAAGAAATATTTGGGGCTTCAGAATAAAATTGAACTTTAGAGCGTTTAGCACCTAATAATAAATGTTTAATTGCTCCTTGATGGCTATCAAGATAAGCCAATTGCTTTTCATCAAATTCTTCAATACCAAAAGCAATTTTTTCTAAATTACCATAGGCAGGGCCTTGTAATTGTTGGGCAGAAAGATTACCAATAATTTCTTGTATTGATTTATTACTAGGATTATTAAAAAATATAGGGAAATCTATTAGGTCTTGTACTGCTAAATTATACTCAACCCAAGCATTTTCTGAGTCAGCTACTTTTTCAATCTTTGGTCGTATTACTGGAGGGATTTTTCCAAATGGAGGTATTATCAAGGAATAAGAAAAGCCAGAAAATAATATTGAAACAATTAAACAAAAGGCTAGTAAAACTTTACGCTTAGGAGAAAATTTCATTTTTTCTACTATTTCTATTTCTTCTAAGGTTTTTTGTTGATAAATACTTTCTCCTTTTGCTTCACGAGCTTTGAAATAGAGTAGCACTAAAGCTATATCTATTAATGGATTAACAATAGTAATAAATAAGCCAGGAAGTAATAAGGTAGTAAAAGCTACAGTAGCAAAACGAGAGATAAAGCTAAGCTCTAAATTGCTAAACAAAGAGGAATTAGCCATAAAAGTTACTAAAAATAATGCATAGGTTATGCTCTTAATCAAAAAACTACGAAGTTTTAATGAAGCAGCAATAGAATAAAACTCTGTTACCAAATCTTTAGATCTCTCTAAAATATTGCCACTATTTTCAAGCATTGCTATTGGACTACTAAGAGAATATTGAACAGTTTTACGAAAAGCAGGCAAAACAAATTTCCAGATTTGTGAAAAGGCTAAAAAATAACTATGGAAAGCAGACTGAAATAGCTTTGGTAAGCCTTTTATTAAAGGAATTAATATTTTATTTGTTGAAATCGTTCCTGTTTCTTGTACTTGTTTTATTGCTAAAGAAAGCGCTCCAATACTTATTTCACCAAAAAGTAGTAAAGATATTAATGGAAAAATCCACCAAATTACTTGAATCCAATTATTAGCTGCAAAATCAAATTTGGCTTGTATTAAACTTGTTGATATCAAACTAGTACTAAGTACAAAAAGAAAATTTATTGGTAAAGAAAACCTTTCTATTTTTAGAAAATGTTTCCAATAAATGCTAAAAGATTGGTGAATTAATGGTATATCACCTTCCAAATTAGCACGTAAGGCTGTAGCAAAGGCTGTTGCCGTAGGAAACCTATCCATAGGGTTTTTAGCTAGTGCTGTCATTACCACTTCTGCTATTGCTCTAGGGATTTCTTTACATTTTTTTTGTAGTGCCATAGGGGGCATTTCTGAATGTTTATGAATTAATTGATACATATCACCGCTAAAAGGAGTTTCACCAGAAAGCATTTGATAAGCAATTATTCCTAAGCTATAAATATCAGTTCGTGGATCTAGTTGTCTACCATGACATTGTTCAGGAGACATATAAAGAGGAGTTCCTAAAACCATTCCAACTCTAGTCATCCATTCAGGCACAGAACGAGGATCAATATTACCTGCTGTCTCACTAGCACCAAAAACCTTGGTTGCTTTTTCATCAAAGAGTTTAGTTTGTGCTTCTGTTAAAGGCTCAGGTTGCTGCCCTGTTATATAAGGTTGTAATTTTTTAGTGTAATCTCCAGAAAGGGAAACTTCAGAAGAATTTATGGGTAATAAATTACTATTAGTAGCTGATAAAACACCTAATCGTTCGTCTGATAAGTTATTAGAATGTAATTTAGCTAGTCCAAAATCCAAGACTTTAACATGGTAGGAGCCACGACCATCAGGTTCTAGCCAAATATTATCTGGTTTTAAGTCACGATGAATAATACCTTGGCTATGGGCTTCGGCTATAGCAGAGCAGACTTGCTCTATGATTTCAATAGTAAAACTAACAGGGAGTTTGCCTTTTTTCTTTAGTAACTCACCAAGAGTAAAGCCTTTAAGATATTCCATTACTAAGTAAGCTACTTTAGCTGAACCAAAATTAGCAATACCAAAGTCAGTAACATTAACTACATTAGGATGTGAAAGTCTTCCAGCCGCTTCAGCTTCGCGCTTAAAACGCTCTACAAACTCAGCATGAGTCATAAATTGTGGGGCAATTACTTTTAAGGCTACAGGGCGTTTTGTTCCTAAATGAATAGCTTGATAAACTGCGCCCATTCCACCTTGACCAAGCTGTTTTTCTACCAAATATTTGCCTTCTAAAACACGGCCACAAAGTTGTTCTAGAAAAGCTTCTTTGCTAGAAGTAGACAAAGTATTTTTATTATTTTTACTGTCTTTAATGTCTTTTTCTTGTTTAACTAGTTTAGCGGCAAAGTTAGCAACAGGTGTTTCTAAGAAAGAGTCTGCTTCTTCATGTGAGGAGAGTAGTGACAAAATTTCTTGATACATTTCTTGGTCACCAGCACATTCTTTAGCTAAGAATGCCAGTCTATCTTCTTTTGCTGTTTCTACTACTGACCAAAAAAGCTCTTTAATTTTCTTTTCTCTTTCTAATGGCATAATAAAAGTCCTTTGTGTAAGAAAACTAACCATACTTAGCCGCCCTTAAACTTAAAAATTTTGCTTTCAATTACATGGCGACAAAAGAAAAATTTTTCTCTCAAGAAAATAAAAGTATTTAGAAAATAGTTTAAAGAAAGAGAAAATAAAATTTATATGGGTTTTGTTATTTTGTTCCTTTTAAGTCACGATAAAGCCTAGCTTTAGCCATACTCCATTCCCTATTAGCTGTTGCTGGTGAAATTCCTAGTACTTCTGCTGTTTCTTCAATTGAGAGTCCTCCAAAAAAACGTAGTTCTACTAGTTGGCTTTGTAGTGGATCTAAAGTAGCTAAACGATTTAATGCATCATCTAGAGCCAATAGATCTATATCTGGGGGGGCTTCTGATAGTCCAATAACTGTTTCTAGTGGTACTTTCTTTTCACTTCCTCCACGTTTAACCCTATTACGACCACGAGCATAATCAATTAAAATACGTCGCATTAATTGAGCCGCTGCACCAAAAAAATGAGAGCGATTTTTCCAATCTACCTGAGATTGATCTATTAGCCTAAGATAAACCTCATGTACTAATGCTGTAGCTTGTAGAGTATGGTTTTCCCGCTCTAGGTTCATATAATAATTAGCTAGCCTATGCAGTTCATCATAAACAATGTTCATTAGATTGGCTAAAGCTTCCTTATCACCAGCACTACAGTTAAGAAGCATTTGAGTTACGTTATTTGATGATTGCATGTTTTATCCTTATTAATTAGTAATTTTAGTTAGTCTAGACTATTTTATCTCAACTTTTAACTAATAATTAACTAATAATGCTAAACAAAATTTCTTAGAGTCCTAAAGATTAGAGATCTTTGTTTCTAAGTGTTTATATGTGATAATCCCTATTTGTTAGGGACTTTTTAGTTATAAAAATTTGCTGGGATTGATAGTAGGTGAAAGTTTTATGAGTTTTGAGAATGCATTACCATTAGGAACCGTTTTAGTTAACCGTTATAAAATCCTTAACATAATAGGTGGAGGAGGTATAGGTTTAGTTTATTTAGCTAAAGACAAAAAAGAAAATGTTTTAAGAGCTATAAAACAAATGGTTGTAGAACATACAGATTTAACAGAATATGCTAAAGCTATTAGTGATTTTCGTCGTGAAGCTGAATTGCTCTCAAAAATTGCTCATCCTCTAATTCCTACTTTTCATGGCTACTTTATTGAAGATGGATTTTACTTTTTAGTAATGGAGTACTTAACAGGAAAAGACTTATTAGAAGTATTAGAAAATGCTTATAGCCCTATTGCTGAAAAACAAGTTGTTAAATGGGGTATTCAACTTTGTGATGTGCTTAATTATATTCATTGCTATAACCCTCCAATTATTTATCGTGATATGAAGCCAGCTAATATACTTTATGATGATGTTTTGGATAGATTATATTTAGTAGATTTTGGTACAGCGCGATTTATTGCAGCTTTAAGTGCTAGTGGTGTTACTGCTGTAGGGACACTTGGATATGCCCCACCAGAACTCTTTGATGGTATTGTTAGCCCAGAAACAGATATTTATTCTTTAGGTGCAACTTTAGTTCATTTACTCCTTGGTAGATGCCCTCCATTTCATCCTAGTTTTGGATTTAATTTTAATGCTAATCGTCGTCCTTGTTTGCTTAACCCTAGAATTTCAATAGGAATAGATGAAATTTTAGTAAAAGCTGTCTCAGTTAAACCTGAAGATCGTTATTCTTCAGCCAATGAGATGAAACTTGCCTTAGAACAACATTTAACCAGCCTTGAGTAAAAAGGGCAAACCCTGTTTGCCCTTTCATTCTTACATTATTTTTTACCTTCTAACTCATCTGCTAAACCACCAGCATTATAAACTTTACGTAAAGCTTCTAGCATACCAGCACTATGTACTGCCATTGCCCTACCTCGTTCTTCTGTATAGGCATAGCGTGAAACAAAGCGATGGATATTACTATCAAAGTTTACCCCTACGATTTCACCCTGACGGTTAATTACTGGACTACCTGAATTACCACCAATTGTATCAGCCGTATATACAAAGTTCATAGGTACACTTTGATCTACAGCAGCTTTATTAGCCAATAATTTAGGAGCTAAATCAAAAGGCTCTTTATTATTAAAACTTGCTGCTCGATCATAAAGACCAGCATAAGTAGTTTTATAGGGAACTAGAGTTGTCCCTACTTCATAACCTTTTACTTGCCCATAACTAAAGCGTAACGTGAAGTTAGCATCAGGAGCAATACTACGACCATAAACAGCAAAACGGGCTTTGGCTACTTTTTCACCTGCTGAGGTTCTTAAAGAATCAAAGTTTTCTCTTGAGAATTTATCTAACTCTCTTGTAATAGGATCAATTTTAAGTGCTAAAGCAATTAAAGGATCACCGCTTTTTTCTAAGTTAGCTAAATCACCTTCAAGTAATGACTTACGGAAGTTTACATCAGCTAATTTAGTGCCAGTAATTAGCTCTCTAGCTGCATCTTTAGCTGTACGGCCATTTAGAGTAGCTTTAACAAAAGGATCAGCATAGCCAAGTTCCTCTAGTATTTCTTGTAACCGGTCTGCTAACAAAACTTCCTCTAGATCGCTATAGATAGGAGCAGGGGAGAGGAGTTGGAATTTCAAAGATTCAAGATTTGAATCACGATAAGCGGGCAGACGTTCACCATTTGGTTTTTTTATTTCAATAACATATTGAGCAATACTTAAAGCTAATCTAGCTAATTGTGAAGATGCTAAGTTAGAGTAAGAAATTCGCTTACTCATAGTTATATAGTTAGCATAAGCTTGACCCATTTCTGACCAAGCCCCACCATAAGCTTGTTGAAGCTCTGGATTTTCTGCTACTTTCTTTCTTAAGTCTTGTTCTTCATTGACCTTTTGTTGCATTAGCTTAGCAGTAAGTAAGCCTTCTTGTTGACCATTTAAGCGTTTAAGTGTGTTATTTAAACCTGAAATCGTATCTGATGCACGACGTTCTTGTTCTACACCTAAATTGGAATATTTAACTAATAGATTTCGTTGGCGAGTTAGACTTTTTAGAGCCGCAGGGTTAGAAATATCTCTTTGATACTCAATCTGCGTTACTGTACGTAAGCGATCTGTAGAGCCGGGATTACCTATAACAAAAATTAATTCGTTGTCTTCTGCTCCGCGAGTACTCCAACGATAATAATGTTCTAGTTTTACAGGCTTGTCATTTTCATAAACTCTAACAAAAGAAAAATCTAATGCATAACGAGGATAAGTAAAATTATCATAATCGCCGCCAAACTCGGCTGCTTGGGCTTCAGGAGCAAAGACCATTCTAACATCAGTATATTTTTTATAGCCATATAGCCAATATTCCCCGCCTTCATAAAAAGAAACTACAGTAGATTTTAGTCCAGTTTTTTCCAAAGACTCTTTTTCTATTTTTGCAATTTCTACTTTGCGGTTAGCTTCTGCTGTTTTAGCATCGCTTGCGCTCTTTGTTACTGTTTGAATACGTTCAGTAATATTTTCTAATGAGACTAAGACGTTTAGTTCTATATCAGGGCATTTTAGCTCATCTGTATAATTAGGAGCATAAAAGCCTGCTTTTAAGATATTACGTTCAGGTGTAGAGAGTTTAGCTAATGTTGAACGTACAATATGATGGTTAGTTAATACTAGTCCATTAGCAGAAACAAAAGCCCCTGAGCCACCAGGAAAACGCACGGCTGAAAGACGTGCATGGTCTAGCCAACCTTGATCAGGAGAAAAATTATATTTTTCTTTTAGTTGTTTTAATGGAGGATTACCAAAAATCCACATTCCTTCATCAGCCTTAGCAATCAGCATAGAGCTTGTAAGAAAAGCAAAAAATAGTATTAAAGCAAAAATTCGTTGAAAAAATTGAGTATTCATAGAAACACCTACGCAATGAAAATAATGTAGGGGCAGACCTGCGTGTCTGCCCTCTTTCTATTGAGTAACAGCCATAGCTGCTTCAAAATTAGCCACATCTTCCGCAGTAACAGCAAAGTAACGTGCTTGTGGATGTTGGAAAACTAGAGCTGAAACACTAGCTTCAGGTTCCATCATATAACCTTCTGTTAAGTCTACTCCAATACGCTCAGGTTTTAATAAGCTCCAAAGTAAGGCTTGATCTTCTAGCCTAGGACATGCAGGATAACCAAAACTAACACGTACACCTTGGTAATCAGCACGGAAAATATCTTCTTTGGTTAAACTTGGATCGTCAATTACTCCCCAAGCCCGACGTATCTTTTTATGTACAAGCTCAGCATAGGCTTCAGCACTTTCTATAGCTAACATTTGTAGAATAACAGATTTTAAGTATTCACCTTGGTCTTTAAATTGTTCTGATAATTGGCGAATGCCTTGACCGCAAGTTGTTACAAAGAAAGCTACATCACCCATTCCCAAAGCTTTAGGTTTAGCAAAATCACTAATACAAAGCTGCCAGCCTCTTGATTGGCGAGGGAAATGAAACCTTGTTAACTCGCTACCTTGTTGGTCATAGATGATTAAGTCGTTACCATCAGAATTAGCCTTAAAAAACCTGTAAATACTTTGTGGCTTAAAATAGCCTTTTTCTATAATCTCTTGTTTTACTGCATTAACTTGCTCAAATAATTTGACGGCTTTTTCATCGCCTGCGCTAACCATTTCAGCAAAATTACCACGAAAGCCTAAATGCTTGTTATAAAGCATTTTAGGGTTAACCATTTCCCAAATTTCTTCTAAATTAGCACTAGCATCAATATGCTCAATATAATCAGGAGCAGGATTTAATGATAATGACCAATCAATTACCATTTTTTCTTGGGTAGATTCTGCGGGCTTTGCAGGGGTATGAATGGCTTCAGCTTCAGCAGCAGTTGATTTCTTTAAATCTTCTATACCATTAGGAGCTTGAATTCTATTAGCTAAATCTAGTCCATTCATTGCATCCTTAGCATAAACTACTAGCCCTTGATAAGCTGGTTTAATACGTGTAAGGGTAAATCGTTTAGTTAAAGCCGCTCCACCAACCATAATAGGGACATTAATTCCTATTGCTGATAAATCTTGAGCAGTATTTACCATTTCTAGAGTAGATTTTACTAATAATCCTGACAGACCAATAATATCAGGCTTATGTTGTTTTACTGCTTCAATAATCTTGTCAGATGTAACTTTAATACCTAGATTAACAATCTCATATCCGTTATTACCTAAGATTATTTCTACTAGGTTTTTGCCAATATCATGAACATCACCTTTTACAGTAGCTAGGATAACTTTACCTTTTCCGCTACCTTCATTTTTAGGCATCATTGGTTCAAGAAAAGCAACTGCGGCCTTCATTGCTTCAGCACTTTGCAACACTTCAGCTACAATTAATTCATTATTATTAAATAGCCGTCCTACTTCATTCATTCCAGCCATTAACGGGCCATTAATTACCCCTAAAGGCTCATAAGTTTTTAAGGCTTCTTTTAGGTTATCAATTAAGCCTTCTTTTGAACCTTGAATAATATTATCAGCAAGTCTTTCTTCAACAGTCCGATTTTCTATTACTACTTTTTTAATAGTTTTCTTGTCTTTGAAAAAGGCAGAAAAAGCCGCTACAGGGTCTTCACCACGCCAAAAGATTAGATCTTCACAAAGTTTTCGTTGTTCTTCAGGTATAGAAGGGTAACGCTCTAGTTTTTGAGAATTAACTATCGCTAGGTCTAGACCTGCTTTAACACAATGATATAAAAAGACAGAATTAAGCACTTCACGCCCTGCTGTAGGTAGCCCAAAAGAAACATTACTAATTCCTAGAATAGTTTTTGTTTTTGGAAAACGCTGTTTAATAGCTGTTATTCCTTTGATGGTCTGTTCGGCTGAACCAATATAGTTTGCATCACCAGTACCACAAGGGAAAACTAATGGGTCAAAAATAATATCATCAGGAAGTATGCCGTATTTTTCTGTGAGTAACTTATAAGAGCGTTCAGCTATTTCTAATTTACGCTCAACTGTTACACCCATTCCTTGTTTTGGATCTTCGTCTATTGTCCCTACTACCAAGGCACAGCCATATTTATGAGCAATAGGACAAACATGCTCAAAGCGTTCTTCACCATTTTCTAGATTAATTGAATTAAGGATTGCTTTACCTTGAATTAGTTTTAGTGCCTGCTCAAAAATCTTATGATCAGTAGAGTCAATCATAATAGGCACTTTAACTTTTTTAACTAAATGTTTTAGTACTGCTAAAATATCGCTCATTTCATCGCGATCAGGATCTTGGAGGCATACATCTAAGATTGCTGCTCCAGCTTTTACTTGATTACGACCAATTTCTGAGCCTTCTTCATACTTACCATTAGCAATTAGCTCCTTAAAAGCACGGCTTCCTAGTACATTCATTCGTTCGCCAACTTGATAAGGGCGGTTTTCTTCTTCTATTTTTAGATATTCAATTCCAGAAACTTGTGTGCCTTGCCAACGGGGAATAGTACGAGGTTTTTTTCCTTTTACTAATTCTGCAATATGTTTAATATGTGCTGGAGTTGTTCCACAACAGCCACCAACTAGGTTTATCCAGCCTTTTTCTATAAAATAGCCAAGTACATCGCCCATCATTTCAGGGTTTTCTGTAAAAACACCTTCTTGGGGAATTCCTGCATTAGGAACACAACTTACAGCCACATCAGCCATTTCTGCTAATGTACGAATATGATCTGTCATATCTCTAGGGCCAGTAGCACAATTAAGTCCAATGCTAACAGGGTTAAGATGACGTAGTGAGGTATAAAGAGCATCAGCTTTTTGTCCTGCAAGCATTGCACGACCAGTTATTTCAATTGTAGCTGAAAGCATTAATGGCCAAGCCTCATTGCGTTCTTGAAATGTACGTTGAATTGCTACACCTGCTGCTTTCATATTTAGAGTATCTAAAGATGTTTCAACTAGCAGAATGTCTACACCACCATCTAACAAAGCATTTACTTGCTGGTAATAAGAATCAGAAAGTGCATCAAAAGTAATATTTTCTGTAACAGCAATTGATTTAGTTGTAGGGCCAATTGAGCCAGCAACAAAACGAGGTTTTTCTTTAGTAGAAAACTCATCTGCTACACTACGTGCAATCTTAGCCGCAGCAACATTGATTTCATAGGTTTGATCTTGGAGGTTATATTCAGCTAGAACTACAGAAGTACCGCCAAAAGTATTAGTTTCAATAATATCTGCTCCAACTTCTAGATAACTACGATGTACTTCTTGGATCGCTTGGGGTTTACTAAAATTAAGATGTTCTGGGCAACCCTCATATTTACTACCACCATAGTCTTCTGCTGTTAACTTCATAGCAAATAGGCTTGTACCCATTGCTCCATCTAATACCAAGATTCGTTTAGAAAGTAACTCTTTAAATGCATCAACTCTAGTTTGCTTCATAGACTGCTAATAAACTCCTGATAAAACCCTAATAAAAATTTTATTGATTTATTTAAGAAAAACTAATAATAACATGTGTAAGAAAAAGCTTGAACTAAAGCTTGAGCTAAAGTTAGTTACAACTAACATTATTAAATACACCAAAAAATTAATGGGCTAAGAAAAGAGGCTATCAATGGGATGGCGCGAACAAATTATTATAGATCCAGCAATAGCTAGTGGGCGGCCTACATTTCGAACTTCTCAAATTTTGGCATTACCTTTAGTTGAGGCTTTAATAAATGGTGCCAAAATAGAAGAACTAAAACAGCAAAACCCCCAACTAACAGATCCAGAAATAGAAGCAATTATTGAATATACTCGTCTACAGATACTAGATCGGGAAATTCCTTGGCAACAACAATTTGCTATGATTGTTGAATTATTTGGGCTAATTTGTTTTTCAATAGGCTATGGCTTATCACTCTCAACACTTTGGACTTATGAGATTTTAGGTTTTATTGCCATTTCTTATGCTATAACTTGGATGAGCTTAAAATATCAGCTTCTAGATTATCTAGGTAAAGTTAGTAGCTTTCGTGTTAAACCTTTAATAATGATTGCCGCTCTAACAATAGGCTTTGCACTAAAGTTTTTCTTCCCTGATCCACCTTTTGTACCATTTTTACTCTTAGGGACAACTTTACTTAGCCTATCAGAATTATCTAATCAAAATAAATACTTACGATGGATTAGCTGGGGTAAAAACATTAATATGATTTTAGTAGCTAGCCCTATTTTACTTTTAGTGATTTTTATTCTTTTACGCTTAATTAGTGGTGGAAACCTAGGGCTTTATGATAGCTTACTACTTTTAGCCTATAGTATTTTTGGTGGGATAATTACTGCACTAACTTACCGACGTTTTGTTAATAGCAGTTTAGAAAAACCTGTAAGTAAACCTTTGGCTAATATCTAGTATGGATTATAAACAAAGTAACCTGCTAATAAGACTAGGGCAATAACCTTTTTTTTGTTAACATTGCTCACTTCTAAACCATAGTAAGACTTCTATTTTTTATACTTAAAAATCTATTTTATTCGCTAATTGGAATAAAAACATGAACAGGAATCAGAGATTTAGTAATAGACCAGACCCCTATAGAGAACCTCGAATGTCGGAAAGACCTCCTGCCCGCCGTCGTCATCGGTTAAAGGAATTATTAGAGTTTTTAATTATTACTTTAGTTGATAATAAAGATGACGTAGCAGTAACAGAGCGTGAAAGACAAGGCAAAGTTTACTACACAATAAAAGTAGCAAAAACAGATATGGGAAAACTACTTGGACGAGGTGGTAAAACTATTAGTACTGTAAGAACTTTAATGCGTGTTGCTGCCTCTAAAGCAGATGTTGATGCAATTATTGATATAGTAGAAGAAGAGCTAAAATAACCGACCATAGGACTTTAACTGCTCTTCCAAACTTGATATATACATCCGAAAAACTGATGCATTGATCCTCTATATCGAGAGCTATAGCGCTCTCTGTGTTTTAATTTCTTGGTATTCCCCCTTTCCACTTCCAATCTTTTTAAGATTTCTTGTGCTACTTTAAAGATCATAATGATCAATAGTGAACGGAACTCCCCCTTTATTTCTTCTATAATACTGATTAAGAGAAAACTGTAATTAAATTACATTACTTCTCCTGTTTGTGTCGCAGTTATTTTTTAACTCACTTTATCAATTGGGTTTAGTCTTTACCTTATCGAATCTAAGAAATAAAAATGACAAAAGGGAAACAAAAGGAAAACATATGGAAAATCAAGAAAAAATGGTTGCTACAAGCTCTAAGCTAAAAAAAATAGCAATGTGGTTTGGAATTTTAAGTTTGGTTTTTATGCTTGGTTACATCCCATCTTATCTAAATATTCGACAAGTGGAACAACAAAATAATCAACTTAAACAACAGGTAGAATTGTCAGAATTACAGGCTAGGTTAGGAATGATGAGTTATGAACTTAATCGTAACAATTATTCAATTGCTGCACAGCACTCTACATACTTCTTTAATGGTCTAAGGCAGGTAATTTCTCAAACAAAAGACCAAGCATTTAAACAAAAGCTAGAAACATTTCTAGAGCATCGTGATGAGGTCACTACTAACTTGGTAGTGGCTGATCCTATCATTAAAGAAAAGGTAGCAAAAATGTATGCAGACTTTTATCAATTAAACAAGGAAGTTTCTGAAAATAGAGAAGTTGTTTCTATAAAGTAAAAAAGGGCAAGTTGTTGAAAAAGGAGCTAAAATGAAATTAGATTCAGGGGATTTGGAAAAAACATTACCTGCTAAGAGCTTTTCGCTTGAAGCTGTACTTATCCAAACTGAGCAAATTAAAGAAACTGTCGAGGAGGCTGCTACTGATCTGGCTTCTGTAAATCAAGTTCTAAAGCAGGAAAGAAAAGCTAACATCCCTGTTCAGACACTCAAATCTGCTATTGTTCAGAATGAAAAGGCCGAAACTCAAGTGGCAAAAGCCTCAAGCGATTTAGAGCAGGTTAATATTCAACTTAACCAAGAAGTGGCTGAACGAATAATAATTGACTCTGAACTTACTGCCGTAAAGACTGATCTAGCCAAAGCAAACGACGATTTATCACAATCTCTAGCCAAAGAAAAAGAAATTCGACAACTTGCGCTTCAAGACCCACTCACAGGGCTTCCAAACCGTGTGTTATTTGAAGACCGTCTTAACTATGGGTTAAGCCAGTCAAAACGCCATGGTTGGGGACTTGCTGTTTTGTTTATTGACCTCAATAAATTTAAGAGCATTAACGACTCTTATGGTCATGATATGGGAGACAAAATATTGCTTATGGTGGCGGAGCGCTTACAGGCTTTTGTCCGCGACGAAGACATGGTTAGTCGATGGGGCGGGGACGAGTTTGTATGCGTCTTGTTCAATGTTCGCCAAGAAGCCGATCTATTTCGCATTGCAGAGAAGATGGTTAATCGGATTGCTGAAGTCTATGAGTCTGAGGGGAATGTTTTTTCTGTAAGAGCCAGTATTGGTATTGCTACATGCCCTAAAGATGGAGAGACAGTTGATGTTCTTTTCAAAAATGCTGATAGAGCAATGTATAAGGCTAAGGCAACAGAGAAGGGAATTATAATGTTTTGCGAATCTCTTTTAGACGGATAGCTATTTTCTAACATAACTAAATGGCTAAAAAGACACTGCTATTTAATGTTAAACTTTTTCCATTATTGCTCCAGCCGCTGTTAATCCTGGCCCAAAGGCAATGCTTAAAACTAATGTTTTACTAGGAATTTCTTTTGCAGATAGGATTTTATCCCAAATATAAGGTAAAGTCGCTGACGACATATTCCCGAAATTGTTAAGAATTTCCTGGCTAAAAACCACTTGCTCAGGAGCTATTTTTAGACTACGTTGGATAAACTCAATTATTTTAGGCCCACCAGGATGAATAGCAAAAACTAGTTTGTCCTTTTCTTTAGCAAAATCTAACCCTATTTCACTCATTAACCCTTCAACAAAAAGTAAAATATTATCTCTAATTAAAAAAGGAATCCTTTTAGACAAAATCATTTCAAAATTATGACTAGATAAATTCCAAAGCATTTCTGCTAGGGAATTAGGGATAATAGTTTCTTTTAAGGCTAAAATCTTTAATCCTGATGAATTTTGCTTAAGAAAATCTTTTAGCGGATAAAGAGAATATTTAATAAACCCATCACCAAATAAAGTCATAGCTAAAATATCTCTAGGCGCTAGATTAGTTAAATTTACATGCAAAGTAAGAAATTCTGTATGCACAATGTCTATTTGTGTTTTTTGTTTTCCTAGCCCATAGTGAGAAGCTGCTAAAAATCCTGTTGCCATTCTCATTGCTGGGACTGAACCATAACAACCCATATGATATGAATGAGTTACCGTAGTTGCCCAATGTCTTTGAGATACCATTTTTTCTACTGGACTAGGTGCTAAATAACCAGAACAACTTACATGAATAATATCATCAGGTGCTAAAGCCTCTATAGGATAGGCTTTTTCTAGTACTTTATCTGCAATTTCCCCAAATAAATCCATCCTACCCCCTAGGTCTGCTCCTTGAGGATTATTGATTAGATTATTAAAAATACTGATTTCATGAGGGTTTATTGCTAATGGGACTCCTGTTTCTAACTCCTGAATTTGAGGAATAATATTGACTTGTCTTTTATGAATTATACTAGGTGAAACACCATAATGATAAATTTTTTCTAAAATCTCTTTATCTGGTTCTGATAAGGTTTCTTGTTGATGGTTTAGAGAATTATTTGTTTGAGCTAGAGTTACTAATTTAGCAAAAGTATCTAGCAAAATTTTTTGGTTTATTGGGGGATTAATAATAATAGGGGTGAAATTGGTTAAAACTGTTGAAAAGCGCTCTGTGTTAATAATGGCTCCTCGCTAACAGGTTTTTAATAGTTATATATAGGTATATGAATAGTCACTAATACTATTCATATACCTATTAAACCCATAATTACTCGCTTTTTAGCTAAAAAAATTGTTATCTAATTGATTATAAAGCCGTTATATTTCATGTAATAGATATTGCTTACAATTCTATCGTTCTCAAAAAGCTTTTTCAAGCCGATTTCCTCTAGAAGCTTTTTATTCCAATAGTTTTTAAAACAACAAAAGGGCAAGAGAGTTAAATTTCTTTTGCCCTTTTTTTAAGGTGTTTTATATAAAAATATTTTTAGTCTTCTCCACAACCACAAGTAAGGCTAGAGGCATTACCAAAGGTTTGTGAAAGGAAAGAACAAAAATCTTTGCGTATACCTGTATCAGTCTTAATTTTCATATTTAAGATTATACTCGTATCACTACTATTATTATAGGCTGGCCAATTAGGTAGGTTTTTTCCATTAGGATCACCTGTCTTAGCAAAATTTGTCCAATAGGCTACCATTTTATCAGCAAACTTAAGTTCTTTTTTGCTAATAGCAGCTTGTGTTACATTGCTAGCAGTGTGAAATACAAAGCCTAATTCTAAGCCATGAAATGAACCCAAAAATTTAACAGAAGCTATAGTTTGAGTAAATTGATAGGAAAAGGTTTTAGGTTGATTAACAGAAGCAAGCCTTACTGCTGTACGTGCTGGGCATAAAAATCCAAAATCGGTTAAAACAGCGTCTAAGGCTAGGGTTGGAGTACCATAATCAGAAATAGGATAGCGTTTAGCTACATCTAAAGCTTTATCTCCAAAAGCAACTTTTAGGGCGGCTTCATAATCGGCTTGACTATCAAGTTTAACCCCTAAGCCAGGAATAAAACTTAGAAATTCATTTTTGTTTGTCCCAATTATTAATGGCACTTGGTTATAGTTACCACTAGCTAATATGGCAGTGCTTTTATCAGGAACAATTACACCATCAACTATTGGGCCATATTGAAAGCCAGTAAAGCCAAGTTCATCAGGAGCTAGAGCTTTTAAGAGGTCTGCTGGGGTTTTACTACGTAGACAAGCAGCAGTATCACCAACCATTTCACAACCAAGAGTTTTAGAAGCTTGTGTACCAATATCTTCTGCTGAAAGACCTGTAGCATTTGTACGTAAAGGTCTATCTACAAATAAGGGAGCGCCACTTTCTACAATGGCTTTACTAAATAGCCCTTTGGCTTTTGGTGAAGTAACTAATGCTAAAACATTACGACCACCAGCAGATTCACCAAAAATTGTTATATTATTTGGATCGCCGCCAAAGTTACGAATATTTTTTTGCACCCATTGAAGAGCAAAGATTTGATCCATTAGGCCATAGTTGCCAGAAACACCATTTTGCTTATCTTCGTTGCTAAGTACAGGGTGAGAAAAATAACCTAGTGGGCCTAGACGATAATTAATGGTAACAACAACAACTCCACCTAAGTCATGAAGGAAGGTTCCATCATAAAGACGAACACCAAATTGTATAGCATCAGAAGAGCCATTAATATTTCCACCACCATGAATAAAAAACATTACTGGGCGTAAAGTAGTTTCTTTGGTTTTTGGTGACCAGACATTAAGAAAAAGACAGTCTTCGCTACCAATAACTTTTCCAGTACTATCAGGCTGAGAACAAACAGAACCAAACTGAGTAGCTTCAAAAACAGTTGCTCGTTTTGCGGCTGGCTGAGGTGGTTTCCATCGTCCATCACCCCCTGTAGGAGCAGCATAAGGAATACCACGAAAGACAATGGATTTATCTTGGAGTTCTCCACGAACAGGGCCTTCCTCAGTCATTATTGGGTCACTTAGTGCTAATGGAGTAGGTTCAACTATATTAACCGCTTCTTTATTAGGGTTAGGGGATTGAACACTAGTGTTTAACATCGCACTACTAGCTAGTAAAGTGCTAGTAATTAACAGCG
>Ga0075163_10001184_pt1 | contig 34814 bp, 34 predicted proteins | sample JI1023141ADNA_FD_71478 | JGI IMG/M metagenome (GOLD analysis project Ga0075163, IMG submission 71478) | Wastewater effluent complex algal communities from Wisconsin, to seasonally profile nutrient transformation and Carbon sequestration -... | ecosystem: Engineered > WWTP > Effluent > Algae...
TCGGATCCCGGCTCCCGGTGCGGACCCGGCCGACGAACGGATGCCGTCCTGGCTCCCGATCCGGACCCAGCCGGCGAACGGATGCCGGTTCCGGGCGCCGACCCAACGGCACCACTTGCAGCCGAGTGCTTCGTACGTGGTCGTTCACCACCGCGCGAACATCGCGACCGCCACGCTCGTCCCCCCCACGACCACCATCCACCGCAATACCGCCGGCTTGACCTTCGACGCGATCGCGCCACCGAGCACGCCACCTCCCAGCGAGGCCACGAGCATCACGCCGCAGCTCGGCCAGTCGACCTGCTTGCTGAACAGGAACACCACCGCCGCCGCGGTATTCACCACGAGCGACACGGTCTGCTTCAGCGCGTTGATCCGCGTCAGCGAATCGGCGTGCACGACCGCGAGCGACGCCAGCAAGATCACCCCCAACCCCGCCCCGAAGTAGCCGCCGTAGATCGCCCCGAGGCCGACCGGCACTGCCGCCCACGCGGCCGCACGCTCGGTCTTGCCGCGCGCCTCCAGCCACCGGCGCACGCGATCCTGCATCGCGAGCAACCCCACCGCGAACAGGATCAAGAACGGCACGATGACGTCGAACGCGCGCGGATCCGTGTTGAGCAGCAACAGCGCGCCGGCGACACCGCCCAGCGCAGCCGCCGGCAACACGCGCCACATCCGGTCCTTCTGATCCGCGAGCAGCTTGCGCTGCGCGATCGCCGCCCCGAGATACCCCGGGCACAGCGCCACCGTGTTGGTCAGGCTCGCCACGACCGGCGGCAACCCGACCCCGATCAGCGCCGGGAACGTCAGCAGCGAGCCACCGCCCGCGACAGCATTCACCAACCCGGCGACGAACGCCGCTGCGCCGACGAGCGCGACTTCGACCGGCACGGGCGTCATCCCTTGAACGTCGACGCGCCGAGATCTCCGAACGGGTCGTCGCGCTCTTTGACCGCTTGCTTGAAGCCCGACTCCGCGGCGCGCCGCGCGAACCCGTAGCCCTCCGCCGTGTGGCGCGCGATGCCGTCGAACACGGTGCCGAGCATCTGCGATTGCGCGAGCCCACCCGCGTACATCGTCTGGTTGAGCATCAGCTTCATCATCACCAGCTGGTTGACCGGCATCTTCGCGATGCGGCCCAGCAGGTTCTCGAACCGGGCATCGAGCTCGGCGGCCGGCGCACACTCGGTGGCGAGCCCCCACGCGACCGCCTCGGTGCCCGACAGGCAATCGCCGGTGAACAGCAGGCGCTTCGCCTTCTCGATGCCGATCCGGTGCGCCCAGATCGCGGTGGTCGGCACGCCCCACACGCGCGCGGGCGGGTAGCCGATCTTCGCCTTGTCCTCGATCACCAGCAGATCGCTGCACAGCGCGAGATCGGTGCCGCCGGCGACGCAGAACCCGTGGACCTTGCACACCACCGGCTTGTCGGAGTGGAACAGGCTCATGAAGCCGCGCACGTTGCGGCTCATCATCTGGTAGTCGACCATCGGATCCCACGTGTTCGACGGATCGTGGTTCTCGCGCTGGACCACGGGATCGAGCGGCGACCCGGCGGGACCGACCGGCGCATCGGCCAGCTCCGTCATGCCCTTCTCCGCCGACGCCACCAGATCGTAGCCACCACAGAAGCCCTTGCCGTTGCCGGCGAGCGCGATCACGTGGACGTTCGGATCGAGGTTCGCGTTCTCGACGCACTCGGCGAGCTCGCGTGGCGTCACCAGGGTCAGGCCGTTGCCTCGGTCGGGCCGGTTCAACGTGATCCGCGCGATCTTCCCATCGACCGCATAGGTCATAGTCTGCGCCATCGAGCGCAACTTACTTCGTCGGCTGTTCCACGTCGACGAGCTCCGGCACCTCGTGCGCCGGGATCCGGATCTCCTGCGAGAGGTCCGGCCGCGATGTCCGAGGCACCGCCTCGATCGTCACCGCGCGCCCGAACTGCGTCGACTGGATGACCGCCTGCAGGATGCGCACGTCGGCGAGGCCTTCCCAGCCGCTCGGCTCCGGATCGCGATCCTCGCGGACGCAGCGCGCGAAGTACTCGAGCTCGGCTGCGATCTGATCGCGGCGCTGGAACGTCTTCGTCTGGGTGCCCTGCAACCCGTTGATCGTGAGCTTCATGTCGGACGCGTACTCGTAGGCGTTCTCGAGCACGAGCAGCCCCTCGGTCCCGATCACCTGGTAGTGCGCGCGGTCGTACGCGCCGAAGCTGCAGGTGAACTGCGCCACGCGCTCCTGCGGGAAGCGCATCGTCACCGCGTAGGCCTCGTCGATCGACGCGAACCGCGCATCGCGACCGGCGAGGCGAATCGCGCTGACCTCGAGCGGCTCGGCGCGGAACAGGTAGCGCGCGGCGTTCACGCAGTAGATGCCGATGTCGTAGAGCGGACCGGCGCCGCGCCGCGGCTGGGTGCGAACGTTGCCGTCGCGCACCTGCATCGAGAACACCGAGCTGAACACGCGGGGCTCGCCGATCTGTCCGCTCCGGGAGGTCTCGACGGCGATCAGGTTCGCGGCCTCGAAGTGGAGTCGGTACGCGATCATCAGCTTGACGCTGCGCTGCTCGCACGCGCGGATCATCTGCATGCACTCGGCTTCCGTCGGAGCCATCGGCTTCTCGCAGATCACGTGGACGCCGTGGCGCGCCGCGGTCACCGTCAGCTGCGCGTGGTTGTCGTTGGGCGTCGCGATGTAGACCGCATCGACCGCGTCGGTCGCGAGGAACGCGTCGAGGTCGTCGTAGCTGACGCGATGTCTCACGCCGTACTTCGCCCCGAGCTCGTCGAGCTTGTTGGGGGAGCCCGACACCAGGGCCGCGAGCTCGATGTCGTGAAGTTGGGCGATCGCCGGGAGCACCGCGGCCTGCGCGAAGTGCCCTTGTCCGATCACCGCCATGCGCAAGCGCGACGATGTGAGACTCATGCCCGATCGACGAGCAAGAGCCGCGCCGGACGCGGTGGTTTGGCCCTTGCACCGACGGCGCCGGATGAAGAGCTGCGAAGTCTGCGGAAACTCCTATGACAAGGCGTTCGAGGTGGCGATCGGTGGCACCACGCACGTGTTCGACTCGTTCGCGTGCGCGATCCACATGCTCGCGCCGCGCTGCGTGAAGTGCAGCGTGCCGATCATCGGCCATGGGATCGAGGCGCGCGGCCAGTACTTCTGTTGTGCTCACTGCGCACGCGCAGCTGGGATCACCGAGGTGCGCGATCGCGCCTCCGACAATGGCGCAGCGCATCCATGACTCGCGTGTGAGCGCGCACTTTTGCGCAGGCGCGCGCTACCGCACGGATCAGGTCCAGTAGGGAGTGACGCCCCACTGGCGATACACGCCCTGCGCGTACTCGAGGTCACTGAGGTCGGGCCAGTGCTCCTTGTCGAAGCCCGGCATCCTGTCGAGCGCCTCCTTCGTCACGTTGACCACGAACCGCTTCTTGCCTTCGTCGACGGTAAGTGCCGACCACGGCAGCGCGAACAACTTGCCGCCGATCCCGAGGAAGCCGCCGAACGACAGCACCGCATACGCGACGCGGCCCGTCGTGACATCGATCATCAGCTCCTCGATGCGGCCGATGTCGGCGCCTTCGAGGTTGACCACGCGATCGTGGACCAGGGTGGTGGCGCCGAGTGTTCTGCGGAACTTGGTCGTCATTGCTCCCGTGAAGAGCAAATCGCAGACCAGTCAGCGCCATTTCGGCGCGACGAGACGGCGCTTACCGTCCGCCGCGAGCGTGACATCCGGGGCGTCGAGCGCATCGCGATCCCACAGCTTGCAGGTCACCTGCTTGTGCTGCTGGTCGAGCGCCTCGCAGTAGTTGGTGAACTCGCAGCGCCGGATCTCGCTCCCGCGTCCCTCGCGGATCTTGAGGAACCAGTCGGGATCCGCGAGCGACTGACGCGCGGAGGCGATGAAGTCGGCCTCGCCACGCTCGAGCACGCCCTCGGCCTGCGCGAACTCGGCGATGCCACCCGCGGTGACGATCGGCGTGGTGAACCCGGCGTCGCGAACCGCATGGCGGATGCCGCCGGCGATCGACACGTTGCGGGCGAACGGGCCACGCGCGTCGGAGTAGATCGTGGGCATGCACTCGTAGCCGGACTGTCCGGTGTACGGATAGACCGCCCAGCCGATCTTCGGCGGCTTCGCATCCTCGAACTTGCCGCCCTTCGAGATCGACAGGAAGTCGAGCCCGGCGCGCGCGAGCTCGACGCCGAACCACTCGGCATCGGCGGGCCGATTGCCACCGGCGACCACGTCGTCGCCGAGGTAGCGGCAGCCGAGCACCAGCTCGCGCGTGGCACCGACCCGCAGGCGCTGATCGACGGCCGCGATCACCTCGCGCGGCAACCGCACGCGGTTCTCGCGCGCACCGCCGTAGCCGTCGGGCCGCGTGTTGAGCGCCGACAGGAACGACGCCATCGTGTACGCGTGCGCGAAGTGCAGCTCGACCCCGTCGAAGCCGGCCTGGCGCGCGCGATCGGCCGCATCCGCGAACAGCCCCGGCAACACCTGGGGCAGCTCGGCGATGTACGGCACGTGCATGTCGGTGACGCGCTCGCGAAAGCCACGCTCGAGATCCTCGAGCTCGCGCGGTGACAGCACGCCGCGCAGCTCGGCATCGGACAGCGCGGCGAGGCGGGTGCGGACCTCGTCATCCGACGGATAGGCCTCGCCGCGCATCGCGAACACCGCCTCGCGATGCGCCTCGGTGATCTGGAGGAACCGCGCGAAGTACTTGTCGCGCGGCGGGCGCCGGCGGATCGAGAGGAAGTCGATCAGCTGGATGAACACCAGCGTCTCGCCGTGGCTCGCCTCGTGAACCGCGTTGGTGAGCTCGCGCAGCCCGTCGACAAACCGGTCGTGGCCGATGCGGAGCAACGGACCCGACGGGATGTCGCGGATGCCGGTGGCCTCGACGACGAGCACGCCGGGCTTGCCCTCCGCGAACCGGCGATACCAGTCGATCACGTCCGGCGTGACGAACCCGTCCTCGGTGGCGCGCCACGGCACCATCGCGGGGATCCAGGTGCGCGTCTTCGCGGTGCGAGGACCGATCGCGAGCGGCTGGAACATCCGCGCGCCCGCGGCGTCCTCCGCCGACGGCCAGTGCGCGGCGGGCAGCTCGTGCTTGAGACGCTCGGGCGGCTGCCACATGGCCGCGATTCGTAGCATGCTGGGAGCGCCAGCGTGGAAGCGTTCGAGAACCATATCTCCCTGGCGACGGCCATCGCGGTCGGCTTCCTGGTGGGGCTGGAGCGCGAGCAGACCAAGCTCGCGGACGCGGAGCGCAGGGGCCACTCGATCGCCGGGATCCGGACCTATCCGATCTTCGCCCTGGTCGGCGGGCTCGCGACGATGCTGGAGCCGTCGTCGATGTGGCTGCCGCTGGTGGCGCTGCTGGGCGTGTTCGCGCTGGTCGCGATCTCGTACGCCGCGGATGTGCGGCGGAGCAAGGACGGCGAGGACCACGGCGTCACCACCGAGATCTCGGTGATCGGGGTCTACCTCCTCGGCGCACTCGCCTGCAGCCGCGGCGTGATCGAGCCGATGGCGGACCGGCTGATGCTGGTCGCCGGGCTGGGCGTCGTGATCGCGTTCCTGCTGTCCTCGAAGGAGTACTTCCACTCGTTCGCGTCCAAGGTGTCGCGCGACGACTTCTACGCGACGGTGAAGTTCCTGATCCTCGCGGTCATTGTCCTGCCGCTGCTGCCGAATCGCGATGTCGGACCGCTCGGCGCGATCAACCCGCGCAACCTCGGCCTGCTGGTCGTCACGATCTCCGGGCTGTCGTTCCTCGGCTACGTCGCGATGCGGCTGTGGGGTGCGAAGCGCGGCCTGCTCCTCGGCGCGGCGCTCGGCGGGTTGGTGTCGTCGACGGCGGTGACGCTGTCGTTCGCGAATCGCACGAAGGCGGATCCGCGGCTGGCGCCGGTCGCGGCAGGGGCGATCTCGGTCGCGTGGACGATCATGCTCGGTCGCGTCGCGGTGCTGGTCGCGCTGATCGACGCCGAGCTGCTGGCGCTCCTCGCCTTCCCGCTCGTGGCGATGATCGCCGCCGCGCTCGTCGGGCTCGCGCTGACGTTTCACCGCAACGCGGGCGAGGATCCCAAGACCGAGCTCACCAACCCGTTCGAGCTCGGCAGCGCGATCAAGGTGACGCTGATGTTCGCGCTGGTCCTGCTGGTCACCAGAGGCGCGACCCACTACCTCGGCGATCGCGGCCTCTACCTCGCCGCCGCGCTCGGCGGCACCACCGATGTCGACGCGGTGACCGTGTCGACGGCGAAGCTCCACGGTCCCCAGGTCAGCGCGCTGGTCGCGACCACGGCGATCTACATCGGCATCGCGGTCAACACGCTGGTCAAGACCGGGCTCGCGGCGGGCATCGGCGGTGCGCCGCTCGGCAAGCGGATCGGGCCCGTCGGAGCGGTGACCGTGATCGCGGGTGGCGTGGCACTGGCGATCGCCGCCGGCCTCGCCTGAGCTAGATCGCACGAGCCCTGGCGGTCGCGGCCAGGATCGATGGAACATGCGCCCATGCCTGATCTCGAAGTGGGAGACGCGATGCCCGACGTCACGCTGACCGGCCCGAATGGCCCGGTCAAGCTCCGCGACCACATCGGCAAGCCGCTCGTCGTCTACTTCTATCCGGCCGACGACACCTACGGCTGCACGATCGAGGCGTGCGCGTTTCGCGATCAATACGAAGACTTCACCGCGGCAGGCGCCGAGGTGATCGGCATCTCGCGCGACGACTCGAGCTCGCACGATGCGTTCAAGTCGAAGCATCGGCTGCCGTTCACGCTGCTCACCGACCCGCGCGGCGACGTGGCGAAGGCGTGGGGGGTGCGCGGGATCTTCGGGGTCGGTGGTCGCGTCACCTGGGTCTTCGACAAGGCCGGTGTCGTCAAGCACAAGTTCGAGTCGAAGATCCGGTTCGGCAAGCACGTCGACGAGGCGCTCGAGACCGTGAAGGCGCTCGCCCGCTCGTGAGCGCGCGATCACGGCCAACTGACTCCATCTAGATCGCCACGTCGTGGGCGGCCGCCCCCGATCGCAGGTGATCGGGGTCGAGCAACCAGGTACTTGCGGCGGATCGGTCGTTGCAACCTCCCTCGGCGTGGGGATGTTCGACGACGAAGCCGACACGATCTCGCTCGACGAGGAGCTCGAGCCGCTGATGATCACGGGCGACCTCGACGCAGTCGAACCTACACAGCCGGTCGGTCGAGATCTCGAGGACTCCGTGCCGTTCCCGATCATCGACGACGACGTGATGCTCAACAGGCGCGCGGCGACCAACGCAGCGTGGCCGCCGACGCCGAAGACGCCCGCGGGAGCGCGGCGCGCCGGCGCCCACCGCGCGATCACGATGCTGTAGCAGCTAGGACTTCAGGGCCGCGACGACTTTTTCGACCGCGTCCTTCGCGTCACCGAACAGCATCTTGGTGTTCGGCTTGTAGAACAGCGGGTTGTCGATGCCGGCGTAGCCCGCCGCGCGACCGCGCTTGTTGACGATCACGAGCTTGCTCTTCCACACCTGGAGCACCGGCATGCCCGCGATCGGCGACGACGGATCGTCCTCGGCGGCGGGGTTCACGATGTCGTTCGCGCCGATCACCATCACGATGTCCGTGGCCGGGAGATCGTCGTTGATCTCGTCCATCTCGAGGACGATGTCGTACGGGACGTTGGCCTCGGCGAGCAGCACGTTCATGTGCCCGGGGAGCCGGCCGGCGACGGGGTGGATCGCGAAGCGAACGGTGGTGCCGCGCTTGCGAAGCACCTCGGTGAGCTCGCGCACCGCGTGCTGCGCGCGACCGACGGCCATGCCGTAGCCGGGGACGATCACCACGCTCTTCGCTTCCTTGAGCTGGTCGGCGAGCTCGTTGGCGACGATCTCCTGGACCTCACCCTGCGGCTGCGCCGGACCGCCCGCCGACTTGGGCGGGGCCGCGCCGAAGCCACCGAAGATCACGTTCCAGATCGAGCGGTTCATCGCCTTGCACATGATGTACGAGAGGATCGCGCCGCTCGAACCGACGAGCGCGCCGACGATGATCAGCAGATCGTTGCCGAGCATGAAGCCGGCGGCCGAGGCCGTCCAACCCGAGTAGCTGTTGAGCATCGACACCACGACGGGCATGTCGGCGCCGCCGATCGCCGCGACCAGGTGGACGCCGAGCACGCACGCGATCGCGGTCCCGATCTCGAGGGCGATCTGGTTGTTGGTCTTCGCGTAGTAGAACGCGCAGACCAGCGAGCCCGCGAGCATCGCGAGGTTGAGGAAGTGACGCGCGGGCAGCAGCAGCGGCTTGCCGGAGACCGACCCGCGCAGCTTGAGGAACGCCAGCACCGAGCCGGTGGTGGTGATCGCGCCGATCCAGACGTCGATGTAGATCTCGATCCGGTGGGCCAGCGAATGCTGGGTCTTGAGATCCAGCGAGTAGCCGACGAGCACGGCCGCGAGCCCGACGAAGCTGTGGAGCAGCGCGACCAGCTCGGGCATGCCGGTCATCGCGACCCGCGCCGCCATGATCGAACCGACCACCGCACCGACGAAGATCGCGCCGAACAGCAGCGCGTGGAAGCCGCCGCGGGTGGCGGCGGCGGCGGCGTGCGCGACGGCGGCGTCCGGGTTGTTGGCGAGTGTGGTAGTGATCGCGGCGTCCGGGTTGTTGGCGAGCGTGGCACCGATCGCGATCGCCATGCCGATGATGCCGTAGAGGTTGCCTCGGCGAGCCGTCTCCTGGCTCGACAGCCCCCGCAAGCTGAGGATGAAGAGCACGGCGGCGATGACGTACGCCGCCGTGATCATCGCATCGCTGTTGTAGAAGTCTTGCACGGCTATTTCCTGAACATCGCGAGCATGCGGCGGGTCACCAGGAACCCGCCGGCAATGTTGATGGTGGCGAACAGCGTCGCGACGATCGCGACGATCACCGAGGGCTGCATGTCACCGCCGCTGGTGCGTGCGTTGAGCAAGCCGCCGACGACGATGATGCCGCTGATCGCGTTGGTCACCGACATCAGCGGCGTGTGCAGCGCGGGGGACACGTTCCACACGACCTGGAAGCCGACGAAGATCGCCATCACGAACACCGTGAGGTGCTGGAGCAGCGCGGCGGTCTCGGGGCTCGCGATCACGTCGGTACGACCGAACCGGAGCGCGATGAACACGCCCGCGGCGATCAACCCGAGCACCGCCATGGTGGCGCCGACCGCCTTCGACGGCGGGCTGGCAGCACCACCGTGACCGTGGGACTTCTTCGGTGCAGGCGCCACTGCCACGACCGGTGGTGGTGGCGCTGCGACGGGTTTGGGTGGCTCCGCCTTCTTCATCGGCGGGGCGGGCCACTTCTTCTCGCCCTGCTCGAGGACGAGCGCCGGACGAACCGCGTCGTTCTCGTGATCGACCTTGTAGTTCTTGGCCCCACCCATCTCGTCGAGGAAGTGGAACAAGTTCGTGCCGTACAGCTCGCTCGCGACCTTGGGGAGCCGGCCCGCGAGATCGGTGTACCCGATGATCGTGACGCCCTTGTGCTCGATCACCTGACCGGGAACCGTGAGCTCGCAGTTGCCGCCCTTCTCGGAGGCGAGATCGACGATCACCGAGCCGGGCTTCATCAGCTCGACCATGTCGGCGAACCACAGCTTGGGGGCCGGCTTGCCGGGGATCAGCGCGGTGGTGATGACGATGTCGACGTCCTTGGCCTGCTCGCGGAACAGCGCGTACTCGGCCTCGAGGAACTCCTTCGACATCTCCTTCGCGTAGCCGCCCTGCCCTTCGCCGGACTCCTGGATCCGCACGGTGAGGAACTCGCCGCCGAGCGACTGGATCTGTTCCTCGACCGACGGCCGCACGTCGAACGCGCGGACGATCGCGCCGAGGCTCTTCGCGGCACCGAGCGCCGCGAGCCCCGCGACGCCGGCGCCGATGATCAGCACCTTCGCGGGTGCGACCTTGCCGGCCGCGGTGATCTGCCCGGTGAAGAAGCTGCCGAACCGGATCGCCGCCTCGATCACCGAGCGATAGCCCGCGATGTTCGCCATCGAGGACAGCGCGTCCATCTTCTGCGCGCGGCTGATGCGCGGCACCTGATCCATCGCGAGGACGGTGACCTTGCGGGCGGCGAGCGCCTCGACCAGGTCCGGGTTCTCGGCGGGGAACAGATACGAGATCAACGTGCTGCCTTCACGCAGCTGCGCGGGCTCCTCGAGCGTGGGTGGGCGCAGCTTGAGGACGATGTCCGCGTGCCACGCGACGTCGCGATCGACGATCGTGGCCCCGGCGGTCTCGTACTGCGAATCGGGGTAGCTGGAAGCGGTCCCCGCACCACGCTCGACCGCGACCTCCCAGCCCGCCTTGATCCACTTCGCGACCGTGGTGGGCGAAGCCGCCACCCGGCGTTCTTCGGGGCGTGTCTCCGTGACGATGCCCAACTTCATGTTCGCGCGGACATTGCCAAAACCTCTGGGGATACGAAAGCCTGAGGGCCCGGAATCGCCTAGCATCCGCCGGTGCTGACCCGCGTCGTCGACCGCACCGGTTTCCCGTGGGCGCAGCTCGCGTGGGCTGGTGAAAGGTTGATCTCGCTGCGCGTGCCGGGAGCCGTGATCCGCGGCGAGCTGGTCCGGCATCCGCTGCTCGGCGCCGCACACCCGATCGAGACCGACGACGGGCTCCTGCTCACGCACCTGTCGGCGATCGCGTGGGCGCGCCCGACGGAGATCCCCGCGATCGCGGAGCCCGGTCGACTGACGCCGGGCTCGGGTGGCGCCATCATGAACGTGCTCGCCCAGCTCGCGCACGATGCCGAGATCAAGGCGCTGCGCTACGCCGGACCGTATCCGACGAGCGCCCTGTGGAAGACGCTGACGCGATCGTTCGACGTCTACGGCACCGAAGAGGCGTTCACCGCGGAGCTCGTGCGACGAATGGCCACGCTGGCCCGCGATCCGATCGCGATCGACTTCCTCCCCTCGCCTCACGAGCGGCTCGCGATCCCCGGCGGTCACGTCGAGCTGCGCGACGGGATCCGGCGCGTCACGCTGGACGGCATCACCTACGAGCCGGGTGGATCGCCCGCAAGACTCGTCGAGAATCGGGGTGAGCTGTGGTTCGGCGATGCGCGCTACGCCGTGATCGCGAAGCTCGCACCGGATGGCTCGCTGCGCGACCGCTTCCCACTTCCCGTGTGCGAGGCCGACGTGATCGGCAAGGCGTTCCCCGCACCGCTCGCGCTCGCGCTCGGCGAGTTGATCCAGGAGCTGGTGCCGGCACCGCTCGCCTCGCGGGTCGCCGGCTGGCTCGCCGGCCATCCGATCGTGTGGGCGGACTGCGGTGCCCGCGCGGCGCAATTGCGCGACACGCTCGAGGTCCACGCCGCGATCTGGCAGGCCGTCGCACCGCACGGGCTCGGCCGGCTCGCGCTCGCGCTCGCCGAGGCGCTCGCGCCCGTGATCAATGCCGCGCTCGTGGCCGAGCTAGCGCGTGCTACAACGCCTCCATGAAGGCCGTCGTCGTCGCCGTGTTGCTATGTGCGAGCCCCGCGTTCGCCGAGCGCCAGATCGTCGACAACAACACGGCGGTCACCGTCGACTGCAAGAAGGACAGCGAAGTCACGCTGGTCGGCAACAACCTCACGGTCACGCTGGTCGGTAGCTGCACGCGCGTCAACGTCACCGGCAATCGCGAGAAGGTCACCGGCTCGGCCACCACGTTCTTCGTCGCCGGCAGTCACAACACGATCACCGCGGAGACCACCGACGACATCACCGTCGCCGGCAGTCACAACACGGTGACGTGGAAGAAGTCCGGCAAGGGCTCGCCGAAGATCGCGAACCCGGGCAAAGACAACAAGGTCACCCAAGCTCCGTAGAGCCGCCGCCACTGGCCGCGAACACCTCGAAGTCGAGCTCGAACCTCCACTTGCCGCGCTTGGTGGGTTGATCGAGCGCGACGCGCAGCATCTCGAGGTATGCGATCCGCGAGACCTCGTACGCCCCGAACCGCTCGAGGTGATCGGTGTGGACCTGGCAATCGATCAGGTTGATCCCCCACGAATCGAGCTGCCGCACGCACGCGACGAACGCGACCTTCGACGCATCCGGCGCCTTCGCGAACATCGACTCGCCGAAGAACGCGTGGCCGAGCGACACGCCGTACAGCCCGCCGACCAGCTTGCCGTCCTGCCACGCCTCGATCGAGTGCGCGAAGCCGAGCTCGTGCAGCTTGCTGTACGCGTCGACCATCTCCGGGATCAACCACGTGCCGGTCTGCCCGGGCCGCGGCGCGCTCGAGCACCCCTCGAGCACCTGGATGAACGCGGTGTCCATCTTCAGCTGGTACGGCGCGCGACGGATCACCTTCCTGAGGCTCTTCTGTACCTGCAGATCCGGCGCGGTCATCACCATCCGCGGATCCGGCGAGTGCCAGAGGATCGGCAGGTTCTCCGCGTACCAGGGAAAGATGCCCTGCGTGTAGCCGAGCAGCAGCCGCTCGGGACGCAGATCTCCCCCGAGCGCCAGTAGTCCATCCTCGGCGAGGTGGACCGGCGGAAACACCAGGCGATCATCGAGCCGGAACACCGGCATGCGCACGGAGCGTAGCGCGTTGTGCGGCGAGCTAGCGAGCCGGGTTGATCATTTGCGACGACGGCGAATCACCAGCGCCGGAAGCGCGAGGGCCAGCCAGCCGAGGGACGATCCACCCGTGCTGCAGCCACCGCTGAGCGTGCCGGGATCCGTCGGGCCGACGTCCTCTTCCTCTTCGCTGTCGTGATCGTCCGAATCGGTGCTGGTGCCTTCGTCGCCGTTCGGCGTCACGGTCATCGCGAGGTGAATCGCGCCGAGGGGCATCGCGCCGTCGGTCAGCACGAGGTCCAGCGACACCGCCGACTCTTCGCCGACCATCGGCGCGAGCACCGGAATCTGCACGACGCCCTGCGCGGTGGAGTCGATCGCTCCCGCGCCGACGCTGGCGAGCGTCCCGACCTCGGTCGGCGACGCCCACTGCGACGAGTCATAGAGCTCGCTCTCGACGCCGTCGGCGACGCTGATCCTCGTCGCGCCCGACCACTCGGTGCCCGACGAGTTCTTCAGCGTCACCTGGTACATCGCGCGCGCACCCGGCGCGAGCTTGTCCGGACCGTCGATCATCACGACGTCGAGCTGCTGCTGACCGGCCGCCTGCGTGCCGCACGTCGCGCCGACCGCGAAGCCCGTCGCCGGTGACTTCTTGAGGCGTGCTTCGGTCTGCGGTCCGTACGAGCCATCCTCCGAGATCTGGTCGCCCGGATTGTTGCGGTTCCACAGCCGCTGGAACGCCTTGACGTCTTTGCCGCGAATATCCGGCGAGCTCAGATGCTCGAAGTGAACCGGATCGCCGGGCACGTTGTGCGACCACCCCTTGCTGCTCATCGCCGAGATCACCGACGAGTAGTTCGCGAGGTCCACCGCGCGACCGCTCTGGTGGTTCGAGCGACCCGGCGTGGCTGCCGCCGTGATCCCGCAGCGACCGAGCTGGTACCAGCGATACAGCAGGTACTGCTGCGCGAGGGTGCGGAAACCACTGTTGACCTGCACGGTCTTGGTTTGCGTCACCCTCAGCAGATCGGTCTTCGCGGTCTCGTGCATGTACGGCAGCACCGCGTTGCTCGAGAACACCAGATTCCCACCCGCCGCCAGCGGCACGAGGCTGCCCGGGCTCATGCACCCGACCTCTTCCGCGATCTGCTTCGACAAGCCGAGCACCACGCTCGTCGAGCAGCCCGACGTCGTGTAGGCCGACACCGACACCTCGGACGACACCTCACTCGTGTCTACTTCCACCGAGCATCCGACTAGTTGCGCTGCAACCGCGGAATGCAAACAAGCGGCGGCAACGAGCGACGGAACCTTGCGACTGCGCGTGGTGGTGAGCGGGCTCTTCATGTCGAGCGGGCACAGAGGCAAGGTCTAGGCCGAGCTCGCGCTCCGAGCTCCGTGCGCGGCTTGTGCAACACGATGCACGTCGACGAAGTTCGCGTGCGCAGTCAAGGATCGTCGGTGCGCGAGCCGGCGCGCAGCGCGTCATCGCGTTGGAGGAAGCACTCCCAGTGCACCTGGGGAACGATTCCCATGAGGGTTCGGGGCGTCGACAAACCTCGACAGTGTCGCTGCCGGAGCGACGCTGGAAACCCGCCTATCCGTCGCTGACCGCGGCACACGATCACTGACAAGTTGATCGCCGACGGTCGTTCGGAGTCAGTTCTTCTTCTTCGTCTTGTCGGCGAGCGCGCGATACGCCGCGTCGACGTTGACCAGCTCGAACGCCGCCGTGGTCCCACCCGCGAGGACGAAGGCGTGGATCGCGTCGGGCGTCTCGACGATCGTGCAGCCGCCCTGGGTAGGCAGCTTGGCGAGCAGCTTGAGCTTATCGGCCGCGGCGCTGACGACGAACAGCTTGTTCGACGCGTGGAACGCCGTCAGGATGCTGCCGCCGCGCAGCGAGCGCAGCCACATGCCACCGGCGGCCACGCTGGCGATCTCTTCGCCGGTCGCCACCTTCACCCAGTGCAGCTTCTTGTCGGTGAGCACGAAGGCGCGATCGCCGATCTGCACGACGCCGTGGATCGTGCCTGCCGGAGACGTCCAGACCTTGCGTGCCTTGCCCGTCGCGAGCGTGACGTCGTAGAGCGCGTCGAGGCCGGGCTCGACCGGCTTCGCGGCGACCAGCGCACGGGTGCCGTCGTCACCGACCGCGAACGTCCGGATCTCGGAGATCTCCGGGAGCGCGACCACGCGCAGCGCGTCGGTGTCGTCGACGAACGCCAGCGGGAACGTGCGGCCTCCCTCCCCGGAAGCGGCCGACACGATCCGGCCCGACCGTCCGACGACGATCAGGTCGTTGGCACCGAACACGATGCTGGTCTTCAGCGTGGTCGGCTCGGGCTTCGGCACGTCGGTGGTGAGCGGCACCAGGGCGATCTCCCCGGCCAGGGAGTCCGCCGCGAGGCGTGCAGCCTCGGCTCGGATGGCCTCGCGGAGCAGCTCCTTGCGGCTGGCTTCGAACCCGGCATCGACCTCCCAGCCGGCGGCGGGCGCGTTGAGGAGGTTGGGCGTCGCCGGGCCGATCGCGTTGGAGTAGCGCACCTGGACGAGCGGCGTGATCGCGTGGAGCGCCCCGAACATCTCGTTCATCCGGGTGAAGAAGGCGGCGTCGGCGCGCCACCGCTCCCCGACGGTGAACGAGACCCAGCGGTCGACCCACGACCAGGTGGAGCCCGAGGTGGCCGGGCCGCGCGCGAGGAGTCCCTCGAACATGGCCGCGACATCATGTCGCTGCGCCTCGCTGGGGACGTCCGCGAAGTAGACCGTGTAGCGGTGGCCATTCGTGCCGCCGTCGACCCAGTCCGTAGGAGCGCGACCATGGAACAAGAAATCGTCGCTCATTTCGACGCCAACCTATCAGGTCGGAGCGTTGTGGTGCGATCGCGTTCGTGGTTGCATCCAACAAACGCATGAATTGGTTTGGTCGTTACGTTCGATCGTCCATCGGTGCCAAGCACGTGATGGCGGTGACCGGCCTGCTGCTGCTGTTGTTCGCGATCGTCCACATGATCGGGCACCTGCAGATGTTTGGCGGTCGCGATGTCTACAACCGGTACGCACACTTCTTACAGAGTCTGTGGGAAGTGAAGTGGCCCGTTCGAGCAGGTCTGCTCGGACTGATCATCGTCCACATGGTGGTCGCGATCGGCTTGGTCTCCAAGAACCGCGCGGCTCGGCCGGTGGCGTACGCGATGTACAAGCCGGTGGTGTCGTCGGCCGCGGGCCGCGCGATGGCGCTGACCGGCCTCGCGGTGTTCGCGTTCCTCGCGTTCCACATCCTCCACTTCACGGTCGGCACCGTCGAGCCGGGCACCTTCCACATGCAGGACCCGCTCGATAAGGACCGGTTCGATGCCTACGGGATGTTCGTCGCCGGCTTCTCGCAGCTGTGGGTCTACGCGATCTACGCCGCCGGCATGATCGTGCTCGCGCTCCACCTCGGCCACGGCGCCGCGAGCTGGTTGCAGTCGCTCGGCTTCCGCCATCCGAAGTATCCGGCCGACAAGCTCGGCCTGCCGATCGCGGCGTTCCTGTTCATCGGTTACATGGTTCCTCCCACGGCAGTGCTTCTCGGAGGAATCCGATGATCTCGCTCGACTCACGCATCCCCAGTGGCCCCGTCGAGCAGAAGTGGTCGAAGGCCAAGTTCGATCTCAAGCTCGTCAACCCGGCGAACAAGCGCAAGTACAAGGTGATCGTCGTCGGCTCCGGCCTCGCCGGGGGTGCGGCTGCCGCCACCCTCGCCGAGCTCGGCTACGACGTCGCTTGCTTCTGCTTCCAGGATTCGCCGCGCCGCGCGCACTCGATCGCCGCGCAGGGCGGCATCAACGCCGCGAAGAACTACCAGAACGACGGCGACTCGATTCACCGCCTGTTCTACGACACCGTCAAGGGTGGCGACTTCCGCGCCCGCGAGGCCAACGTCCACCGCCTCGCCGAGGTCTCGGTCGACATCATCGATCAGTGCGCCGCGATGGGCGTGCCGTTCGCCCGCGAGTACGGCGGCACCCTCGCCAACCGCTCGTTCGGCGGCGCGCAGGTGTCGCGCACGTTCTACGCGCGTGGCCAGACCGGCCAGCAGCTGCTGCTCGGCGTCTACGCGGCGCTGTCGCGGCAGATCGGCAGCGGCAAGGTGAAGATGTTCCCGCGCACCGAGATGCTCGACGTTGTCGTCGACAACGGGCGCGCGGTCGGCATCGTCGCGCGCGACCTCGTCACCGGCGAGATCAAGTCGCACAGCGCGCACGCCGTGATCCTCGCGACCGGCGGCTACGGCAACGTGTTCTACCTGTCGACCAACGCGAAGGGGTGCAACGTCACCGCCACGTATCGCGCGCACAAGAAGGGCGCCGGCTTCGCCAACCCGTGCTTCACGCAGATCCACCCGACGTGCATTCCTGTGTCCGGCGATTTCCAGTCGAAGCTGACGCTGATGTCGGAGTCGCTGCGCAACGACGGCCGCGTCTGGGTCCCCAAGACCAAGGCCGACATCGGCAAGCGCCCGTCGGAGATCGCGGCGGACTCGCGCGACTACTACCTCGAGCGGAAGTACCCGAGCTTCGGCAACCTGTCACCCCGCGACATCGCTTCGCGCGCGGCGAAGGAGCAGTGCGACGACGGGCGCGGCGTCGGTCCCGGTGGCCGCGGTGTGTACCTGGATTTCGCCGACGCCATCAAGCGCGACGGTGAAAACACGATCCGCGAGAAGTACGGCAACCTGTTCGAGATGTACGAGCGGATCACCGGCGAGAATCCGTATCGCGTACCGATGCGGATCTACCCGGCGGTGCACTACACGATGGGTGGCCTGTGGGTCGACTACAACCTGCAGTCCTCGATCCCGGGCCTGTTCTGCCTCGGCGAAGCGAACTTCTCCGACCACGGCGCCAACCGGCTCGGCGCGAGCGCGCTGATGCAGGGCCTCGCCGACGGCTACTTCATCATCAACTACACGCTCGGCAACTACCTCGCCGGGCTCAACGCGCAGAAGGACCTGGTCGACGCGAAGGGCGCCGCGTTCTCGGACGTCGAGTCGTCGGTGAAGACCAAGCTCGACAAGCTGCTCGGCATCGGCGGCAAGCGCAGCGTCGATTCGTTCCACAAGGAGCTCGGCAACATCATGTGGGAGAACTGCGGCATGGCGCGCAGCAAGGACTCGCTGGAGCACGCGCTCCAGGTGATCCCGAAGCTCCGCGAGCAGTTCTGGAGCGACGTCAGCGTGCTCGGCGGCAAAGACACCTTCAACCAGTCGCTCGAGAAGGCCGGCCGCGTCGCCGACTTCCTCGAGTTCGGCGAGCTGATGTGCAAGGACGCGCTCGTCCGCGAGGAATCGTGCGGCGGCCACTTCCGCGTCGAGCATCAGACCCCCGACGGCGAAGCCAAGCGCGACGACGAGAAGTTCTGTCACGCGGCGGTGTGGGAGTACGTGGAGGGAAGCGAGCCGGTTCGCCATGTCGAGCCGCTCGTGTTCGAGAACGTCAAGCTCGCGACCCGGAGTTACAAATGAGCGACCTCCTCGACCTGACGCTCCACGTCTGGCGTCAACCCAACCCGAAGACGCCCGGCAAGCTCGTCACCTACAAGGTCCAGGGCGTGTCCACCCACGCGTCGTTCCTCGAGATGCTCGACATCCTCAACGAGCAGCTCAACGCGAAGGGCGAGGAGCCGGTCGCGTTCGATCACGACTGCCGCGAAGGCATCTGCGGCACCTGCTCGCTGATGATCAACGGCCGCCCGCACGGCGGCCAGCGCGCGACCACCACGTGCCAGCTGCACATGCGCGTGTTCCGCAACAACGACGAGATCTGGATCGAGCCGTGGCGCGCGGCCGCGTTCCCGGTGATCAAGGATCTGTGCGTCGATCGCACCGCGTTCGATCGCGTGATCGCCGCCGGTGGCTTCATCACCGCGAACGCCGGATCAGCCCCCGATGCGAACGACGTGCTGGTGCCGAAGGAATCCGCCGACCGCGCGATGGACGCCGCCGCGTGCATCGGGTGCGGTGCCTGCGTGGCCGCCTGCCCGAACGGCTCGGCGATGCTGTTCGTCGCCGCGAAGCTCGCGCACCTACACCACCTCCCGCAGGGTCAGTCCGAGAAGGAACACCGCACCAAGTCGATGGTCGGCGTGATGGACGCGGCGGGCTTCGGCAACTGCTCGAACCACTACGAGTGCGAGGCCGCCTGCCCGAAGCAGATCCCGCGCGACGTGATGGCGTTGACCAATCGCGACTACGCGAAGGCCGCGTTCATCCACCGCGATCGCGAGACCAAGTCCGACGGCGCGGGGTGACCCGCTAGGTCTTGCGACGCACCGGCTTCGGCCTGCGCGCGAGCCAGATGTAGTAGCGCGGCCCGCCCTTGAACGCGGGCGTCGTGCGCACCAGCTCGACGGCGCCGACCACCTCGAGCGACTTGGTGAACGTCCGCGACGGAAACGACGACCACACCGCGAGCACGCCACCGGGGCGCAGCGCCTTGCGGGCGCGCGCGAGGCCGGTGCGCCGATAGAGGTTCTCGTTGTCGGGGTGCGTGATCGCGTTGGGACCATTGTCGACGTCGAGCGAGATCACGTCGTAGATGCTGTCGCTCCGCGCGATCACCGCACCGACGTCGTCGACCTGCAACCGCACGCGCTTGTCCTCGAGCGGGCGTCCCGCGTAGTCGCCGTACGCCGCCTGGTTCCAGCGCACGACATCGGGCACCAGCTCGACGACGTCGAGGCGCGCCGCGGGCGGCAGCTGGTCGAGCGCCGCGCGCAGCGTGAAGCCGAAGCCGAGCCCGCCGACCAGGATCCGCGGCTTCTTCACCTCCGCGACCGTCGCCGCGATGATGCGACCGAACTCGTCCTCGGAGTCGTGGACGTCGGTCGACATCAACACGCGCTTGCCGACACGGATCGCGATGTGCTCGCCGCGACGCACCAGGTGCATCTCGGCGTTCGGCGGCCCCGCGCGATCGAGGAGCGTGTCGACGTCAGTCAACGCGCGCCACGGCACCCGGGGTGCCCAGGTGATCCACCGCGTGGAGCAGCAGCTGCAACGTGTCCGTCTGCCGCAGCCCGACGCGCACGCCGGAGTTGTCCGACAGCCAGTAGATCCGGCGCTCCCACGGATAGTAGGTGCCGCGCGCGACCACGCCGATCTTCTTCGCGCCGGACTTGCGGACGTCGGACAGCGTTCCCTTGACCGCCGCGAGCGACACCTCGGGCCGGAGGTGCAGCACGATCGGCGAGTCCTCGCCGTGCAGGAAGCGCAGCTCGCGGAGCGCGTTGATCCGCTCGGCGGCGCCGTACCGCTGGCCGCCGATCACGATCTCGCCGGTCTCGGCGACCTCGGCCTCGGGCAAGCCGGGATCGGGTTGCGAGGCCGCGCCCGCGATCGGCCAGTTCGCCGGATCGGCCTTGCGCTCGGTCTCGAAGATCCATTCGTTGACCGCGTGATCGAGCTTCTCCCACTCGTCGACGGCCTTGCGCCAGCCCGGCTCGGCCGTGCACAGCATGCAATCCGCGACCGCGTTGCGCGCGCGCTCGGTGCCCTTGCGGGTGGCGAGCGCCGAGACGATGCTGCCCTGCAGCTCGGGGACGATCTGCTTGCAGTCGGCGGCGAGCTGCTTGCCGCACAGCCGCTGGATGTAGCCGACCGGGGTCTCGTCCTTGGTGGGGAGGATCTCGTCGTGCTTGGGATCGCGCTTGCGGATGATCTCGTCGGCCTCGATCTTCTCGGCGAGCAGGATCGGCCACACCGTCAGCGCGAGCGCGTCGATCTGCTCGGCCATCGGCTTGTCCTTGACCGCCTGGATCGGTGACAGCGAGAGCACGACCAGCGAGAGCTCGGCCTGCTGCGCGGTCGCCTTGTCCATGCCGGGCCGCAGCTTCAGCACGGTCTTCCACATCGTCTGGTAGGCCGCCGGCGTGTACTTGCCGTCGACGAACGTCCTGATCGCGGTCTGCAGCGCGCCGTAGTTGTAGTCGTTGGTCGCCGCGCCACGGATCTCGACCGAGTCCTGCTGGCAGGCAACGAGCGCGCATACCAATGTCAGTCCGACGAGCCGCATGTTCATGACGCGGCGCGAGCCACGCAGGCCCGCAGCATAGCCGGGTCGACCTCGGTTCCGAGCGCGACGAGGCGCCCTTGTGCGAATCCCGGCGCGGGGATGGGCTCGCTCGACACCCGCAGGCCCACGCGGTGGACCGCGAACCAGCCCTCGGTCCGACCCGCGCGATCATCGACCCCGCGCACGATCCCCTTGACGCGCACGATGCTCGCCGGCAGCTCGCCGAGCTGATCCTCGAGCTCCTCGAGATCGACCTCGTCGTCGAACTCGATCGAGGCGGTGACGATGCCGTGGTCGTGACCGCAGTGCTCGTCGTGGACGTGAGGTGTCACCGTCCGTTCGAGCGGTGGATCCGCCAGCGTGTCCTCGAGCCACGCCGCGTGCTCGGCGGTGGTGGCCACGCGAACCAGCGCCCGCGGCGTGAGCTCGCGGATCTCCGCCACCACGCGCTCGGTCTCGGCGGACAGCTCGGACTTGGTCACCAGCAGGACGTCCGCGTAGGCGACCTGCGCGTCGACCGCACCCGAGACGCTGCGCGAGCTGCGGAACACCGTCGCGTCGACCAGCGTCACCACCAACGCGAGCCGCACGCGGTCCGAGACCGGTGGCTTGCTGGCAGCCCACGCGATCGGGAGAGGCTCCGCCACCCCCGTGGTCTCGAGGATGATCGCCGACAGCTCGGTGCTGTCCACCAGCTCGAGCAGCGTGCGCTCGAGGTCATCCCCCATCACGCAGCACACGCAGCCACCGGGCAGCGTGATCTGGCGCGTGGTCTCGCCGCCGAGCAGCGCCCCGTCGATGTCGATCGCGCCGAGCTCGTTGACGATGACGCCGAGCTGGTCCGAGCGATGCGCCGCGGCGCGCCGGGCCAGCACCGCGTTGATCAGCGTCGTCTTCCCGCTTCCGAGAAAGCCGGTGACGAGGACGAGCGGGACGCGCACGGCCTCACCCTACCCCAGACCTAGGCGGCGGGCTTCTCGACGACCACGACCTTGCGCTTGCCGGCGGAGCTCAGCGGGATGTCGTCGACGTAGTCGATCGAGAACGGCGTCTCGGGGAGGTACTTCGCCGCGAAGTCGTGGATCGCCTTGACGGCCTTGTCGGGCAGCCGCGGCGCATTCATCGGCACGACCTTCATGCTCACGCTGCCGTCGAGCCGCTGCACCACCTGGAACTTCTCGGCGACGTGCTCGAGCACGCCGAACAGGATATTGAACACCAGGCCACCGACCGCGTTGCCGCGCCCATCGCGCATGGTCTCCGCGACGCGACCTTCGATCGGACCGAGCCGCGCGAGCCCGCGACCACACGCGCAGCGCGACGTGGGGGCCGCGACGGCGAGATCGCCGGTGACGTAGCGGATCATCGGGCAGGCCAGGTTGTGGAGATCGGTGATCGCGATCTCGCCGGTCTCACCGGGCTGCGCCGGGCGCCTCGTGCCGTCGGGCTCGGTTACCAGCAGCTCGACGATCATCGTCTCCATCGACTGGTGCATGCCGTCGTGCGCTTCGCACTCGTGACCGATCAGCATGACCTCGCGGCAGCCATAGCTCTCGAACGTGGGGCCGAAGGCCTGCTCGATCAGCGCGCGATCGGAGGGCCACAAGCGCTCGGCACCGACGATCACCGGGAACGGCTTCCACGTCTTCTTGCCGTGGTCGAGCACGTACCTCGCGAGCGCCGCGGCGCCCGACGAGTACGCGACCATCACGCCCGGCTCGTAGCGCTCGATCTCTTGCACCGCCGCCTCGAGCGACTCGTCGCCACGCGGCGTGCAGTCGACGTAGTTGTCGCGCTTGAGGAGGCGATCGAGCGCGACCTTGCTGCGGGCGACGAACGACTCCTTGCGCGGACCGAAGCCCCAGTAGTGCATCGCGCGCATGCCGATGCGGTACCCGGCCCAGCCATAGCCGCGCCAGCGCGTGGCATCGCGCCAGTGCCTCGACTCGGCGTTGTACTTGACGACCACCGGCTGACCGGTGGTGCCACTCGTCGACTTGGTGATCAGAGGAAGCGGCGGCGCGCTGGTGGTGCGAGTGTCGAGGGTGGCGATCACCGTCTCGCGATCGAGCAGCGGGAGCGCGCGGAGGTCTTCGAGGCTGTTGATGTCCTCGGGCTTCATCCCGAGCCCGTCGAGGACGCCCCGGTAATGCAGCGTGTGGTGATAGGCGTGCCGGAGCAGCCGCCGCAGCTGCCCGAGCTGGAGCTCCTGGAGCCTCTCGATCGACCACCGCTCGGTACCCTCGAGGTAGCGCAGCAGCGGGACCGTCGGCCGACCCCGCGCCGCCTCGTAGGCTGGAAACAACGCCTTCTCGAGAAGCGGCCGGTAGAGATCAAGCACAGTGGTTCGATCTAACATGCACCCCACGTGCTAGCTCGCCTCCGAAAAAAGAATCTCGAGACCTGGCTCCCCGACTACGGGCGTCACCTGCTTCGCCGTGCGCGGTTGTCACACGATGGCCCCGTTCACTTGCTGTTCGCGCTCTGCGACCACTACGAGCCACTGTGGGGCGGAGCTCCCGAGAACGTCGGGCGGGATCGCGTGGACGCCTGGGCCGAGCGCTATGCCGCACTTGGGGAGTTTCGAGACAGCCATGGCCGCCCGCCTCGCCATGGCTGGTTCTTCCCAGGTGAGGAGTATCGACCTCATTTCCTCGATCAGCTCGGGAAGCTGGTCCGCGGCGGCTACGGCGAGGTCGAGTTCCACCTCCACCACGACGGCGATACGGCCGAGACGCTCGCACCCCGGATCCAGGAACACCTCGACGTGTTCGCCGAGCACGGCCACCTCTCGCGCAACCCGTCCAAGAAGGGTCCCAAGTACCAGTGGGCCTTCATCCACGGCAACTGGAGCCTCGCGAACGGCCGCCCGGATCGGAAGTGGTGCGGCGTCGATGACGAGCTGTTGATGCTCCACAAGCTCGGCTGCTACGTCGACCTGACGTTCCCGTCGGCGCCCGATCCCTGCCAGCCGAACAAGGTCAACCAGATCTACTGGCCCACCGGAGATCTGTCGAAGCGCCGCAGCTACCAGAACGGCGTCGCGGCGAAGGTGGGGGAGCACTTCGACGATCGACTGCTGATGATCACCGGCCCGCTGTCACTCGCGGCGAAAGGTCTCGGCGTGCGCCTCGAGAACGGCGCGATCACCGGCGACGATCCCCCGAGCGCACCGCGCGTCGCCACCTGGATCCAGCAGCACATCCACGTCGAGGGCCGCCCCGACTGGGTGTTCATCAAGGTGCACACCCACGGCGCGATCGAGAAGACCGCGGCGTCGCTGCTCGGCGAGGGTGGACGAAACTTGCACAGTGCCCTCGCCGAACAGGTTCGCGCAGGTGCACGGCTTCACTACGTGACCGCGCGGGAGATGTTCAACGTCGCGCGCGCCGCGATGGACGGCAAGACCGGTGACCCGAGTGCGTTCTACGACTACGTGATCAAGCCTCCACCGATCGCATCGACCTAGCTCGCCGACGAACGACTCGTGTACCCTAAACGGGGATGAGACGCCTAAAAGGAGGGTGGTCGCTCGGGATCGCGTTGTTGGCGATCGTCGGGTGTCAGTACAAGGCGCCGAACAACCTCGGTGACGACGACGTCCCGCCCGACGGACCGCCGCCGCTTCCCGATGCGGGTCCGTGCCCCGCGGTCAGCAAGCAATGCTTCACCAGTGGCGACACCACGGTGCTGCAGACCTGCGACGCGGTCGGCGAGGACCCGAAGATCGACACCTGCGCGTGGGGCTGCGTCGACGAAGGCACGCCGCACTGCGGTGCGCTCCAGCCGGCGGGTGACGCTCTCGCGGTGGCGGATCTCGCGCCGCAGGCGAATGACGGGATGCTGTTGCCCATCACGATCTCCACCGACACCAGTTTCGATACCGCCACCGGAGCGATCACGGGACTGCGTGCCGCCGGCCCTGGCGTGATCAGCGGCATCGGCTTCGAGGAGCGGCCTGGCGTCGGCGTGTTTCGCTTCCGGTCGCTGAACGTGGACGCGCAGATCGACGTCACCAACTCGAACGCGATCGCGATCGTCGCCCTCGAGTCGATCACCGTGAACGACGACATCGATCTGACCCGCTGCAACGATCCGTCGTGTCCCGGTGGGTTCGCCGGCGGCAACGCGGGATCACCAGGTGGAGGTGGGGCCGCGGGCGGTGCGGCCGGGGCGGGTGGCAACGACGATTCGTCGGGTGGTGGTGGCGGTGCGTATGGCGGTGCCGGCGGCCTCGGTGGCGCCGGGGCGAGCCAAGCTTCGCCGGCGGGTGGCGCTCCGTTTGGCGAGCCCGCGATCCCCTCGTTGATCGGTGGCGGCGGCGGCGGTGGTGGCACCGGCGGCACCGGCGGCAACGGCGGCGGCGCGATCCAGCTGGTCTCGAACGGACTGATCCGCTTCACCGGGCAAGGGGGCGTCAATGCCGGCGGCTGCGGCGGCCAGAGCGGGCAGGATCAGAAGTCGGCGGGTGGAGGTGGGGCCGGCGGCGTGGTGCTGATCGAAGCGCCGGAGATCACGCTCGACGCCAACGCCGTGATCGCGGTCAACGGCGGCGGTGGTGGTGGTGGCGACAAGCCGAGCGAAGGCGCGCGCAACGGCGCCACTGCGTCGTTCAGCGCCTCTCCCGCGGATGGGGGAGACGCGGGGAACAAGGGCGGCGTCGGGGGCGCGGGCGGGGCCGGCACTGTCTTCACCGGTGTGAAGGGGGCGAATGCCGAGAATGGCGGCGGTGGTGGTGGTGGCGTCGGCTGGATCCGGTTGAACACGCGGACCGGGGTGGTGACGCGCCAGGCGGCGACGGTGATCAGTCCGGTGATCGAACCGAGCTCGCCGGCATCGATCAGCGCGGCGACGATCGAATAGTCACGGCGGAGGTGCGACGATCACAGCGACCGCCAGTGGCTCGGTGACGAGCGACCGGCGCTCGCGCACGTGGAGCGGCACGCCTTCGACCCCGCGCACGATGCGGAGCACCTCGAGCACCTTGAGCACGTAGAAGCTGAGGTCGATCTCCCACCAGTAGAAGCCCTGCCGCGCCGAGCGCTGGTAGTGGTGATGGTTGTTGTGCCAGCCCTCGCCGAAGGTGAGCAGCGCGAGCACGGCGTTGTTGCGCGAGTCATCGGAGGTCGCGTAGCGACGCGAGCCCCAGACGTGCGCGAGCGAGTTGATCGTGAACGTGACGTGCCAGGTGAGGACGAGCGGCACGAAGTGTCCCCACACCAGTGCGGTGGTGCCGCCGATGCCGGCGAGCACGAAGCCCCAGGCGACGGCGATCAACATGTCGTTGTTGTTGAGCCAGCGCAGCTCCGGGTACTTCGCGAAGTCCTTGACCCGCTCGAAGTCGGTGGCCGAGTGCCGGCTCCCGAGGAGCCAGCCCGCGTGCGAGTACCAGAACCCACGCTGCCTGGGCGAGTGCACGTCCTCGGGTTGATCGGAGAACTTGTGGTGGTGGCGATGATGCGTGGCCCACCACAGCGGACCGCGCTGCGCGCTCGACATCGCGACGACGGCGAGGATGAACTGGAACGCGCGACTGGTCTTGAAGGCGCGGTGCGCGAAGTAGCGGTGGTAGCCCGCGGTGATCGCGAACATCCGGACCGCGTAGCCGCCGGCGAGCCACGCGAACGCGGCCCAGCCCCAGCCGACCATGATCGCGCCCGCCACGGCCACGCCGTGGACGAGCCAGAACGGGATGTTCTCGATCCACCGCGGGCGGTCGATCGCGCGATCGTCAACTTCTTGCATTCCCGAGGATGAAACGCCCTGGCGAGCCGTGGAGGCACGGTCACGTCATCGTTTGGCGCGAACGTGACCGAGAGATGACAGGTGACGTTTTGATGACCTCGCGAGGTTGTAACCGGCGAGCGACCTGCCTACCCCCGGCCTCCTCGTAGACAGGATCATGGCCACGCAGTTCCACTTCGAGCACGTGTTTCGAGCGGCGGCGATCGACGACCTGTTCTCCGCGTACTTCGATCCGGTGCACCTCCGCCACCAGGACCAGCAGCTCGAGATCAGCGAGCGCCTCGTGATCGAGCAGACCGATGACGGCGAGACCCTGCGGCGAACCTGCAAGATCACCCCGCGCCGTCAGCTACCGGCGATCGTCCGGCCGTTCCTCGCCGGCCCCCTCCACTACCTCGAAACGGCGACCTGGCGGCGGGCCGCCCGGACTATTGAAGTGGAGATCTGGCCCTCTCTGCTGCGAAAAAAAGCGCGGCCGACGGTCACCGCTATGTATCGCCTCTCACAGCTTTCTGACGGGGGATCCACCCGGTCCTACGAGGGCCAGGTTTGCGTCGATCTCCCGCTGTTCTCGACGAGGATCGAGCACGGAATCGTCGCGGAGCTGGAGCGGTCCCTCGCCGTCACAGCCACATGTACGCAGGCCTTCCTGGATCGTGGTGGCCGTTACGTGTCAGCACGGGCTTAAACCCGGGGAATTCCTCAGGCATAATAGTCGTCGTGACGATTCCGGCGGGGACGTTAGTCCCCCGCGACGCCAGAGATTTCGGCAAGTATTCGCTGCTCGCGAAGATCGCGACTGGTGGCATGGCCGAGATCTTTCTGGCGCGTGGCGCGGGCGGCGTCAGTGACTTGCTCGTGCTCAAGCGGATCCTCCCGCACCTCGCCGAGGACGAACACTTCGTCACGATGTTCCGCGATGAAGCGGAGCTCGCCGCGCAGCTGCGTCACCGCAACGTCTGCAAGGTGATGGAGTTCGGCGAGTTCGCCGGCACCTGGTTCATCGCCATGGAGTATCTCCACGGCGTTCCGCTGTCGCGGATGATGACGCGGCTCTCGAAGGCCGGAAAGATGCTCGATCACCGCGTCGTCGCCGGCATCATCGTCCAGGCCTGCGAGGGGCTGCACGCGGCCCACGAGGCGAAGTCTCCCGACGGCACGCTGCTCAACGTCGTCCACCGCGATGTCTCGCCGCCGAACATCATGGTGACCAGCGACGGCCTCGTGAAGCTGCTCGACTTCGGCATCGCGAAGGCCCGCGGCGCGAACTCGCGCACGCGCACCGGCACGGTCAAAGGCAAGAACGCGTACATGAGCCCCGAGCAGATCCTCGGCAAGCCGCTCGATCGCCGCAGCGACGTGTTCGCGCTCGCGATCGTGATGTACGAGATGCTGGCGATCAAACGCCTGTTCCATCGCGACTCCGACTTCCTGACGTTCAAGGCGATCACCGAGGAGCCGATCCCCGATATTCGCGAGCGCCGTCCCGACATGCCTCCCGGCATGCGCGCCGCGCTGCTGCAGGCGATGGCGCGCGATCCGAACGGCCGGTTCGATACCGCGATGGCGTTCGGCAACGCGATCCGCAACAGCGTCGCCACGCTCGGCGGTCCGGCGACGCCGCAGGATCTGGCGCGGCTACTCAGCGCCGACTTCAACGACGAGATGGCGTCGCGTGACGAGATCCTGAAGGCCGCCGACGACCCCACGATCTCGCCGGTCTCGAACCTGTCGAATCCGTCGATGCCGCGGCCGCGACCGCCCACCTCGCCGCCGCCGTTGCCCGCGATGCAACCTCGCAGCGGCGAGTTCGGCAGCGCGTCACCGGCGCCGCGCGGCCGCGGGGACAGCTCGCTGATCCCGGCGGTGCCGTCGATGATCGTCAACCAACCCTCGGACATGATCGCGGTCCCCGCGGGCACGCCGCCGGTGTCGGTCGCGATCAACGCGCTCGCCAAGCCCGGGGTGCTCGACCTGTCCGCCAACGTCCCCGCCGACACGTGGATGGCGAACCCGGATACCGACCTGCTGCGCGCGCACCGGTTCAAGAGCCTGATGGGTGTCGCGATCACGCTGGTGGTGATCGGCATCGCCGTGTTCGCCGCGGTGTTCCTGGTGCCGATGTGCAACGCGACGGACAAGGAAGACCACGACAGCAAGACGCCCGACGCCGGCCTGGCGGTCGCGCACGACGCCATGGTCACCCTCGACACCGGACCGAACCGCGAGGACATCGTCGCGCTCTCGAAGTTCGGCTTCTTCTCGATCGACGCGAACGGGAAGACCACGATCTGGATCGACAACAAGAACATCGGCGAGACGCCGCTGACGCGCCTGCCGCTGACGCCGGGACACCACAAGGTTCGCGCGATGGGCCCCAAGGGCAAGAAGAAGGAATTCTCGATCACGATCTACGGTGGTCGCGACACCGAAGAACCCACGATCGTCTGGTGATCCTCGAAGCAGCGGCCCTCGGCCTCGGCCTGGGCATCGTGACGGGCCTGCCGCTCGGCGTGGTCAACGTCGCCATCGTGGATGCGTCGCTCGCGGGTCGCGTGCGGTTCGCGACCGGCGTCGGCCTCGGTGGGGCGCTCGCCGATACCGCGCACGCCGCGCTCGGCTTCATCGGGGTCGGCGCGCTGCTGACGAGCCGACCCGAGCTGATGCGGTGGTTCGCGATCGGTGCGTGCGTGTTGATCGTCGCGTACGTGGTGACGGCGTGGAGCACGCGCGCGCGTCCGCGGATCTCCGTCGACGACTCGAGCCTCGTGCGCGGCGTCGTGATCGGCTGCGGCCTGACACTGCCCAACCCCGGGGCGCTCGCCGCGTGGGTGGCCGTTGCCTCCTCGCTGTGGCCAGACGCGGGCGTCGCCGAGGCCACTACGATCGCCGGCGGCGTCGGGATCGGCTCGGCGTGCTGGTTCGCGGTGCTCGCGCGATGGGTGTCACGCGTGCGGCCGGATCATCCCGCGATCCCGATCGTCTCTCGCGTCGCGCTGGTCGTGCTGATCGGCATCGCGATCGTCGGCGTCGCGCGAACGCTGTAGACCGGAAGAGGTGGTCGAGCTCGCCGGTAGCAGCCGACGTGGGATCAGCTGAGCGGCGCGGGCTTGATCGAGGAGATGTGCAAGCTCGACTCGGCGCTGGTCACGATCTGCACGCGATCGCCGGTCGAGAACCGCGGCACCAGCTCGGCCGGTCCCTGGAAGTGGATCTCGGCGAGGTTGACGACATCGATGTCCTCGCCCTCGTCGTCCTGCGCGCGTTCGATGTCGAGCTGGATCTTCGCGACCTGGCGCGAGCTCACGTGCTGGAACTTCGCGACCGTCGTGTGCAGCTCGATGCTGCGGATGGTCCCCACCACCCGCATACCGTCATCACTGCCCATCCTCGAATGGTATCACTGATCGAACTCCGCATCGCCTCGCGATGCTGCGCGCTTCGCGCAAGCCGAAGCTTTCAACCGGGCTTCGGCATGCGCACCTGAACGCCACCGATCGAGATCCCGTTGACCGCTCGCGTTGCAAAAATGCATTCGCCGACACCGACGAGGTAGTGCGAGCTGCCTTCCGGTTGAACCAGCTCGTCGCCGGCAACCAGGATCCGCTCGACACCGTTCTCGATCACCTTGAGCTGACCGGCGAGAAGGAGCGACACCTCCTCACCTAGGTGGTCGTGGGGCGGGAACATCGCGCCATCGGCGAGTCGCACGAAGCCGCAGTCTGCCGCGGCATATGCCGGGCCACCCTCGAAGTGGACCAGGTGAATACCCGGAATCGGCTGTGGTTCCCACGACGCGGAGCGCTCGGCGAGGCCGAGGAACTCGCGTGCGCGGTCGACGCTGACGTCGAACAGGGTGCTCATCTTGGACGAGTACGTCTCGAAGCGCCCCTCCCCGACCGAGGCCAGCAGGCGCGCCTTGACGTCGGGAGTGGGAGCGACCGGGACGATCAGCCCGGTGGTCGCATCGCTGAAGGAGGCGAGCTCGGCGGCCAGCTCCGGATCCTTCGCGACGGCGGCATCGACCACCGCGGTCTCCTCGGGGGACAGGATTCCGAGGGCGTACAGCGGGAGCAGCTCGTGGATATCGTCGACCGGAGTCATGACTTCACGCCTCCATCGCTCCGCACGGGCTTGGTCATACCGGTTCGGAGGCGATCGAGCCCGGCCGCGATCCGCGACTTGACCGTTCCGACGGGAACGGAGACGCGGGCCGCGATCTCGGTACAGGACAGACCTTCGAAATAGGCGAGCTCGAGGACCTTGCGCTGGTCGGCTCCGAGCTCCGCCAGCACGGCACGGACGCGCGCGTGGTCGGGGCTGGTTCCATCGCGCTCGTCGACGAGCAGGTCGAGCCCGGCATCGCCCGCATTGCGGGAGACACGGGCCGATTTCTGCAAGTCGAGCGCTCTGGAACGCATACGGATGGCCAACCAGGTACGAGCTCGACCCCGTTTTGGATCGAAATCTTTCGCACTGCGCCAGGCCTCCAAGAACACGTCATGTAAGAGATCTTCAGCTTCTAGCCGACTTCGGACGATACGCATCGCCAGGCCCAGCAGGACGCCAGAATGCCGCTCGTAGAGCTGCGCCAGCGCCGTCCGATCGCCAGAGGCCATCTTCGCGACGAGCTGAGCGTCTAGCTCCGCGTCTTCGTCCGGGCGCTGGCCTGGTGCCATGTGAAAGGACCGTATCATGGCTTTGCAGTCGCGTGCTTGCGGCGCTGGATTGGCTACCATGCGCCCGTGCAGTCGCTTGGAAGTTTGCGTGAGGCCATTCATGCCGAAGCGCCCGACCGCACGTGGTCCGCAGGAGTCACCCTCGCTCGCGACAACCGCGTGGTCGGGGCGGGCATTTCCGGAGACGAGCTGACGTTCCACGTCCGCACGCCGGGTCGCCCGACGCCGTTCGAAGTCATCCTGATCCCGAAGCACGGCGAGTGGGAGTGCACCTGCCCGTCGAAAGAAGCGGTGTGCTCGCACGTGGTCGCGGCGGTGCTCGCGGCCGAGCAGAAGGGCGAGCAACCCAAGGCGCCGATCCAGGCCGCCACGCTCCGCTATCTGCTGACGCCGGCGCCCGGCGGGATCGCGGTCGAGCGTCAGCTGATGCGCGGCGATGCCGCCACGCCCCTCGTCGGTGCGCTGATGTCCGCGCTGTCGAAGAAGGGAGGCAGCGATGCGATCGCCAGCATCGAGGCCGACCTCCAGGCCGACCAGATCCTCTCGGCGCGCGCCGGCGTCATTCATGGGGAGCGTCTCGATCGTTTGCTCGCCGTGCTCGCCGAGGCCAAGGACGTTCGCTGGAAAGGCGAACGGGTCACGACGAGCAGTGAGCCGGTGTTGCCGCACGCGGTCATTGACGACGCTACGGACGGCGTGACCGTGCGGATCGATAAAGATCCGCTGGTTCGTGAAGTTGTTGCGGTCGGTGTCGTGCGGACAACCGACGACATGCTCCGCCCGATCGGTGCGATCGATCTCGCGGGGCCGAAGATGGAGAAGCTGCCCCTCCTCTACAACGTGCCGCGATCGGCGATCCCCGAGCTGATCAGCAAGACGCTCCCGACGCTGGCGCAGCGGATCGTCCTCAACATCCGCTCGAAGAGGCTCCCGCAGCTCGGCTCGCGCGAGACCCCGCGAATGGCCTTCGAGGTCACCCAGGACGGAGATCGCCTGATCGTGTTCCCGACCCTGGTCTACGGTGATCCGCCCCGCGCGCGGGTCGACGCCGGCCGGCTCGCGCATATCGAGGGCGCCCTGCCCGTGCGCGACGAGGACCTCGAGCGGAAGCTGATCCACCGCCTCCGCGACGAGCTCAACCTGGCGCCGGGTCGCCGCGTCGAGCTGACCGGGCGCGAGGCGTTCCTGATGCAGACCAACCTCGCGAGCTGGCTGCGCACCGATGCCAAGGCGGCGCACGCGGCCAAGGCGATCGATCTCGATGCCACGCTCGCGATCGACGGCGCGAAGCTCGACGTCGATCTCAAGGCGCGCGATGGCCGCGGGGCCTCGATGGCCGCGGCGCTGCGCGCGTGGTCCGCGGGCGTCGATCTGGTGCCGCTACAGGGCGGTGGCTGGGGCCGGATCTCGATGTCGTGGTTCGACAAGCACGGCGAGCGCGTCGCCGATCTCCTGGCGTCGCGCGGCGACGACAAGAAGGTCCCGCTGTTCGCGCTCCCCGATCTCGCGCGGTTGTGCGAGGACCTCGACGAGCCGCCACCGCCGGAGCTCGAGCGGCTCAAGCCGTTGCTCGAGGGCTTCGCGGGCATCCCCGAGATCAAGGTGCCCGCCGGCTTCATCGGCGAGCTGCGCGGGTACCAGCAGCGCGGCGTCGACTGGCTCGCCTTCTGTCGCGACGCCGGCCTCGGCTGCGTGCTCGCCGACGACATGGGCCTCGGCAAGACCATCCAGGCGCTCGCGGTGCTCGAGAAGGGCAAGAAGACGCTGGTGGTGTCGCCGACGAGCGTGGTGTTCAACTGGCTCGCCGAGCTCAAGAAGTTCCGCCCCGATCTGACGGTGTCCGCATACCACGGCTCGCGCCGCGTGCTCGATCGCTCCGCGGACGTGGTGCTGACGAGCTATCCGCTGCTGCGCAACGACACCGAGGAGCTGGTCGGCTCGCCGTGGGACGTGGTGATCCTCGACGAGTCCCAGACCATCAAGAACCCCGACTCCCAGGTCGCGCGCGCGGCCTACAAGCTGAAGTCGGCGTGGAAGGTCACGCTCTCCGGCACGCCGATCGAGAACCGCCTCGACGAGCTGTGGAGCCAGCTCCACTTCACGAACCCGGGCCTGCTCGGCGGGCGCGCGGACTTCCAGGATCGCTGGGGCGAGCCGATCAACGAAGGCGATGCCGCGGCCGCCAAGCGTCTGCGCGAGCGCATTCGCCCGTTCGTGCTCCGCCGCATGAAGGGCGAGGTCGCGCGCGAGCTGCCGCCGCGGACCGATTCGATCATGTACGTCGAGCTCGACGAGAACGAGCGCATCACCTACGACGCGATCCGCGCGGCCACCCAGCGCGACATCGTCAAGCTGCTCGAGTCCGGCGGCGGCATCATGGCCGCCCTCGAGGCGCTGCTGCGGTTGCGCCAGGCGGCGTGTCACACGGCGCTGTTGCCGCACGGCATGCGCGGCAAGGAGGCGGCGCAATCGTCGTCGAAGATGGAGCGCCTGCTCGAGGCGCTGCAGGACGCCGTGGCCGACGGCCACCGCGCGCTGGTGTTCTCGCAGTGGACGTCGCTCCTCGATCTGATCGAACCGCACCTCGACAACTCGAACATCAAGTTCGTGCGTCTCGACGGCTCGACCACGGATCGCGGCGCGGTGGTCGGCCAGTTCCAGGCCGAGGACGGTCCGCCGGTCATGCTGCTGTCGCTCAAGGCGGGCGGCACCGGCCTCAACCTGACGGCGGCCGATCACGTGTTCCTCGTCGATCCGTGGTGGAACCCCGCCGTCGAGGATCAGGCGGCGGATCGCGCGCACCGGATCGGCCAGGACAAGCCGGTGATGGTGTATCGCGTGGTCGCGCGCGACACCGTCGAGGAGCGCATCCTCGAGTTGCAGGCGCGCAAGCGTGCGCTCGCCGATGCCGCGCTGTCCGAGGCGGGTGGCGCCACGGCGATCACGCGCGAGGATCTGCTCGCCCTGCTCGCCTGACCGGTCACGCGTGCGAGCGAGCGGAGGTCTCGCCCCGAGGCATCCTGACGAGAACTTGGGCGGTGCAGAGAACAAACAGCGCCCACCACCGTCGTGGATCGGGGCTCGAAGCCAGGGTCATACGTGCTCCTTGTGAGGTTTCACGCAGGGGACGCTGCCGCCCCGCCGGCATTACAGTCCCCGCGTCCCTCGTGAACACGCGTACGGTCACGCCGTCTTGGTCGACGTACTCCATGGTTGCCGAGGCGGATGATCGAGATCTGATGTCCCTGCTGCTGACCGAGATCGTCAACTCGTTCGAGAAACTCGACCTGGTGGTCTATCTGCATCGGCTCGGGTACACGGCGCCACCGGCCTCGACGATCGGAACGCACCTCGCGCTCGCACCGAAGGTGGTGGCCGAGGCGCTCGCGGGGCTGTACCGGGCGGGCGTCATCGGGACTCGGAAGCAGGATGGTGGAGGCTGGTCGATCGATCGCGCGGGTCCGTGGTCAGACACCATCGATGTGCTCGTCGCGCTCTACGAAGTCGATCGAGCCGCGCTCCTCGACTTGATGCGGCACAGTGCGTTCGATGCGGCGCGCATTCCATGGTCGGCTCGACCGGGCAAGCGTTCGCTCCCTAGTTGAGCTAGCGAGCGTGCCGTCGGTTGCGATGGCGTCGATTTCTCTCGAGCACGGCGACCACGATCAGCGCGAATCCCAGCAGGCGTACCAGATACCCGGAGGGCGCAGCGTCGGCACCGAGCTCGTCGAAGAT
>Ga0075163_10001185_pt1 | contig 34808 bp, 24 predicted proteins | sample JI1023141ADNA_FD_71478 | JGI IMG/M metagenome (GOLD analysis project Ga0075163, IMG submission 71478) | Wastewater effluent complex algal communities from Wisconsin, to seasonally profile nutrient transformation and Carbon sequestration -... | ecosystem: Engineered > WWTP > Effluent > Algae...
GCGACGGTGGTGGTGGCCGACTCGGTGGTGGTGGATGGCGAAGGCGAGTCGCCCTGGCCGCGCCGAGGGATTGTGGCCAGCCTGAGCGGGCGGGTGACGGTGACCGGCAGCGTGGTATCGGGGTGGCAAGGCTGTGGGGTGCGGTCGCTCGGGCGGCTGTTCATGCAGGACAGCGCTGTGCTCGATGGCCGCTGGTATCCCGACCGGCTGCTGGGTAACGGGCGCGAGGCCCGTGGTGGGCTGTGTATCGACGACGCGGCGGGCACGATGCGAGTCGAGTCGTCCATCGTGCGCCGCAACGCCCAGGCCGGCGCCGCCAGCGCGGGGGATCTCGAGCTCTGGCGGGTGCGGGTTGAGGGCACCTGGGATCCCCATGCCGACGAGCACGGGTCGATGGGGGTATGGTTTGCGGAGGGCACGGGCAACCTGCGCGAGAGCCTGGTGGTGGGCAACGAGGACCGCGGTGTCCTCATCACGACGCCCCAAGCCATCTCCATCGAGGACTCGATCATCGCCCACAACCAACGCGAGGGCGATGGCGTGGGCCTGCTCGCGAATCCCCCGACCGAGGGCGAGGGGGCGGAGGTCGAGGTCCTGCGCAGCGTCCTGGTCGACAACGGGGCTTTTGAGGCAGGCAGCGTGGATCGGGTGCTGGCCATCCGCGACAGCGTGGTGGTATCGCGGACCCCCTTGCTGCGGCCGGACGGTGAGCTGCAGGCGATTGGTCTGGCCGTCTTCAACGAGGAAGAGGAGGACGAGCGCTCACCTCTCGAGGGGTGGCCTGGAGGTGGCCTGCGAGGCGAGCGCCTCGTGATGGAGGGCCAACAAAGCTTCGGGGTGGTGGCCTGGGTTGGCACCGGCCTGTGGCTGGAGGGTCTGGTGTTGCGGAATCATCGGGCGGTGAGCGGAGAGGGCGGGGGCGGTATTTTTGTCAATCAGAACAAGGCCGCTCGCCTCAGCCGCTTGCTGGTCGAGGAGGCCGAGGTGACCGCCCTCTTTACGTTGGGGTCCTTGCGGGTGCCGCTCGAAGTGACGGTGGACCGGGCGGTGGTGCGGACGGTGCGGCGGCCGGCCAGCAATCCGGACCACCTCGGAGCTGCCCTGTACGCGTTTGCGAGTCGGGTCTCGGCCCGCGGGCTGGATGCGCGGGACCTGGTGGGCGCAGGCGTGATCGCCGTGGGCAACCCCGGCGACCAGAGCCACCTCGATCTCCAATGTGCACACCTGGCCCAGATTGCGCCGGGCGCCTTCAACGGCGGCTTCGGGTTGTGGGCCGACCACAACGCCGTGGCGGCGCGGGGCCTCCGCATCGACGCATCCGCCGGGGCGGGCGTGGTGGGCGTCGGCTCCCAAGTGGAGCTGACGGACGTGACGATCACCTCGGTGCGGTCCGGCGGTGGATTCTCGGTGGTCGGTCATGAAGTGAATGACGGGCTCTACATGGCGGATGCCGCCCACCTTACGGGCACCCGCATACGCGCGACCGGGTGTGGTACGGGCCTGCGCTTGTCAGGGGGCTCGGCCGCCGAGGTGAGCGACTTCTCGACCGACTGCGAACAGAGCGCGGTGCTCCACGGGCAGACCACCCTGGAGGTGCATCCACCGCTGGTGCCCCCACCCCGGGCGGGCGAGCCCGAGGGGGCGCATGGGATGCAGCTACCGTCCGGCTTCACAAATCAGGCTGAGGCGCCGTCACTGGATCCACCCCGGTAACCTCCAGCCGGAGGGGCGCGGGCAGCTCGACGCCCGCCAAAACCCTTTGAGGTTCGGCCACTTCCACAAACCGAGTCCCCTCCGCCACGAGGGCCGGGCTGGCCTGGAGCAGCAGGCCGGTGGGGCAGTCGCTGATCAGGGTGTCCGCCAGGGTGCCCTCGGTTTCCGCCGCCAGGACGCCCGCCTCGGAAGCGCCGACGAGGCTGTTGCCCAGCAGCTCGAGCGTCGCGCCATCGGCCACGAGCCCGTAGGAAGCCAGGACCTCGGGGGGCCGCCCGAAGGGGTGCTCGGGCACGGGATCGAGCAACAGATTGTCCACCAGGGTGGTCACCGAGCCCGGGCCGGCGTAGGCATTGAGCAGGCCATTGCCTTCGAGGCGGTTGCCTTCGAGGCGCGCGGGGGCGGTGCCCTGGAGCCAGACGCCGCCCCGGCCATGGTGGGCGAAAGTGCTGTTGCTCAGGTCGCCTGCAGTGGTGCCGAACACGATCACGCCCGCCCGCTGCGCCTCGCGCACATCGACGCCGAGGAGGTCGAGGGAGCCGCCCTCACCGCCGCTCAGGGGCCCGGCGAGCAGGGCATCGCCGTCGAGGTCCACGTTGGCCGTGGTGACCTTCGAGATGCCCAGGGCCGTGATTTCGGTGTGGCTGGAGAGTGAGGCCAGGCCAAATCCCAGCGTATGAGCGATCTCGCCGCCCAGCAGGGTGGCAGTGCACTCTTCGAGCCGCACACCGGGCCCACGGTCCTGGCCGTCCACCTGCAAATCCACCAGGCGCACCGCGCTGCCTTGAGCCAAGAGCGCGAAGCGCTCGGCACCGCGCAGGTGGAGCTGATCGGCATCGAGGCGTCCGCCCTGCACATAGACGCCATGGCCGCCGCCCTGGACCTCGACGCTTCGCAGGGTGGCGTGCGGGCCCCGCAGGTCGATGCCGGTGGCGCCGCCGGCATCGATGACCAGCTCGCTCACGCTGAGCTCGAAGTCGCCCGCCGCCTGGACCACCAGGGCGCTGCCCGGCGGCGCGGTGAGGATCGGGCGCTGCCCATCCTCGGGCAGGCCGGTGAGGCGGAGGGCGTGCCCAATGGTGAAAGGACCCTGATAGGTACCCGGAAAGACTCGAACTTCACCGAATTCTACCCCTTCGGCGACTGCCCGCCCGAGGTCGCCCATCGGATCGTCTTCGGTGCCCATGCCGGAGGCGCCCGCCCGGACGTAGAGCGGGTTGGGCCACTCGCCGCTGGTGGAGCCTCTCAGGCCCTTGCTCGCCCCACCGTCGCAGGCCACCAGGAGCAGGATGAAGCCCATTCGAACCATAGAAGCCTCCTCGGTGGGGGCGCAGCTCTCGTGGGACAGGTGGTCAGGCCTGGACGCCCCAAGGTGCCGGGTACGTGCCCCAGAATCCAGCGGCGCGATTGCGCCCGGTGCATCCCCGGCCTACTGGTGCGCGCACAGCAGGCCAGGCACGACTTCCCAAATACACCGAATCGGAAGCTCAACCCACCCCCCATCGCGAGAGCGACTCAGCTGGAGCAGATCGCGAGCGCGCCCGGAGTGAGCCAGGCCGCAGGTCGCGGCCCACCCAAAGCGGGTGCCCTTGGTGCAGCGCAGGGGAAGTTCGGTCCACCCCATCGCGAGCGCTGCTCGGTTGGAGCAGGGTAAAGCGACCGAGGGCACGAGACGAAAGCAGCGAGATACCCAGCCGACACACGCACCTGCGATGGCAGTTTGCTGACAAGCCCCGCCTGCTACTGCGCCCCGCCCAGCAGCTGCAGCGACTCTCGGGAGCGCTCGGCCAGCTCGGGGCGGCCGGCTTCGGTGTAGAGCTTGGCCAGCGCTTCGTGCGGCAGCGGGTGGAAGGGGTTGATGCCCACGGCTTCCTCGAAGGCGCGGATGGCCTTCTCCTTGTCGCCCAGCTGCAGGTAGGCCTGGCCGAGGTTGAGGTGGGTGTTGAGGAAGCCGGGGTAGTACAAGGAGACGCGCTCCAGGGCGGGGGGGACTTCGGCGTAGCGGCCCAGCTCGATGAGGGCGGTGGCGGCGCCGTTCTGGATGGAGGGGTTGCCCTCGCCGCCCAGGGCCATGGCCTTCTGGTACTCGATGAGCGCGCCTTTGGGGCGCTCGCGGGCGCGCAGCAGCTCGCCGAGGTGGGCAAAATCCTTGACCTTTTTCTCCTGCATGGTGCCGTAGTCGGCCTCTTCTTCGGCTTCTTTTTCGCCCTCGCCCGGGCGCTTGAACTTCAGGGAGGTCTGCACGAGGCCGGGGTAGGTCTTGAGGCCGCGCTGCTTGACGGCCACCTTCCAGGTGTTCCAGAGGCCCTCCAGGTCGACGCCGTAGGTCTGCCGCAGTGCGTCGTCCATGTCGGCGCCGTCCCGCAGGCGCCCCACAAAGGCCATGAGGCCGTCGTAGCCCTTCTGGTCGTAGAGGTACTGCACCACGGTGTGGACCTGGGCGTAGGCGAGGCCGGCGGCTTCCTGGCTGGGCAGCTTGGCCATGGAGGGGTGCATCTGCTGGAAGGTCACCAGCTTGTCGGCCGCGAGGGAGCGGGCGAGGAGGTCTTCCTGGGGGGGCTCCATAGGTGCGCCCGGCGCGGCCCGCCAGCGGGTTTCCTCAAACTTGGCGATGCCTTCGTGCAGCCAAATGGGCACGGTGTTGCCGCTCACTTTGGTGAGGTAGTAGTGCACGAACTCGTGGGCCACGGTGTCCCGCCAGCCGTAGCCGCGCACCAGGGCCCGGGGTGAGGTGACCATCAGGCGGTTGTACTTGCACAGCGCGATGGTGCCGCTGGTCTCGATGTCCTGCTCGGTGAGGGGGCTCAGCGCCGCCAGGTACATCTGGTCGGGGTAGAGCTCGACCACGATGCGGCCCTCGGGCTTGACGCGGAAGTCCTCGGCGTAGGCGGCGTCGGCCTTCTGCATCACCTCCACGACGTAGGGCACCATGGCGCGGTCGCGCCCCGAGTAGCGGATCAAAAACCGGCCGTCGGGCGTGATGAAGTCGTCGAAACCCTTGAGCTTTTCGTAGGTGGTGGCCACCAGGCCCCGGAACTCCTTCACCTGCGGGTGGGCGTCCTCGCCCGACTGCGCCAGGGTGCGGTCGATGACGTCCAGCGACTCCTTGTAGCGGCCATCGAAGAAGAGCAGCCGCGCCTGGACAAACGCCAGGTCCGGCGCATCGGGGTCGGCGGCCAGCAGCGGCTCCAGGCGGCGGCGCGCCTCCTCCACCTGCCAGTCGGAGACGAGGGCGTGCAGCTTCTCCAACTCGGCGTCGGAGGCCGCCTGGGCGCCCCCACTGGGGAGCAGGCCGACCAGCGCCCAGAGCAGGCAAGCCTTCATGATCATTGTGTTTTTCGAGCCCATGGGTGCTTGAGTGGTCATTGAATCAGGGCCTCGTAGTAGCGCTTGACCTGCTCGCGGAACTGCTCGGGGGCCTCTTCCTTCATGGCGTCCAGCAAGTCCTTGCGCCACGCTTCGGGGGCCTCGTACTGGTCGGCGCCCGGCACATTCACGCGCTCGCGGCTGATGTCGCGCCCCCGGTTCTGCCGGTCGGCTCGCTGCGGCTTGTTGGCCTGTTTGAGCCCATCCATGATGCCCTTGAGCGACTCCATGGCCTGCTGCTGGCCGGGCTGGGCCTGGCCGGGCTGCTCCTGGGCCAGGCGCCGCGCGGCCTCCTCCATGGACTGCTGGGCCTGCTGGGCGCCCTGCATGGGCTTCTCCCCCATGCCCGGCATCTGCTGTCCCTGGTCACTGAGGCGCTGCATCAGCTTGCGGGCGGCCTCGGAGAGCTGCTGCTGCTTCTGGCCGAGCTGCTGGCTGCGCTGGCCGTCTCCAGCCTGCTGCTGGCGCTGCTGCTGCCGCGCTTGCTCCAACATCTGGGAGAGCTCCTGCATGATCTGCTGGTCGAGCTGCTGGGCGCGCTCCAGGTTGCGGGGGTTGGTATCGCCCGGGGCCCCCGGCTCGAAGCGCTGGATGCGCTCCACGTGGTCCATGGAGCGCTCCGCCATCTCGAGGGCCTCGATCATCTGGTTGCGCTCGAGGGCGCTGCGCAGGTCGTTGACGCGCTGCTGCAGGTTGGTGAGCTCCTCCGCGCTGTAGGACTCCAGCCGCTGCGGATCCACCTGCCCCACTGCCTGCTCCATCTCGGCGCCCTTCTGGCGCAGCGCGTCCATCTTGTCCTTGAGTTGCTCCTCCAGCATCTTGCGCATCGCCTCTTGCTGGGCTTTGGCCATCTCCTGCGTCTCCTTGGAGACCTCCTCCTGCCACTTCATCAGGTCGCGCGTCTGGTCCATCAGCTCGGAGAGCGCCTTCTGCATCTCGGGGTTGCCCTCCTTGTGCAGGTCGTCGAGGTCCTCATCGAGGCTCTTGGCCATCTCGTCGAGGCCCTTCTCCATCTCCTCCAGGGCGGCCAGCGCCTCGTCGAGCTTGCCGTCCTCCAACATCTTCTCCAGCTCCGCCAGCTGGTCCTTGGTCTGCTGGAGGCCCTTGGCCACGTCGTCCTTCTTCATGCCGTCGAGGTTGAGGAACTCCTCGGGCAGCTTCTGGCGCAGCTTCGCCATGCGCTGGCGCATCTCCTCGATGCGCTGCCGCAACCGCTGAACTTCCCTCATGATTCGGGCCTTCAGGGCGGCGTCGTCCGGGCTCTTCTTGTACTGCTCGATGAGGTCCTTGAGCCGATCCTTGGCGTCCTTGAGCTCGTCGGCCAGCGCGCGCATGTCCTCCAGGGCCAGCCGCGCCACCATCGCCTCCACCAGGGTGATGGCCTGCTCCAGCTCATCCACGATGGCGTCGCTGGCGCGCTGCACGCGGTTCACGGCCGCCTCGGCGGCGCTCTCCAGGCCCGCCTGCTCGGCCTCCACGGCCGCCCGCTCGTCCTCCACCGTCTTCTCCAGCGCGCCCAGCCGCCCGGTCAACGCCAGCCGCACCTCCTCGGGGGTCAGCGGATCGCCGGCCATGGCCTGCACCACGTTGGCCAGCGCGGCCACCGCCTTGCGCGTGCCCTCCTGCAGCCCGGCCACCCGCGGCGGCAGCGGCCCCACCGCCGGATCCCGCCAGGCCATCTCCAGCCGGTCGGCCAGCGCGGTCAGCAGGAGCTCGATGGTCTGCTGCAACTCCTCCGTGAGCGCCTGGTGCTTCGCTTGCGGCGAGTGCACGGTGATGTAGCGCACCGCGGAGACGCCCCGCTGCGGGCCGTCCACCCCGTTGTTGTCGAAGGCCTCCACCAGCAACGCCAGACGGTCGCCGGGCTGGGCCTGCACGATGCGCAGGTCCACCTCATCCTGGCCGTCGTGGCGCAGGCCCTTGACGCCGATTTGCTCCATCTTTTCGGGATGTTCCATGTCAGAGGCCAGGGCAACCACCACGTTCACCGCGCTGAGCCCAAAGTCATCGCGCGCCTGGTAGGCCACGGGCACCGCCCGCAGGTCCTCCAGCTCCAGGTCTTCGGCCGGCAGGGTGAGCGTCACCTCGGGTGCGCGATCCGGCTCCACGCGGATGTGGCGGTTGATGCCCTCCACCAGGCTGCGGCCGTCGGCGGTGGTCAGCGCAAAGCGCCACACCGTGGCCTCCCCCACCACCAGCTCGCCGCGCACATCCCGCTGGTCGGTGACCGCCAGGGGCACCTCCGACACCTTCTTCTCACCCAGCCGCATGGCCGCGGTGAGCGCGGGCTCCAACGTGGTGGCCGACAACACCACTCGGGTGCCCCGCGGGGCCTCCAAGTCGCCGGCCGAGTTGGGGATGACCTGGTCGGGGCGGCCGGTGTGCGGCGGGAAGTGCAGCGTCAGCGTGAGATCGCCCACCAGCGGGCCCGTTTCAGCCGCCGGCCCAAGGGGATTCTCCTGGATGGAGGCGCTGAGCGCCGCCCAACCGCGCGCCACCAGGGCAGGCGCCACGAGGGCGATCAGCGCGCCTACCAGCCCCAAGACGGCCGCGGCCGCCCACGCGCGCCGGGCCGGGCGGTAGGGGGTGGCGGCGGGCAGGTCCACCTGCTCCACCCGATCGGCCACCTGCTGCACCAGCGCGGGCAGCAGCGCGGGGTCCTCCGCGCGGCTGGGATCGGCCTGCAGCTCCACCCACGCGAGCAGCCCATCCTCCAGCCGAGTGGCCCCACGTTCGAGCCAGGCCGCCACCGCGCGGTCACTGCGCGCATGCCACCAAGGAAGAATGAAGAAACGGATCAGGACGATCGTAGGGAGCACTGTGGCCGCGATCAGCGCGACTGGACGCAGCCAGCCAGCGTCCCCCACCCAGGCCCCAAGGAGGATCAAGATGAGCGCAAGCGCAGACACCGTCGCGATCATCCAGCCGCCTGTGCTGAGCGCGGCGCGCATCCGCAACCTGTTTCGGGTTCGACGCAGCGCGTCGGAGATTCGGGCGGTGGGTGAAGGTCGGGTCAACATCGTCTCCCAAGAACGGCCCACGGGCCCTGAAAGTTCCACCAACACTGCGCACGTCGATGCCGCTCCCACGGGGGTGGTGGCGTCCGCCGCAGTTTCCAATAAGATTCGCCCGCACGTGAAGAGTCCATCCGCGGCGGCCACCATCCTCCCGCGGCCAGTGGCGCGTCGCCAGGACCGACGGGGAGATGATTTGGAGCTGACCGACCAGGAGCTCGTCGCCCGCTGCCAGCGCGGCGACCACCGGGCCTTCCGGGTACTGGTGGACAAGTATCAGCGAAGGGCCTACGGCATTGCCATCGGCATCCTGCGCAACCCGGACGACGCCCGCGACGCCGCGCAAGAGGCCTTCATCAAGGTCTTCCGCAACGTCGACGGCTTCAAGGGAGACAGCTCCTTCTACACTTGGCTGTACCGGATCGTGGTCAACGTCTGCATCGACCACATCCGCAAGCACCGCAAGGCCCGCAACGTCGAGTACGACGATACCTTTCGGCGCAGCGACGAGGCCGAGGTGATGCCGCTGAGTGGCAACACCCGCCCGATGCAGCCCGGTGTGGCCCACGAGACGAAGGAGCTCAACGGCGTCCTGCAAGAGGCCCTGGGGCGGCTGAGCGAAAACCACCGCACCATCATCCTGCTGCGGGAGGTCGAGGGCCTCAGCTACGAAGAAATCGCCGAAGTGATGGAGTGCCACCTCGGCACGGTGATGAGCCGCCTGCACCATGCGCGCAAGAACCTCCAGCTCGCCCTGAAGCCCTATCTCGAGGGTGCGGGCAGCGGGTTGGCGGAGCGAGCGGGCCAGGGCGTGCGGAAGGAGCGGTCATGAGCGACGAAGAGATGTTGTCCCGCGCCGAGCGCTACTTTGATGGGGCCATGTCGGCCGCGGAGGCCCGGACGTTCGAAGCCGAGCTGGACCGTTCGCCGGAGCTCATGGCCGAGCTGACCGACCTGCAGAGCGGCCGTGACCTGCTGCGGTCCTTCATGGACGAGCAGGTTCAAGGCGCTGACTTCAATGGATTTTTTGCGGCCGTCCAGGCGCAATTGCCCCAGCCGACCCCCGTCGCCGCGCCCGCTGCGCCGGTGGGCACGGGGGGCCGTGTTCGGGCCTGGTGGGCGCGCTACTGGACGCCCGTGCTGGTGAGCGCAGCAGCCGCCGCCGCGGTGGCCTTGCTGGTGGGTCGGCTGAGCGCGCCGGCGGCGGTGGACGACGATGACCCGGTCATCGCCGGGGGCGCCGTGCAGGTGGACGAGGTGACCAACGAAGGTCCCAAGACGGTGCTCATCAGCATGCCGGTGGAAGACGACGAAGAAAGCTCCACCGTGATCTGGTTGTTGGACGACGAAGACACTGCTGCTGGCCACGAGCCGGCCGACGGGGAGGATCCCATCTAATGTTGCGTGCACTGCTCATGGGCCTGGGTCTCGTCGTTGGGCTGGTCGGCGTTCGTCCGGCGCAGGCGGCGGATCAGGCGGATCTCAAGGTTTCGGTCATTCACGCCACCAAGAAGGCCGGCCCGGTGGATCCGGCGCTGGCGCGCATCCAAAGCACCCTGGAGAAGACCTTCGGCGGCTACACGAGCTTCCGCGAGCTGGCGAAGCACAAGATCGAGCTGCCGCTAAAGAAGACCAAGCAGATCAAGCTGCCCAACGATCAGACCGCGGGCTTCACCTACGAGGGCTCGGTCAAGGACCAGGAGAAGATTCGGTTGTCCATCCCCCGCAGCCGGGTGGATGTCAGCCTGCGAGTGCCCCCGCGCAAGGTGTTCTACCAGGCCGGCCTGCCCTACGACGGCGGCATCCTGATCCTGGCGCTGTACCTGCGCTAGAGCACCACTCCAAAAGTGGTGTGAAAACGGGCGGTTCCTCCTCGGAGCCGCCCTTTTTTTGTGCCGACTGCGCCTGCCGTCTAGGCGGCGCGGCTGTCCACGGCTTGCTTGAGCTCGCGGTGGAGGACGAGGTTGGCGACGAAGCCGCGCTCGTAGCCCGAGCCCTCCAAGACCGCCAATTGGGCGGTGAACTCGTCCCAGGCCTCGGTGAGCGCCGAGTTGGCCGCCGCCTCGGCTCCGCGGGAGCGGGCCACGAGGTAGCGACACCACCCCACCTCGATCTGCATGCGCTGCAGGTACGGATCCACCGAGAGCGCCTCGGCGCACACCCGCTCGAGCTGCTCCAGCGCGTGGGTGGCCTCGTCCAGGCGCTCGAGGATGAGCAGGCCCCGCACCTGGACCACCCAGGCGCGCACGCGGCCCACCCAGTGGCCCATGGCCGCGGCCTTTTCGGCGGCCTCGCGGGCGTAGCGTAGCCCGCCGAGCACCAGCTTCTCACCGCGGGCAAACAGCGCGAAGTTGGTGGCCAGCGCCACCAGCGCATCCACGTAGACCCGCTCGCCATCGGCCTCGCGGCCGAGATCCTTGAGGCACTGGGCCAGGAGCGGCATCGCCTCGTCGAAGAGGCCGCGGTTCACCAAGATGCGCCCGCGCCCGATGGTGGCCGCCGCGTAGGTGACCCGGTCGGAGGCCTTGTCCACCAGCCGCAGCGCTTCGCCGAAGTGCACCTCGGCCTCGTCGAAGTTGCCGATGGCAGCGTGGAGCTCGCCCAACCGCAGCAGCATGCGCGCCCGCACCCGGGGGGCGCCGATGTCGCGCACGAGGCCTTCGCCGCGCCGCAGCAGGCGGTCGGCGTCCAGGAGGCGGCCCTCGGCCTGGAAGACGTCGGCCAACGTGTCGATGACCATGGCCTCGTCGTAGGGATCGCCGCGGCGGCGATGGATGCGCCAGGCCTCGAACAGGTGGGCGAGGGCCGCGGGGCCCCGGCGGTGGCCGGCCTGCACGATGCCCTGGGCATGGCGCAGGCGTGCCCGCAGGGCGCCGGGCCAGGCGGGCTCGGGACCGGCTTCCGTCACCGCTTGCACCAGCAGCGTGCTCGCCTCGGCGAGGCGGCCACCCTGCCAGGCGGTCAGGGCCTGGGCCAACCGCACCCGCGCCAACGTCGCGTCGCCGGGGGTCAGCCCCTGGCCGGCGGCGTCAATGCGGGCGCGTGCATCGGCCAAATCCCCGCGACGCAAGGAGATTTCTGCCGCACGAAGGCCAATCTCGCGGCGGTCGGCGTCCGTGCCCACCGTGGAGGAGAGGTGGGCGGCCTCGCGCAGATCCACCCGCCGGAGCGGTGTTGCCCCCAGCCGGGCGTAGACCCGCTCGCGCAGGCGCACGATGGCGTAGAGGTAGCGGTCGAGGCTTTCGGGCTCGACGGTGTTGAGCACCCCGATGGCCTGGCGGCACAGCTCCAGGGCCGTGGGCAGGGCATTGATGCGCAGCGCCCGGCGAATGCCGGTGATCAGGCCGTCGAGCCCGCGTGCCGGCAGGCCGGCCAGCGCGAGGTGGCGCGCGGCGAGCGAGGGGAAGGCCGAGGTGCCGCGGAGAAGCAGGAACACCTCACCGGCGTCCTCGTGCAGCAGGCGGCGGCGCTCAGTGCCCATCTGGCGGTAGATTTCGTCGCGCACGAGGGGGTGGCGCAGGCGCGCCGAGACACCCAACTCGCCCAGCTCGGCCGTGATGAGGCCCCGCGATTCCAGGCGACCGAGCGCGGGCACGAGGTCGTCGGCGGCCACGCCCCGGCGGCTGGCCACCTCTTCGAGGACGCGGCCCCCGATGGTGTCCTCGATGACCGCGAGCACCTCAAGGACCTCGTTGGCCACGTCATCCAGGCCCAGCCGACGGCGGACCACGATGGTGGCGAGATCGGCGAAGGCGCCCTCGGGCAGCGGCGAGACCTCCATCCAGCGGCGGCCCTGGCGCCCCAGGACGCCATCCTCCACCAGTTGACGTACCGCCTCGAACAGCAGCAACGGCGAGCCCTGGGAGCCCAGCCCGAGCCTCAGGCGGGTCTGTTCTTCCAGACCGTTGGGTTCGAGGACGGCATCGATGAGCTGTTCGGACTCCTCCATGTCGAAGGGCTGCAGCGTCATCTCGGTGAAGCCACCCAGACGACCCACCTCGCCGGGCACGCTGAACTGCGCCTGGTAGGTGAGCAACACCATGATGGGCGCCGTGGGATCCACCCGCCGCAGCATCTCGCCCAGCCGCGTCCAGGTGGGGCCGTCGAGCTCGTGGGCGTCTTCAAACACGAGGAAGAGGGGGGCACCAGTGCGATCCACGGCCCGCCGCGCGAGCGCCTCGATGGTGGCCACCAGCGCGTCGCGCATGGCCAGGCCGATGGAGCGCGGTGACCGCTCCTGGCCGCCATCGTCGGCGCGCTCTTCGCCGAGAAACCGCATCAGCCAGGGCAAGTGGCGCTTGAGGGAGCGCCCGCTCTGGTCGGTGAGATCCGCCAACCCGCGCGCCACGCGCTCTTCGTTGCCCGCCACCCCCAGGGCCGTGCCAAAGGCAGAGCGCAACAGGGCGGCCATGGGCCAATCGGGCAGCTCAAACAGGCGAGCCGTCTGGGCCATGAGGGCCACCGGGCGGTGCCCAAGGCGCTGCTCAACGCGCTCGAGGAAGGTCCGCACGAGGGTGGTCTTGCCCAGCCCGTCCACCGCCTTGATGCCCACCACCTGGTGGACCGAGTCGGGGTGGGCTGACAACGCCCGCAGGCGTCCCCAGAGCTGGCGCAGCTCCTCCGCGCGACCCACGGGGCGGCTGGGCCGCAGCATTTCCGAGTCGAGCGCGGGGGGGGACGTGGGGGAATCGGGCACCGGCGGCCGCGTGCCCTCGATGGAGGACGAGGGCCGCACCGGCAGCGTGCCCGCCAGCCCGGGGGCCGGCATGGACACGCGCACGAAGCGCTGCTGATAGCGATCAGCCAGCGTGCACAGCGCCTCGCGCAGCGTCGCGCGCAGGGCGCGCAGGTCGTCGATGAACTCTTCGAGGTCGCGCGCACCCGCAATGGCGCGGATTGCAACGAGATCTTCCAAACCAAACAGCAGGCGCACCACGGCCGAGAGGTGGAGCCCCCCCGGTCGCAGGGTGCTCAGCTCGCGTTGCATATCGTCGAGGTGGAAGGGATCGCGCGTTCGCGCATAGCGGATGAGGTGGCGACCCGTCTCTTCCACCACGCGACGGAGCTGAGCGGGGTCGGCCGAACGCAGACCGACGTCGCCCTCACGCAGCGAAGGGAGCAGGTCGGCCGCCAGATCACCGACGTGTTGTTCAATGTAGCCGAGGAGCAGATCCAAGCCCGCCTCCGTATCTGCGAGGACTGTATGGGGCAATGGCGCGGTTGTCACGCTCTGGACGACCTGCTATCCCACTCGCACGTCCAGCGCCCGTCCAGGGCCGGGTTTGCGGCGTGCATCAACGCCCCCGTCGTCATCGAGGAGCCCCATGGAAGCTGCCCCTCCGCCCACCCTGCTGGTCGTGGACGACGACGCCGCCAACCTCGCCAGCCTGGTGCAAATCTTCGAGCGCATGGCCCTCCGGGTGGTGCCCGCGGGCACAGGCCACGAGGCCCTTGAGCAGCTGCGTCGCACGCCCGTGGACGTCATCCTGACCGATTTGATGATGCCCGACATCAGCGGGGTGGAGCTGCTCAAGCACGTCAAGTCGCTGGCGCCCGACTGCGAGGTCATCCTCATGACCGCCTACGGCACCATCGAGCGGGCGGTGGAGGCCATGCGCGAAGGGGCCTACGACTTTGTCACCAAGCCCTTCCGCCGCGCCCACATCGAGCGCGTGGTGCGGCGGGCGGTGGAGAAGCAGACCCTGCTGGCGGAGAACCGCGCGCTCAAGGCCCAATTGGCCGGCGCCCGCGAGGCCACCGAGACGGGCGGGCTGGGCATCATCGGCACGGCGCCCGCGCTGCGGCGGGTGATGGAGGTGGTCCGCCAGGCGGCGCCCTCCTCAGCGACGGTGCTGCTGATGGGGGAGAGCGGCACGGGCAAAGAGCTGTTCGCCCGCGCGCTGCATCGCCTCTCGCTGCGGGCCAGCGGGCCGTTTGTGGCGGTGAATTGCGGCGCCCTGCCCGACAGCATCATCGAGGCGGAGCTCTTCGGCGCCGAAAAGGGCGCCTACACCGGGGCCACGAGCACTCGCGACGGCCGCTTCAGCCGCGCCGACGGCGGCACCCTCTTTCTCGACGAGGTGGGTGAGCTGGCGCCCCACGTCCAGGTGAAGTTGTTGCGGGTGTTGCAGGCCGGGGAGTACGAGCGGGTGGGCGGCGGCCAGACGCTGCGCACCGATTGCCGCATCATCGCCGCCACCAACCGCGATCTCGCCAAGGCCGTGAAAACAGGGGACTTTCGCGAGGATCTCTACTACCGGCTCAACGTCATCCCCATCACGCTGCCTCCCTTGCGGGCCCGCGCGGACGACGTGCCGCTGCTGGCCGATTGGTTCCTGCGGCAGTACGCCGAGAAGAACCAGAAGGCCATTGAGGGGATCTCCACACGGGCCCTGGCGCGCCTGAAGGACTACTCCTGGCCGGGCAACGTGCGCGAGCTGGAGAACACCATCGAGCGCGCCGTGGTGCTGACCCATGGCACGGTGCTCGACGAAATCGACCTGCCGGAAGCCATCGTGGGGGAGGCCCGCGACGCCCAGGCGCTGATCATCCCGCTGGGCACCCCGCTGGAAGAGATTGAGCGGCGGGTCATCCGCGAGACCTTGCGCTTCACCGAGGGGGACAAGCGGCGGGCGGCCCAGTTGTTGGGCATTGCCACTCGCACCATCTATCGGAAGTTGGACGCCGAGGGCTGATCGGGCCACGATGGCCGATGGCGGGAGCCCCAGGGCCCGCCGTGACATTCTGGCAGGGGCGTTGGGGAGCCCTCTTGGGGGGGCTGACAAAATGACAATGCGCTGGGCGCCGGAATGGCGCTACTCTGCGCCGCCATTGCAGCAGGCGCCTCAGCCAGCGGTCGGCCGCAGCAAAAACGGGCCGCTGGCACGGTTCTTGATGCACTGGGCCACGGTTCTCGATGAACCGAGCGCGGTTCTTGGTCAAAGTGCTTGAGCACTGTGCTCAATGGGTGGACGCCAGCCGGCAGCCGCCCTGGTTGAATCAGCATTGACCCCCCGGTACGGACGGGGCGTGGGTGGACGCCGCAGGCTGCAGGCGGCCGCTGACGATCGGTAGGTACATGGAGAGGCTGACGAAACGGTACTTCTGGGTGATCAACCTGGCCCTCCTCGGGGTGCTGGCCTGGTTGTCCGCGCGGGTGATCAACAACATCGTCGCGGGCGAGATCGTCGCGTTGCCCACCAAGGCCCATCCCGCCGAAGCGGCTGAGCCGGTCAAGGGCGCCAACAACGCCTCCAAGGGCGAGTGGGCGTCGGTCATCAACAACCGCAACCTGTTCAACTCCACGCCCCCGGAGGCCGAGGAGGACACCAGCGACGCGGGCACCGATGCCCCGGAAGAGGTCTCCCTCGACGGTGTGCCGCTGCCGGGTGCGGAGTGCAAGGACAGCGACGCGGCCATCGGGCTGTCGGCCACGATGGTGGCTGATCCGGCGGAGTGGTCGATGGCCGTGGTGGACGATGGCCAGGCCTCTGAGGCGCGCCTGGTGCACGAGGGCCAGCGCATCTCCGACCGCGTGGTGGCGGCCATCCAGCGTGAGCGCATCGTGCTGGCCAATGGCGGCGCGTTTGAGTGCGTGAAGCTGGGGGAGACCAAGGGACGCCGCGGCGCACCGCCCACCGTGGGCGGGCCGATGGATCGCACCGACACCGACGCGGGCGCCAACAACTCGAAGATCAAAGACGGCGTCAAGAAGACCGGCGCCAACAGCTACGAGATCGACCGGCAGATGCTCAACGAGCAGCTCGACAACCTCGAGGCGCTCAGCAAGCAGGCCCGTGTCATTCCGCACTACGTCGACGGCAAGCCCCAGGGCTTCAAGGTGGTGGGGGTGCGCCCCGGCAGCCTGTACAGCCAGATTGGTGTGCGGTCGGGTGACGTGCTCCAGGGCGTCAACGGCGAGGAAATCTCCAGCCCAAACAAGGCCTTGGAGCTGTATGAGAAATTGAAGAACTCGGACAACGTGACGGTGGATGTAGAGCGGCGCGGCCGCAAGGTCACCCTCGACTACCAGATCAAGTGATGATGATGCACTTTCGACTCAATGCTGTCGCGGCCGTTCTCCTGGCCAGCCTCGCCCTTCCTGTCCACGCGCAGGAGCGCCCGGCGCTGCCCAACCTGGGCAAGCCCGGGGTGCCGACGCTGGACACGCCCCTCGTGCGCCCCAAGGCGAAGGGCGAGGTGGACCAGCTCGCCCAGCTCAAAAAGAAGCCCAAGGCGGCGATGGATCCCAAGGCCGACGAGCCCTTGGATACCGGCGCGCCGGTGGACGGCAGCGTGCGCAAGCGCCCACCGGGTGCGCCTGCGCCCGATGTGGGGGCCGAGAAGTCGGTGCCCAAGTGGCAGCAGGTGGATGAGAAGGCCGGCGAGGACGACAAGCCCACGCTGAGCGCCGATTTCATCAAGAATTGCGCGCGCTTGCAGCCGGGCGTCAAGGTACACCTCGACATCTATGACGAGGAACTTGAGTCGGTGGTAAAGCTCATCGCCTGCATGACCGGCAAGAACATCATCCTGGGCAAGCCGCTCAAGGGGAAGAAGATCACCATCTACTCCCCCACCCTGGTGACCGCCCAGGACGCCTACCGCGCCTTCTTGACGGCGCTCTCGGTGAACGGCCTCACGGTCACGCGCAAGGGCAGCTTCCTGGAGATCATCGAGATCAAGGACGCCCAGAAGAGCCCCGAGATGCCCATCTCGGAGAACGCCAACCCGCCCGCGGAAGACCGCATGGTCACCCAGGTGATCACCATGCGCTATGTGGATGCGCAGGAGATCAACGAGGTCATCAGCCGCCTCGCGAGCCCCAACGCCCAGATCATCGTGCACCAGCCCACCAACCGGCTGATCATCACCGAGCTGGCCTCCAACCTGCGCAAGCTGCGCAGCTTCATCGATCAGCTCGATGTGCCCGGCGGCCAGGAGCAGCTGTGGATCTACGAGGTCGAGCACGCGCAGGCTGCTGATATTGCTCAAAAAATTCTGGAGATTTTTGAGCAGCAGGATGCCCGTGCCGGCGCGGCGCCCAAGAAGGGCGCCACGGTCAAGACCGCCAAGAAGGCCGCCAAGGATGGCAGCCTGGGTGGGGCCACCGGGGGTGGCGGCGACGCCGACTCGGCCAGCGTGGGTGAGTCGGATCTCGATGTGCGCGTGAGCAAGGTCATCGCTGATGAGCGCACCAATCGCCTGCTCATCCTGGCCACCGAGCGCGCCTACCGCCGCGTGAAGCGGTTCATCAAGTCCATCGACATCCCCATCGAGGGCGATGGCCAGGTGCACATCCACCAGCTCAACCACGCCAAGGCCACCGACGTGGCCACCGTGCTCTCGAACCTCAGCCAGGAGGCCCGCAACCGGGGCAACCAGGGCGGGGGCGGTGCGGCCGCCAACCGTCGGCGAGGGGCCGCAGCGGCTCGAGCAGCCGTGAGCGCCAAGGGCGATGCTGCGGCGGGGGGCGCGGCGGCCGGGGGTGATGCCGGCTCGGCCGCCCTGTTTGAGGGGGAGGTCTCGGTCACGGCCGATGAGGACACCAACTCGCTGGTGGTGACCTCCAGCCTCAAGGACTTTTTGTCGCTCAAGCGGGTCATCGATGTGCTGGACAAGCCCCGCCGCCAGGTTTTCATCGAAGCGGTCATCATGGAGGTGTCCGTCCGCAATCAGCGGCAGTTCGGCATCTCCGGTCACTTCCCGCTGTTGGAGAGCATTGCGGGTGAGGAGACCGCCATCCTGGTCAACCAGCCCAACCCCATCAACACCGTCGCGCTGCTGCAGGATCCCTCGGCGGCAGCCGGTGTGAGCGGCTTGGCGGCCTTCGCCACCCGCCCGGTGGAGATCGCCGGCACCGAGATCCCCGCCTTTGGGGTCATCGTGCGGGCGTTGGCCAAGAGCGACGACGTCAACATCCTCAGCACACCGCACATCCTCACCACCGACAACGAGGAAGCCGAGCTGACCGTGGGCTCCAACGTGCCGTTCATCGCCGGCATCGGCGGTGGGCTGGGTGCGTTGGGCGGCGCCGCTGGTGCGGCCGGTCTGGCCGGTGGGCTGGGCCTGTTCCAGAACATCCAGCGCCAGGACGTGGCCCTCACCCTCAAGGTGACGCCCCGCATCAACGCCGCCAACTACGTGACCCTGGAGATCGACCAGGTCATCGAGGAGATCGAGTCCATCGATCCTGACGTGGGCCCCACCACCTCCAAGCGCAGCATCAAGAGCACCGTGGTGGTCAAGGATCAGACCACCGTGGTCATCGGCGGCTTGCAGAAGGAGCGGCAGCTCCAGAACAAGTCGGGTTTCCCAATCCTGAGTGAAATCCCGGTGTTGGGCTACCTGTTCCGCGACAGCAACACCGAGCACGAGCGCCGCAACCTGCTGCTCATGCTCACCCCCCACGTGATCGAAGGCCCGGCCGACTTCAAGGCCATCTTCGAGCGCAAGATGGAGGAGCACCGCGAGTTCTTGGCGCGCTTCCAGCGCGAGGGCGACGAGGTGCGCCTGGGCGTGGACTACGGCAAGAAGCACGGCGTGCTGGAGGCCATCCACCAGTCGGTGGAAGAGGGCCGCGGCGAGATGCGGGTGCTCGATGAGCTCAAGCGCCAGAGCATGCGGCCCCCGCTCCCCCAGGAGCTCGACGGCATCGATCTGGAGGAGTACCCCGGCAAGGCTTCCAAGCCCGTGGAGCGCACCGAGCTGCCTCAGGACGAGGACCAGGACCTGCCGCCCGTGCGCATGGCGCCCATGCCCGAAGCCCCCGCCGGCATGGCGGCTCCGGCGTCGGAGGGGGCCCAGCCGTGAACTTTGACCAGCAGCTCACAGCGGTGCTCCGGCGCCGCGGCCTGACGGCCGATCAGCTCACCGAGGCCGAGGAAACGGCGCAGAGCCGCGGGGTGCGCCTGACCGAGGCCCTGCTGCACCTGCGCCACGTGCCGCCCGATGATCTGTCGCACATCGTGGCCGATCTGCTGGGCATGCGCTTCTCCCCCCGGCTCGATGTGGAGAGCCTGGAGGTGGAGCTCACGCTGGAGCTGCGCGTCACCTTCTGCAAGGACCAGCTCATCTTGCCCCTGCGCCATGTGGGCGGCCTGATCGAGGTGGGCATCGCCGATCCCTTCAATATCGAAGGGCTTGATTCGATTCAGCTTTTCCTCGGCAAGCCCGTGGAGCCGGTGGTGGTGCCCGAGCAGACGCTGCTCGACGCCATCAACAAGGTCTTCGACCGCCGCGCCGCCGCCATCGACGTGTTGGAGGAGATGGACGACGAGAAGGTCGTCAACGTGGATGGGGGCATCGAGGAGCTCGAGTTCGACATCATCGACACCGATGATGAGGCGCCCATCATCCGCCTGGTGAACGCCATCATGGCCCAGGCCGTGAAGGACCGCGCCTCCGACATCCACATCGAGCCCTTCGAGCGCTACATCGCGGTGCGCTTTCGGGTGGACGGCGTGCTCAACGAGATCGCCCAGCCCGCCAAGCGCCTGCACGCGGCCGTCTCCAGCCGCATCAAGGTCATGGCTGGCCTCGACATCGCCGAGAAGCGCATCCCCCAGGACGGCCGCATCAAGCTCAAGGTGGCCGGGCGCGACATCGACATTCGTCTCTCGACGCTGCCTACCAGCTTCGGCGAGCGCATCGTGATGCGTCTGCTCGACAAGACCGCCGTGCTCAAGGATCTCGGCCACATCGGCATGGCCGGCTACGTCCTGCAGCAGGTCAACGAGATGATCACCCACGCCCACGGGATCATCCTGGTGACCGGCCCCACCGGCTCCGGCAAAACGACGACGCTGTATGCCTGCCTGGCCAAGATCAACAGCCCGGTGCGCAACATCATCACCGTGGAAGATCCCGTGGAATATCAGCTGCCTGGCATCGGCCAGACGCAGGTGAACGTGAAGGTGGGCCTCACCTTCGCCATGGGTCTGCGCTCCATCCTGCGCCAGGACCCCGACGTGGTGATGGTGGGTGAGATCCGCGACAAAGAGACCGCCGAGATCGCCATCCAGGCTTCGCTCACCGGCCACCTGGTGTTCAGCACGCTGCACACCAACGACGCCGCCGGTGCGGTCACCCGTCTGGTGGACATGGGCGTCGAGCCCTTCCTCGTGGCCTCGTCGGTGATCGGCATCATGGCCCAGCGCCTCGTGCGCACGCTGTGTGCGGCCTGCCGCAAGCAGGTGGTGCCGCTCGACTCCGAGCTCACCCAGCTCGGCTGGACGCGCGAGCGCTTCATGCGCGACACCGCCGGCTACGTCTACCAGCCGGTGGGCTGCCAGGAGTGTCGCGACACCGGCTACCGCGGCCGAACCGGCATCTACGAGCTCATGGTCATCGATGATGACATCCGCCCGCTGGTGATGGAAAATCGCGACAGCGGCACCATCAAGAAGACCGCCATTCGCAAGGGCATGCAGACGCTGCGCGACGACGGTGCCCTCAAGGTGATGAAAGGTGAGACCACCATCGCCGAGATCCTCCGCGTGACGCAGGATGACCTGCTGGACCTGGAGTGATGCCATGCCTGCTTTTGAGTTCCGTGGCATCGACAAAAAGGGCAAGGAGATCAAGGGTGTCCGTGACTCCGAGAGTGAGAAGGCCCTCCGCTCAGCGCTGAAGCGCGACGGCATCTTTCTCACCAGTGTGGGCCAGGGCAAGGTGGCGGGCGCCAGCGGTGGCCTGCTGGGCAAAGAGATCGACATCGGGGGGGCGTTTGAGAAGATCAAGCCCGGCGATGTGGCGATCTTCACCCGCCAGCTCGCCACCCTCGTCAAGGCCGGCATCCCGCTGGTGGAGTCCCTGGGCGCCTGTGTGGATCAGGTGGAGAAGCCCAAGTTCCGCAAGCTGCTGGGCAAGGTGAAGCAGGACGTGCAGGAGGGCCAGAGCCTCGCTCAGGCCATGAACCAGCACCCCGAGGTCTTCACCCCCATTTTTCCCAACATGGTGCGCGCCGGCGAGGCCTCGGGCACGCTGGACCAGGTGCTCAGCCGCCTGGCGGAGTTCACCGAGGCGTCGGTCAAGCTGCGCCAGAAGGTGCGCGGCGCCATGATGTACCCGGTGATCATGGTGGGTGTGGGTGGCCTCATCCTCACCGGCATGTTTGTGTACGTGATCCCGCAAATTACCCAAATCTTTCAGGATACCGGGCAAGAGCTGCCCTTCCTGACCCGCGCGCTCATCGCCTTCAGCGACCTGCTGCGGTCGTGGTGGTGGCTGGGCCTGCTGGCCTTTGTGGCCACGATCTTCATCTTTCGTCGGTGGAAGCGCACGCCCAAGGGCGAGGTCAAGTGGGACCGGCTCAAGCTGCGCTTCCCGGTGTTTGGGCCGCTGTTCTTGATGATCGGCGTGGCGCGCTTCACCAAGACGCTCGCCACGCTCCTCAAGTCGGGCGTGCCGCTGCTGACGGCGTTGGACATCACCAAAAACGTGCTCGAGAACCAGGTGCTCATCGCCATCATTGATGAGGCCCGCATCGCGGTGAAGGAAGGTGCGAACCTCGCCGACCCGTTGAAGCGGTCGGGCCGCTTCCCGCCCATCGTGACCCACATGATCGCCATCGGTGAGCGGTCGGGTGCGATGGAGGAGATGCTGGAGGTGGTGGCCGATGCGTACGAAACCCAGGTGGAAGCCAAGATTTCCGGGCTGACCACCCTGCTCGAACCCGTGATGATCGTGGGCATGGGCGTGACGGTGGCCATCATCGTCTTCGCCGTGCTCATGCCCATCCTGCAGATGAACGAGTTCATCCAGTAGCCCAGGAGGCCACCATGCGTCGTTCCCTCATTGCCCGTCGCCGCCTCGCTCGCCAGCGCGGCATGACCCTGCTCGAAATCATGATCGTGATCGCCATTCTCGGCCTGCTGGCCTCGGTGATCGTGGTGGCGGTCATGAACCAGTTCGACAACGCCAAGATCGGCACCGCCAAGCTCAAGCTCAGCGAGCTGGAGAAGGCGCTGCAGCTCTACAGCGTGCAGGTGGGCGAATACCCGAGCCAGAGCGAGGGCCTGCGCTCCCTGCTCAGCCCGCCCGACGGCAGCAAGCCCTTCTTGAAGGAGAAGAACGTGCCCAAGGATCCCTGGGGCGCGGAGTACCTCTACTTCAACCCCGCCCGCAACGGCGGCGCCAACCCCTACGAGGTCGTCTCCAAGGGCCCCGACGGCCAAGAGGGCACCGAAGACGACATCAAGGCGGGCAAGTAGCCGACATGCGCTCGACCTCCACCCGGCATCGGCGGGCTCCGCCGAACCTGCACCCCCGGGGCGCCCACGCGCCGCTGGGTGGGGTGCGGCCGGGGGTGGCGCTGCGGCGCCGCCAGCGAGGCCTGACCCTGCTGGAGGTCCTGATTGTGCTCGGGGTGCTGGTCTTGATGACCGGCATCGGCATCTCCAGCTTCGGCGCCCTCAAGGGCACCCAGCTGCGCACCCAGACCAACCGCATCGCAGCTGCCATCCGGCACACCTTCAACCGCTCCGTGGCCACGGGCCTCTACATGCGGATGGTGGTGGACATCGAGGCCGACAGCTACTGGGTCGAGGCCTCGGATATGCCGCAGTACCTGCTGGTGGAGAAGCGGGCCCAGGGCGACGATGCCGACGGCAAGTCCACGGAACAACAGAAGAAAGAGGCTGAGGAAGCCGAGCGACGCCGCGACAGCGACGCGCCGCCACCACCCCAGCGCGAGCGCTTTCAGGAGGATGGGGTCATCCAGCGGGTGACCATGGAGAAGGGCATCGGCATCGACGGGGTGTACACCAGCGGCCAGGACGACGTGTTCCGAGCGGGGAAGGCCTACATCAACTTCTTCCCCAACGGCTATGTCGAGCCGGCCATGATCTACACCACCGATGGCGAGGAGGGCTTCTTCACCCTCATCGTGCAGCCCCTCACCGGCAAGGTGACGCGCAAGTCCGGCAAGGTGGATCCCGATCGCGACTTCGGGAAGCCCGAAGACGAAGAAGAGGAGGGCCGGTGATGGCCCGCCGTCGGCACCGTCGGGGGTTCACCCTGCTGGAGGTGATGATCGCCATGGCGATCCTCATCCTCGCGCTGACGGCGTTGATCGGCCACGAGGGCGTGGCCATCCAGATGAGCGACTACAGCAACCGGGTCAGCCAGGCGACGCTGCTGGCCCAGGGCAAGATGCTCGATCTGGAGCACAAGCTCCTCAAGGACAGCATCGACGTGCTCGACAACTGCGAGGACGGCGACTTCCGCGACGAGGACATGCGCAAGTTCACTTGGGAGGCCTGCGCCTACAAGATCGAGATCGAAGACGGGGCCGTGGAGCAGCTCACCACCCAGGTGATGGGCATGATCACGGGCTTCTCCGGCATGGATCCCAGCGCCATGGCGGGCCTCGCCGCCGGCGCCGCCGGGGGCGACCCCAATGATCCGCTGACCAAGGTGAGCCAGCAGATCTCGATGGCCATGGGGGCCATTCCGTTCTTCCTGCAGAACCTCGAAGACAAGGTGCGCAAGGTGCGCCTGGTGGTGAAGTGGAAGGACGCCGTGGACGACCGCCAGGTCATCCTGGAGCGTTTCGTCACCTCCCTCGGCGTGGGCCAGCAGGCGGTCAAGACCGACATCCAGAACGAGGAGGAGAATGGCGCCGGCGGCAATGCCGGCACGGGCGGCACCGGCGGCACGGGCGGCACCGGTGGCACCGGCGGTAACAAGAAGGACGACGATTTGTTGAACGACGGGGTGGAAAAGTGAGCCACCCCATCCGAAATCGCCGTCGAATCAAGCACATGCGCGCCTTCACCCTGGTGGAGGTGCTGATGGCGCTGGTGCTGCTGGTGGGCATCTCGGCTGCGCTCTACCAGAGCATGGCGTTGTCCTTCGAGACCAAGCGGGTGGTAAGCGACCTCAACGATCGCTACCACGAGGGCCGTCAGGTGGTGACGCGCATCGCCCGCGAGCTGCGGATGGCCATCATCGAGCGGGTACTGCCCGAGCAGATGCGGGAGGAAGACCCCGCCATTTTGACCCGCTTCTTGGGCGCCGACGACGAGATCTACTTCGCCACCACCGCGCACCTGCGGCTGCACGCAGGTGACCGCGAGTCGGACCAGTGTGAGGTGGGCTACCAGCTCAAGCGCGGCGAGCGCGACAGCGGCTACCGCGGCATGACGCTCTACCGGCGCGAGAGCCGCCGACTGGACGACAAGCCCGATCGCGGCGGCTCCACCTGGCCGGTGGTGGAGGGCGTGAAGGAGCTGAAGTTCGAGTACTGGGACGATCGCAAGGAGGTCGGCGAGGACGCCTGGACCAGTGACTGGGACAGCGACGACAATCAGCTCCTGCCCGAGCGCATCCGCATCACGTTGGTGCTGGAGCGCAAGGAAGGCGGTGAGCCCATCCGCTTCGTCACCCAGGCCGCCCCTCGAATTCGGCTGCCCATCAGCCCCTTGGAGAACTGATGGACACCACCCCACTGCACACGCGCCCGCGGCGATCCCGTCGGCCCCGCGGCGTCGCGTTGCTGATGGTGATCAGCATCATCGCGGTGTTGGCGTTGGTGTTGGTGGAGTTCTCCAGCACGGCGCGCACCCACCTCAACGCCGGCGTCAACGTGCGCGACGACATCCGCGCCACCATGACCGCCGAGACGGCCCTCGTGATGACCCGCGCCTGCCTGGATCAGACCGCCTGGGGCCCGCTCAGCTCGCAGATGAAGTCCATGAACATGGAGCGCATTTGCAACCTGATGCTCGGGATCTTCGTGCGCGGCCGGGTGGACTTCCCCATCGGCGGCCTGTCCCTCGATTTGGAGGGCATCAAGGGCGTGGGGCTGTCCAACGGCGAGGTGGAGGAGATCAAGCTCACCTCGGAGGAGAGCTACATCGGCCTCGCCGGGCTCTACTGCCCCGGTGGCCGCGGCCAGGCGAATTGCTCCAGCCGGCTGTCCACCATGCGCCTGGTGATGAGCGAGCTCTGCAACCCGCAGATCGCGCATCTCTTTGAAAAAGAACAGGAAGATGGCAAGCGGTATACCCGCGAAGAGGTGGTGGGCAACCTCATCGACTGGGTGGACTCCGACGACAACCGCATCTATGTGGATCCCACCACGTGGTCGCTGAGTGAGGGCGCCGGCGAGGGCGAGGACTCCTACCTGCGGGAGGGCGGCGTGCGCTACCGCAGCAAGGACGCGCCCTTCGACAGCGTGGAGGAGCTGCGGCTCATCCGCGGCTTCAACGACGAGCTCTACAACTTCCTCAAAGATCGCGTGAGCGTACACTCGGCCGGCAAGGTGGACGTCAACAGCGCCAGCGCGGGGGTCATCGCGTCGCTCTTGCGGGCCGCAGGGCCCAACTTCGGCGGGGCCGCCGAGGCCGGTGCCTGTGGCGTGGAGACCGACGTACCCCGCTCACCCGACCAAGAGGGCATCCAGGATTGGTACTCGGTCTACGCCCAGTTCATCGTGGACGCTCGCACGGCCAAGCAGGGCTTTTTCATCACCAAGCCCTTCAAAAACAAGAAGGATTTCACCAAGGTGGCCCAGAATCCCGTGGCGGCCTACATTGCCGCCCAGGGCGCCTCGCCGCTGTCGGCGCTCGCCGGCATCCCCACCGAGGCCGACTACATCGACGCGCGGCTGGGCCCCCAGATCGGGCCCTTCTTTCGTCAGCAAGTGATGCCGCTCTTCTTGGGCGGCCAAATGGTCAACTGGAACGTCCTTGAGCGGTCCATCCGCACCGACAACAGCCTCTACCGTTTGCGGGTTCGCGGACAGGTGGGCAACATGACGCGGCAGCTCTTCGCGATCCTCCGCATGGAGGGTCCGACCGTGCGCACGCTTTATTATCGAGAGGAGTGATGGCCACCAAGATCGTCGGGCTCGACCTCGGCACCCATTCTGTGAAAGTGAGCGAGCTGGTTACGAACTTCCGTAGCCAGGAGCTCGTGGCCTTTGGCTCCGAACCGGTCGGCTACGAAGGGGAAGGCCCGGTGCCCGTGGCCGAGCTGGCCGCCGCCGCACGCCGCCTCCTGGAACGCCGGGGCCTGCTGGGGGAGACGCTCATCTGCGCCCTGCCCCCGGAGATGGTCTCCAGCGTCACCCTGGAGTTTCCCTTCGACCAACCACGCATGCTGCAAGCGGTGCTCCCCGCCCAGCTCGACGACGTCATCCCCTTCGATGTGGAAGACGTCACGCACGACTACCAGATCATCGAACGGCGCCCCGATGGCGGCGTGAAGGTGCTGGTCTGCTACGTAAAAACCGAAATATTGCGCGGGTTTGTGGAAGCGCTGGCGGCCCATGGCATCGATCCCAAGATCATCGGGGTCGGGGCCTTGTGCTGGTACAACCTGCACGACCACCTCAAGACGGGCGGCGAGCCGCTGGCGATCTTGGACATTGGGCACCGCCACAGCGAGCTGTGTGTGCTCGATGGCGGCCAGCCCGTGCGCATCCGCGAGATCGTGGCGGGCGGCGGTGATGTCACCCGCGCGCTGGCCGAGGTCTTCAAGGTCAATACCGAGCAGGCCGAGCGCGGCAAGCTGGCCGAGGGGGCCATCCTCAGCCCGGGCAGCGAAGGCCAGGGCCGTCAGCAGCTCATCAGCGAGACCTGCCGAGAGGCCATGAGCCCCGTCCTGCGGGAGGTGCGCCGCACCCTCGCCGCCTACGATGTGGCCACCGGCCGCCCCGTAACGCGCCTGCTGGTGACCGGCGGTGGCAGCCTGCTGCGCGGCGTGCCCGAGTGGATGTCCAGCAGCCTGGACATCTCCGTCGAGCCGTTTGATCCGCGCACGCTGGGTTTCTACAAGCTCGCCGACCGCACCGATCGCCTGCAGCCCTTCATCGCCCGCTCGCTGTCCCTGGCCCTGCGCGCCGTCCAGCGCGCGCACCACAGCATGATGGACCTGCGCAAGGGCGAGTTCTCCTACACGGGGGACTTCAGCTTCCTGCGCGGCCGCTTCATCTCGGTGGCGGTGTCGGTGGTGATGATCATCGTGCTGGGCGCGATGGTGGCCGTGTCGCGCAAGCGGGTGCTCGAAGCGGAGTACCAAACGCTTCAGAGCCAGACCCGTGCGCTCTCGTTGGAGGTGTTGGGCCAGGAGAGCGACGACGCCGATCTCCTGTTCACCACCATCACCAGCCAGGTGAAGCAGGAGGGCACCATCCCCGAGTCCAGCGCATTCGAGGTGCTCAAGGAGCTGTCGCAGAAGATCGGCTTCGACCTCAAGGTGGACGTGGACATCCTCGACATCGACCTCTCGCGCCGCAAGCTGCAGATCCAGGGCAAGACGGATGTGGCGGGCGACGTGGAGCGGCTGGTGGATGCCGTCCGGCAGACCACCTGCTTCAACAGCAAGGTCAACAAGGAAAAGGTCGAGAAGTCCATGGACGAGAAGACCAAGTTCCGCGTTGCGGCCAACTCGACCTGTATCTGAGGAGGACCCAAGATGGCCGAACAAGGACGGATTGGTCGCCTCTTCGAGGCCTTTGAGCGGCTCTCCACCCGGGAGAAGCTGCTGGTGGGTGGGCTGGGGACCGCCCTGCTCGGCACCGTGGTGGTGGTGATCTGGCTGGTTATCGGCCGCCAGGTCAGCAACCTCGAGGAGCGCAACAAGGCCCTGCGCGAGACGCTGGCCTCGGTCAACGAGCAGAAGACCGAGTACATGGCCCGCAAGCGGCGCCTCGACGCCTACCAAAAGCGGTTGGATCAGAACGATGTGAAGCTGGTGCAGCTCATGGAGAGCCAGGCCACCAAGTTCAAGATCACCATTGAAGACTTCAAGGAAAACAAGCGGTACCTGACCGAGAAGCACAAGAAGCTGAAGAAGACCGCCAGCCAGACGAAGGTGAAGGACCTGGTGGAGGAGAGCCAGACGGTGACCATCCGCCGCGTCAAGCTCGATGAGCTGACCAGCTTCATCTCGGCGCTGGAGTCGCGCCAGGAGCCCATCAAGGTCACCCAGCTCAAGGTCGAGACGCTCGCCAGTGATCGGCAGATGCTGCGCCAGGTGCAGCTGACCGTCTCCACCTACCGCAACGAGGAGGTGGATCTGTGAAGAAATTCTTCAAGAGTTTCGGGCGCTTCTTCGGCTACTCGGTCTTCTTCATCGGCGCTCTCATCCTGTTCATCTACATGACCTTGCCGGTGGAGGAGGCCCGGGCCTTCCTGGTGCGCAAGGCCTCCGATGAGTACAACGCCGACCTGGTGTTTGCCGACAAGGACTCCCTGGGGGTGTGCGGTCTGGCCTGTGTGGAGGCCCAGAACGTGACCTTCACCATCCGACCCTCCGCCGAGGAGTTGGCCGCTTTCCAGGAGGAGCAGCGCGTCTGGAAGGAGTGGAAGGAAGCGGAGGCCGGCGTCAAAGCACCGGCGGATGCACCCACCACCGAAGAGGGCGCCGCCGCCCCTGACTCCGCTGGCCCCGACACCGCCGCAGCCGATCCCGCCGCAGCCGATCCCGCTGCGGCCGATCCCGCGGCAGCCGATCCCGCTGCCCCCATGACCGCGGGGGATGCGCCACCCGCCGTGATCCCCAAGACCACCAGCGTGGCCAAACCCGCGGCGGCGGCCCAGGCCCCCAAGAAGCCCGAGTGGCCCGCTCAACCCATCGAGCTCGCCAGCCTGCGCGCAGAGTTGGCCCCCATCAAGTTCATGCGGGGCCTCTTGGAAGGTCGCCTGCAGGCTCAGCTTTTGGGTGGCACCCTGGATGCCGAGGTCTCACAAACCGCGGAAGAGATGCACATCAAGGGCACCCTGGCCGACCTCGATGTGGCCCAACTCCCGGTCCTCAAGCGGCTGGTCCCGCTGCCCATCGCTGGCGTGGTTTCCATCGATCTGGATCTGACGGTGGAGCTCGATGACCAGAAGAAGCCCAAGTTCGACCTGATCACCGGCACCGCCAACATCCACGTCAAGGGCGCCTTTGTGGGCCCCGGCCAAATCGAGAGCAAGAAGCTGGGGGCTTTCCCCTACTTCGACGTGCCCCGCACCCGCATCGAGGATCTGGGCGGGCGGCTGGTGTTTGAGAAGCGCCGCGCCACCTTCGAGGACTTCGCCATTCGCGGGCCGGACATCGAGGGCGACATCACGGGCTACATCCAGCTCGCCGCCGACGTGGGCCGCTGGGGCCCGCGGGCGCACCTGCGCTTCAAGTTCAGCGACACGTTCTTGGAGGCCCACAAGGACGTCAAGACGGCGATGACCAACATCGCCTACCTCAAAAACGGCCAGAAGGACGGCTACACCGGCTTCGCGGTCACCGGCGAGTTTGGCAAGCTGAAGTGGACACCCCGCAAGGACAGCCCCTACAAGGCGCGGGAGCGCGAGACGCGCCCGACGGCGGGGGGTGATGAGCAGGCGGACGAGGCGGCCGATACCAAGCGCCCCACCGCCGTTGATCGCGTCAGCAAGGGCAAGCCCGACCGCCCGGTGCGGCGGCCGCTGGACAAGGCACGCTCCGAGCCGCCCTTTGCGGGCGACCAACCCAGCGGCGGCCTGGACCGTCCCGGGGTGAGCGCCGGGCGCAAGCCCTACATCCGGCCCCCCTCGACGCTGACCGACATGCCCATCGAGGCGCCGCCCGAGGAGCCCACCGAGGAGCCCGAGGAGGAGGTCGCCGTGCCGTCCCCCACCGAGGCGCCCGAGACCGAGGAGCCCACCGGCGCCGGCGGCGAGGAGCCCGCGCCCGAAGCACCCACCGAAGAACCCCATGAGGGCGTTGAAGAGGCCCCCTGATCGCCCCGGAGGGCCCTTCGAGCGCCCACCAGGGCCCACCCACGGCCCACCAGAGCCCGCTCGCGGCTGGACCCCGTTGACTTGCCTCAGCTTTCAGCCGACGCTGCCCTGCCCTTCGGAGGTGGCGCCATGGCCCGTTCACTCCTGCTGCTGTGCCTGCCCTGCTTGCTGACCGGCTGCATCAAGAGCATGGCGGTCAACGCCCTGGGGGATGCCCTCGCCAAGGGCGGCGGGACCTACGCCCGCGACGACGACCCCGAGCTGGTGCGCGACGCCACCGCCTTTGGGCTCAAGACCATGGAGAGCTTGCTCGACGCCCAGCCCGACCACCTGGGCCTGCACCTGGCCGCCGCCCGCGGCTTCACCCAGTACGCGTACGCCTTCTTGTCCTCGGAGGCGGACTACCTGGAGGCCAGCGACTACCCGCGGGCCGCCGAGCTGCGCAAGCGCGCCCGCAAGCTCTTTGTGCGCGCCCGCCGCTACGGCCTGGAGGGCCTGTCGCTGCTGGCGGAGAACTTCGAGGCCCGCCTCAAGACGAACCCCGCCGCGGTGCTGGCCGAAATCGACGAAGAGGGCGTGGGCCTCCTCTACTGGACGGCCGCCTCCTGGGCCGCCGCCGTCGGGCTCGACAAGGACGACGCCACCCTGGCCGCCGGGCTGGACCTGGTGGAGCTGCTGATCAAGCGCGCCATCGTCCTGGATCCCAACTACGAAGCGGGGGGCCTGCACGACTTCCTGGTGGCCTGGGACGCCGGCCGCCCCGCGGGTGGGGGCGGCTCGGTGGTGCGCGCGCGCCAGCACATGGCCGACTCTCTGGCCGCCTCCAAGGGCCTGCGCATGGCGCCCCTCGTGACCTTCGCCGAGCAGGGCACCACCAAGCTCAAAGATCCCAAGGAGTTTGAGAGCCTGTTGCAGCGGGCCCTGACCTTTGATGTCGACTCGGCCCCCCAGTATCGCCTGGCCAACCTCATCGCCCAGAAGCGGGCGCGGTGGCTGCTGTCCATCAAAGACGACCTGTTCTTGGAGTAAGCTGAAATGATTCGACTTTTTCTGACCCTCGCCCTGGTGGGTCTGGCGTTGCCGGCCACCGCCAAGACGAAGCTCAAGCTCGCCACCCTCGCCCCCAAAGGCTCCATCTTCCACACGGTGATGATGGAGCTGGGCGAGACCTGGAAGACGCTCTCCGACGATCAGGTGGAGCTGAAGCTCTACCCGGGCGGCGTGGCCGGCGACGACAAGGACGTGGTGCGCAAGATGCGCCTGGGCACCATGGACGGCGGCCTGCTCACCATGGCCGGTTTTGCCGCCGTGCACGAGGGCATCCACGCCCTGGTGTTGCCCCTCTTCTACGCCAACGACGCCGAGCTGGAGGCGGTGATCGAGGGCCTGCGCGGCGACCTCGATCAGGCCTACGCCGACCAGGGCTTTGTGGCGCTGACCTACATCTCGGGGGGGTGGGTGCGCTTCTTCACGGCGACTCCGGGCTGCACCCCCGACGAGATGAAGGCCAAAAAGCTCTTTGTTTTCGCGGACTCTCCCGTCGAGAAGCTCTGGCGAGATGCCGGCTACTCCCCGGTGCCGCTGCCGGCCACCGAGATCTCCACCGCCCTGCAGACCGGGCTGATCAACGCCCTGCCCTCCACCCCCCAAGCCACCCTCCTCATGCAGTGGAACAAGCACGTGCCCTACGTCTGCGAGGCCCATTGGGCGCCCATGGTGGGCGGCATCCTGGTGCGCAAGGAGGCCTGGGAGTCCATCGACGCCGGTCTGCGCGAGAAGCTGAAGGCGGCGGCGGTGGCGGCCGGCAACAAGCTGCGCGAAGAGGCCAAGGTGAGCGAGAGCAGCGCGCTGGCCGCGATGGTGGAGCGCGGCATGACCGTGGTGCCCATGGACGCGGCCCTGCGGGCGGTGTGGCAGCAGAGCACCGAGGCCCGCTACGACAAAATCCGCGGGGGCTTTACCCCGGAAGCGTTCTTCGACAAGGCCAAGGCGCTGCGCGACGCCTACCGCGCACTGCCCCCGAAGTAGGGCGGTCGGGTGCATACCACCAACGGCATTGCTCAAGGCCCGAGCGCCCGTGCTCTGGGCACCGTCGTCAAAGGCCTGCACCGGCTGGAAAACGGCCTCATGGTGGGGCTGTTTGCCGCCGTGATCGGCCTGCCGCTGGCCGCCGCCCTTGCCCGCGGCACCGGCTGGTTCACGCTGGATGGCACCGCCGGCCACCTCAAGCACCTCGTGCTGTGGCTGGCCTTCCTCGGCGGCCTGCTGGCCACCCGCGAGGACCGCCAACTGCGGCTCTCCACCGCTGAGTTCATCCCCGCCGGCCGCCTCCGCGCGCTGGTCACGGTGCTCACCTCGGGCTTCTCCGCCGCCGTCTGTGTCGTGCTCGCCTGGGCCGCCTGGCAGGTGGTGCAGGCCAACCGCGAGGGCGGCGGGATGCTCGCCTTCGGCTTACCCGCATGGATCAGCGAGCTGGTGATGCCGGTGGCCCTCGTGTGCATCGCCCTGCGCTTCGCCTGGCGCGCCGGCCCCGGCTGGCCCCACCGCATCGCCGGCCTGGCCCTCGCTGCCAGCGGCCTGCTGCTCGACAAAGTGCCTGATTTTGTTGCGGAATGGATCTGGCCCCTCATGGGCCTCGTGGGCGTGTGTGCGGCGCTCGGTGCCCCCGTTTTTGTCGCCATGGCCGGCGCGGGCATGCTGCTCTACTTCTCCGACGGCACCCCGGTCTCCGCCGTGTCGGCCGAGGTCTACCGGCTGGTGGCCTCCCCCACCATCCCCGCCATCCCTCTGCTGACCGCCTGCGGCTACCTCATGGCTGAGACGCGGGCGGCCGAGCGCCTGGTGCGCTTCTTCCGCGCCCTCTTCGGCTGGATGCCCGGCGGCATCGCCGTGCTGGTGGCCGCCGTCTGCGCCATGTTCACCACCTTCACCGGCGGCTCGGGGGTCACCATCATCGCCCTGGGTGGCCTCATGTACGGCATCCTGCGCGAAGACGGCTACCCCGAGGGCTTCTCCCAGGGGCTCGTCACCGCGTCGGGCAGCCTGGGCCTGCTCTTCCCGCCCAGCCTGCCGGTGATCGTCTACTCGGTGGTGGTGTCGGCCAACCCCGAGCTGTCCGCCCCCGCCGACGACCTCTACCTCGCGGGCCTCGTACCGGGCGTCCTGATGTTGGCCGCCGTGGCCCTCTACGGCGTCATCGCCGGGGGCCGCGCCCACCGCGACGTGGCCCGCAAGCGCCCCCGCTTCTCGGTGCGCGAGCTCCTGGCCTCGGCCTGGGGCGCCAAGTGGGAGCTCTCGGTGCCCTTGGTGGTGCTGGTGTTCTTCTTGAGCGGCCTGGCCAGCCTGGTCGAGGCCGCCGCGGGGGCCGCCGCCTACGCGCTGTTGGTGGAGGTGGTGATCACCCGCGACATCCACCCGATCCGCGATCTGCCCGGAATCCTTGTGAAAACCGGCGTGCTGGTGGGTGCGGTGCTCATCCTCCTCGCCGCCGCCATGGGCCTCTCCAGCTACGTGCTGGTGGAGGCGGAGGTGCCCGACAAGCTGCTGGAGTGGGTGCAGCTGCACATCGAGCAGCCGTGGATTTTCCTGTTGGCGCTCAACGGGTTGCTCATCGTGGTGGGCTGCCTGCTGGAGATCTACTCGGCCATCGTCATCCTGCCGCCGATCCTGGCGCCCATCGCCCTGCACTACGGCGTGGATCCAGTGCACCTGGGCATCATCTTCCTGGCCAACCTGGAGCTGGGTTTCATCACGCCGCCGGTGGGCCTCAACCTCTTCCTGGCCGCCAGCCGCTTCAACATCCCGATGGTGCGGCTGTTTCGACCGGTGGTGCCCTACATCCTGATCATGGCCACTTCGGTGCTGGTGGTGACCTACCTGCCGGCGCTCACCACCGGCGTCGTGAAGCTGGTGAAGGGCGCGGACACCCACCCAGCCGGCGCTGCTGCGGACGAGTGACCGGCTCGGGTCAGAAGCGGCCCACCAGCCCCAGCCCATTCAGCGTGGGCGCGAGGTGGGCGGACGGGCCCTCATCCTCATCCAACAGCAGGTAGATGCCCACCGCCGCGGCCGTGACCCCCAGGCCCACCAGCGTGCCGCCAGCGGTCTTCTTGGTGGTACCGCCCTCATCCAGCTCGCGCGCTTTTTTGTCTGAAATTTCGGGCCCTTGCCCCGCCTCAGAGCGCTCCAACTCGGTGTGGTCGGCCACCCCCAGCGTGATGAACACCGTACCCGCCGCCAGGGCCACCGCGCTGGCCCCGATGAGCGCCCAGGGCAGCGTATCGTCCCGCGCCGGGGGCGGCGGGGTGGGCACCGGCGCCAGCATCGCCGCCGCCCGCGCCTCGGCGATGGCCACCTTGCGGGCCTCCACCTTGGCGCGCAGCTCGGCAGGTGCCGCTTCATCGGCCAAAATGGCGTCGTAGCGCGCCTCCGCCACGGCGATCTCACCCAGCGCCTCGTGGCACCGGCCGATGTTGTAGAGCAGGCTCGGATCGGGGAAGAGTGCCTGGGCCGCCTCAAACTTGGGCAGGGCCTCGCGGTGGCGCCCGGCCTGGTACAACGCGGCACCCTCCTGGTAGAGGGCCTCTACTTTTTCCTTGAGAAACAAGGCGTTGGCGTCTTCGGCTGCATGAAGCTGCCCACTGAACGCACCCAGCGCCACCCCAAGAGGGGCCCCCAGGCGGATACGCAGCGCGAGGCTCAACAGGGGTCGGGCGGCCCTCGCAAGACTCATGGGTGCCTCCTCTTAGTCGACGGTGCCCAGCGTGGGGCGCAGCTCGGCGGGGGTGGTGGTGACGGCCGCCGCGGGCGGGCGGCGCGGGCGACGCGGCCGCTTCCCAGGCTTGCCAGGCTTGGCGGCCGCTGCGCTGACAGGCGCTTCGCTGGCGGGTGCGGCGCCCAGGAGGGCTTCGCTGGCCGGGGCTTCGCTGGCCGGGGCTTCGCTGGCCGGGGCTTCGCTGGCCGGGGCTTCGCTGGCCGGGGCTTCGCTGGCCGGGGCTTCGCTGGC
>Ga0075163_10001186_pt1 | contig 34794 bp, 21 predicted proteins | sample JI1023141ADNA_FD_71478 | JGI IMG/M metagenome (GOLD analysis project Ga0075163, IMG submission 71478) | Wastewater effluent complex algal communities from Wisconsin, to seasonally profile nutrient transformation and Carbon sequestration -... | ecosystem: Engineered > WWTP > Effluent > Algae...
CGGCCTTATTTAGTAGCACAAACCCTAGTCACTAGTCTACATGGCCTATTACTTCAAGGTAATTTAGCACTAGAGCATCTTAAAGTTGAGGAGAAAGAAATTAAACAACTTGCTTATAGAGTTAGTTAGCTTATTAGTTTAATGAATCTAGTTAGCTCTAAAACCGCTAGTAGTTTCATAACGAGCATCAATAATATCACCATTATCAAAATATATTTTTGCTTTAGTACTGTTAATTAGTTAGTTTGACACAAGCACGCTAAGAACTTTTAACAACTCTATTTTTCCCTTGGTCTTTGGCCGAATATAAGGCTTTATCAGCTTCTTTGATTAACTCAAAGCTAGAAGTGATTCCATTGCCAAAAGATGCAACCCCAATACTTATAGTGATAGCCTCTTTTGACTCATAAAAGCTAAAAACTTCTTTTCTTAATCTTTCTGCCAACACACAAGCTTCTTCTAGTGGAGTAGTTGGCAAAATAATACTAATTTCTTCACCACCATATCTTGCAGGTAAATCAGCTTGTCTAGAGTTTTTAATAAATATTTTGGCAATTTGTTTTAGTACTTCATCACCTTTTTGATGACCATAATTGTCATTAACTTTCTTAAAATCGTCTATATCTGCCATTATTAAAGATAGCGGTCTACTATACCTAAGAGATTCAACTATTTCTCTATGAAGATAAAAATCAAAAATACCTCGTAAATATAAGCCTGTTAAATCATCCCTTGTTGCACTTTCTGCCGTTTGCTCAAGGCTTTTGTCATTTGTGATCTTAGGACTTGAGATAACATCAACAATGTTTGTAAGGTAATCTAATGAAGCAACAAGAATCCCTACATCACGTCCCACTATTTTATTAAGCACATCTCTATGTTTAATTATTGCTTCCCAAAATTGATGTGCTTTATCCTCTTTATATTGTTCATGTGTAAGTCTAAACAATAATTCTGAGAAACTACATTCAATAGAAGACTTTAAATACTGCTCTAACATTTTAGGATCATTGGAAAATTCATCAATCGAGGCAGCAGATAATCTATCTTTGGATTCTATCTCTAGCATTTTCTTAGTTATTTGTCGTTTTTCTTTCTTGCTATTTTTTTTCATCTAACCCTTTATTTAGGTAAATGACTGATCCACTATATTTAAGTTGATCTGTTCCATTGTAAACACTACCACATAATGTTATCCCTACTTACCTTATGACGCAAACTGTATGCCATAATTATCCTAAACGATATATAAATCTGTTGATAATAAAGCTATTGAAGCTATTAAAATAGAAAAGGTCGTGTTGTAATAAAGTTGATCACGCTTTTTGGTTACTTTAGAAACGCTTTGCTTGCTTTACTAAAAAGGCTAATAAAAGTCTTATCAATTCTTTTGCAACATGACCACCTAAGGGTTATTTTTACTAACCAGCAACAAAAAATTCTTACCTCATGTTAAATAAGCTAAGCACAAGTACGTCCAAATTATTGCTGTTACGCTTATATGACGGACAACTACTAAGAATTAGTGCTATTATTGTTACCTTAAAATTTGCTTGTTTTCAGAAGCAGATATAAATCAAACAATTTATTCTAAATTTAAGGAGCAGTGATTATTATGTGGCAACGATTTTGCCAAAAAAACATTACATTTGTGTTTATCTTAAGCCTTATTCTTGGCTGGATGGCGATTCTACCTCACCCATCAACATTTAACCATCGAGTACAGGCTCAAGTTAGCTTAATACCAGTTTTATTTGATAATACTAAAGCTGAAACAGCCGGTAACGCTGACTGGATTATTGATACTGATCAACCAACACCAAGCCCAAGTAACCCAACTACTGAAACAAGTTGGGTAGGAGCTATTTCAGCTTGGGGTGTAGAATTAGTAAAAACAGGAAAATACAGTGTTAGCACTTTACCTTCCAGTGGTCGTATTACTTATGGTGATACTACTAATTCTCAAGATCTTTCAAAATATAAAATTTTTGTTATTCCTGAGCCAAATATTGCATTTACCGCGTCTGAGAAAAGCGCGATTATAAACTTTGTCGATAATGGCGGCGGCCTCTTTATGGTTGCTGATCACCTCAATTCAGACCGTAATAATGATGGTATTGATAGCCCACGTATTTTTAACGACCTAATGAACAATAATTCACGAGGTCTTAGCAATATTTTTGGTATTCAGTACGATCTTAACAATATATCAAATGAAAACCCTTCAAAACTCAATACTGATTCTGCTGACCCAATTATTTTTGGTCCCTATGGTGTAGTTGCTGGCACAATCTTACGTGCAGGGTCATCAATGACCATTAACACTACTAGTAACTCTAATGTACGAGGTGTAATCTTCCGTAATACCTTCTCAAATACAGGTAGTACTGGTGTAGCCTTTGCACGCAGCCAATTTGGACAAGGGCGTATTGCTGCTCATGGCGATAGTTCAGCAATAGATGATGGAACAGGACAACCTAGCAATAACCTTTTTGATGGTTGGCTTGATCCTGCTGCAACTAACAAACAATTATTCCTTAATGCTACTGAGTGGTTAGCTAATAGCAATGTTCAACCAAGTTTTACATTAAACACATCTCCAACTTCCCAAACAGTCAATGCAGGTAGTTCTGCAGTTTATACTGTAAGTACTGCTACTCAGGGAGGTTTTTCTGGTATGGTTACATTATCTGTTAGTGGTTTACCTTCTGGTGCTACTAGCAGTTTCTCAAGCAATCCCATTATTGCAGGTTCAAGTAGCACTTTGACTATCAGCACTTCATCAACAACATCTGGAACCAGCACTCTAACTATTACTGGTACTAGCAATAACATAACAAAAAATACAAGTGCTTCACTTATTGTTAATACACCTATAACCCCCAACTATTCAATATCTCTATCTCCCACCAGCAAAAGCATAGTTCAAGCAAGTTCTAGTACAGTTACAGTAACAACAACCCCAACAGGCGGATTTACTTCACCAATTACTCTTTCAGCTTCAAGTTTGCCTAATGGGGTTACTGCAAGCTTTTCACCTAATCCAGTTAGCCCAGGAAGTTCTAGTACTTTAACGCTTAATGCTTCAAGTACTGCAACAACAGGGACAGTAACAGTAAATATCAATGGTGTAGCCAGCCCCTTAAGTCGCACAGCACCACTTTCATTAACAGTAACGCCTGGTGCAGTTGAAAGATTAGTTAATGGAGGGTTTGAGGGTAGCACATCACCTTGGGTTTTGAGTGGTTCATCATTCTATACAACTAACGGCGCATATCCTCATGGTGGTACAGGCTACGTCAATACTGGCAACACTAATAATACTACTGGTATTGTCTATCAACAGTTCGCTATTCCAAGTACAGCCACAACAGCTAATCTTACTTTTTGGCTTAATGTTAGTTCCACAGAAACTTCAACAACTACTGCTTATGATAAGCTATATGTTGAAGTCTACAATAGCTCTGGTACATTACTAACAACACTAGCTACCTATAGTAACTTAAATAAGAGTGCTGATGGTGTTTATTTCCAGAAAAGCGGGTTTAGTTTGCTAAGTTATAAAGGGCAAACAATTCGCATTCGGTTCCGAGGCGTCAACGGTTCAGTCTCTCCAACTATATTTCGTATTGATGATGTTTCTGTTAAATAATAGATAATGGTGCAAAAGTAATGGCGAACAAAAGTTCATTTTTAACTATAACTTGTTGGTATTTGTGGGTTTTGGCTAATAATGAATAATCATTTAGCCTATCTTTTGCATCACTACTTATATTCCTTCTTAACGTAGTCAAAATCATTAATTGTTAGGCTAATCAAGTGGGCTTGCATTCTTCCTTTCCGGTTCTTGCAAGCCCACTTCAACTTAATGAATAATTATTAATATTGAACAGCCAGTTAAACTACTGTGTTTGAAAAAGTTAACCAAAAAGTAGCCAAAAACAATCCCCTTACTGCTATTACTCGTAAATAAATAAGGTAATTTACTTATTGCTTTACTGTCGAGAGATGAAAAGAATCCAAATAGTAAGAAGTTAAACAACCCAAGAAATACATAAGGATGTCACCCCAGCTAAAATGTGTGCCTAAAAGCACACTCAGGAGACTACCGCGAGGCAAGCCCAAAACATCGCCTAAATGAAAGTATTGCAATATCTCGATTACACAGGAAAAAATGAACACAGCAATGGAAAGAGCCAATGGTGAAACTGCATAAAAAGCTTTAACGAAGTGGTATAGCAAAATCACTACTAGAAAATCACTAATAAAAGACCTGATAAATTGGACATGTGAAAAGGTCGTTGCCACTAGAATTTCAGCAATAAAAGCAATGAGAGCAATTAGGAGATGTTTAGTTTTAGTGTGCATAGTATATGATTATGGTGAGTTTAGCCCTTGTAAACTACTAGTAATAACTTCTAGGTAAGGCAAATAGCTGTTTGCATTATAACAATAATAACAACATAACAATAATAACAACCACTTGCAATAAGATAAATAATTCTAAATGATTAGACATTAGTTCGATAAAACTACAATAACAAATCAATTAAGTAATACTTGAGTGTCATTACCCGTATTAAGTTTAAGTGTTAATACTGTTTAGTTCATGCCATGTAAATCAACAATAAAAATGATAAAATAAATGAGCTTGCAAAACCTTAGCAAATATTATTTTGGCTTATCATATTGCTGAAAAGTTACATTTTATCTAGTTTCCGCAATAAAATTTTTCTAATATTTTCTGTTGTATGTTTTTTACTGAAAGGATACCATTTGGGCAGTGCCCTTTAACCTTAAGGCTTGTTTAGTTGGAGTTTATGAAATCAGAGAAATAAATGGATAAAAAACTGTTTAATAAATTGGGGAGAGTTAATATGCTTTTTCAAAAAAGGATGCTTTTGCTTTTAATATGCTTTTTTATTACATCCTTGATAAATATAAATGCAATAACAACTCATCAACCAAATACCAAAGAGATCTTAACTGCATTGCGTAGTAGATTGGACAGTCTACAAGATTATCAATATCAGAATATTTATATAAGAAGTAGGAATGGAGCGAAAGCTACGGAAGGCTACAACTATTTTTTCAAAAAACAAAATTTGATTCGCCTGGAAGTTACTGATGGTAAGGATAAAGGTTCTTTAGCAATTTTGACCGCTACAGGTAAAGTTAGGGCACGTGCTGGCGGAGTTTTAAGTCTCATTACTGTTACTTTGGAACCAAACGATAAACGTCTTCAAAATGAAGATGGCTTTACTATTGCAGATAGTGGTTTACAAAAAATAATAAAAGAGATTGAAGGTAGACTTACTGGTAATAGTAATAGCACAGTTGTGGAAGTAAATCGTGAGAAGAAACTCTATCAATTACAGATTGATAGAGGCAACTTTCGTGAAAAAATACTAATTGATATGCAAATGAGTTTGCCAATAGAGTGGCAGACAACCCAAAACGGACAATTTTATGCTCAGATTTACTGGAATAATTGGCGAGTAAATAGCGGACTTCCAGATTCTCTTTTTGAGCTTTGATCCCTCTGTTAATTACACTAAAAAACGATTGTCCCACAATTTTGGTGGTGTAATTTGGCGATGTCCACCACGAACAAACTTATGTTCACTAGGGTTGAGCATATGCATATTAAAAAATATTATATTTGCAGATCTTATTCAGAGTTATGCTGGCCTCAACCACTCTATCATCTGCTGGGTTACATCAAGATTGCTTAACAACTCTTTGTGGTTGATACAGTAGCCGATCCATTGCGCCGCTTTCGCAAACACTAAATTGCGCTTCACGTCGTCATGTTGACCCAATGCACTGTAGAGGGGTACTAGGCCATCACCAATTAGACGGTCAGCTATGATGCTACGCTTGTTTGTTATAGTCGCTGCCACAGTGTAACAAGCTATCCCTTCAGGTAAAGGTACAAACTGACGATTATCAGTTTTACAGTGAAAACGGTCGTGGCCGAGCCAGTCTTCGTCCAATACATAGCCATACCGCAGGTCGGTGATGCCAGCACTACGCAATTTGCCGAGTTTGGCGAGAGGTGCGCTGTAGCGGGTACTCCCCAAAATCGTATCCACCCAATTGCCAGCCCTCTCAAGCGGAGCGCCATGGTGCGGTGTACCTAAAAACACGATGCTTTTGAGGTAACATGGCCAATGCAAGTCTCCTTGTTTGGCATAGTAGAAAGCGCTGCGAGTCAGCAAGCCTCCCATGCTATAAGCTACTATAGTTAGTTCTTCAATTGGTGTAGGCCAGTGTGTAACTAGTTGCTCTAGATGAATCGACAGTTCACGTCCGTTTTGTGATGTGTGCAATCCAGAGTTATAGCGCAGATAGACAGGAGTATAGCCTAAAGCCGAAGCCAGTGCTTCACCATGATTGACCGCTTGCCCTTTGTGCTGTGTATGCCATTGTAAGTCGTTCATGCACAAACCATGAATTAATACTAACACTTTGCTTCTAGCTTCAGGCATAGGCGGCAAGGCATGCCAGTTCAACATTTTGCTCTGGTAACGCAAGGTCATGGAAGTAGCCAATGGATTGTTGTTAGCAACCAGATAATCTCCCATTACACCATTGAGTACTGCAAGAAATGCTTCTCTCTGTGGCGTTTCGGGTTTGGTATCTTCAGCCGATTCAAGTAAAGGTTGCAGTGTAGCCAAGACTGTATCTATGCCTTTGCCCACTAATTGGGTGGTATTGCGAATACTCTTATAGACCAAGCCAGTGATTCCACAAGTTTGCCCTGGCACTGTGTTGCTAGGAACGCTCATCGTTGATAAGACTGAATGATGTACACCTTCAACAATACCTGTCAGGCCTACAGTCGCCTCTGTTACTAGTTGGGCAATACCTCGAATGTCCAATGCACTCAGATGTTTGACTGCTTTCTTAGATGTAGGTGCGTTCATAATTTTGGACTCCATTTTCACTGTTTAAGGGAACGAAAATAGTTTTTTACCTGCAAAATATCTTGGCTTAAGGCTGATTTATCAACAAGTTTTATTTTTAACAGTAGGCTGTAATCTACATTATATCAATAGCTAGTCGTGTTGTAATAAAGTTGGTCGCACTTTTTGGTTACTTTAGAAACGCTTTGCTTGCTTTACTAAAGAGGCTAATAAAAGTCTTATCAATTCTTTTGTAACACGACCAACTTTTTTATCACTCTTGGAAAATCTGGTGCAGGTTCCCGGAAAAATTTTGTAGCTTTATAAAATCTTTATTACATCCTTAAGACTTCCTTATAGTTTTTCTATAAACTTATAGAAGATAAAGTGCTTATCCTGATTGTAAGAGCTAGTCTAAAAACTAACTTTCATAATTGGTAAGCAAGAAAACCTATTAGCCGAATCTATCAAATTTGATGGAGTGGGGAAACCATATGAAGAAAGCTTTGGCTTTCTTCAACAGGGGCGAATTCAGTTTATCTGATAGAGCACTTCCAAGCTCAAGCCCGTCAGCTAACCTCATAGGCAAATTGGAAGGGACATATGAATATAAGCTTTACCCCATCACTAAACTCTTTTATTTCTAGGTGTTACTGCTTTTCTATCAGCTTGCCCTTTCATGTAGGTTATCCATATTCACGAAAGGATCAACTCATGCGTTTAAGAAAAAGAGCAGGAAAGATAACTACCCGTATTATGGCTCTATATTTGGCATTAATGATTTTTGGTGTTATGGCAAAGAACACAATGGCGCAAGAATCTATTAATGCTAGTCAAACAAATAAGTCTATTGTTTCAATATCATCAGACATAGAAGCCTTATTTTAAAGGTAGATAGAATAGCTGGCATAGTGTTGCCATAGGCTAAATATATGAAAAACATCAAGATAAATTTTGAGTCTTTGCCAACACGTTGCGAAATATGCCATCAAGCCGATTGTTTTGATTCTCAAACCAACCGGTGCTTCCGATGTGAGGATGTTATGTATACTGAAACTTTTTACACGAAGAAAGAGAAACGCCCTCTTGATTATGGGGATAGAGGGTTAATTTATGGGGCAGTTTGCGGTGCTGCGGTTGGAGTATTAAGCCAAGAAATTCACAATTATGCATTAGGAAACAATTTCAATATTTTAAACCTTTCCTACTGGATAATTATTGGGTTAGCACTTTTAGGTGCCTTTTGGGGAGCGGCTATTGGCGAAACTGTCAAGCAATCTCGCAAACGTGATATAGAACCCAAGAAAAATACTGCGGTTTTCCATCTTTGGAAACATTGAGGTTTTAATGGTAGTGGGGAAAATTCCTGACTACCTGATAATTAAAAGAAGAGAGCTTTTATATGTTGGATATAGTTTACATTGCAATAACATTGATTTTCTTTGCTTTGGCATTTTGGTATGTACGAACCTGTGAAAAACTCTAGATTAATTAAGCCCATCTTAGACAGCTTAATCAATAGAGATGGAGTATTTTTACATTGTGTGTTTGATAGTGATATTTCTCTTTTTCTTTCTTATTCATTCTAACCAATGGCATAAGATGAAAAAAGGAAAAGGCAAAGAATAAACTGTAACTTTAGAGTTACTAAATAGATAAAAGATAAACCCATAAGCAAAGATTTAACTAAAGGGGTTAACAATGAATTTAGAGTACACAATCAGTCTAGGAATAGCATTTGGGCTACTAATCTACTTGCTCATTGCTTTACTAAAACCAGAGAAGTTTTAACAGCATACTACTAATTAAAAAGTAAGTTTGCTAATAGCTTTTTGAAACTCTCTCATATGATAAGGAAGTTTTTATGACAGGGAACGGACTTTTACAGTTAGCCATATTTTGTTTAGCTCTACTACTACTAACTAAACCTATTGGCATTTACATGGCTAAGGTATTTAGTGGCGAAAAGACTTTTCTTAGCTCTTTTCTTAGCCCTATTGAGCGATTAATTTATTTAGTTTGTAGAGTAGATGCGCATGATGAACAACATTGGACTGCTTACACAGCAGCAATGCTTATGTTTAGTGTAATGGGAATGTTAGTTCTTTACTTAATACAACGCTTACAATTTTATTTACCATTTAACCCTCAAGAGTTTGCTGGGGTTCCTGAAGCACTAGCTTTTAATACTGCTGCTAGTTTTACAACTAATACTAACTGGCAAGCTTACTCTGGTGAATCCACAATGAGTTATTTTACTCAAATGGCTGGACTGGCTTTTCATAACTTTGTTTCAGCCGCTACAGGTATGGCTCTAGCTATTGCTTTAGTGCGTGGAATATCACGTAAAGAATCCAAAACTATTGGTAATTTTTGGGTTGATTTAACACGCTCGACTCTTTACATACTTTTGCCAATTTGTTTAGTTGGAGCTTTGTTTTTAGTTTCTCAAGGTGTAGTGCAAAACTTAAGTCCTTATACAAAAGCCACTGTTTTAGAACCACAACAAATTGAAAAAGTAGCTGAGGATGGGACTAAAACCTCAGAAACAGTCACTGAACAAGTAATAGCTCAAGGCCCCGTTGCATCGCAAGAAATCATTAAACAAGTAGGAACAAATGGAGGTGGTTTCTTTAATGCTAACTCTTCTCATCCATTTGAAAACCCCACTCCACTATCAAACTTTGTTGCAATGCTTGCTATTTTTCTTATTCCTGCTGGGCTTACTTACACTTTAGGCCGTATGACAGGAAATCAAAAGCATGGTTGGGCTGTGTTTTCAGCTATGGCAATACTTTTTCTAGTAGGCTTTTTTGTTGTCTATTATTTTGAATCCCAAGGCAACCCAATATTTAATCAATATGGAGTAACACAAGCAACAACAACTCAACAAGCAGGCGGCAATATGGAAGGTAAAGAAGTTCGTTTTGGCATTGCCAATACTGCTCTTTTTGCCACCCTTACAACAGATGCATCTTGCGGAGCAGTAAATGGAATGCACGACTCTTTTACTCCAATGGGAGGAATGATTCCACTACTTAATATAATGCTTGGTGAAATTATATTTGGTGGAGTTGGGGCAGGACTTTATGGAATGCTCGTAATGGTAGTTCTTACAGTATTTATTGCAGGATTGATGGTTGGTCGTACTCCTGAATATTTAGGTAAAAAGATTGAGTCTAAAGAAGTAAGAATGGCTATGTTGTATGCTCTAATCTTTGCATTTGTCATTCTTGTAGGCTCCGCTTGGTCAAGTGTAGCAACAGAATATGCTGCTTCAAAAGTTGGCAATAGTGGCCCTCATGGTCTATCAGAAATAGTCTATGCCTACACTTCTGCTACAGGTAACAATGGTTCAGCCTTTGGGGGTATTACAGTAAATAATTATTGGTATAACACTACACTTGGCTTTGCAATGTTGCTAGGCCGCTTCTTTATGATTATTCCAATGATGGGAATTGCTGGAAGCCTAGCAGAAAAGAAAATTGCTCCCGCTTCAGCAGGAACTTTTCCTGTCCACACCCCACTATTCGTAGTGTTGCTAATTAGTGTGATTTTAATAGTAGGAGCATTGACATTTTTCCCAATGCTATCACTAGGGCCAATAGTTGAACATTTTCTTATGCATTCTGGCACAACATTTTAGGCCAGTTATAGAGGTATATAGAGGATAATTATGTCAGAAAAAGCAAAACCATTATTTGAACCAACTATAGTAAAACGCGCCATAAAGGATTCTTTTACAAAACTAGATCCAAGAACTATGGTAAAAAATCCTGTAATGTTTGTTGTTGAAGTTGGAAGCGTTTTTACAACATTACTAGTTTTTCGTGATATCGTGCAAGGTCAAACTCAAGACCTGCTTTTCACTGTGCAGATAACGCTTTGGCTTTGGTTTACTGTCCTTTTTGCTAACTTTGCCGAAGCTATGGCAGAGGGTAGAGGTAAAGCTCAAGCAGACACATTACGCAAAGCTAAGACTGAAACTACTGCTAATAAAATTATTGGCGATAATAGCCAAGGCATTAATAACATTAAGACAGAAACCATCGCTGCTCCTAAATTAAGAAAAGGTGATGTTGTGCTTGTAAAAGCAGGAGAATTTATTCCTGGAGATGGTGAAGTGGTTGAAGGGGTTTCATCTGTTGATGAATCAGCGATTACAGGAGAAAGTGCCCCTGTAATACGTGAATCAGGTGGGGATCGTTCTGCTGTTACTGGTGGTACAAAAGTACTATCTGACTGGATAAAGATTAGAATAACTTCAAATCCAGGCGAAACATTTCTAGACCGTATGATTGCACTAGTTGAAGGTGCTGAGCGTCAGAAAACTCCTAATGAAATTGCATTAAACATATTGCTAGCAGGACTTACAATCATCTTTTTGCTAGCAGTTGTAACTCTTCTACCTTATGCAATTTATAGTGTTCGTGCTGCAAGTGATGCTGGTGGATTTGCTGCTAGCTCTGCTCCTACAGTAACCGTTTTAGTAGCCTTACTAGTGTGTTTAATCCCAACAACAATAGGCGGACTACTATCTGCTATTGGTATAGCTGGAATGGATAGGCTAATTCAATATAACGTCCTAGCTATGAGTGGTAGAGCAGTTGAAGCAGCAGGTGATGTTAACACTCTGCTTTTAGACAAAACTGGAACTATAACTTTAGGCAATCGTCAAGCTACAGAATTTATTGCTATGCCAAATGTTACAGAAAGTGAATTGGCTGACGCTGCACAGCTTTCTAGCTTGGCAGACGAAACCCCAGAAGGACGCTCTATTGTTGTTCTAGCAAAGACTAAATATAACTTAAGAGGACGTGAACTTGCTTCACATGAAGCTCACTTTATACCCTTTACTGCCCAAACCCGTATGTCTGGAGTAGATCTTAATGGTAGTTCAATACGCAAAGGGGCATATGAAGCTGTAGTAGCTTTTATTAAATCAAATAAAGGCATAATACCAGTAGAGCTTAAAGCAGCAGTTGAGAGAATTGCTAGCCAAGGCGGGACACCATTAGTTGTAGCAGATAAAAACAAAGCTTTAGGTGTGATTTACTTAAAAGACATTGTTAAAGGTGGGATGAAAGAGCGATTTGATCAGCTTAGAAGAATGGGTATTAAAACCATTATGATTACAGGAGATAACCCATTAACAGCAGCAGCAATTGCTCGTGAAGCAGGAGTAGATGATTTCTTGGCTGAAGCAAAACCACAAGACAAAATGGATTTGATTAAAAAAGAACAAGCTCAAGGCAAACTAGTTGCAATGACAGGTGATGGGACTAATGATGCTCCAGCACTAGCCCAAGCAGATGTTGGTGTAGCAATGAATAGTGGAACAATGGCAGCTAAAGAAGCTGGAAATATGGTAGACCTAGATTCTAATCCTACAAAGTTAATTGAAGTAGTTGAAATTGGAAAACAGCTACTAATGACTAGAGGAGCATTAACAACATTTTCAATTGCAAATGATGTAGCTAAATACTTTGCAATTATTCCAGCTATGTTTTCCGCTCTCTATGCATTATCTGGTACGGCTGGCCCACTTTCTGCGCTCAATGTAATGAAACTTGCTACCCCACAATCAGCTATTCTTTCAGCAGTTATATTTAATGCCTTGATAATAGTAGCTTTAATTCCACTAGCATTAAGAGGAATTAAATATAAACCAATGGGAGCAGCTTCAGTACTTAGACGTAATCTGCTTATTTATGGACTTGGGGGAATAATTATTCCATTTATAGGTATTAAAATCATTGATGTAATAATCACAGCATTAAGGTTAGCTTAAGTAAAAAGAGGTAATTTATGAATATTCTAAAACAGCTTTATCCAGCATTTGCAATGACAATTATATTGACCGTTATTACAGGGGTAATTTACCCACTAGCAGTAACAGGTATTGCTAATGTGATATTCAAGGAAAAAGCACAAGGTAGCCTTATTGTTAAGGATGGAAAAGTAATAGGGTCAAGCTTGATAGGTCAAAAGTTTCAAGGTGAAGGGTATTTTCATTCTCGACCATCAGCCGCAGGAACTAATGGTTATGATGGAACTTCTTCTGCTGGAACTAACTTAGGGCCAACTAGCAAAAAACTTACTGATAGTGTGAAGTCAAAGGCTGAAGCACTAAAAACAGAAAATGCTAATGCTCCTATACCAATAGATTTAGTTACTTCATCAGCTTCAGGTTTAGATCCACATATCACCCCAGCAGCAGCAGAGTTTCAAATTCCTAGAATAGCTCGTGAGCGTTCTATAGCAGAAAATGAAGTAAAAAAACTAGTCGAGCAACATACTGAAGGCCGACAGTTAGGGGTTTTAGGAGAACCTAGAGTTAATGTACTTGAGCTAAACCTAGCACTTAATGCTGCTCATCCTATGCCTAGTAAGTAACTGAGAAAATTACAGGTAATAAGAAATTATAAAGGAGTTAAATAGAGCTAGAATAGCCCTGTTATGAATAGTTTAAAACATAAGCTTGTAATTAGTTATGGGTTATTAATAGTAATTATATTTGCTATTAGTGTGTGGAGTGTTTATAACTTTGCTCGCCTTGGTCAATCTGTTAACACCATTCTTGTCAACAACTATAAGAGTATCTTAGCAGCAGAAAACATGAAGGAAGCTTTAGAGCGCCAAGATTCTGCTGCAATGTTTTTTCTTGCTAAGGAAAAAGAAAAAGCTCAAAAGCAGTTTACCGCTAATTCAGAAAAGTTTTCCCAAGAATATAAAATAATTTCAAATAATATTACTGAGCCTGGAGAAGATAAACTTATTGTTGATATAGGAACACAATACTCTGCCTATAAAAAGGCTTTAGATAGTTTTATAAACCTATCAGAACAAAATAATGTTGTTGAACCATCTAGTATCTATTTTACTCAATTAGAACCAGAGTTTATTGCTCTAAAAACCAAGCTTGATGAGCTTTTACGCATTAATCAAAAGGCTATGGTGGCCGCTAATGATCGTACTTTTGAACAGGCTTGGCATGCTGAAATTTTTACAATTCTTATCGCTGCGTTGTCTTTATTAGTTGCACTTATTCTTTCCTGGAAATTTACAGATTATGTAATTAACCCTATCTCCAAATTTACTAAAACTGCTAAAGAAATTGCTGAAGGCGATTTTGAGCAATATGTAGACATAAAATCACGTGATGAGATTGGTGTGCTTGCTAATGAATTTAATCGTATGGCAGCAAAATTACGTGATATGAAAAAGATGAACTATTGGAAGATTCTGATGGAGCAAAAGAAATCAGATGCAGTGATAGATTCTATCTACGAACCAGTGATTGTTACTGATGCTCAAGGCCATATAACAAAAATCAATCGTGCTGCAACAGAGCTTTTTAGCCAAAATTTAACAGATGAAGAAGATGATATAAGTGCCAGTGATTTAACACTTACAGGCTTTGGTGCTGGGGATAGAATTTTAAATGCAGTAAAAGATGTAATTTCTTTTCAACGCCCAATAGCGGCTGAAGGAGACGCTGCAATTGTTCCTATAAAAGTAGGAGATGCTGAAAAGAGTTTTCGTCTAAGGACAACCCCAATGCGGGATTCTAATGGTAAATTGATAGGCGCTGTTAGTTTACTTGAAGATATTACTGAGCTTAGAGAGGTTGACAGAGTTAAAACAGAATTTGTTTCAGTTGCTTCTAGCAAAATGCGCCAACCTCTTCATTCTCTTCAAATGGCGCTATATTCGCTTATAGAAGGTTACACAGGGGATTTTAACATTGATCAGTTAGAGTTTCTTCTTTCTGCTCGTGCTGATGCTGAACAATTAGATGAGTTAATGCAAGATCTAATGGAACTAGCTGAAATAGAAACAGGCACATTAGGAATTTCATTAGAACCGCTAAATCCAATAGATCTTGCTAGAACAATTATTGATAAATATTCCTCAGCCGCAGAAAGCAAACATATTAGTCTAATAAATAAAATACCAGCAACTTGCTCGCGTATATTAGCGGATCGTAAAGCAACATTACGTATTTTAGATAATCTACTTTCTAATGCGATTCGTCATACTCCTCGTGATGGTGAAATTACTATATCAGTAGAAGAACAAAAGGATAATGTTGTCTTTTCTGTAAGCGATACTGGAGAAGGTATAGATGAAAAATACTTACCAAACATCTTTGGGCGTTTTGTTCATATTGAAGGTAAAGCGGGCGGAGGTACAGGTTTAGGGCTTGCAATTGTTAAAAGATTAGTAGAAGAGCAAAAAGGTCAAGTTAGTGTTGTAAGTAAAGTAGGCCAAGGCACTACATTTAGTTTTATGCTACCAATAGCTAATACTAGTTTACCAAAACTAGAAAAGAGGGTGGGTGCATGACAGCAAATAGAGAAGACAACCGCCCTAATGCTGAAGCTTTGCTTGCCAAGCTGGAAGGTGCCCAAAGAGCAAGACTACGTATCTATATTGGTGCTGCGCCTGGTGTTGGAAAAACCTATCAAATGCTAGAAGATGCTCATCTTCTACGTAAACAAGGGGTAGATGTTGTAATAGGAATAGTTGAAACTTATGGAAGAGTTGATACTGAAGTTAAAATAAGTGATCTAGAAACTATCCCTCGTAAAAAGATTAATTACCGTAATGTTGTACTTGAGGAAATGGATCTAGAAGCAATAATAGAGCGTAAACCGCAACTATGTGTAGTAGATGAGCTTGCTCATACAAATGTTCCTGGTTCTAAAAATAAAAAAAGATATGAAGATGTACTGGATTTACTAGATGCTGATATTCATGTAATGACAGCCGTAAATATACAGCATCTTGAAACCTTAAATGATGCTGTAGCTACATCAGCAGGAATTAGAGTGCGTGAGACTGTTCCAGATGCTTTTCTTAAACGTGCTGATGAAGTGGTAAATGTAGATGTAACAGTAGATGAACTACGTACTAGATTAAAACAGGGGAAAATCTATAAACCTGAGAAGATAGAACAATCTCTTACTAATTTCTTTAGAAAAGGTAATCTTTCAACCCTACGAGAACTAGCTTTGCGTACAGTAGCAGAAGAGGTTAGCTCAAAAGCAGCCCAATATCGAGAGCGAGAAGGACTTGAGCCAGCAGCAATACCTGAAAAAGTAATGGTATGTATGTCATCAAATAAAACTGCTGAAAAGTTAATTCGTGCTGGAGCGCGAATAGCAGGACGTTTGGGAACCACTTGGTATGCTGTTTATATTGAAACCCCTAACGAAGATCCTTCCAGAATAAACCAAACGGATGCAACACAGCTTAAACATAATATTTTAATGGCTGAACAATTAGGGGCAACTGTAGTAAAGCTAAAAACTAAACACCCTGCTGATGGCCTTATAGAGTTTGCTAAACGTGAAGGAATAACACACGTTATTTTTGGCCAGTCTGCTAGAACCTGGTGGGATGTTTTATGGAAAGGCTCTGTTATCAACAGGTTTTTAGATGAAGTTAAAGATGCTGCTGTTCAAGTTATTCCCACTGGAAATAAAACTAACTCAGTATAATGATAAACATGATGATGGGACTAATATGAGTTCTATTAGAAAAAACTTATTTGGCTATCTAATCGCATTAAGCGGAGTATTTTTAGTAGTAGCTGCCTGTAAATTCTTCATCACTAATGTAAATAATACAACTATAGCTTTAACCTTACTTTTAGTTGTACAGATTTCTGCATCCATTGGTGGATTTGGCCCAAGCTTAGTTGCTTCCATTGTAGGAATGCTATGCTTTAACTTTTTTTTCCTTCCTCCTGTTGGTCGTCTCACTATAGAAGATCCTCAAAACTGGGTAGCTTTATCTGCATTTTTAGTAACAGCAATTATTACTAGCCAATTATCTTCTGCTGCACGCTCTCGCGCTCAAGATGCTGAAAGACGGCGAGAAGAAGTATGGAAACTATATGAGCTTGGACGTACTATTATTGCTACACCTGATTCTGAAACGGTTATTTCATCTATTGCTAGACAGGTTGTTGATGTGTTTGCAGTGAAGTATTGTGCAGTTTATGTTCCAAATGAATCTACTAGTCTTTCTCAATTATCTATAGCCTCTAATTCTACCTTTAAGATTGCATCAGAATCAACATCACCCATAATTGACAAAGTTTTTAAGACAGGAGAACTAAAACTTGCTACAACATATAGCCAGCCAAATAGAGAAGATGCTAGTTCTGGTGTAGAAGAAGTAACATTTGCACCACTCAAGGTTGGAGTAAGATCTACAGGGGTAATTGCTCTAACTTCTGACAGGCTTGAAAGAGGAGCAATAGAAGCTATTGCAGGCTTAGTTGCACTTGCACTTGAGAGGGCAAAATTTCTCCAAGAGGTAAGTAATACTGAAGCTCTAAGGCAAAGTGACAAATTAAAATCAGCACTACTTGCTTCTGTATCTCATAACCTCCGTACACCCCTAACAGCTATTCGCACCTGTATTGATAGTTTGTTGCGTGAGGATTTTGCTTTAGATAAAGCTGCACTAGGAGAGTTTCACTTAATAATAAGCGAAGAGGCATATAGATTAACTAGAATAGTAGATAATTTATTAGATATGGCTAGGATTGAAGCTAGAGAACTACTGCTAATAAAATCCTGGAGTTCTCCCTTAGAGCTTATTAATACTGCATTAGATCGCTCTTCATCAGTCTTATGTGAGCATCAAATAATTGTAGAGATTGATGAGAACACTCCTTCTGTAAAAATTGATTCTAGGCTACTGACCGAAGCTTTATCCAACTTACTAGAAAATGCTGCAAAATACTCACCTGTTAAAAGTAAAGTCAAAATTATAGGCAAAGTAGAAAATGAAAATCTGGTGATCAGTGTTGAGGATGAAGGCACTGGTATTGCGTCAGAAGAAATAGAACGTATATTTGACAAGTTTTATAGAGGAAAAAGTGAAGCTACAAAGTGTACTAGTGGAACAGGGATGGGGCTTGCTATTGCTAAAGGTATTATTGAAGCACATCAGGGTAAAATATGGGCTGAGAGTAAATTAGATAAAGGGTCAGTTTTTAAGTTTTCTATACCCGTTGAATGTAAAAATATTTCAGAATTTATGGTGGAAGAATATGAATAGATAGCCTGTGATTCTTGTAGTAGATAACGAACCTCAGCTACGTAGAGCAATGAAGGCAACTTTGCCTGCTACAAATAAAGATATAAAGCCTGTCATTGCTCTAAATGCTCGTACTAATCAACTACCTATACTTGTAATATTAGTATTACTGCTATTGTTATTATCGGTAGATCTGCTAGTTTTCTCATATATTGGCTTTGCACCTTGCTGCTCTCTTCTCCACACTCTGGACATAGTGATTTTTCTTTTACACTTTCCATTTATGTTTATAATCAAAACCCTTAACTCCAAAATAAAAAGCAGGGCAATTGCCCTGACTTTTTATCTAAAAATAAGTTTCTATCCAAAAACCTACACTAGTTTCAAAACTAGCATTGACAACCTTGCTAGCCTTGCAATATTAGTTAACACCACAAAGAGTCCAAGCTGTAGCAACTGTGCTATATTCATTACTAGAATAGCCATAAATAGAACCAGCAGCCCATAGTGTAGCTTGACGAGCGCCAGAAAAGTTTGTACTAGAAGTCATGTAGGTAGTTAACGCTTTATACCAGATCTTAGCAGCGGCATCAGCACCAATACCTGTCATTGAACCGCCTAAATGGTGTGGGCCGCCCTTGGCTACTAGATAGAAAGCTTTGTTAGCAATACCTGAGTTTATATGTACTCCTCCGTTATCAGCAGTTCCAGTGTAACGTTCACTATAGTGGTCTGGGTCGTCATCTGGGGTTGTTACAACTGCTTTACTATATGCTAAGTGTGGGTTATCCATATAACGAATAGCATCATTAGGAATATTTGGAGTAAAACAATCTTCACCAATCTTCCATGTTTTAGCACTTTCACCTAGTCGGGATCGTTCAACCATTGCGCCAAAAACATCAGCCATTGATTCATTAATTGCACCAGACTCTCCAGAATAAGTTAAGCGAGCAGAATACTGTATAACACCGTGCGTCATTTCATGTCCGCATATGTCAAGGCTAGTTAAAGGTCCATACGTTGTACCATCACCATCACCATATATCATATATTGGCCAGTCCACATAGCGTTGTTATAGTTGGTGCCATAGTGAGCTAGAGAGGTAACTAAACGCGTAACACCATCAACTGAAGGAAGATAACCAGGGCCACCATTACCATCTATGCCAAAGCGTCCATGAGCATTAAAATAATAACTAGCGGTTACTGTTGCGCCATAATGAGAGTCAACTAAAGATTTTTGATTGTTAGCAGTCCAATAATAGGTTGAGTTGCTTGAACGATAAGCTGTATTACCTCCACGAAGGTCGAAAGTGCCTAGCTTATTGAGTACGTCTTCCAAATAGTAAGTTGAGCCTTGTTGATAAGCTAGCATCCCAACATATCCAGGATAGTAATTAGAAAAACCAAAACCAAAAAGTACACCATCCGTCTGTAAATTATTGTATTCCCATACTTTTTTACCAGTATGAGCATCAATAAAATAAATAGGCATGGTTGTTTCGGCACTACCATCAAGACGCTCAAGTTGGACGCGGTAAACTAAGTGATCTTTGTTTTTGTGACGTAGCACAAACATATCAATTTTAGGTTCAGCAGTTAAACAGTCGCTACACCCATAAAGATTAGTGGCTGCGCTTGAAGCTTCTGTAAGAGAAAGATTTGGATTGGTATCAACATTAATTTTGGAAACTAAAGAATCTGTAATATTAAAAAGTGAACCATCAGAGTTAAGATGTACGATTGTCTCTCCTCCAAATACTGGAACACCATTGAATGATTGTTGCATCTTAGTATGAGCCATTGAAAGCTCGTCTACAGATACGTTGGTTACTTTTAGATCTTTTGCACTATCAATGCCATAGGCAGAGGCATATTTAGCTAAATATTCATAACTCATGCTTTTAGCTATATTTAATTCCTTTTCTGTGCCTTTTTGGAAAGTTTTACGATTTGCTTTTGTACCAGGATTTAAGCTTAGAATAGCTACTAATAATCCTAAGAAAAATAATGTGGTATACATATATCTACGCATTGTAATTTTACTCCTTAGTAAAGTTTTGCTATTTATTTATTGTTTAATTTTTAGGATTAAATTAATGGCTTTGTAATTTATTGTATATACGGTAACTTACATAATATTTATTCCAGTATTATTAAAATAATTCTTTTATTTATAATTAATTACAGGGATTAAAATTAAATTATTCCGCCACTTTTGAGTTTGTTCCGCCACTTTTGAGTTAGGTGTCAAATAGATTAATTGTGGTTAAAATAAGAATAGAGGTTTTGCAAAAGCCATAAGTACGAAGTGGCAAAAGAATAAACTTATTCAAGGTGTTTAAGTTTCAATAAATAGGCAATTACATCTTCAGAACTTTTTAAATTAATATGGTCTTTGACGTCGTCTTTTTCCGCTTTAACTTTCTTACTAGCTGAAGAATCTATCAAATTTTTAATAACACTAGTGTAAGAAGGATCTTTTATTACACCCAAATCGGTTTCATTTCCCCATTTAGTAAAAGCTTCTTCTATTTCTTTTATTTGATTTGCTGACCAAATGATCCAAACCTTTTCTACTCCAGCTTTTCCTTCAAAAACCATTTCAGATGTTGTAATTTCCTGGTTACCACTAATTTGAGATGAATTTGTGCTTGCTCCTATAGAAGGAAAGAGAATAGCGTATTGCAGTGAGTTTTCTTTGCTGAGTTCTTCGGTTAATAAATAAACATAGCCGTTTTTAGGGCTTTTAAGAAAAAATTTTATTCCGTCATCACTATTAAAGTAAGCCTCGCCAGCTACGCTAGTTAACTTGATTGGCTCACCTTTTGGTTTATTTTTTTCATAGTGTTGTAGTAACCCCCAATAACTAACAACGTTTTCTGTAGCAACCACATTAGGAGTATTTTCTGGCACAACCGCCTTAGGCATTGGCTCTTTTCCTGTAACTACATTAGGCGTTGGCTCTTTTTCTGTACTAGCTTTGTTAGTAAACAAATATCCTGTTATACCGCTTACCGCTATTATTAGCAGTGCAACAGCAATAAAGACAGAATAAGTCCGTTTGGGCGGCAATTGGTTAGTTGTTGCTGTTATTTGGTTTTGTAAGATATTGTCAGAAATAGTTTGTGAGTTTAGTAAAACCGCATCTTTTACTACTTCTGATGGTAGTGCTTCTGAAATATTGGCCAAATCTTGCTTACTTTTATAATAATCTTCTATGTTACCCGCTTGAGGCTTATTTGTGGGCCTAATAGGGGCAACTATTGTTTCATTGGGCGCTGTAATAGGAGCAACCATTGTTTCATTAGATGTTGGTGTTATAGGTGAAATCGCTGTTTGAATGGAATTAGGAGTTACAATAGGAGAAATTATCGTTTTATCAGCTATTGAAACACTTGGTTTAACAGTTACTAATTGAGTAGCCTTATCCTCCAACCCAACTACCTCATTCTGCTTAGTCGCTACTAACTGAGTAACCATATTCTCTAATTCGACTACCTGATTCTGCTTGGAAAATGTTGAACCATTTGCAGTCACTTCACTCAAAGATTGAGACGCGATTAATAATGCTTGTGCAAACTCTCCAGCACTAGTGTAGCGCTCACTAGGTTGTTTCTCTATAGCCTTCATCACTATTCGCTCAATGCTCTCTGGGATTGTAGGATTTTTAGATCTTAGAGGCGGTGGCGGCTCAGTTATATGTTTAACAATTAGCTGCATTGGAATTGGTGATGTAAAAGGACATTCTCCGCAAAGAGCCTCATATACAATTATACCTAAGCTATATATATCTGAGCGATGATCAATAGCCATACATTGACACTGTTCTGGTGACATATAATTAGCTGTACCAATAATTGTGCCTGCATTAGTTATAGATTCTTGAGAGTCTGCAATATTAATTTTAGCAATACCGAAATCTACTACTTTAACAATGTACTCCTTTTCCTCACCTCTTTTAAGCATAATATTGTCAGGCTTAAGATCCCGATGGATAATTTTATGCTTATGAGCTACATCTAAAGCTGCACAAACTTGGGAGAGAATATCGGCGGTTTGGTTGATAGAAAGGGTATGTTTCTTGTGTAAATACTCTTTCATAGATTCGCCTTTAATAAACTCCATAACTAAATAGAGCATATCCCCTACCCGACCAAAATCAGTAACTCTAATAGCATTAGGATGATCAATTGTTGTAGCAGCACGAGCTTCCTGCAAAAACCGCTCAGAAATACTCCTGTCCACAGTCATTTCTGGGTGTATAATTTTGATGGCAACTTCATTACCTATAAAAGTATGGCGTGCCCCAAATACTGCCCCCATCCCACCTTTACCCAGTACTGACTCAATTTTATATTTATTATCAATGGTTTTGCCTATTAGATTCATAAGGTCAAAAAACATTAACAAGCTATTATCACTAGGGCAAAGCTCTAAGTCGTCACTAAAAAATTTATTGCATTGAGAACAATGTTTCATAGCTATTTACCCCACCAACCACTTTAATAAGTCTTTAGTCATGAATTTTTACAACTACTGTAAATAAAATAACGGTATTTGATTTACTAGCAACGTGATAGATAGTTTGTGGAAGTTGGTCATCTTTATCAAGAACTGCTGTTTTTGTAGAGCTAGCGTCTTTTTCTACTTTAGTTATGGCTAGGTTAGTATTGCCTTCTTGTTCAAATTTCCAAACCTTTCCACCCCATTCATTTTGCCATTGCTCAAATTTAGCTGTCTCTATTTTTCTAGGTTCTTCGTCTCTTCCAAGAGGCGGTAGCTCTTTAATTTCTTCAGAAGAAATTAGCACAGTAAAAACTTCCGCCGCTTTCTTTTGTTTGTTGCTTTCGCTAACGTTGTAAAGGATAAAATTTTCTGTCTCATTAGGAATAAAAACTAGCTTTCCTGGTGCAACTTTGTTTGTTTGGCCTATATCTTTTTTTTCAGGAAAGATTAAGTAAGGATCGCTATATTTACCATCTTGGTATTGTTCACGGTTAATTAAATAAAGATGGCCTTCAATGGGAGACTCAATAGTAAAACGTATCCGATCCCCATTACTAAACTCATATTTTGACTGAGTGCGCTCTGGAGTAAATTTAACCTTGGTTTCTACTACTTTGCCGTCTTTTTCTCGTCTAGCAATTCTAGACTCTTCTACAACAGCAATATCATCATTAGCCTTAGCTTCGCGCAAACGCCAGAAAGTAAAGCCTACATCGCTACCTTGAGCAACCGTTGAATCTTCTGGATTTTCAATAGAGTACTTGACATCTTGTGCTGGAGGTATAGATTCCTTTGCTTTAGAAGTCCTAGGGCGATGTACTATATATTTTTGAGGCAATTTTTGAGCATATTCCCGCGGCCTAATCGTTCTACTTGCTTCACTGGAATCATTATCTTGTGCAGATACAACCAATAAGCTACTTACTGCCATAATTAAAATGATAGAAATAAAGCTTAATTTACGTAACATAACTTTTCTCCTAAAAAATATAAGTAAATGGTTCTAGCGTTTACCGTCTAAAGTAGCCCACTCACCAGACTGTATAAAGCTAGCCCAATAGTAAGGATGACTTAGATTTATGCTTTTATTTGATTGCCTTGAATGCGAAATTTTCTCTCTATGGGCAAGACGCTCAGTGCTATTAGTGGTCAAAGATGTACCATTAATAAAGCTAAGTTGTACTTTACGTAAAGCACCACTACGATTCTCGCCCTTCTTAAGTAATTTGTAATAGTTCACCATAAGCTCTTTGGTAGAAGCATCATTGACAGACCAAAGACTCATCATCTGGGTTTCGCTTCCTGCTAGGACTAACGCACGACGTAATCCATACACTCCATCTCCACTCTTTACTTCGCCTAGTCCAGTATCACACGCCGATAATACTACTAGTTTTGTTCCATATAGGTTGAGAGAAGTTACTTCTAGTGCTGTTATAACTCCATCACTATCTTTATCTAGCTCTGTTTGAGAGTTATTTGCTCCAGTTAGAAATAAATAGGATTTCAGTAATGGATTTGCTTTTCTTGATTCTTCTACATTGATGGGTTCATTCTCTGCTGATGAAAAGGTTTTCTCACGTTTGGCAACACGAGCATCTGATGTTGCTTCTTGTTGATCTTGTAGAAAGTATCCATGAGTTGCTATGTGCAAAAATTGCGGACTATTTAATCCTTTTAATAGATCCTTTGTAACTTCTTGCTTTGTTTTTAGTTCAGCGTTGGCTAAAGTGGCTTTAATTTCTGAGCCTTCTATTTCAGTTGCAGACAATTGACTTAGTGGTTGGAATTTTTCTCCCAATAAAACAGGCCCAGAGCCTTGACCATAATCAGGATCAGCCATAATCATTGGTTGACTTTGGCTTTTTATTTCTGACTGTAACCTTAATAGGTCACGTCCACTTGTTAAGTAAGATATTTCGTAGCTTTCTACCAGATACTTTTCTTTTTCATCAACAAAAGCATCAAACGGGATTAGATTTAATGCTCCATCTGGTGCTATTAGTAAGTGTTTTTTACCAGTAATTAGCTTACGAATAGGCTCCATTACTAGCTTATCTATCGCTCTTGCTTTTGGTTTTAGCTCTTTAGTTATATTACTAAGAGGCTCATTACCTTTTTTCACTAACACATCTCTAAACTCGCTAACGGCTTTATCTATCGCTTCTTCTTCACCTAAATCAACCCATTTTAACTCACCATTATTTTCTAAAGTGTAAGCAGCATAGCGCCTTGCACCATATTTATCTGCCTTAGCCTCATAAGGTCGGTATATAGTAAACTCTATTAATGCTGAATCTGCTGGTATTGCTTTTTGGACATTTTCTAGGTTAATAGGTAGGTTTTGAATACGAAATTCGGCACTACGATTACCTATTTCTGATTCTAATTTCTCAAGTTCTTCATTTAAGTCTTTAAGTTTAGCCTGATAAACTTCAGGAGTGTCTTTACCTTTGCCTGCCAAAGTTACCTTAGCTAAATAAGCACGTTTACTTGCAAGCTCATCAAGTAGTTTTTTATCTTCAGGGTTAGCTCTACGACGAAGTGCTTCAATATTTTGAGATATTGCATCCAAAGCCCTTCCTTTACGTCGTAAGATAACAGTCATTGCTGATTGTGCAGCTTGAAGGTCTTTTGGTGCAGTTTGAAGGTTTAGCGATATTGTAACATCTTGTTCAGAATTGGTTTTATTGATATAGAGAAGTTTCTGTTTTTCTGAGCCTGATGCTAGATTGCATAAGAATTCTTTCTCTCTGCTTTCATTTCCTTTTTTATTATAATTTATGGCTTCGGTTATATCTCCTTTAGCCTGATAAAATACTCCTAAATTAGTGTAGGCTCCAGCAACATCAGGATGGCCTAAGCCTAAGATTTTCTCTCTAATTGCTAAAACGCGTTTTAGTAGAGGCTCTGCACTAGCATAGTCTCCTTTTTTCTTGTGCATTATTCCTAAACCATAGCAGCTATTAGCAACATTAGGATGTTCTGACCCTAAGATTTTTTCTCCTAGCTCCAAAGCGCGCTTTAGTAGAGGCTCTGCATTGGCGTAATCTCCTTTGTACTGATACACGTATGCTAAACTATTGCAGATAGCAACAACATTAGGATGTTCTGGCCCTAAGGCTTTTTCAGTTATTGCTAAAGCACGTTTTTGTAGAAGCTCTGCATTATCATAGTCTCCTTTATCCTTATACACTGATGCTAAATTAGTGCAGCTAAAAGCAACAAAAGGGTGTTCTGGCCCTAAGACTTTCTCTCTGATTGCCAAAGAGCGTTTTTGTAAAAGCTCAGCATTAATATAGTCTCCTTTAGTTTGATAAAATACCCCTATATTACTACAAGCAGAAGCAACATTAGGATGTTCTGACCCAAAGACTTTCTCTACGATCGCCAAAGCGCGTTTTAGTAGAGGCTCTGCATTGACATAATCTCCTTTAACAAAATACAAGAGTCCTAAATTATTATACGAAGCAGCAATATTAAGATGCTCTGAGCCTAAGGTTTTCTCGTAAATAGCCAAAGCCCGTTTTAGTAGAACCTCTGCATTGATATAGTCTCCTTTATCCTGATACAAAGTTCCTAAATTAACACAGAAAGCAGCAACATTAGGATGCTCTGGGCCTAAGGTTTTCTCGTAAATAGCCAAAGCCCTTTTATATAAAAGTTCAGACTGAACTAAGTTCCCTTTTATCTTGTACAGAAGCGCTAAATTATTGGAGGCATCAGCAACAATAGTAGCGTCAGACCCTAAGGCTTTCTCATAAAGAGCCAAAGCTTGTTTTAGTAGAATCTCAGCGTTGGTGTAGTCTCCTTTATTCTGATACAAAGTTCCTAAATTATTGGAGGCAGGTGCTTCAGCTAGAGGTTCATTAGCATCTTGAGAAAGCTTGATAGCTTCTTGGTACTTAGTAATGACTTGGTTTGCAGCTTCGGGTTTTGCTTCTGCCTGTAATGAAATAGCATCACCTAAGGCTTTATAAGCAGAAACTCTTGGTTTATCTGATTGGGTAGCATCTCTTATTTCAACAATTTTAGCTTGATACTTACCAACAGGAGCTTTCTGGCCTGATGCTCTAACCTCTAGCTTATAATTGCCTTCACTAGCCGCTATTAGATAAACAGGTTCAGGGCCATCTGTGTCATTAGGATAATTTATTTCATAGATTTTCTGACCATCAGGAGCATAGATGGCTACTATAACATCAACACCTTTTTGTTCTACTACCGCATTCAAGTATTGATTAGCTGTTAGTTTTAGTTGGTAGTTATGAACTTCTCCACCTTTTAGTTCTCGTTCTATCGATTTGCCAAGCTCCAAAGTGTTATCTGTATCAGAGGTTGGGGTCTTTGTCTGAGTAGTAAAGGCTACAGCATTAGGATTAACAATAGGTTGTGTTGAACTAGTAATTGAAGGACTAACAAAATTATTAGTAGAACTGTTATTAAGACTGATATTAACTTTAGGTTTGTTGGTGCAAGAAATAAAAGCTGTGGCTAGACTTAATACTACAAATAACATAAGCGACTTATGGCAAGAAGGTGATGGTCTATTATTTAACATTACTGTCTCTCCTAAAACGGTATTTTTTTAATTGTTTATAAAAATAATGTCACTAGTATTTTTTGCTAATTAGTACTTACCTAGCTTTAGTTAAATTTAGGTGAGTTTGTTGCACTAAAATATATTCTTTATATAAGTAAGAACATATAAGAAAATACTGTGTAATTAATATTGTAAATTCCGATAATTAATATATATAGAGTAAGTTACAAGGAAAAGTGATGAATTATTCCGCCAGTTTTGAGTTTATTCCGCCAGTTTTGAGTTTAGTTAGGAGTTTTGCTAGAGATACATTTTATGAAAAAGGAGTTAGCTAGCTCCTAGAGACGATTCAGTTAAAAAAGCTGAATAGTTGAGAAATAACAAGGTAGGAATGGACAAGTTCTTCTGCATTTAGTTACTATTTTGGCCTAATATCGAGTTTTTGCTCTTTTAACCAAGTAGCTGCCCATCCCTTTCGTGCGTTTGGAATAGGAGCAAGTTCTTCATAATGCCCAATTATAGCCGCTTCAAATTTCAATTTACGTATGGCTTCTTTCCAATACTCTTTAGCTCTATGGGGTTTATCATTCTTCAATAAGTCTACAACCCAAGGTTCACATCTAAAGAGCGAAAGAAGTTCGAAACGGGTAAAAATTTTTTTTGTTAAAGTAAGTTGGCTTTTTACTGTTACGTCAAAAACGCTTGGGGTAATGCGCTCACGCCAAAACTGATGTAAAGCTAAGCCAATACTTTGCGCCCATGCTCCGCTAGCTTTTCCTGTAGCAATTTTTGCTATTTTAGTTAAATCTCCAAAATAAGTGATTATTTCTGGATTTGTTCTCCATTGCGCTAGCCAAGGCCCTGCAACCCAAGTAACTTCTAGAGGTACCGATTGCCCAAGAGGGTCATCTTTAACAAAACGTTTTCCTACTACTTTAATTAAAGCATCACTTGAAGTTAGGTCTAATCGATTCCCTGTAATTGTATCCTGGTATACTCCTGGACGTTTGCCATGTACACTAATAGAGTCAAAAAGCAGTAGCCATCTCCAAACCTTACGCCTCATTTCCAAACGTTCTTGGTGGCTACGAGGCTTCCAACCAATATAACTAATTAAATCATCAGTGGATGCTGTAACTTGGGGGCGTTCTAAAGTTGCCCCAATTGTTACATTTAGTAGCAATATACTTGCTTGTTCTAGGTTTTCTAATTCATTCCTTAGCTCCACACAGTTGGTAGGTAGTTGCCATTCTTGTTGTAAAGATTGAAACATAATCCTAGGCTGTATTGGTAAATTGGATTTGACGTGTCTTAGTCCTATTTGTCCTGTAATACTTTCCCATCCAATAAGGCGAGGGCCATCAGCTAAAGCTTGTGCAACCCTACGTGCTTCTATAAAAGTTTGCTGTGGTATTTCTTTAGGTAAAGGCGACAGTCCTAGTTCTCCACTACCTTCTTCAACATCTTCTTCAACATCTAAGATTACTTTATTAATTAAATAATCAAAATGAAGCAAGATGTTCCCTTTTGAAACACGTTCAAAATAGTAATGAATGCCCAAAAGTTTTAGTTCAAAGTCGTTAATGGCCGTGTCTCTAGAAACAATAATATCTGTGTTTATTTCGTTTATTTCTACCTGAATATGGTGTTTATTGTTTATTTCTTGAAGAATGGCTTGATCAATTTTTTGGTCAAGCTCTGTAAATTTTATTGTGCTCTCCTCAATTATTACTTTATAAGTTTTAGCTTTTGAAATACAAATTTTATCTGTAAAATTGACTTTCGCTAAAATATTATTAGAAATAGAGTTATGCTCCAGCCAGTTTTTAAACCCTTTTTTTAAATTACTGTGGTGTTGCCCCACAAAAATCAAAATATCTTCTTCATACCTAGAAAGTTCCTGCAAAATTACTTCTTTCATAAAATTTTATTTTCCAATAACTCTTTTAACTTTTTAGCTAGTTCTAATGCTGTTGGTCTATAATGAGGACGTTTATCTATGGCACTTAAAATGATATCTTCAAGTATTTTAGGGATGTTTGGATTAAAGTCTCTTAGTAATCTAGGGGTTGAATAAAGTTGATTATCTAGCATTGCCTGAAAATCTACTAAAGGTTCAAAAGGTAATCGACCAGTTAATATTATATAAGCTATTATACCTAAGCTATACACATCTGATTTACCATCATACTCAAGGCCAAGCAAACGTTCAGGGGCAATATAAGCGGGAGTCCCAACAACATTGCCTGTAAGAGTTATTTTTTGTAAATTTAATAAACTATTTGTATCAATTATTTTAGCGATACCAAAGTCTAAGACTTTCAATACCTCTCCTGTAGATCCTTGATGAAGAAAGACATTTTCTGGTTTTATATCACGATGAACTATTCCTACACTGTGCATTTTGTGTAGCACTTCACAAAGCAGCAAAAGTATTTCAATGGCACGCGGTAGCTCAAAACAAACAGTTTTATCTATTTCTTCCCTTAAAGTGTGGCCATTTAGTAGTTCCATAACTAAATAAGGAAGACACTCTTCTGCTACACCAAAATCTAGAACCGCTACAACGCTACTGTGATTAACCCTAATAGCGGAAAGCCCTTCTAAATTTAACCTTTGTATTGTCTCAGTAGTTACTTGACTAGAGTTGGGGCGAAATATTTTTATAGCTACCCAATCACCAGTTACTATTTCTATAGCTTTATAAACTATACCATTACCGCCTTTACCTATTTGGTCTTTTAATAAGTATTTACCATTAAGCTCATAATCGGTTAGCGTCTCTGAAAAAGCCGAAAACAGCAAATTAGCTTTTTTATAAAGCCTAACTAGTTCTTGGTTTGTTTTTGCTAAGTCGTTATTTTTTTTCTCTAGTTGAACAGTTTTTTTCTCTAGTTGAACAGTTTTTTTCTCTAATTGAATAGCTTTTTCTTCTAATTCTTTTTGTAAATAAGCTAACTTTATCTGTGTTTTAATTCTAACAATTACTTCTTCAAACTGAAAAGGCTTAGTAATATAGTCTACTGCTCCTAACTGAAAAGCTTTTACTTTGTCAAAAACTTCGTCACTAGCACTAATAAATATAATAGGAATATCTTTTAATAGTGGTTCTGATTTAAGTTGTTCACAGACTTGATAGCCGTTCATATCTGGCATATTTATATCAAGTAAGATTAAATCTGGCGGTGATATTTGTACTGATGTAAGGACTAATGACCCTTTAGTAGACACTCTTACTCTATAGCGGTGCTCTTCTAACATATTTAACAAAAGACGCAAGCTGGCAGGAGTATCATCAACAACTAAAATATCCCCTTGGACTACACCAAAAGACACATCATTTTGTTGGGGCTTTGTTAATAAATTTTTGTTTATCATAGCTAGAAATTATACCTACTGGAGTTTGGCTTAGTTTTAAGTTAAGTAGTTCTAATAGTTCTGCAAATAAGTAGTTGTCAATCATATTTCTTAGTAGAAACACAACTTCTTGGTTTTCTACTTGGATTTTATCTAAAACTGCGTTAGCTGCTCTAACATCGCCTATGCTGGCTGCTAAATGTAAATCTTCTATAATATCGTTTGGTAAGACTTTTATTTCTTCTATAAGGAAATCTTCGCGGTTTTGATCATTGCTATTACTTATGCTTAGCTTTGTTAGCTCTTTCTCATTTTCTTGATAAATATATTTTACTTTCAAATAACTAGCAATCTTTTCTAATAGTACAGTCTCAGAAAATGGTTTAGGTAAAAAATCGTCACATCCTGCGCTAGTAATTTTGTTTTGGTCTTTCTCATAAACGCTAGCTGATAAACCTATTATGACTACAGGTGAGAAAGTTTTTTCTAGAGAGTTATTCTTTTTAATTTCTTCTTTAAGGCGAATTCTCTTTGTAGCTTCAAGCCCGTCTAAAACAGGCATTCTCATATCCATAAAAATTAAATGTGGTCGCCATTGTTCCCAAACTTCTATTGCATCAAGTCCATTTTTAGCTTCATTTACAGTAAAACCAATCTGAGAAAGCAACTCTGCTAAAAATGCCCTATTTTCCCATCTATCATCTACTATTAAAATTCGAGGAGCACCCTGATTACTTTCTAGCTTCATAATTTTTTTGCCACTAAAAGTAGAGACTTTGTCAGTTAACTCTAATTTAACACTACAGGTAAAACAACTTCCTCTATTTAGCTGGCTACTTACAGTTATATCTCCCCCCATTAACTCAGCGAATGCCCGAGAAATAGCTAGTCCAAGCCCTGTTCCTTGCTTGGCTTTACGCCCACTTTCAGTTTGAGTAAGAGGTTTAAATAAAAGCTTTAGCTCTTCTTGACTAATTCCATAACCTGTATCTTCTACTTGAAAAACAGCTTTACCATTTTGCCAACTAGCACGAAAAACAATTTTCCCGCTAGTAGTAAACTTTATTGCATTACTAATTAAATTCATTAAAATTTGCCTAAGCTTATTGAGATCTCCTATTACTTGTTTAGGTAAATCCTTAGAAAACTCGCAAATAAAAGCTAAATTTTTTCCTTCAGCCTGAAAAATAAACATTTCCTCTAATTGGTTAATAAGTTGAGTTAAAGAAAACACTTCTTGATTTAGAGTAGTCTTACCAGCCTCTATTTTTGCAATTGAAAGCACGTCATTTATTAGGCTAAGCAAAGTCTCTCCACAGACAGCAATTATACTTATTTGTTCTCTATGACGTTCTGATAAAGTCTTATCTCTAATTAGTAGCTGAGAAAACCCTATTACTGAGTTAAGAGGAGTACGAAGTTCATGACTCATATTTGCTAAAAAAGTGCTTTTGGCTTCATTTGCTGTTTCGGCTGCTTCGGCTCTATATTGGGCTTTTTCTAATTTTACTTGCTCTTGGATTTTTTTAATTCTAAAGCTATAAAAAGTGATGATGCTTGTAATGGCAACCATAAAATAAAGCAAATAAGCCCACCAAGTTTTCCAGGGAGGAGGGTCAATATGTATTTGTATTGCTGCGCCTACTTCATTCCACACACCATTGTTGTTTGAGCCTTTTACTCTAAAAGTATAATCACCTGGAGCCAAATTGGTGTAGTTAACATAACGGCGAAACCCTGCTTCGCTCCATTTCTCTTCTAACCCTTCTAATTTGTAAGAATACTGGTTTTTTTCAGGATGGTTAAAATTAAGAGCAGCAAAATCAAAGGACACATAATTTTCTAAATAGGACAAGTTTACCTTATCCAACTGCTCTTTATACCAGCTATTTACCGCTACTTTTTCAGAAACAGGAGTCACTTTGTCATTAATCTTAAAAGTAGTAATAACAATAGGAGGAGCAATAGAAGCATCCTTTATTTGCTCAGGGTAAAAACGGTTTAGCCCATTAACACCAGCAAAAAACATCTCTCCTGTACGGCTTTGAAAGTATGCCCTTGAGTTGAATTCATTACTTTGTAGTCCGTCTATCACAGTGTAATTACGAAAGGTAAGTGTTTGAGGGTTAAATTTTGCTATTCCTTGATTGGTGCTAAGCCAAAGGTAACCTGATTTATCTTTTAATATTCCATAAACTACATTATTTGGAAGCCCATCTTTTTCTGTTATGGTTATAAGCCTTTTATTTGCCGGGTTATAACCATACAAGCCACTTCCATATGTTCCCACCCAAATAATACCTTGATTATCTTTACAGAAACTCTGTATTTCCTTTAAGCTAACAGACGTTTTTGCTTTGATTTCTTTTTGTACTAATGAAATTTCTTCTACCGGTATTTTGTAGAGTTGGCTATTTTGTAGAGTTGAAGGTTTTCGGTGTATTTCCGCACCAAAAATTGTGGATACTTCTTTAGTAGGCTCTTTAAGAAAGAAATTTTCTGTATCTTTATCATATAAATACGTTTGGCCAGTATATGCTTCTCCTATTTTTTGGTGATTACCTTGAATGACTGCCCAAATATCCCCTAATGTATCTTGATAGATTTCACCAAATCCAAAAGAGTTTAAGTCTTTTGGTAGAGGGTTAGTTTTTTCGTAGGAGATAAAAGATTTTGTGTATGTAAAGTCTTGATTAACTTCTATATAAGAAGGGTCTAATAAATAGATTTTTGTTTTAAGTGTTTTAAGATCATACGCATACAAGCCTTTTTCATCAGTACTAAACCAAAGTACGCCTCTGCTATCTTCAAATATAGAAAATATAGAAACATCCTGTAAAAATTGTTCTAGTTCTTTAGTTTCATTTAACTTTGCAGTTATTGTTTTTGTTAGAGGGTCAAACTTATTAATTTTCTGTTCATCACCAACCACCCAAACTTCACCACGACTATCTTGGAATATTCTATAAAAGTAGCTAAAAGGTTGCCTATTTTTAGCAGTATTTTTTTCAAGGCGATAGGAAACAAACTGTTGCCCGTTAGGATTATACTTATTGATGCCTAATCCTGTACCAATCCAAAATGTCCCTACATTATCTTGAAAAATTGCCAAAACATTGTTATGGCTCAAACTGTTAGGGTTAGTTTTATCGTTTTGATAAAGAGCAAACTTTTTTGTTATTGTATTAAAAAGTAAAATGCCTTGATCTGAAATCATCCAAAGACAATCTCCTATATCTTCTTTAGTGACTTCAGTTAGATTAGATAAACTATTTGCTTTTGGAATCTCGTAGAATTCTAAAAATTTCTCTGCCTTTTCATCAAAAGAAAATATTTTGTTGGAATCATCAAGCCAAAATTTTCCAGCCTTGTCTTGGTAAAGATGTTTAGCGAAAAAATCTTTGTCAAACCTTTCATTTGTGATGTAAGTAAAAGAGTCGGTTTCTGGGATATATTTGCTTATCCCTTTATCTAAAATAAGCCAAAGTGTATTAGCTCTATCTTTATAAAGAGAGCGGACTGCTGTCATAGTAGTTACACTAGAGTGCATCTTATCAGGGTTATAATAAACAAATTTGTCTGTTTTGCGGTCATATCTAGCAACACCAAAATCTGTAGCAATCCAAATATTTTTAGTGCTATCTTCAATAATATCAAGCCCTTGTCTGTATGAAGCATTTTCGCTTTTACTATCCTCTAGTAATAATTGGTAGCGAGTAAACTTACCTGTACGAGGATTATATTTATTTAACCCTTTATTAAGTCCAGTAATTGTCCAAATTAGACCTTCACTATCTTCTATCACTTTTAAAATAACGCTACCAGAAAGACTATTAGGGTTTCTAGGGTCATTTCTAAAAACAGCAAAATTGTAGCCATCATAACGATTTAGCCCATCATTGGTACCAAACCACATAAAACCCTGACGGTCTTGGTAAATAGAGTTTACTGAACTTTGGGAAAGCCCCTGTTCTAAAGAAATTCGTTCAAAGTTTAACTCAAGGCTTTGTCCCAAAACACTAGAGGAAAAAACTACAGTAAAGAAAAATATATAAAATAACTTCTTCATATAACCACCATTAATTTTAGCCATAGTAACAAAGAAACTATTAAGCTAGCTATAGCAATTATACTTAACACCTAACTCAAAAGTGGCGGAATAAATATTAGACATTATCGGGAATAAAAATCAAGGAGAACGAAAAGAAACTCTAAAGTTGTGAAGGCCACAAGAAAGTAGAAAAACTAAATCGTCAAAAGCGTTTTTAGTATTGCGAAAAACTTCTTTGACAACACGACAACGTTTAATGCCAGCAATAACATGTTCAACGGAAATATATACTCTAGAAATTAATGAATTTTGGTGTTTTTTCAGCCGTTAGGTCTTTGCCTTTAGGTTTTTTCTGAGGTTGGAAA
>Ga0075163_10001187_pt1 | contig 34791 bp, 42 predicted proteins | sample JI1023141ADNA_FD_71478 | JGI IMG/M metagenome (GOLD analysis project Ga0075163, IMG submission 71478) | Wastewater effluent complex algal communities from Wisconsin, to seasonally profile nutrient transformation and Carbon sequestration -... | ecosystem: Engineered > WWTP > Effluent > Algae...
CGCATGACCGCATGAAAGCAGCATGCCTTGCCGCGTTGGCGCTATGTGGATTTGTTGCCGTAGTCGCACAGGGCGAAGCGATTGCTGCCGTCGTCGGCAATTCTAAAGCGGATCATTCGAGCGCGCCTAAAGGCGTCTCGGTAATTGACCTCACCCCAGATGTACGTTCGCGCATCCTCTCCAAAGACAACTTTCAAAAGACGGAGTTCGGGTTGCGGGAGGGGGATCGGGACCGTCAGTTCGCGTCCTGGACCGAGGTCGATATTGCCAATTTCTCTACAATCTTTCGGGCGGTCAAAACTCTCGGGCGCGCCGAGGGCGCTGGCGACCCAACCAGTACAGTCGCGCGCGGGAGTGCTGCCGTAATTCTTAATGACCACTTCAAGGTAATCCGGCCCGTCGTCAGTGCCTTTCCTGAAGCCGCTTACGTCGAGATAGGCTCGGAGTTGCCTGACAGCGGTGAGCGTAGCAATCATCAGGGCGGTGAGGCTTGCGACGAATGCTCCTACAAGCAGGACTATTTCCCAAAACTGATAATTGATCTGGCGCGCCAAAATTTCGAGTTGCTGTTCGGCGGCGTTCGCCATGCGCCATTGTTGGCACAGATCGGCCTCGGCGGTTTCCTGGCGTTTCTGGCATTCGGCATGGTAGCTGTCGGGGGCGAACGCATTGTCTTTGGGCGGCGCCTTATTGGCGCTACTCTCTTGCTGTCCGGCTTCAGCATCTTGGGGCTTATGGCCAGGATGGCTCTGGCCTAGCGCCACGCCGCAGGAAAGAACCAGCGCACAAACCGCGCCTGTTATGGCCTTGCACCCCGTCATAACCGCCCCCGGCTTTCCCAGAGGAATCCGGGCCGATGATTAAACCAGCTTCCCCTGTCGGCCTTCGTCCTCGGTAAGGCATTGATTAGACTTCACAAACTTAAATGTCGGCTAAGCTGTTGAAACTTATGACGGAATCACCTATGTTCTACGTATGTCTATACCTCTCAAAGACGCCGCCAGTTTCGTTTGCGAGCGAGGGTCTTGGAAGGTTTCCAACCTCGCTCTGCAAAAGATTCTCTATCTCGGACAGATGGTGCATCTGGGCCGAAATGGCACGCGCTTGTTTGATGCCGGATTCGAGGCTTGGGATTATGGCCCCGTGATCCCGCAGTTGTATTCCATGGCCAAGCCCTTTGGCGACAAGCCGCTGCCTAGCCTTTTGTTTCCGCGCGCGCAGATTCGCAACGCGCCGGAATATCGTATTCTGGAAGAGTGCAGTGTTTATGGCCTTTCCAAGACGCCGGGACAGCTTGTGGCAATGACGCATTGGGATAGCGGCGCTTGGGCGAAACACTATCGTCCGGGTATCAAAGGCATCAAAATTCCCGACTCTGATATTGCGAATGAATACCGAGATAGAGTCGCCGCCTGATCAATCGGATATTCCAACCGACTTCGGCGCGCTTGAAAAGAGCGCGCCGACCACGCCCATAGACGATACCGTGGCCACTCTAAGCGGCCAACTGCAACACGAAATCGACCAGCGCAAAGAAGAGCGATTTCTTTGGATATTCGCTGCGGTCGGACTTGTGGATTTTCACTATTTCGGATCAATGAGCTTTGGCGCGATCGTTGCCATGGCTCTGTTTCAGCTGGCATTCCTCATCGCCGCTGCAAGATGGCTTGGCGTCGACCACGTTGTTCTCGTTCTCAATGCGATGCTCGATTATTTTTTGCGCAAAAAGAATGGTGACGAATCCTAACGCGCCACCTCCCAAAGCATAAACTGCCCCGGCCCCTGTAAGGACCGGATCAGCCCGCCGTCACGCTGGCCCCGCAAAGCCACCCCAACCCGCTTTGTCATCAGCTTCAAGAGCCGCAGGTCGTTCCGATCTAGCGCCCGCTCGACCAGCAACTGCAACGCTATATCCCGCGTCGTAAGCGGCTCTGCGGCCTGCCTGAGGACCGAAAGACATATCCGGGTCATCTCGCCACGGTTGGCCCAATCCTTGGGCGGGCGGAACGCTTTGGGCCGGATAGCCTCAACCAGATAGTTGGGGTCGAATTGCTGGATTGTGGCGTCGAGCGCCTCCAGGTCGCCAATCAGTTTCCGGATGTTTTCGTGAGCGGCTTCGATCTCGCCTGCAATCGCGGCTCTCCGCTTCACCAGCCCTGTCAGAACGTAGTCGGTCATTCATGCCTCCGTGATGGGAAGCATGGAAAGTAGACGGGATGGCAGCGAGGACCGATAGGCGGCTAGGTGTGTTTGCTACCTAATACCGGAGTTTCGGCATCCTTGTGGTGCAGGAACGCCTTCACCCCGGGGTCGTCCAGCCACCGATCCATGGCGGCGCGGGCCCGTGCGGACGCCCCCTCCATTACCCTGATCTGCTCATCGCGCGACGGCAGGCCTTTCATGTCGTTCTCCTCAGAGAGTTGGATCGGCAGGGGCGGCTTGGTATCGCGGACCAGTCCCGCCAACTCCACCCCGCAGAGCGGTGTGCGATCATGTGGTGGCCGCCGATCCTGAAAGGCTCTGGCCTTACAGCATGGGCGGGAGATAGTGGGCGGTCCACCCTGTTACGGCTAGACCGCCCTTTGCCGTGTCCCTGTGACCGGAACCGGTTCCGGCTGCACGACATGGATAACGGGCCGGATTTATCCTGGCGCCCAAGTCCAGTCGGTCCCCATACGGTGAACCTCAAGGTCGCTTTCGCGGTGACTATTCCTTATACCACCATCCCGCTCAAAGCGGAATCCCATGAGAGCAATTTGCACTTTTTGCAAAATGCTTTTTCACGGCCTATCAGCCAGCCAGATAATCAGCAGGGCAATGGCAAAGGCCACGTCTATTGCTCCGATGATGGTGAAGATGGTCACTGGCAGCGATCGGCCCACAGTTCGTTGTGGTCGAGGATTTGGAGCGCCGTCCCTTCGGTGAGAACGTCGTCCTTGCTGACATAGATCGGGTCAATCGTGGCGCAGAGATCAATCTCTTGACCACTTGCCACGCAACCGGTCAGCAGCAGACTCGCCAGTGCGGCGGAGATCATCGCGTGTTTCATGCTGGATTTCTTTCTTCCGCTTGACGGTTTCAATGGTCCGCTCCTTAGCCTCGATACGCTCCTGAAGGCGTCCGGCCTGCTTCAGCCGGGCGATGACGGCAAGGATCGTGACGACGATCGCGAAGCCCAGCGCCAGCTTCCATGCGAAGGGCCGGATGAAAGCCCAGACGATGGCAATCATCGGGCGAGCTTCCTGAGATCATCCCAGCGCGCATATACGCTAATACCGACGCCGAGCAGGATCAGACCGAGCATGGCCCACTTGGCGATCTCGAGGTAATCGGTGAGGGGCGAAACGGCATCTTGCGCAGACTGGATCATTTCGATGGCACCTGACCCGCCGACGCCAGCCGTGGCAACCGTGCCACCGCCGACCGTGCGGGATTTCACCAGCGACCGCTCCGGTTCGACACCGGCAAGGGCGAGGGCTTTCTGCCATTGCGCCTCCGTGATCGGCTGCGGCCCGGCCTGTTCATAGCGGACCATCGCTTCCATCACGGGGCGGAGTGTCTTGTAGTCGTGGAGGTCGATCTCGGCGTCGACATCAATGCCGGACCATTTCGCGACCGTCTCGGCATATTTGTCGGTCTTGTTTTCGGTCGGCGGCGCCCAGATATGAATCAGCTTCCGGATCGTGTTGGCGGGGCCGCGGCGTTTCGCGGTGCGGGTCCTGCCGTCGAAATGTCCGATGATGAGGGTCGCCCCGGCGCGGAGGCCGTAGACCAGCGTCGAGAATTGCTCGAAGCGCTTCTCCTTCTTGTTCCACTTCGGATCGCCGGGATTAAGGCGGCCCTGCCATTTGTTCGCCTCGTTGCGGTCGATATTGAGCGGATTGTTGACGCGCATTCCGCGCGGGACGGTGGTCATTCCTCTTTCCTTTCGGTGATGCCGCTATAGAGAGCGGCGTCGAGCATTTCCCTTCCGTGCTGGACAGCAAGGCGAGCTGGTATCGAGATGACGTGCATCACCTTCAATCGGCCGCTTCGCCAGTATTTGACGTCAATAGGGCGGCCTGGCCCGTCACAGGTGATGATGATGCCTTCCGGCACGGGCGCTTGCTCGGGAAGGTGAAGCGTGGGCCGGGTCATTTCCCCAACCGCCGGCTGATGACATGACCCCCAACGGTCGGACACCATTTGATGGCGACCTTCACGGCCTCAATCGCAGAGGCTCCCATTTCCATCGCCCCCATGGCGTATTCCTTGCCGGAACCGATGGCGTAGAACGGGACGTTCAGAATCTCGGGTTCTCCGCGCTGATCCCAAAGCTGAATCACACCCTTTGGGGTAATGACGATGAGATCGAACTTCATGCCGTGGTAGGCGGGGCGCTTTTCATCGCCGTCGACAGAGAAGAACCACTTGGCGATGAGCGGATTTGGCGGGCAGAGTTCGCCGGCCGTCGCCATCAAGAGGCCTCGGCGCTTCATGACCTTGGGCGAGTTCAGGATTTTGATGTGGTCGTTGTGGATCGCCATCGTGTCGGCGGCCAGGATTCCCGAACGATACGCCACGACGGTCATGCTGCCAGACTCCGCAGAAGATCAATGCCACAGGTGATGCGCGCGACTTCTCCGAACTGGCCGTGATAGGTAATGAGCTTCATGTCGCGGCCGGAAAGGAAGCCGGCGCCAACGGCGTAGGCATCGCCCGGTGTCAAGGTGCGGTACTGCTCGACCTTGCCGCCGTTGAACTCCTGAACCCTGTCTTGATGATGGTGGCCGCGCATGAATACCCGGTGCTTGGTCTGGCCCCACCACTCGGGTTTTTCCGTCGCCATGATCCCGAGCAGATCGGAATCCTTGGTGGTGTCGCCGTGAACGACGCCGAGCAGGCAGCGGTCGTGTAAAAGATAATGGCGCTTGGTCGGCTGCGAATGAACGATGACGCGCGGTTCGTCCTGATAGATGTTGTCGATCATGACGCTCAATGCCATCGCCAAGACGCCGTCATGGTTGCCCACGGCGTTGATGATCTCGACGGTTTCGTGGCGGGAAAGCGCGGTGTCGATTGCCTGCCTGATCGCTGCAACACCGACGCGAATGATCTTCTGCATGCGGGTGTCCATGTCCAGCGGGTGGCCGGACCGTTCCGTCTGGCCCCGCAAATTCTCGGCGTGATAGAAGTCGCCGAGATTGACCAGGACACAGCGAGGCGCCGGCGGGGCCTGCCTCACCAGATAGTCAACGGCACCACACAGATCGCGCTTGGCGATCTTCAGGTCGAAATCCTCGCCCGTTTCCTCACCCCAGCAATGCAGGCCGAAATGTGGATCGCCCCATGGGATGACGTTCATCAGTAGGTTATTGTATTTGAGATCGCGCTTCGGCCTTGCCGGAAGCCTCGGCAGGTCTTCACACATGGCCTCGATGGCCGCGCGGATGATGCGCTCCTGCTGCTCTTTGTCCGGCTCGACGCTCTGCCACTGGATCAGGCTTTCGCCGGTCCTCATGTCGCGGAGGGTGGTGTTTCGCCGGACCCTGAAGCCCGGTGGGGCCGGGTGAAGCATGGCGTGATCCGGCGCATACCCAGCCTGCGCCGCCTTCGCCAGCACAACCGTCTTCGCCCTGTGGATCACGCTGTCATGACAACCCAGCGCCGCCCCGGCCTTCCGTTCGCTACCGTGTTCGGCCAACGCCTCGAGGCATTGCCACTGCTTGTCGTTGGCGTATTCCCGGAGCTTCGGATCCAGGCCACTCATTCTGCCGGCCTATTGGCATGGTACTCTTTGACGAAATCCTTGAAGTCCTTCTTGATCTCGTCGAGAGCGCCGAGGATGCGGGCCTCGACATCCTTCAGATATCCGACAGGCGCGTATTTCTCGGCGACCTCAAGCTTGTATGCCTGCAGTTCGCCCAATGCCTTCTGGGCTTTCTTGTCCGCTGCGGCGGCTTCAGTCCGCGCCTCTGTTATCCGCTCCTTGAGGGAACGGATGAATGCGCCGACGACTATCGTTGCCAGAGGGAGGCCGACGCCACCGATCCAGCCGGCCCACGATCCAGCATCCATGGTTACGCATCCCTACCAAGTATGCTGGCAGGGAAGCTGCCGGCATCGGTTGCGCACCCAGCCACGAAGAGAATGACCGTGGCTTTCCCATTGGGCCACAGGACCAAGAGCATTTGATCGTATGGACGGGGGGGCACACCATAAGAAGCGAGGGTTGCCATGATGGATTTGGCGACATCGGAATCGACCGGGCCGACCTTGGCTTCAGCCGATGCCTGCTTCACTTCGCCGATCACCTTTTCGATGGAACTGCATTTCTGCGGCTCCGCTTCTGATGTAGTCGCCTTCGCCGGGAGGGTAACGCACACGACGGCGATAAACAGAGCGGCAGCAATGGCGGCAATCCAACGCATGGTGACCTCCAATGAAAAAAGCCGCCGAGGGGCGGCTGGGTCGGGGAGAGATGTCGGGTGGGGCTAGGTCGCCCGCTCGACCGATGTCGGCGAGGTGGCATCATCCATCGTGAGCGTCAGCGCCTCGGTCGTGCCGTCGCGCTCATGGATCGTGACAGTCGTTCCGTCGATCGAGGTGGCCTGCTGGCGCTGGGTTTGTTCATAGGCGAAGTTGGCCAGGGTCAGTTCTTCGCCCTTGGTCGAATAAGCCTCGGTCATCTTCGTAGTGAAGATGTCGGTGACGGAGATATCGTTGAGGCCACCGATCGCGGTAAGAATGGCCCCGGTCGCTAAGTCGACCACTGACGCATCGGCCGGATCGCTCGGAAGATTTGTCGTCTTGTCGTCGATGGCGCCGAGCTGGCTATCGAGATCAGCAGCCGCCATGCCAACCGCGCCCCGGATCGTGGCGTCGAGGTCCAGCGTGGTGTTGTCCTCGTCCAGAGCGGTCAGGGTACGGGCGGCGGTGGCCCAGACGGCGGTGCCGATTTCCGTGCCGAAGTCAGCAGCGGTAGCAGCGGCGGTGATGACGTTTGCCGCCATCGCCGTGACATTGACGTCAATCGTCCCGGCCCCGTACTTCGCATCCCATGCAGCCTGGGCGATGATCATGAAATCTTCGAAGATCGGAACGGCACCGGATTCATTCACAGCCATCCGCATCATGCCGAGCGTGCCGGTATCTGTCGTGTCGAAGGTGACTTCGTAATAGCCGTTTTCCTCATGGCTCAGCGTCTGCGCTGCGTTCTTTTGTGCCCATGCGCCACTGGTTTTCTTCAGTCGAATATCAGGTTGGGTAATGGTGAGGGCGTCCAGCGGTGTGACGCCATCTGTCGAACTGAGGAAGGGTCCGATGGGAAGATCAACGGAAGTCGCATAGCGAAGTTCACGCATCAGCCAAACCTCCGGCGAAAGAAAGCGAGCAGCTTCTGGACCATCCCCGCTCGACGCTCGACCATGATCGGTGGGCTGGGATCATGCGAAGCGAGCGAGGGTGCCCACTGGAATTGGGAATTGAGGAAGGTCTTTCCATTGGCGAAAACGGGCATGTCAGCCAGCCACGGTCTGGATGATGCCGGAGTACGTCACGGCTGTGGTTGAGGCTCGTTGGATTTCGAGGAACGCGAGGCAGGCGTCGTCGAAAATTCGGGCGAGGTTGAAGGCCGAGTTGATGCCGTCGATGATTGCCCCGGTATTGACCAGCGGCGACGGCATCCAGGCGATGGGATGGCCGATGACGAAGTTCAATGCACCGGTGGCGACCAGCGCGGAACAGCGCATTTGCGCCAGATCCATGATGCCGACATCGCCAGTGGCTAGCGGTGCGAACCATGTTCCGTTCGGCATGTCGAGACGATCGGCGATGGTGGCCACGGCGCCGGGATTTCCCGCAAGCACCGGCATGATGGCGTTGTCCGACCCAGCCTGGTTCCGGTAAAGGCACTCGTTCGACGACCCGGCGACGCCCCAATTGTGCGGGGTGTTGGCATAGGCCGTGGCGCCGACTTCCATGAACAGGAAATTGCCGCCGGCATAATCCGCGGCGGAAGCAGTGCTGGATTGGTAGCGGGTCGGAACGCCGGTCACGGATTCGTTGGAGGTCGAGTTGACGGTTTTCGCGACCGAATAGAGGCGGTCATAGAGGAGAAGACAGGATGCGAGAGACGAGGTGATGTCGCCGCGCACGAAATGCTGGGTGTCGCCGCCGGTCGGGTTGCTGAAGGGGAACCCGCCGGTGTCGCTGTCGACATGAGCGGTGCCGGCGGCGGCAGCGGCACCTGCCGACCCGGCAGCCGGCCAGGAGCCGACGCGCCACAGGCTGTGACAGGACCCGACAACGCCGGTCGGGCCGGATTTCTGGAACCGGAACATGCGGGACTTGGCACCCGCCGTTGCTTCCGCGATGAGGTCGGACAGCGAGGCGAACCCAGCCCCCAGCATCGGCGCACGAAGCTGGCGGCGCTGCCACTTCTTGTAGCGATGAATCAGGCGGTCGAGCTGATAATCGGCGAGGTTGGCGAACTGCCCGCCATGGAGCTTGCCGACGAAGTCACCATCCGGTGTCGCGTAGACCTTGCCGGGGAGATTACCTACACCGATGGGCGGGCCGTACCAGCGCGGGCGTTCCTTCTGGTCGCCCCGCATGGAAGTAGAGATTCGTTCGACATCGGCAGAGCCGATCCAGCGCTCCAGCCGGTCGGAATGGACGCTGAGATCGCGGACGATATGGGTCATTTCTGCCTCATAAAAGGATGTTGTGGATCAGCCCAGCCCGCCCATCAGGAAATCTGAAGGCGTCGAGCCGACCCCGAGACCTTCCATCAGGAAGATCGCGGCGACTGGCTCGGGCGGCACCTCGTCACAGGATTCGAATTCAAGGCTGACCAGCCAGATATCGCCCCCGGCGACACCGATCCGGGGTTTATCCTTGAAATAGACCAGCAGGGTTTCGAGCGTGCGTTGATGCGGGAATTCGAACGGGAGAGCGCCGTCTCGCGTGGTCTCATGATAGAACACCTTGAAGATCGCGACCTGTGCCGAGGTGAGAAGCAGTGTGACGGATTGATCCCTGAAGCCGGCCGGCGCGCCGAGCCTCACCTTGTCCTCCCCAACATCCATGGGGGTGCGGATGGCGAGGTCCGGGAACTGCTCAGAATAGTTCGGCCGCTGCCCAGCGACCGGCAGGGTGTCGGGAAAAATGGGAATCGGCACTTGTTACCAGCCCGTCCCGATGTCGTAAGCCTTGATCGCCTGAGCCGAGGCGAGCGCCTTGATTGCGTCGTCGTGCGCCCACTTCACCCTGAGCAGTCGATGGAATTCAGCCATGGCGGCCTCTGCCAGGGCGATCATCTTGTCGGCGGTATCGATGCGAAGAAACGTGTCGTCCTTCATCCGCCAAGCCATGTCCGCCGGCCACGGCTTGTTGAGCAGCTTGGCCCAGCGCGCTTCGGTCCCCATGGTGTCGAGGTTGCTGCGATCCTTGTCACGGATCTGAAGAACCTTGCCGCCGTAGACCATGCCGGCGGAAACCGCCACACCGAAGCGGTCCTCGACCTGCTGCAGCCTTTCAGCCTTAAGGTCGTCCAGCGGATAGGCCGCGATGGTGTGGCCAAGCCTGATCCATTGCTGCAGCTTCGACCACAGCTCGGCTCGAGCTTCGGTAAAGGCGATTTCCCCGCGCTCCGCCGTCGTGATGACCACGGACTTCCCCTCCGGGTCCCCGTAGCGGGCTGCAGAAATCGTGAGGTCGATCATGGCTCAATCCTCTTCGTGACCAGGACGGCGCCGGCTGTGCCGTTGAAATACCGGGCGGCGTGGGTACCGTTCACCCGGATCGTTCCAGTCGTGCCGGGGCCGACGCGGACAGAATAGGTGTAGGCGGCGGCAGCGCCGGGAATGTCGACGAGCTTCATGCTGAAGGTGAGCCGGCCGTTGCCCGAGGCATCCATGGCCTTGGCCGCCGCTGATTTGATGCAGGTCGAATCTCGGAATATGGCGGCGCATGCCTCGACCGACGCAGTCGTCGCCAGAAAGCCGACGAATTCCAGTTCGACCACTTCCGTTGCCGACGCGGTCGTGACAGCAAGCGAGAGGATTTCCGTTCCCTCGCTGATCAGCGGTGTCGTGTCGTCGGCTGGAATGACGGCGGTCAGGTTGGTGTTAGTCGCGTAAGTCGTGTGCTGAACCGCGATCAGGCGTTCCGTGATCGACAGGGCGGCTTTGGCTGCTGTGGCATCGGCACAGGCAACAAGCGTCCGGCCGAAGGCTGTGAAGGTGGCGAGCGCCATGGCGCCGACGCCGGTGAAGTATGCCAGGCGATCGGCGGCCCCGGTCAGCCCGGCCAGGGCGGAAAGATTGGCGTGAAAGGCCTGAACCGCAGACCCAATCGCGAGGCCCCAATAGGTGCGGAACGCGGATTTGGCGTTGCCGTACTGCCTGGATACCTCGTGCCAACAGGTCGAGGCGCTGCGATATTCCAGCGTCAGGACCATCGTGGTGTCGGACAGGGCGAGGTTGGCGGCATCGGACAAAGTGACCTGTCCGACACTGGACGTTCCGTGCTGGACCGTGACGACGCGGGCGGCGGAAGCGCCCCTGATCTGGATCTGCTGACCGTCCGTGACGCCGGTCACCGAGATGGTGGCGAGGGTGTCGCTCGCGGCGGCGCCTTCCGTATCCAGAACATAAATGCCCTGGGCATCCGGGGCGAAGCTATCAGATGACAGCGTAGTCGCGGCCGGCGGGGAGACGCCGATCAGCTGCCCGAATGCATTTCGGAGACGCTCAAACCATGCAGTACCGCCGGCCACGCCCTCACCCGCCGGCGCGTCAGCCGTGGTGTCGGTGATATAGCCAGCGGCGGGGATCGATGTCCTCGCCATGCGTCAGGCCTCTATTTTATGGATTCATGTCCTTGGCGCCGATCGGGTCGGCGTCGATATGCCCGGCAACAACCGCGCCGGCAGCGTCGATGCATTCAATGAGCGGCCCGGCGCCAAGTGTCGGATCAAGGTCGACGATCCTGATTCCCACGGCGGTTTCGCCGACGTGATACCGGATGGCGGCGTTCGGGGCGCGGATGCTGAGATAGTCTTTGGTCAGCGGAAGTCGGGTGCCCGTGGTCGCTGCAATTGCGAGATCGTCGAAATGCTCGGTTTCGTCCGGCACCTCGGTGTAGATCTGGAACTCCGAGATTTCACCAACCGTGCCACCGCCCACCGTAATGATGCGGATGTAATAGGTCGTGCCGTCCTCGATCGTGACTGAACCGGGCCAGGCCAGATAGGTGACGTCGTCTGTCGAATACCATATCGACCATGCCGCCCCGGTAATCACGGTATCGACGCGAATCTGGCCGCCGATCGAATCCGCGCCCGGGGTAAAGGCGTGGGTATAGGTCATCTGCATAGCCGACGCGCCCCACATTGCGCCGGAACTGCCCCACATCGGACCAGAATCGCCCCACATCGCGGAGGCTTCCAGATCGGCGGTCAGCACATCGGAGATGACGGAACCGTTGACGACTGTCCCGCCGAAGCCGTCGCCGCTCACATCCTCGGTTTCGACGATGTTCTGAAAGACCGGGGCGCCGACGATCAGGGTTGAGCCGGCATAACCATCCGAGAGCCGAAGACCTGTATCCTGCGCCTTCACCATCACGGCATAGGTGCCGCGACCCAGACCCGAAATATCGAACTTGTTTTCGGCCAGAGACCCTTCCGGCTTGATCGTGGCGCCAGACCAGGTGAACACACCGCCGGGATTGATCCTGACCTTGTAGCCGAGCAAATCGACGGGACGCTTCGGATAGTCCCAGCGGAACCAGCCGGCTTCGATCCTGCCGTTCACCGGATCTGGAGGAGGTGTCGTTTTCCCGACCACTTCATGCGTGGTCGAGATGATGTCTGAAAGGACCCCAAGAAGGGATATCGACCAGACCTCAATATCGTAGCTGACCAGGTCATCAACCGGCGTCAGCTTGAGAGAACCGAGTGTTACCGGAACCGTTACGGCGGGAGACCATGCAGCATCTGAACCGGTGCGCCTGAACCGCGCCGCATAGGTCGAGATCGGAACCGATCCGCCGCCGAGCGTGCCGAACGTGATGAGGATATTGCTTTGAAGCGAGCCATCGGGATTGCGCGAGAGCACGTCTTCATCGGACTTGATCGCCGCGATAGCAGGCTGCTGAGGTTTCCTGTGCTGCGGTGGCGGCAGCGGCGTCGTGCCGGGGTCGTATTCGGGAATCCCCTGATCGGCGTCGAGTACTTCCGGAGCGGCATCAATGAATCCGATCCGGGCATTCATCCGCTCGTCCGGCATGATCGAATTGACCAGAACGGAAACCGTTACCCGGTCGGCGATGCCAAAGGCAAAGACATCGCCCTGACCGGGCGCGTCGTCAAAATCCCTCGGCACTTCGAGGATGACTTCGTTCGTGTCGCCGGGAACTGTGATGACGGAGACGGTCTCGAAAACATAATCACCGAGCCCGTTCACCCGGCGCCATTGCCCGGCATAGGTCTGGCCGGAAGACATGGAAACCAGTTCGTCGAGAACGAGGCCGACCACCTCATCGGGATCGTCGTCGGCATAGATGAGCGATTTGACGCGCGCGGATTTCTGCCCGACGCGAACCGTGTCGTACTGCAGCCAGACCAGGTCGCCCCGGTTGAGGTCGAACCATTCGGGGTCAGAGCTCAGCGAGTATTCGACGTTCCGGAGACGGGCGACGGCCATGTCGTAACGGGCCTGCTGCCAGACCTGATCGGCGCGCCGGATGAGCGGTTGCGACATCGTCTCGAACACGGTTGCCGCCGTTTTCCCGTCCGTGCCTTCCTTGTTGTAGCCATCGGCATAGACGGTGATCTCGTCTTCCTGATGGCCCTTCTCTTCGTTCCTGAAGCGGACGCGCAAGGCATGGGGCTGCTTTGCGAACACCATCTTGATCCGGCAGTCCCACGAATTCCGGGGCGTGAACATCTGCACCGGAACGGTCTGCGGTACATCCATGACGGCGGTGATGAGGCCGTTGGACGTGCTCCAGGAAGCCCGGCCCGTGGCGAGGATGTCTTCGAACGCCTCCCCCGCTGTTCCGATGAAATCAAAGACGCCGTCGCAGGTGAACAGAGGTTCGCCGTCATCTCCAAGAGCGTCGTTGCGGTCGGAGAGGTCCTTGAAGCTCTGGAGATCGAGCCGCGCATCCACGACCGGCTTCGACATCGCCGAGCCCTGCAAGGCATCCAGTGCAGCCCATGCCGCAGACCGGGTCGCGACCGGCGCGGTCCAGTCAGCGCCATCCCAGGTCCGGAGTTTTGCCGTGACCACGGCGTTGAAATTCTCGATGACCTGCTGCAGCTGGCCCGAGGCCTTGATCCGCATCTCGACCAGGGCGACACCGGTCTTGGCAACAGGGCTCTGGTGCCTCACGGACCGGAGAACGGTCCATACCGCCTTGTCCTGGATCGTGACCCGGTCGATACGACCCGGCCCTTCGTTGACCGCTGCCTTTTCCAGCCGGCGGATCTCGACGTCGAACTGCTCTGGATCAGCCGGAACGACGGGAGCAATGCCTTTGCGGACAACGGAATCCGCCGCCGAGACCTTCAGCGCATCGGCGCCACCGGTGAAGGTTGCATTGGCCCACGAACCATTGGCGAGGGTTTCCGTTGCCGTGATTCGGTTGCCGTAGGTCCCGGTGTAATGGCCGAGATGACGGGCGGCACAGGTCAGCGTGGTCGCATCTGATGCCGTTGCCGTCGCGGCGGGATTCTGCGTCATCGCGGCGGCGTAGGCCGTACCAGACCCAGCCCCGAGATTTATCGCCGCGGCTAGATTGGCCAGCGCGTCGGTGAGATTGGCGCCTCGCGCCACGTTCCCATCGACGTTCGTGAGAACGGTCTGGAACGTATAGACCTTGCCGCCGATCGTGACTGTCTCACCATTCCCCGGTTGAACAGAGCAGGTAAGGACGTTCGAGGCGGGAACGGAAAGATAGGTCCATGGATCTCCGGAATCCGCGACGCGGTAGCGGATGTCGAAGCGCAGGGTCCAGGGAAGCCTTGCGGTATAGCCGTCGTTCCTGTCCTCGCGATAGAGAACCAGACCGTTGGGGAACGTGATGTCCCCGCTCCATTCATCGACCGGATCAAGGGTGCGGGCACCGACCCACTTTTCATCCTCGGTCATCTGGAGGACCGGGCCCATCCAGTCTTCCGTTGCCGGAACGTCCCCGATCACGACTTCCGCGACACCACCGGCCATCGTGCCGGCGCCCCATGACGCATCGGCGACGGTGTCCGTCGTTGCGATGGTGTTGGCCGCTGTGCCGGCGGTCTTCGCGGTGATCTTGACCGACGACGTTGTCGCCGCGTCGGCTGTGACCTGGGCGTTGACGACCGTTGCCGCGGTGTACTGGGTACCGGTCGACCCGGAACGATTTATCGCCGCGACGGTGTTGTCGACCGTCTCAAGGACAGATGCGCCGATCAGGATCTGGTCGGCGGTGACGCCCAGCGTTCCCTTGTACGTGTAGACCCGGGTTCCGATCGTGATGGTTTCGCCATCGACGGGCTGGTCGGTGAAGCTGAGGGTCTGGGTCGCGGCAACGGCCGGAGTGCGGATCCCGTCATTCGTGATCTCAAGGGCGAGGCCGTCTTCGAAGACATCGTTCGTGTAAAGCTGGAGGCCGGACCCGTCATAGCTCTCATGGATGACGTACTGGACGCCCTGAAAGCTGCTGAGCGGGGTTTCGCCAAGCTTGAAGCTGGCCTCATCGAATTCGAGCGGGCCATAGCCGAAGCTGAACAGGCACCGGAGGTACTGGTCGTTCCCGTTGATCTCGGTATAGGGAATGGCACCGTAAACCGGGGTATGGCGGACCCGGCCATAGATCCGCGCGACGGGACCATAGAGATCGAGGCGGTTCGATGTACCGGTGATCGAATAGGACGGGGAATCCGCGCGGCCCGTCGCCGATCCGCCTTTCGATTTGGCGCGGGCCTGTTTCGGCGGCGGGATAAGAGCGGAAACGGCAAGCTTGCCGACCATGCCGACCACGCCACCGGCAAGGGAGCCGACCGCACCGGCAAGACCAGCGCCGAGTGCCGGAGTCAGGGCCAGCGACGCACCCCACGTCGCAAACGCGGCCGCCGCCATGACGACGACGGAGAGAATGATGCCGAGCGTTGATTTACCGCCCCCGCCCCCGCCGCCTTTCGGCAGCATGACGAGGACAGCGCGCTCGCCCGGCCTGACCTTGACGAGATGCCAGACCCGGCGCGGGATCGTCCTTTCCTTGCCCGTGGCAAGGTTCCGGATCACACAAGTCGCGCTCTTCTGCATCCGCTTCGAGATGCGGGATGCCGACATCATCTCGGCGATGGTGAGGTTGTCGGGCAGCGCGAACGTTTCGGCAGACGGGAAGACGCGGGAGATCAGAAGCAGATTGGCTTCGCTCGCCTGAGGTTTCTCAAGCGGCGGCATGATCTGCTGAACCGACATGGAAGACCTCAGATCAGCGAACGGTGGCGGTAGAAACCGAGCACGACGTTTTGAAAGACCGGCAGCCGGTACCGGAGCAGACAGGTTCCGCGACCCTCGATGCAGTGCATCGCCGTGCCTGGCGCCAGGATCGTGGCGACGTGCATCGGCAGGCCTTCGATGCGATAGAGCAGGCCGTCAAACAGACGTTCCGTCCTGTTCGCGATCTTGTGGTAAAACCCGGCGCCTAGGCCTTCCTGGATCAGGCCTTCGATCACCGGCCCATCTTGTTTCGCGGTGGTGCCTTCATAACGGCCGTCGAAGTCCGGCATTTCGACACCGGCCCGCTCTTTCAGAATCAGCCCGTGAAGGCCCCAGCAATCGCAGCCCGCATGATCTCTGCCCATGTCGCGGAACGGCACCTTGCTGTAATCAGCGGCCCATTCGGGAAGCGGATCACGCATGCGCGCCGCGCCAGTCCGAGGGGTTGTAATCGTCCTTCGGAAACTTCTGTTGCATGAAATTCTCGTAGGCGAGATCGCCTTCGATCACGACCCGGTCGGTCATGACCTGTTCAAGGACCATGTCCGGCGCGGTTCGCTCGACGGTGTCGGGCTGCCGGTAGAGAACGCTTTCCAACGTCACGACCGGCGGCTCGCCCTGCAGGTTCCGGAGGATAAGAACGATGTCGTTCTCGGGATGATCGGGATCGTTCACGGCCGTGATGCGGACCCTGGTCCGGCCACGGGAACCATCCTCGGAGCTCGGGAAGGCAATGCTGAGCGGATAGGAGATGTAGGCATTGCCCCTTGAAACGATGTCGGTCTGGTTTTCCTTCAGCGCCGCGACGAACCGGAGCGTGGGGTCAAGGGATGGGTGGGTGACCGTGATCAGATAGAGATAGGCTTCGTCAGTTTCCGGCCCCGCCATCGCCCTGCGGTGCCGGGCGGATGTCATCGGAACACCTCGAATTTGAAGTCGGCCTTGAAGATTCCGGCCTCGGCCAGCGTCAGTTTCGGCGCCGAGACGAACCTGCACTCCGCCGCGTTACCAAGGCTGTCCTGCCAGTTGAACCGGAGGCAGCCGCGCGTGGTTACGCAAAAGAACGTGTCGAGTAGTGCCGCCTGGTCTGCGTCCATCAAGAGCGAACAACCGATCTGGTCCGGAACGGCGTTGCTGCGGTTCCGCCTCTGAGGGTTGCCTGCCTCGATGTTCGAGCGATCCGTGCCGGAGCCGAGCTCTTCGTCAAATCCCTGCTGCATCGGCCGCGGCGGAAGGCCGGTGGGCCAGTCAATATCCGCCATGGATCAGGCCGGCTGCAGGGTTGAGCCGTAACGCGTGGCGAGCTGGCGATCGAAAGCGCCGTCGCTGATTTCCTTCCTCATCATGTCGCGGACGATGATGCGGATATCCGTCCCGCCATCGGCGCGGCGCTGTGACTGTGTTTCGACAGCCTCGCCGGATTTCCTCTGATCGATCACGGTGACGTTGACCGGGGCCGCGTTGGCATTTGCACCGCGCATCGCCGACCAGTTGGGCTCGATCACGCCATTCTGGTCCGGGTAGAACGGTTCCGGGCCGGACTCGCCTACCCAATACGCGCCGCCGGCTTTGACGCGACCGCCGGAAGCACGGCCCAACATGGCGCCGTTCGGGTCGGCCATGAGACCGCCGCCGAACCAGCTTCCGATTCCTGAGACGAGAGAACCGAAAACATCGCTGAGGACCGGATTGTCTTGGCCCAGCGCCAAATTCTTCAGCGGATTGGTGATCGCCAGCTGCATGAATAACTGCATCAGCTCGGACACGACGGCCCGGCCGATATCCCCGAGCTTAGCCATTTCAATCTGACCGGTCGCCAGTGCTTCCGTGATGCCGCCACCGATGCGGTCGAAGGATTGGTCGAGAAAGCCTTCCAGCATCCGGGTGGATTCGCTGATTTCCTCGTTGATCTTGACAGCCTTCACACCGCGTTCGGTTTGGGCGGCGGAGAGATCGTAATTTGCCATCGTCAGTTCGCGGACGTTGACCACCTCTTCTTGCGTGAGCAGGGCGGTGTCCCGAAGGCCGGCGTTGTAGTCCTTGAGGGCGGCGGATTGCGCCTGCATCACGGCGGCGTCAGCGGTGCGGGTGCGCTCCAATGCGGTCCTGGCGGAGCCGGTCAGGCGGAGAAGATCGTTTTCGTTCTTTGCCGTGGCGACCAGGGCGTCAAGCGCGCTGCGTTGTTCCTCGATGGCTTTGGTCTCGGCGACGCGCTTGGAAGAAGCCGGTGATTTGTTGTCATTCGAGGGGGAATACGGGTCGCCGGTCAGGCGTGTCCGCATCATTTCCGGGCCGTTGAATTTGTCGAACTCGCCGTACTCGGCGCGGAGGGACAGAATTTCGGCGCGCAAATCCCGAACGGCGTCCTTCTCGCGCGCGAACATGGATTGTCCGGACTCGCCCGTGATCGCCGAGCCGCCGCCGAAGAGGGTATCCTCGGCCATTTGTGCGGCAGGACCGCGTTCCATGCCGCGGCCCATAAACTCGGCAGCCGCTTCGTCAATCTGCCGCTGCATGTCCGAGAGCGCGGCCTGGCGTTCCGTCAGGCGGGTTTCCATGTCCCGGACGACGAACCGGGATTCAGCGGCGCGCGCCTCGGCCGTCATGCGAATTTCTTCGCGGAATTGTTTCGTGATGGCGGTCGCCCGCTCCATCATCTTGTTGTAGGAATCCTGCGCGGCTTCAGCATCTTCAGTGGCGTCGTCGAGATCCATAAAGGAAACAGCGAGCGCGCCGACAATCGCACCGGCGGCGCCCAACACAGCCCCCCACGGCCCAAACATCGATATAAGCTGCGTGCCCTGCTGGATCAGCGGGCGGAGAACGCCTTGGCCGGACGCGACCTGGACCGCGAAATCGCCGACCTGGAAGCCGGCCTGCTGAATTGCCGACCCGAACCCCCGAGAGGTTGCTGTGGCCTGCTGGAGAGGTCCGCGCACGCGACTGAGGGCGGCGACTTGGTCGTCAAACTTGGCATTCACCCGGGCGATTTGTGCTCCAAGGCGTTCCGCGCTAATCCCCTCTTCCGCCGCAATACGCTGCGATTGCTCCAGCGCATTCCGGCGGCGGGTCTCGATCTGGATCAGGCGATCGTATCGCCCTTCAAGCCGCTCGAACTCATTGCCCATGACCTGCGTGGTCTGGGTGACGCGCGCCTCTTCGACCGCCAATTGATCGAAGCCGGACGCCATCTTCTGGTTGGCGGCGTCGACCTGTTGCGCATCACGCAGATATTCGGCGTTGTTGAGGCCCAGATGGTATTCGGCGGCGCGGACAAGATCGGTCATCTATCGCCTCCCATCCGGTGGTGGAGTTGTCGGTTTCGGCCGATTTTCGATCTGCGCCCGCACCCACAGAGACCCGAGGCGGTCGATTGCCTCGACCTCCCATGGTTCCAATGTGACGCGGCGGTTCTGTTGCCACGCCCAAATATCAAGCTGGCTGGCCTTGTTCGGCGCCATGCCGTTGACCGCCCGTCCGGTGTGGATCGACCAGAAGCGGAGCCAGAGATATTCGACCTGTCGCGGTAATGGAGGGCCGTCCAATGCCGCCGGGCGTTTCCCGGTCTGGCGTAGGGCGGAGAGAAGATGCTGGCGACGGCTGCCCCCGTCTTCCAGCGGAACATCAAGCGGGAATTCGTGCTCGGCGAATCGGATCAGATCTTCGACGAGCGCGGCGCGAAATTTACGCGGTTAAACAGGAAGCCTTCGACCTGCTCCCTCAGCCATGAAGGCTGCTTGAACATTTCCGCGACGTTTTCGGCCGTCATCGGGACTTCGAGGGTGGCGCCGTCGAGACCTACCAGATGCCAGCCACGAACAAGAGCCGCAATACGGGCGGCGATGTCAGACTGGATTTCATCGGCCGTCATCACTTCGCCGCGGCGGCGCTGAAGCTGGGCGTCGAGGGCCTTCTTTTCGTGGTCTCGCGCGGCCTGGCTCTCGGCCGACAGAAGCTCAATGAAGGCTTCCTTGCCGTCATTGTCGACCAGTGGCTTCCGGGTGACCGGATGCAGAATCGTCATTCGTGCGGGCTCGTCCAGCGTTAGCTGGAGCCCTGCAAATTTGCTCATGGATATGACCTCTGTCGGAAGGTTTCAGGGTGGGGCGGAGAGACCGACATCTCCCCGCCCCTGCCCGCTGGGAGCGGGCTTACCGGCTAGCGCCGGTGACGTAGCCTGTCGGGGCGTCGGGGTTAGGATTCGCTGTCCTGGAAGCCCACTGAACTCGCAAGCAGCCCAGTGCTGGTCGCCTGTTCAAGGGCCTGGAACGGCAGACTGATCGGCAAGCCGGCCTCACCCTGCAACGGGAGATTGGCGGCGCTGAACTTCACGCGCGGGAGGGTGATGGCGATGAAAGGGCTGTCGGCCGCCGAAGTCGTGGTCAGCATCAGCAGGATCTCGACTTCGGTCTCTTCCTCGAAGGCGGAGAGGAAATCGCTGTTCTCGAAGAGCGCGGTCAGGGTGCCGGTGACGACGGAGCGACCAAGGAAGATTTCCGGCACGAAGTCCTGACCGACCACAGCCGGCGCGTCAACGGCGGTATCCACCGTCAATTCGATGCCGGTAATGACGCCGACCGCTTCGTTCTGGAACATCACGCGGCCATTCACGGCCGCGGCGATGCCGTTGGTGTTGGCGGCTGTCGGGTTGCTGAAGTACGGGCTGTCGCCGGCGGAGAGTGTCGTCTTGCCGCGTCCCGTGATACCCACACCAATCGTCGCCAGCCCGGTGGCGGGCAGGCCAAAGGTCAGACGATGCGCGCGGCATTCAGTGAAGAGTTCCGTGACGTCGATATCCGAGTGATAGTGCTCGAACGTGAAAAGTCGCTTCACATGCCCGCTTGACGGCATGGAGACCTTCTTGCCCGAACGAACGACGGTGAAGGAGGTATCTGCGCCCATGTCAGTTGGGGCCGGGAACACGAAGGCGTCGACGTCATCAAGGGCGTAGATCTGGAAGTTCCGCGAGTTGTTGAGGGCTTCGGAAAGTGTCGCGCACCGGATCACGTCGCCGACCTGAAAGCCTTGGGCGGCCCAGGTGGAACCGCCGACCGTCAGCTTCGATGTCGCGTTATCAGCCGTGAGCGAAGTGAATTCCGAATTGCTCTTGCTGATCTCGGCGACTTCGGTTCCGCGACAGACCGCTTCGATGAAGTCCCAATACGTGGCCGGGCTGAGTTCTCCGGAAATCTCACCCGCGACACGCTTGGTGCCGTGGCGCATGTCGGAAACCTGCCGCGAGGTGCGGATTTCCTGCGACTGGTAGCTGTCCTTGGTTAGCGCCAGCGTCGAGGTGACGCGCCGAAGCTGTTGGGCGGAGCCGGTGCCGGGAATCGTTGAGGTATCGGCTTCGGTGTTGGCGGTCATGTCGCCGCTTACGTTCGCCTTGTAGCTGAGGCGAACGCCGACGTTTTCCTGAAGTGCCAAGGCGGCCTCCTAAAATGCAAAAAGCCGCCCCGAGGGACGGCTTGCTGGTTGCGGTGGTGATGTTTGCCTTACGCGGCCTGGTCGAAGTGAAAGTCGATGCTGGCTACCGCGGCGGCGTTATAGTTCCCGTCCGACGTCTGGCCGTCGCTCTCGCCTGCTTGCGCGGAGAAGCAACTGATGTAGGTGTCCCGATATCCACGGAACACAGCGCAAATTGCTTCGCCCCATGCGAGAGCCTCTTCGATGCCGTCACCCTTGCGGACAAGGATGTGGACGTTGATCGACCCCGCCGTGCGCTGCAGATTCCCGCCACGGCCCGAACCAAATGAAATAATGGCGGGCGGATCGAGGACGATATCGACCACTCCGAAGGCGGTTGCCTTGTCAGGAATCGGATTGCCGCGGTCGTTCTTGTACCTGAGCGGAATCGCCGTGAAGTTCGCCGCCAATCTCGCTTTGATGGCGGCGTGAACCTCGACGATGGTCGGCATTGATTAAGCCTTGTATCGGATCACAATTGCGGGCGCCTGGATGGTGGTTCCAGCGGCTTGGCGGCGCTTGCGCAGCTTCCCGCCCTTGCCCAACTTGTCTTTGCCGGTCAGATAGTGAGAAGACAGCCCGCCTGTGGTCTCATAAGCGCCGTTTAGGGCGATGTATTCGAAGGTAATCCTCGCGACGCCGGGATACCTCGGCGAAAGCTTGTTCTTGGCGACCCGCTCATAGATGCGGTTGGGGACCTTGAGGACGAAGTCGCGACCGGCTTTCGTCTTGCCAATCTCGATCCGACGCGCATACGGCACATCATTCGTGAGGGTCAGGATGTCGGTTTTCGAGAGGTTGGCCGGAACATCCGGGACCTCGGTGCCGTTCAACAGAATCATGTGGTGCGTGACGTAAGTGCCATGCTTAACGGGACTGGCGCGCCGCAACTGGTCGAGGGCGTAGAGTGCAATTTCGCGGCGGTAATCAAACAAGGCAACAATCGGACCCGGCACCTTCACGGAGTCGATGTTCTGGCCGCCGCCGGCAACCATGACCTCTACTGAGGGAGCAATCCCGGCTCGGGCCGTCTGTTCCCGCGTGATCTTGGCGATACCCTCTCGGGCCACCCGAGCCAAAAGCGCCTTGCCGTTCTTCTCGATGTCTCTGGGCTGTTGGACGGTGAATATCTGCCGGATCGCTTGGGCAGATTGCTTCGTCATCAGCCCTTGGCCTTCAATTCGTATGCGATGAGGGCGCCGGAAATCCTGCGGGTGCTGTCGTCGGGGTCTTCAATGTTGCATTCCTGGCCCCGGATGATGACCTTGTCGTCAGCCGTGACAGGAAGGGCGAATTGTGCGGCCTCCAAATCCTCGGCGATAACGATGACCTTCCGGGTGCCCTGCTGGACCCCATCAACGAGCTCGTCCTTGTCGTAACCCATAACGCGGGCCCTGACCTCGGCCTCGAAATACGCCGCGTCCGAACCTGATCCGGTATATCTGCGGATCAGAACAGGCTCGCCATGCGCCCCGATGATCCGGCGGTAGGAGGCCCGAGACGCGGCTGGGGTCATCGGACTGAGGCGCGGACCGAAAGAGTGGTGTCGCCGGCATAAGCGCCAACGGTATCGATCTTGACGCGGAGGCGATCCCCGAGGATGCCATCGACGGCCCCATCGGTTCCGGCTTCGCCGCCATCAAGCTCGCCGTCCGATGTCGTGACAAACGAGCCGGAATCCGCTCCTGAGTCCAGATTGACGACCTTCTTTGAATCCGCCGTCGTGAAATGGAAGGATGCGATGTCGATCCAGCTTTGACCTTGATCAAGTGAAGTTTGGACGTAGGCAGCAACGGACGTCCCACCGCTGCCGTAATCGAAATCCGCCTGAAGTGCCACACCCGACATGCCGCCGAGATCAGCGACATAGGGAACGGGCGCCCCGACCGAATTGCCTTCCGTGATGACATCGCCGGTCCGCGCCGCCGTGATGACGACCGTGCCGAGATCGTAAATGCCTGGCCTCATGCGATCCTCGTTTCACGGTAAAAGTCGACGCGGGACAGAACGTCAGGCGGAAGGGCGCCGGGAACGCCGCCGGTGGAACCGATCCAGTAAGAAAAGCGACCTACGCCGTCGATTTCTTCCTCTTTCAGCATCGGGTCCCTGCCTGTTGCCGACATGAAGGATTGAACCAGAACGGTGACGGCATGCTCGAGATCGGCGGGGAGATTCGCCCCGGAATTACCCGGCGTGATGTAGCCGCCCTGATAGGTGACGACGATCTTTGAACAGGCAGACCAACAGGACCGGGTATCGGAAGCGGAGAGCCGATAAAGCATCCCGGATTCGGCGGGGCATTCATATTCCGCGGAAGGAACGGTTTCGCCGTCTTCAACTGCGGATGTAATCGTTGCGACCGGGTAGCGGGTCAGCAGCAGGACCTCGACTCGTTCACCTTGATCCGGCCGGAAGGTCTCCGCGACGGTTTCCCGGACGATCTGGCGGCCGAGATAGGTGATGATGGATTGAGAAGCGGCGGAGATCAGCCGGGCCAGATTCGTATCCTGGCTCGATCCAGAGATCCCCAGCGCCTGCTTCAACATGGAAAGCGTGACGAGGTCTACGGACTCCGCCGCCTCTGTCACGGTCAGGATAGAGCGCATCGGCGGGGCCTATCGGAATGATGGGGTGGTTAGGTATTGACCGTTACCGCACCCGGCGGCGCTGCAGCAGATCGATAAACGGCCCCGGCTCGTCGACCCGCTGCGAGCCGACCCGCCCACAGAAGGTCGTCGTGCGCATAAGATCAATTGGTGTTGACGTTCCAGCCCTTACCTTCAAGGCTGGTCACCGCAGTAGCGCCGGCGCCGTTCGGGGCGGCGCTGGTCCCGCCAGCGAGGTCAACTTCGCCATTTTCAGCGCCTGCGGCATCGAGCGTGACCAGGATATCGTTGACCACCGACTGCGTCAGCGCGCAGTCAAATAGTTTCAAATCTACCAGCGCGGTGAAGTTTTCTGATATCCCGATTTCTTCAAGATTCGGACAGTTGCCAGCGGTAATGCTTTCGATGGCGAGGATCTCGCCGAGATTGACCTCCGAAATATTGTCGGAGTCTCTGATGTCAAGCGTCTTCAGCGCGGGCAGGTCCCCTATGCTGTAAGTCGAATGAGGCCAGCCCCGGGCGATGATTTCTTCTAAAGCGCTGCAGCCCTCTAATTTGATCTGGCCAGCCAAACTTTCAATGTCGATCATCTGGATGAACATGAGAGACGTGCAATCCTCCAAATCCACGCTATGAAGCTTCGCGCGATCCAGATAGAGACGCTTCACCACCTGATCGCCCGCAAAATCCAGCGGGATGTCAGTGAGGTCCATGCCGGCAAAGATCGGCGATGAGGTCGCAACGCTTACTTTGTTCGCCATGGTTCACTCCCAAACCAGATAATTGCCGTCGCCATCGACAAGGTTGTTGCCGTCGCCATCGGTTATCGCGTTCTCCGGCGAATCGCCGCCGCCGCCCGTGACCAGTGCGAGACGCGGATCATCCGGAGACATCACCACAGGTAGAAGTACCGGGGAGAGGACGGGGCGGAGGATGGACATGGCGGGTTAGGCGGAGAAGACGCCGCAGGAATCGGACCCAGCGGTGCGGACGAAACGCCACACGCCGGCCGGGATCGTCCCGCCCGGTGTCACCTGAGTGAGGAATGCTTGATGCCAGTACTGGCCGTTGTCATCCTTCAGCTGGATCGAGACCTTCGGCTCGCCAGGCACGCCAGGTCCGGCGGGGCCCTTGAGGGAGACCGTCAGGAAGGAACCAGCATCGACCGTGACGTCGGAAGATGGGGTGTCATTGGTGCCGATGGCGAGGACTTCGGTGGGCATCAGGCGGCATCCTTATTCTGACGGCGCTTGCCTTTGATTTCCGGGGCGGACATGGCGCGGTTGACCGGAGCGGCAACTGCCTTACCGACCTCCTCGACCAGACCGCGTGCCATCAGCGTCCGGGCTGTATTACCCTGCATGCCGGTGAAGACGTGGCCGGCCGGCCACGGGCCGTGAGCTATCTTGACGCGATAGTGGGGCATCATTGCCTCATCAGAGGGTTGGGGTGCGGTTTCCGGCTGTACCGGGCCTCAATCTCTTCGGCGGTCGGGATGTCGGCCCGATCAGTCATTTGGACCTTGACCCCGCCCTCCGGCCCTGCGACCAGCCGGATGTCGACGCAGTCGTATCCATAGAGACGCTCGCGATCAGTCTGACAGGCGTCCAACATGGAAGATGTGTGCGGAACCATGATCTCGATCCCGCGAGCGGCCGCAATGCCGAGCCAGAATTCACAACAGGACCTTCCCTGTTCTGCCTGGTGTGAATTGGGGAGGGTATAATCGAGGCCGTAGAGCGAGATTTTCTTGACGCCGATATGGATTGCGAAAGCGATGGCATAGGCGGCGGTCGAATTGAAGTATGGCGGCGCGCCGTCGCTGTCGTGGCCGCCGTTCAGAACCTCTTCGAGCGGGAACGCGACCAGCCCGGGATAACCCTCCCGGACGACGCTGGTATAGACCGGGCCGGGGTGGTGCTTAAGCCACTTCACCATTGCCGCGATGTTGCTGGTCGGATCTGCCGCGGCGCGGCGCTCCTGGATCAGCAGATCGTCGAGGTGAAAGATGCGATCGCATCGGAGAACATCGCCGATGGCGTTGATGCCCCAGACCTCGTCGCAGTAAGCCGAAACACCGCCGAGACGGCGGGTCAGTTCGAAGAAAGTTGCGCAGGATGGTCCGAGGCCGACGATGGTGACGTGTTCCGGCGCCTTCTTGGCCGCCGGCATCGAGACGGGGGAACTCCGCGCCACGGCAACCAGTGTCCGGCCGTTTACGTCTGGCTCCACTTCGGACTGCGGCCCGAGTTGGCCCCACCAGCTTTCAACCGATAGGCCGGATTCCGTCAGGAGGTCGAGAAACTCGCCCTTCCGGTAATGCCTGTGGTGGAAGGCATAATTCTTGAACGGGAAAACATCTTCGTTCGGGACGCTGGCGAGAACCACTTCGCTGATCTTGCCTAACGCCGTCAGTACCGTGGCCGGATCAGCGATATGCTCGACAACCTCGAAGCACGTTGCGACCTGAAACCGCCCCAACTGGCCGGTCGCAATCCCTTCGGCCTTCATGCATTCAAACATGATGTTCGGATGCCCGTAGTGAACTTTTGCGTAGGCGATTGTCTCGGCATCGGTGTCGATCGCCAGGACCTTGTGGCCGGCTTCGGCCAAAATATGGGCCCCATAACCGACGCCGCAGCCGACATCGAGGATTGAACTGCCTTCCGGCAAGATCCCGGCGGCCCAATGGTAGCGGGCGGCATGGTCGGCGCGAATGCCGTCGATTGTGGGGGCGACTTGGCGCTCCCCGGATAGCAAGGTCATCTGAAATCCTCTGTCGGGAGGAAACCGGCGGGCCGGGTTGGCCCGCCGGGTATTCGAAGTTAGGCGACCGGCGCAATAGCCGGGTTGTGGCCGAGAATGGCCGTCGCGGAGACAATGCCGGTGGCGTGGCCGACGCCCCAGAGCTTGATTTTCACATACCGCTTGTTGCCGGTGTAGCCGATCTTGCTGGTTTTCGCGGCGGTCAGGGTCAACGCGGTCTCAAGGCCGATCAGATTCGCATCGGCAACGGAGGTGAAGGAGGCGTCCGTGGCATCGGCCTCGAAGACGACCGGCGTCACGGTGTCCGCAGCAGACGCTGTGGCGCCTGACGAGAACACAAACTCGACGGAGTCGTAGCCGGCGCGGTCAACGGCGGCGGAAGTCTTGCCGTTGCTGACGCCGGACGTGCCGATCGCCTGCGGGGTGATCGCATGGACCACCTTGATGTTATTGTGAAGGTCACGCATGGGTGTTGTCCTCCTTGGACTTGCTCGCCTTCGTCGACCGCTTCACCGGAGCTTCCGGCTCCTGGTCTGCGGTCGTTGCGTGTTCCGAATGCGAGAGGGATTTCGGGGAAAGGGCGGAGACGATCTCCGCGACCTGGTCGGCGTTTCGCTCGATCTCGAATGCCTCGCCAGTGACGGACTTGATGGTCAGAACGGCGCCCCCACCGGGACGCCGCTCCACCACAAAGTCGCCGTGAAGACGGCGAGCCATTACTGGCCGACGAGCGCGATCAGCGGGCCGGCAACACTGGCCGAGCCGAGATCATGGACATTGATGTCAATGCGCTCGGTGGCCTGGACGCCGATCTGGTCGTACTCGAAGTACCGCTCGTTCGAGACCTTGACGGTCACGCCGCGGCGCTCGCCCATGGTCGCAGCGAGCGAGAGGTCGCCGAAAAAGATCATCGCCACACCCGACAGATCGCTGGTCGAGGTCGGCAAGGTCTGGTCGATGACGACTTCGTAGCCGAGATAGCTGCGCATCGGCTTACCGCCGGTCAGTTCACCCATCGTCGCGCCACCGGCGGCGGCGATGAGGCGCTGGAAGGTGGAGGCCCAGGCAACCTGCGAGCAGTAGAACTTGGCGTTCTTCTCGGCATACTTCGGCAGCGGGGCCATCAGGCTGGTGATGTCCGGCGCGTCGATTTCCGCGAAGGTGTCGTGGTTGGTCGCCGCGGTGATCGCCGAGGCAGTGTAACTGCCGTTGATGATCTTCGGGCGGACACCCACGATGCCGCCGTAGGTCGACGTACCGTCGCCGTTCCAGCCGCACTCGTCTTCCTTCTTGGCGAAGGCGTAGGCCATTTCCGAGGCGAGATCGTCGGCGATCGAGATGATCGCATCCTCGGCAAGCTCAGTGCTGAGGCGCGACAGGGCCGCCAGCTTCTTCGCCGCGAGGTTGACTTGCTCCCAGGACTTGTCGGAAGCGGTGATTTCGCCGTTTTCGCCGGGGAAGTAGGCGGTCAGACCACCAGCGCGACGGGCCATCGACATGGAGTCGGAGCCCATCGGCACGAGACGGCAGGACTTGCGGAACGTGCCGTATTCCTCGCGGAGGTCGATGATCGCCTGGTCGAACTGCGGCGGGACGAGATAGCCACCGCTCGGGCCAACGGTTTCGCCGGCGGCGCGGGTGATGACGATGCCGTTTTCGCGGCACCATTCCGTCGACTTTTCATCGCGGAACAGCGCGGCGCGCAGGAACATGCCCGACTTGTAGGCGTCATCCTCAGCCGTGGCGCCCTTGAACGCCTTCAGCTTGCCGTAGCGGACTTTGGGGGTCGCAAAGGCCTTGGGGGTGGCGGAGCCGGCCGGGGTGATCGGCTTGGCGAGATCGGCCTTGGTCTTCTCGACCGCCTCTTCGCGCTCGATCGCGGCCTTGCCGAGGTCGTATTCCTTCTGGAGATCGTCGAAAACGGTGACCTCGATCTCGGTCATCTCGCGCTTTTCCTCGGAAGCCTTCGCGAGAAGGGCCTCCATCTTGTCGTGGGTTTCGCCCTGCTTCTGACGCAGAGCATTCAAGCGGTTCATGATTGCCTCGCTGGAAAATGAAAAAGGCCGGCGGAATGCCGGCCTCGGTCACCGCCCAGTCGGGGAGCGGGAAATCCCTTGCGGGATTGGTATCTGTGGAAGGGGTTACTTCAGCAGAGAGAGCCGGCGGCGGCGCATGTCGAGCAGCGGCGTACCTTTGGGCTCTGTGGGGATGACTTCGGGCTGGATCGGGTCGTCGCCCTCGGGCGCTTCAACCGCACCTTCGCCCTTGATCGCCTTCTCGGCGAGGTTTGCACAACGCAACCAAAGTCCGCGGGCGCCCTTCACGCGGTCCGGGACCTTCTTGGCGGCGGCGCGGAATTCTTCAGGGAGAGCGGAGATCGCGTCGAAACGATCCTGCGGCACAACGGCCAATCCCTCACCTTGAAGGGCGCCACGGCACCAGCCGATCATCGGATCTATGTTGATTCCCAGCGACTTCGCCTGTTGCAGACACTCAGGATTCGCAGGTACGGGGCACACGGAAAATTCCAGAAGTTCCTGCTCGAGGAAATCGATGCCGAACGTGCGGCCGTCCTCTTCCGAGAATGAGTATTTGAGTGGCGCAAAGCCGACTGACGTCGCATTGAGCAGACCGTGTCGCAGGAACTGAAACACAGTCTCGTTGAATTCCGGCCATGCAACAGGGGTCGGCGTGAAATCGGCCTCGGCCATCAGCTTGCCGGATTCGGTCCAGATCTTCCGACATTTGGCGACAGGCAGCGCACCGGAATCGTGCGCCCAGAGGATCACGGGGTTCTTGCGGAAATTGTCCAGGCTCCAGCCCGAGACCGAGATGGTATCGCCCATCCGATCCACCGCCTCGGTCGAAATGGCGAAGGTCACGACACGACCATCGTCCGATGGCACCTTGATCTCGGAAGCAAAGGCCTTTCGCATCTGCGCTTCGGCCGGGACCGTCTCCGCCCTGGCGGCGGCGCGGAATTCATCCTCGGTCAGGACCACGGGTTTCGGCATTAACATCTCCTATTCCACAGCCGGCACAGCGGCGGGATCGCCATCGCCGCCGGGGGCGGGGGCGCCGGTTGTGTTGCTTCCGGGACCACTGGTTGATTGGCGCGGCTCGTTCTTCCATGCACCCAAGGGCGACATATTTTCCGGAGCGAAGATGACGTCACCATCAGGATCGTCCGGCAGGCCTTCGCGGCGGCGCGCCTCATTGATCGTCATCACGGACCTGGCGACACCGGTACCCAGCGCGGTAAGGCGAGTCTGGAGGTCGGCGCGGTTGAAGTAATCGAGATCGAATTCGATGAAGGTTTCGTCGCCGTCGAGCCCGAACATATCGTTGAGCTTGTTCTCCCACCGCTCGGCGTCGGTGCTCAACGTGTTGTTGAGATACATCTGGTGAGACTGGAGAATTGCCTGCCCACCACCGTCCGGCATAATGCCGAGGCGATGCAGCGGGACGTCAAAGGCCGTTGCAACCTGCTCGATCTGGAGCCGGCGAGCCTCGACGGTCTGCGATTCCACCGCCGTCATGGTCTGTTTGGACCACTTCAACCCCTCTTCCAGGATCATGCTCTTGCCGGCATTGCCGAGGCCGTTGTGCTCGGCGTCGATCTGCTTTTTCAGCCGCTCGAAGGCTGCGTCGCCGAGGCGCTTGTCCGTTTCATAGTTGCCACCGGGCCGGGCTCCGCGGGCGAACAGGGCCGACGAAAACCGCTCCAGAGCCAGACTAAGACCGATCGCATCACGGGCCATGCCGATGCGCGAAACCCCGATCAGGCCGTTCAACGACAGTCCGCGAAGGTGCAGGATGTCATCGGACGGGATCATCATCGGGAAAGAGGAAAGATCCGCAATCTCGTGCTGACTGCCGCGCATGACCTGATAGAGCAACTCGCCGCCAGGCGCCTCGAACAAGGCAACCCGATCCGGATTGACCGGGATCATCGCCGCCGGTTGGCCCCTGCCATTCCAGACTATGGGGGCGTAGGCGTTAGATTTCAGCAGGTAGCCGGCCTGCATCGTCTCGAAGAATTCAAACTTGGTCTGCCAGGAGTTCGGCTTCCGCAGCAGCCGCTCAACCGCGTGTCCGCGCTGGATTTCCGTCCCGCCGTTCTTCTTCCGGCGCTTCACATGCACCGGGAGCTTGGCAAAATCGGCCGCGCGAATGGACACGCAAGCCATCGCGATGACGTCGCGAAGGGCTTCCGACTGGGTGACCACGATACCGCTTGCCGACTTCTGGCCGCCGGTTGCCCAGTCCAAGAACCAGTCGGCCGGATTCGCGTAACCGGAGGTCGCCGATTTCCTTGAAAACCGTGCGGCCAGCCGCGCGAACAACTTCATGCGGCCCTCCAGCCTAGACGAAACGGATACCCCGATCGTCGGAGTAGATTTCGGTGCCTTCTTCGGTCGCCGCCACCGCCCGCGCCATAAGCAGCGCAATCATGCCGTCGATGCGACCCCGGCTCTTCTTTTTCGATAGCTTCCGATTGCCGGCCGGGTCTGGCTGGACCACGGCATTGGCAGCGCACATCGCAAGAACCGGGTGCATGGCGTGGCGAAGTTTCTTGTTCAGCAGGACGTCTTCCAGATCCCGGAGCGCCGGTGACATGGACTGAAAGCCCTGCCCGAATTCAACAAACCGCTCCAGTTCTTCCTCGGAAAATCCGGCCTTCTCAAGCCATGGCTTGAAGTGTCGCCAGTTCCACCGATCAAAGCCTACTTGCCGGACATCATGCCGATCGAAGATGTCGCGCATCCGTGCGGCGACATACTCGTATTCGATCGATGCACCCGGCGTGACCTCCAGAAATTCCTTGTTGTGCCAGACATCGTATGGAACCCGGTCCTGTCGGGACCGCTCCGCCAATCCTGTTCCCGGCAGCCAGAACGTCGGCTTGACGTGCCACGCATCATCGATTTGTGAGATCATCACCAGGGCGGTGAGGTCGTTTGTCTCCGAAAGATCGAGGCCGATATAGACCGGCCCGGTAAATTCTTCTGCTACGGGGCCGCCGCAGGAATCCCAGACCGTCTTACTGACAAACGGCGCGCTGGCCTCAACACGCTGGTTGAGAATGAGGTTGCGGTATTCCGATTCCCGGCTCGGCATCCGGCGGGCGTCTTCCGCCATCGCCAGAACCTCGTCGGCGTTCTGGAAATCGCCAAAGGCAGGATTAGCCAGCTTGATCGTCTTGATATCGAAGGCGTCGAGGTCCATCGGCGCGCTGTAGAGAACGAGCCGCGTCCTGGGGTCCGATTCTTTCTTGGCGTCATCAATGAGGACGGACAGCAAGTCCGCGTCGGTCGGCGCCTGCGTTGAAATGACAATGGACAGCGGATTGTCGTGCGCGCTGACCGCTGTTTCTAGTGCCTCGTAGAGTTCCGATTTCGGCCCCTTCACCTGGCCCAGCTCGTCGTGGACGATGAAGACCGGAGAGAGGCCGTATGCCGTTGATGCGTCGGCTGAAACCGCCTTGTAGAGAGTCCCGAGATCCGGGCAATACATCTGCTTGTTGGTGTCGCGCGGGAAAGCAACCGCGCTGAGATCGGGCGACATCCGCACCATCTTTGCCGCCAGACCGAAGATGACCGCTGCCTGCTCTTTCGATTGAGCGGCGCTGATCAACTGGCTATTCGGCTTTGCCTCTGGTCCGCAGAGGTGGAGCAAGAGCAGGAAAGCGGAGAGGGCTGTCTTGGCGTTCTTGCGGCCCATGCTGATGATGGCGCGGCGGGCCGGGACCGTCCCATCGTAGATTTTACGGATGATCTTCTTTTGCCAGGGTCGGAGCTTGACTGGTTGCCCGACGAACTTACCTTCGGGAATCCTACAATGCGCTTCGATCCAGTTGATGTTGCGCTCGCCCCGGGTCAGTCGCCGTTGCCGAATTCCCATGGTTTTTTCGCGGCGCCCCTACTGCCCTTGCCCTGCTTGTCGCTGTAAAGCGACTGCTGCGAAAGCCTCATTTTGGTCGCCAGCGATGAGATCGCGCGCCCTTCGCGTTCCTGCATTTTCAGGAGCTTGTCGTATTCGCCGAGATCGAACTTTTTGCCGGATTCCAACTTGGCGATCAGTTGCGCCACCCGCCGCGCCTGGACGACATGCCGGCAGTATTGGATCAGGAGTCCTTGGGTTTCGCGCGGAAACCAGTCCGCCGGCATCCGATTGACGACTGCCCACCATTCTCCCTGCTGTTCGTCCGTCAGGGCCTCTGGGGGCTCGGGTCTGGGGACGGATGTGATTCCGTCCGGCGATACGACTGTTAGTGCCGCTACGCCCTTCCGGCCGCGCTGGGCCATGAAAAAATCCTCGTGCTCGAAAACTAAAATTGTCGCCGTTTAGCAAAAGTCGACCAACCCACGTTTCAGCCCCTTACCGGCCCAGGGATTGAGACCCCCCCCTCTATGGTGTGCGGCTGCCGGGGCTGGTCCAATGGTGGCCGGGGTCCAACGGCTGACCAGAGGAATCACATCCCTTCACGACGACGCGCCGTGCTGCACCCTTCCGGTTCCCGTACCCACCATCCGACATTGCGGTCTTCTGGCTATGGCAGGGCTTGCACATTGATCTGAGGTTGCCGAGCACGTCAGCGTGGGTTGGTTCCGTTGCGCCCTTCGGCCTTGCGATGTGGTGATCCACGTGAGTGGCTGGCTGTCCGCACCCTGGGGTGACGCAGCGCCCACCGTCTCGCTTGAGGGCTATGGCTCTGAGGGATTGCCAGTGCTTCGAGTGGTAGTAGCTCGCCATGCTCTACCCCAGAACGCAGAAGCGCCCGCAGGCTGGTGTGCCCCGGGCGCATTTCGAGATTTCCGGATTGGTATCATTTTCCACCCCGGGCCGTCAAGCTTCGGTCGCATCACCCCTGTCTCTGCGGTTGTCACGCATCAGCTTGTTGAACAGATCCAGCGCGTCTCTGAGCTTGCCGAGCGCCTTGTCGTAACCGATGTGGTGCCGTCTCCTGATCCTGTCGAGGGCGATACCGTAGACGGACACCTTCACCGCGATGTCCAGTGACACGAACCCATGCGCCTTAAGATGTTCCGCCCATGGGATGTATACCGCATGGCGGAGGTCATCCAGTTCCGGTGGCATATCGGGTTCCCGGTAGGAACCACCTCCACCTGATCCGCCCTCAAGTTTAGCTATCTTCGCCTGCCCTGCCCTGCTGATCGCTTCATTGATCCTGGCGATCATCCGTGCGGCCATGGCTTGTTCCGGGGTGATGGCCCCGGATAGCTCGAGGCTGAGAACCGAATCCCGCGTTGATGCCTTCATCGCCGCTTCCGGTGTACAGCCGGTGTCCTGTGCCAGTTCGATGCGCTTCAACCCCTTGATCATCTTGCGGAGATCGTCGACGTGCGTCGCTTTCTCGGCGATCACCGTATCCAAGCTTGCGGCCAACGCTTCCCGCCCAGCGCCAAGGGCGATCTCCCTGCGGTTAACGAACCCGGACATTTCGCTATCCAGCCATGCGATCGCTGATCTGACGGCCTTCAGGCTTCCCGGCTTACCGGCATCAAGCCCAGCCTTCAGCACTGCGAGACGTTGTTGCCACAATCCGGGTTCCGCCGCCGATACCGCTTCAGGTTTCGTCATCGCGATCCCCTCTTCCCATAAAGCTTGTTTCCAACGTTCTCCGCCCATTGGCGGTCTTCCCATGCGGTGATGTCGTCCAGCCGAACACAGAGCCAGCGGTCGCCTTCATTGGTCATGGGGCGGTGCCAGGCTGATCTCGCCCGGGTGCGGAGCTCGTCCTGGCTGGCGTCCGGTACTGGCTGGCATTTACCGAGCGGGCTGCGGAGGTCGTTCATGCCGCATCCTCGTCTGCCCGCGATCCTTCGGTGTCGGTCGCCTCGAACCTGTTGGTGTCCGGGTTGAACGTCACATCAACGTCGCCGGGGATGCCGATCTGGTCGTGATACCGGCTCTTTGCGATCCTGATCCGGTTGATCTGAGCGCCCTTCTCCATGCCGCGCCAGACGACCATGCCGATGTCGGCTTTATTCGCCCAATGCGAACTGTCGGAGATATCGTAAAGCGTTGGAACTGCGTACCTTCTCTCGCCACCGTCATTCTCGATGGGCCTCATCTTCGCGGGGTGAGCGGCAACAACCAGGTGGACGTTGTGCCGGCGGGCGAACCGCTTGAACTCCTTGATCGCAAAGCCGGTGTATTCGGTGAGGCTCATATCCCGGGGTCTGGAGTGATCCATTTCGTTCCACGGGTCGATGATCAGCATGTCGGCGCCGTGGCGAACGATTGAGGCGGAGGCGCGGTCGAGAACCCATTCGAGGGTTACTTCGTCCTCATCGCCCGGGCAGATGAATGAAAACCACCTATCGATCCATGTGTCCGCTTTTGCCCTATCCTCATCGGATTGATAGATCACTTTCTTGCGATTGAACCAGGTGCGGAGGTTTCGGCGGTGGTCGATCTGCGGGCTCTGCTCGAATGAGGCAAAGGCAACGGTC
>Ga0075163_10001188_pt1 | contig 34752 bp, 61 predicted proteins | sample JI1023141ADNA_FD_71478 | JGI IMG/M metagenome (GOLD analysis project Ga0075163, IMG submission 71478) | Wastewater effluent complex algal communities from Wisconsin, to seasonally profile nutrient transformation and Carbon sequestration -... | ecosystem: Engineered > WWTP > Effluent > Algae...
GGTAGCCCGCCGATGCAGACGCTCACCCCCGCCTACTATCGTGGCCGGGCGATCAAGCAGCTCAAGGGCAAGGCCAATCGCACTCCAGGGTTCTCGGACAACAGCCAGTCGGGTGGCATCAAGTTCCCAGACGAAGTGATCTTTTGGGACCATGCACTGAGGTCGCTCGACGTCGATCCGCAGTATGTCGATGACTTCGATGCGCTGCATGTCGAGGACTCCACTGCACTGCCCGGTCGGATCGGCGCGAATCCCGCACCGGCCTGCACGGGCTTTGATGTGCCGTACCGACCTCTCCGGGAGAACCGCCGTTCGAGCAAGCGCCGCGGAAGTAAGCGCAGGTCGAGCCGGCGCAGGTCGAGCCGTCGATGAGGGCCAAGCGCAAGACCAGTCGTGCTCTTCACCGTGCCACCTACGACCCCGGCGGCGGAGTTCTCCATGACGTCAAGAGACTGCTCAAGTCGGCTGGCTTGGAAGACGAGGCAGAACGACTTCGATCGCTTCAGACGCGCTCGATGGCGGCGTATGAGGCGGGGCGCATGGCCGAGGGGGATCGTCTCGCCGCGAGGGCAGACGTCCTGGTCGAAAAGATCGACGACACGCTGATCGCGCTCGAAGAAGAAGGCGAGCCGCAGCAGGAGCCGATCATCCAGAGCGTCACGCGTCAGATGGCTGAGGCTTGGCACGCTTGCATGAGCGACCGGTGGAACGCGTCGTGTCGCGAAGAGGTCGAAGAGTACCGTCGGACAGGTCATGGCAGGTGGCAAGAACCGTCGGTCGCATTTGTCGGACCGGTGAGTAAGTGGGGCCATGGCGATCCCGCCAACCATCCGGAGTGGTACAGGTCCGTGCCCGGATACTACCAAGAGCCGACCCTAGTTCATGGCCTGCGGGACATCCTTGGCGACCCAGAAGCCAACGGGCTGCTTCTGCTCGATGCAGCAGAAGACGCATGGCTCAGCACCATCGCCACGTCCGCTCGCATCAGAGCTGGAGCGAAGAAGCGAAGGATCAGCGGCGTCGATCCCGTGACTGAAGCGAAGCGATGGGTCCGACGTATCACTCGGCGGAAGAAGCCTGTGAAAAACAGGCGAAGGACGAGCCGACGCAGGACGAGCCGACGCAGGTCGAGTAGGATTCGCTCATGAGCTACCACCGCCCAGGACTCGGGATGCCGCCTGCTTTCTCGTCGACCCAAGCGTTTGCGCAAGGGATCGATCCCTACGCGACGCGCATGGCGCGCCCGAGGAGCATCTACAGCCCGTACGGATGGGGCCCCGACTTCAACGTCGGCATGCCGATGAACTACACCCACCACATCGACTACGTCCGCACTCCGGTTCCGGGAGCCCGACGAATCGGTCCGATGTACGATCGCGTCGCGCCGTACCTCGGCGGCTTGAGCGGCATCCTCGCCGTCTTGTAGGAGATCTCGATGAGCTACACAGCACCGCTGAAGGTCAGATACGGAACGGCTGTGGAGCCATGGCACTCGCTTTCGCCCTGGTACCACGCTGACACGCCGCTCCCGCAGAGACGCGACTACACGAAGGCCCCTCGTCGGATCCCCATCCGCTGGGTTCCCGTTGCCGGCCTGGGCCAGAGCGGGTCTGACGCGTCGTGGAGGATGATGATCTACGGGATCCTCGGCGGCACGTTCGCCGCCGGAGCGCTGACGATGCACCTCATGCACCGCTACCGTGTGCTGGGGATGAACCGTCGTCCTCGCAGGAACCGTCGTCGCAGGCGTTGACGTGCACCTGAACGTCGGCGATCGAGTGAGGTTCGGCCCCCCTGGCAAACCCAAGGCGGAGGGCAAGGTCGTCCGCGTGAGCGGCTCGAAGGCGCGCATCAAGCAGCTCCAAGAGGCCCACGGACAGCCAACGGGGACCGAGTGGAACGTCCCCATGACGCCGGAGTATGTCGAGATCACCGCTCGCAACATCTACGGCACCCCGTCTCCGAAGAGCGCTCGCAAGTCAACGCTCCCGAAGCCGAAGCGAACGTCGCGGCCACCGCCTCCGCGATCCACCCCGTCTCGCGCGGCCCCGGCTACTGGCCCCGGTCGTGCTCCTCCATCCGGCGATCTCTTGTCTCATCGGGAGACCATCGACTTCGCCCACGAGCTGCTTCGTCAATGGTCCATCCCGAACTACAAGGTGGTCTTCTCGAACAAGTTCACGCGGCGCATGGGGCAATGCGACTTCAGGCATCGCGAGATCGCCTACTCGGCGCCGCTGTGGCCGCTGGCGACCGCGGAGCAGCGTAGGCAGACGACCATCCACGAGGTCGCTCATGCCGTGACCAAAGACCGTCATGGCGACGTCGCTCCTCACGGCAAGGAGTGGAAGGCTCAGATGGTCGCGATGGGCGCCTCCCCAAGCAGGACCCACAAGGTCAACCGCGACAGCGTCAAGCGGTCCCGCGCAGACACGATCGGGATGACGTGCTGCGATGGGACTCCCTTCAGGATCACGCTGAAAAAGGCGCACGCCTTCCTGTCCCGTGGGGTCCGGTGCAAGGCCTGCCGGCGACCGCCCGCGTTCGCCACCACCGCTGATCGCACGACGTACGAGGCGTGGGTGCGGGGCGGACTGAACATTCGACCGAACTCTTGCCGATGCGGCACGCACTCTCTGGAGTGCGGGCTGGTCTCGCGGTAGGGTAGCCAATGCCTCGACGCCCGAGAAACGGCTTGGACATGGTGGACGACATCGTCGAGAAGGCGGTCGAGATCGCCTTCGACAAGGGGGCCGAGTTCTTCGAGCGCTCCCGAGAGAAGCAGGTGGCGCAGATGCCTGCGGTAGCTCGGTCGCAGGTCTACATCTGCGCCGCGTGCCGCAAGGGGCTCATGCTCGAACAGATGGAGATGGTCAACCCGCACAACACGTTCGGCATGTGCAAGGGCTGCTTCGCCTTCGTCTGGAAGGCCGGCGAGGAGAAGGTCAAGTACCTCGCCAAGAAGGCTCAGGAAGCCCAGCGGAACCGTCCGGCGGCAGCGGCCCCCGAACCGCAGGCGAGGCCTCCGTGGACGATCTTGGGCATCGACAAGGACGCTTCGGTCGACGACATCAAGAAGGCCTGGCGTGCGATGGCCGCGAAGTACCACCCCGACATGGTCCCTCCGGGATCTGCCGATGGTGAGAAAGAAGCAGCCAGGGCAAAGTTCGAAGAGGTCACCAGGGCCCGCGACGTGATGCTCAAGCTTCGGCAGCCGGCAACGTGATGAAGACGGGGGCGCTTGTGCTCACGCCGACGTCGGCGCTTCGGTACGACGTGCCGTCGTGCACGGTGCCCGAGTACCGCGACTTCTTGCGGCACGTCTGGTCTTGGCAAGAAGAAGACGGCAGCACGTGCGTGGCAGGCACCCCGTGGATGTACTCCATCCTCGTTCGAGATGCTGTCGAGACGACTCTCGTGTCGTCGATCTTGGGCGTGCTTCATCAGATGCCTCAGTTCGACGGCAAGTTTCAGATCCTTGCGACAGAAGAAGGCTCGGACTTCTCATTCGCAGATCTCGCTTCTCTGCACGCGTTTCTTCGCTCATGCGCGGCGCTCGGGAAGACCAACGAGACGGCTCGGCGTGTCTGCGAGTACATCATGTGGACGCTCGGGTTCCGCTGGGTCTGATCCTGGGGGTGGTCGCCGACTCGTCCGGCGAGGCGTAGAATCGGGCCATGTCGTCGCAGCCATTGCCTCCCGAAATAGCTGACGCGATTCGTCGCTTGGATGCGGCGGTTGCAACTACCGGATGGTCCGAGAGTCTTGCCGCTGACTGGAAGAAGGTCCGGGGGTACTGCCGCTCGAAGCACAGCGAGTCGCAGCGCGTGCTCCCCGCAGCGAGCTTGGTTTCTCAAGAGATCGCTCAGTCTCGCAACCACGCGCAGGCCGCCCTCGATGCGCTGGCTGTCGTGTTCGGGAAGCGCGAGGACGAGCCGAAGCGTGAGGAGGACGAGGACCTGCCCGACACGGTCAAGATCAGAAGGCCGCCGCCAGAAGGTGGTGTGGGGTAGCCTGGAGGGTCGTCACGAGCCGGTGTAAGATCGCCTCCATGTCCAGGACCACCAAACGACCGCGGTCTTTCAAGCGCAACTCCCGCAAGAGCATGTCGTGGGGAACGCTTCCTGAGTTTCGCGAGTTCAAGGCCTACGTCGAGGCCGCGCGAAACGAAGACGATGAGCCCGTGGTCGGTCCGCCGGGTGACGTCTGGCAGATGGAAGTGGTCGGCCGGGACAAAGAGTCGGTCAAGATGGCGCTCAAGGTGCTCTTCGCTTCCGATGCCAAAGTCGCGTACGAGCAGTTCGACGGCAAGCACGGCAAGTACGGCATTCGGTTCCTGGACCTCGTGTCGCTCCACAAGTTCATCCTCGCGCTCCTGACCATCAGCGAGATGGAAGCGGATAGCGACGAAGAGGATCGTGGTGAGGGCCCCGGCGACCTGGCGTCGAGCATCATGGACAACCTCGGCTTCGAGTGGATCTGAGGGTCACGTGGGCCTGACCCCCAACAGCCCGTCTGGTCGCTTCGAGCATGTGCTCCGCACGTACTGGGGCAAGAAGGTCGGCGAGGGCGAGTACCAGATCACGCTCGACGGCGTGGTCCTCGACATCTTCGCGGTGACGCTCGCGCTCATCGGCGCAGAGGACGTCGGCCAGCCGTCGACCGGCATCTCTCATGAGATCGGCGACATCGACATCTCCTTCGACACGCTCGACCTGCGCATCGAGAGGCTCCAGAGTGCGCTCGACATCGAAGAGCCTGCGCTCGGCTCGTACACAGCGCAGCGTCTGGCAACAGCGAAGGCTGCGCAAGCGATGCTCGTGCGCCTCGGGCAGCCGTACGAGTATGACGCGCAGGGGTTCATCCGTTGGGGCGGCGAAGAGTGGGCGCTCGCGAGCGTGGTGCTCCAGGTCGTCAAGCTGCCGGCGCACAGCCCGGCGGACTTCCTCATCCCGTGGGTCGCGCGCGAGCTGGTGAAACTCGCGAGAGTAGCGATCAGCAAGCCTCGCCGGCCCACCAGGGAGGACGTGCGAGATGAGAGGGGCTTTTGGCCGCACCAGGCAAGCAGGGCCGACTACAACAACGCGGTCCACACACTGGTCGACAAGGCCCCGGCGATCGCGCAGTGGGCGAAGGAAACGCGCACCGACATCGGGAAGGTGGACCTCGCGCAGGCACTCGCCACGGTCGCCAAGTACAAGTTCAAGACGAGCCTCGTCGAGCAGGGGGTTGTCGTCTACACGTTCAAGGACGGATGGACCGTCCAAGAGTTGCGCACGGAGCTGGCGCTCTCGCAAGAGGGCAAGCAGATGCAGAACTGCATCGCTGGCTACTTCGAGGCGGTGACGGACAACACCACGCGCATCTACTCGATCCGCGACGCCTCTGGTTCCCCGCACGTGTCGATGGAGCTGGTCGTCCCACGCGGAGTCACGAGGGCTCAAGCGGCCGACATGTCGCCAGAAGAGTTCATCGAGTCGCGAACCAGGCTCGACTGCTACTTCGCGCAGATCTTGGGCAAGCAGAATGACATGCCCATCGACGAGTACCGGGCTCGCGCCAGAGAGTTCATCGACAAGGTCTTCGACAAGGAAGGCCTCGGCTGGGTCATCGCCGGTGGCACGCCGACGTGGGGCAGGTTCGAGGGCAGGAAGTGGCAACGCGTCGATTTCCCAGACGTCTTGAGCACGAACCACGTGAGCGAAGACGTCTTGGCAGAGACCATCTTTGACGACGCGACAGTCGACCGATGCAAGTTTGTTGGCCTGGTCGGTCCAAAATCGTTCAGGCGAGCGGAGATCAGCGAGACGAGCTTCCAGGGCACCGTCCTTCATGAGGCTAACTTCGAGGGTGTGAAGGGGTACTTCGTGAACTTCAGGAGCGCGGTTTTGAGCGACGCGTCGTTCGACAGTGCGCATCTTGGCGGGTCCGACTTCCGAAGGTCCACCATTGGCGGCGCCAACTTTCAAGACGCTCACGTGGACGGGGTGAGGTTCGATGGGGCACAAGGAGGCGAATCCGCCAACTGGGAAAACGTCGATCTGACGACGGCGCAGAAGGGGCAGCTTGGGTTGCCATGACCATCACGCCGAACCCGACCGACGCGCGACTGAAGTTCGTCTGGGACAAGCAGAAGCCGAAGGTCGAGCCGTTGGTGATGATGGACGTCATCGCCGCGGTCGCCGACCGAGTGGCACCGATCACGTCATCGCGGCAGGCAGACACGTGGGCCGATCGCATCGAGGACGCGGGGAGGAAGGCCGACCCTCGCTTCGTGGAGACGTTCCACAGGTGGCGGCACAGCCAGACGGGGAACTCGGTTCCCGGAGAGATCGGATGGGTCGACGCGCCTTTCGTGGACGCAGTCGTCGCGCTCGTGACCGAGATGCCCGAGTTCAAGAAGGCGAGCCCCATCGACGGGCTCATCCCCTGGTTCGCCAAGGAGATGAACCGGCTCTTCTTGCTCTCGAAGGATCCGAACGCTCCCCAGTATCCAGCCTACTACGATGCCAAGTACGCACGGGTGCAGCAGGCGCTCGGCGAAGATCCGATCGTCGTGGAGTGGTTCGAGAAGAAGAAGCCGAACCTGTCGAAGCTGGATGCCGAAGGCCTTCTCGACGCGGTGGAGGCGTTCGAGCAGGACCGTTCTCCCGAAGTCGTCTACGAGTGGAAGGACGGCTACAAGATCGTCAAGCTCGTGACGCGGACGCAGATCCAGAAGGAAGGCGAAGCTCTCGGCAACTGCCTGAAGAAGGGCAGCAGCTACACCGAAAACTACTGCCGCCTCGCTGAGTCAGGGAAGAGCGCGTTCTACTCGCTTCGAGATCCCTACGGCGATTCTGTCTTGTCGATCCAATGGTCCCCGGGACAAGAATCGCCCGAGCAGGTGTACGGCCTGGACAACCGCGAGCCCGACGACGGCGAGGCGGCGAAGGTTGAGGAGTGGGTGACGAGTCGCGATGGCGTCTACAAGTCGCCAAAACGCTTCGGCCGTCTCAACGGATCCGCGCTCATCATCGCCGAGTACATCGACAGCAAGAACGAAGGCGACGAGGACGGCGACATCGAGCACTACGCCGCGTTGTGGGACGAGCACTTCTCCATGGACGACGCGAAGGCGTGGATCGATCTCTTCGGCGGCCACGGATACGACGCTGCGAAAGCTGTTTCTGGCGAGGGTGTCGGCCCGGAGGAGTTTCAACGCCTCCCCGAATCCGTTCGCACGTATCTCTGGGAGGGCAACACGAGCGATGCCGGCAAGGTCATCCTCATGGGCCTTCTGGCCTCGATGATGAAGGCGACCGTGCGTGGTCCAAGGCCTGGGCCACGTGTACCAGAGGGACAGGAGCGCCTGCCGTTCGAGGAGAGCTTCTTCGAACGCAAGCCCGAGCCCGAGCCCAAGCCCGTCAAGTTCCCGCGTCACTTCGAGGCCGACGACAAAGAAAAAAGACGGCTCGCGGAAGCGCAGAGTTGGATCGATGCTGGCTGGAACGACAAGGACGACTTCGACGAGGCGGTCCTGTGGTGGTCGAACTGGTTCAGCCCGGACGACGCGTTCTTCTTTGCGAAGGACCTTGCCGACTACGACAAGGAAAACACGAACCGGTACAGTTCTGGGATGCCGATCGAAGTGGCGGTTGAGCTTCGCGACGTGGGCATCGACGCATGGGACGTCGCTGATGCAACGCACCACGCCTCCTCCGTCGTCGACATCAGGAACGTCGACTCGATCGTGAAGGCCGTCGAGGAGTCCCGCGCGTGGCTCAAGGCCAACAAGCGTCGTCGCCGTACCTCACGCCGTACGCGGCCTCGCTGAGTTGCACGGAGCGCCTTCCTGGGCGACCATTCGGACCATGTCGTACGCCTGCATCGATCAGGGTGAAGTTCGCCGCCGCGGCCTCTGCGAGGGCGTCACGTGCGCTTCGCCATCGCTCGTGCGTGAGCTGGTCGTGGAGCCCCTTCTGGAGCCGATCTTCGACGACACCCCGTTCTCTTCATCGCCGGTTCCGTGGGGCGGCGGGAACCGCTGGTTTGGAGGCGGACACCGGCCTCGGCCGAGGCATCGTCGTGGTCCCCGCCCCAGTTTCAACTCGGGCGCAAACACCGTCACGAGCCTGCCGGGGCGCAGGGTTGGCGGCACGATCGATCGAACGCCGAAGGATGACTTTCCTCGAAAGCCGGCTCCTTCCACCGCGATCGCCTACCGCTCGCCGAGCCCGTCGTCCTACGTGCCAGCGCCTGGTCAGCGGACGGTTCGGTCGACGTCTTCCATGGCCCCTTCTCAGTACCAGGCGTCCCCGACGACCTACACCGCTCGCCCGGCGCCGGTCGGCGCGCCTCGGCCCGCGTACAGTGCCGCCCCGAGGACCGTCGCGGCCCCCACGTGGCGCCCACAGCCTCAGGCAGCCTACAGGGCAAGCGGGCCTCCTGCGAAGAGCCTGAAGGGCCTGGGGCAGCTCCTGAGCGGCGCTGGCTCGCGATGGAAGTACGCGGCGCTTGGGCTCGGAGCCCTGGTCGTTGCCCAGTTCTTCTGGTGGAACGCGAAGGCACCGCAGGTGTTGCGCCTCGGAGGGTACTGAGGTGGGCACCTGGGGAACTCAGCCGAAGGACAACGACGAGACCGAAGACGCGTTCGCCAAAGTTGCCGCCGCGTCGGCGTCTTCGATCGACAAGCTCTACCGAGCGTCTTTCAGCCGAGACGCGCAGAAGCGTTGGGTGCGCTTGGGCGTCCTTCAGATGTTCATCGACGGGATGCCCGCCGCCGTTGCCTTTCTCGATTCCGGAACGCTCCAGGCGGCGGTGTACGACGCTGAAGACTTGCTCGAAGACAACGACTGGCTCGACACTTGGAAGTACGGCAGCGCCAGGTCTGTTTCTTCGGTGAAGGCAAGCCTTCGAAGCCTTGCAACGAAGATCCGTCACATCCAGTTGAAGCGGTGAAGATGCCCTGGTCGGACGAACAGCTCGCCTTCGCTCGCGCTTGGTCGGCAGCCCTGCTTGCGTTCGGCAAGGTCGCGTTCGTTCGGGGAACCATCACTGACGTGGTCGCGTGGACGGATCCGGTTCAGTTCGAGAACCCTCGCAAGAGCTACATGTCTCTTTCCGTGGCCCTGGTCGGCGACGGTATGAAGGTGGCCCGCGCGTTCGGCTACCTGAGGGCAGACGGCGGTGGTGAGGTCGACCTCGGCGCGGTGTCCGGCCCCGTCGCGTTCGCCGCGAGGAAGATCTTGATGGCCAAGGAGATGGCTCAAGACATCGGCAGGGATCAGGTCTCTTTGCCCGATCTGCTTTCTCGTCTCGAAGGCCAAGCGGCGTACGAGTTTTGCGACGCTCACGGGATCGAGATGCCCTTCGACGAAACCACGGCGCGTCTTTTGATCGAACCGGGGTACCCGTGGCCTGAAGACGACCGTCCGGGGATCGCCTACTTTTCTGCCAAGCAGCAGAAGATGATCAGGCCCGAGCGTCCGGGATGGCTCATCCAAGTCGAAGATCGGGACAACCCCGGGAAGACCAAGCTCGGCGTGAACCCCTGCGCGGTCTTTCCTGTGGAGCCGCAGAGGTGCCAGTGGAACCTCTGGGGTCGAGCGGGCAAGCAGGACCTGATCGTCGCTCATTCGATGACGCTGTTGCCGACGCGAGACACTCCAGCGTTCCCCTTCCTCGGCCCCAAGTCGCACAAGGACACGGACACCGCCATCTCAAGCATCCGCGCATGCGGAGGGCTCCTCTTCCCGTCGCTTTCGGTGGGCGCGCTTCCCGCGTCGAACTTTGGGCCAATCACTCTCGTGGGTCACCTTGGGCTCGCCCTCGATGGACTGAAGCCGTACGGGAGCAGCAAAGATGCGACCTCATGGGTCTATCCCCACGATGCGTGGACCGTGAGCACGGGAGACCTGATGCGCGAGGTAGCTGTGCAGCTCTTCGATGAACTGCATGGCCACGAGAGCTACATCTACGGGCGCAACATCTGGGCGCTTGGTCCGCCGGCCGAACTCTTCAGTAGCCCACACGGGCTCAAGGATTTTCTGGAGGGACGCCAGAACGATGGCAGCACACCCATCCGTACGGTCAGAGAGCTGGTGACGGCAGTCAAGAAGCGCGGTGCAGTCTTCAAACGCGGCATGAGTCGGGAAGAGTTCGAGGCAGCGGACGAGGCGGTGTCCGGCACCATCGACAAGTACTTCTATTGCGAAGCCAAGGCTCGCAGAGTCATCTCGCTCGACGAGTTCCCGTTCATGGTCGGTCCGGAGGCGCTCGCAGAGAAGATGCGCTCGTTCGCCAACGGCGTCGGGTACAAGGGCAAGATCGTCACGCTCCGCGACCCGTTCATGGTGGACGACGACATGGCGGACGATCGTGACCACAGGCTCTTCCAGTGGTCGTGGCTCGTGGCCGATGCGGTGAAGAAGCTCGGGGATCCTCTGGAACTCCGCTAGGTGTCTCCCAGCCCCCACGCGTCGGTGCCGTAGATCTCCACCCAGGGCTTGTCGTCGGGGAACCTGCCTCTGCTCACCATGAGGACCGGAAGGGTGAGCCGCTGACCCGGAACGATCTTGCCTTCGACCATGGGCGGGGTCGACACGGTCAGCTCTGCGTTCGGGTCGCACTCGTGAAGCAGCTCAATCAGCGTGCGCACCTTCATGGGTCACTTCCTCTCCAGCTTTCGTCGGTCCACGAGATCGATGTCTGCCGCGCAGAGAACGCAGATCCCTAGACGCTCACCGCAGGGCCGGCAGACGCGGTCGGTGTTCGTCGTCGGGTAGGTCTCGATGTTGCCGCACGAGTCGCACGGCTTCGTCGTGATCGCTTGCCCCGCGATGCGCGACTCTCTCGCGTAGAAGCACCAGCGGCACTCGTGTCGCTCCAGGCGCTTTGCCCGGTCCAAGTCGGCAAAAGCGCGCTCCGCCTGCTCGATCCACCGCTTCAAGTGCTTGCGGTTGAAATGCGTGGTCGTCTGCACGTCCGCGATGGTCAGTTCACGCCTCTTCTGCTCCATCAGTACCCGTCCTTGAACCAGCCGGAGCCCTTCAAAACGAAGCTGGTCGATCCGATGAGCCGCTTCACTTCACCGCCGCATGGTTGGCCATTGGGTGCTGGCAGCGCGCACTCCTTGAGCGGCGGGTCCGAGATCTTTTGATCGACCTCGAACGTCTTCTTGCAGCGCTCGCACTCGTACTCGTACGTCGGCATCAGGCGAGCCTGGTGATCGTGAAGCCGGGCGGATCGTCAGACGGTGGATCGTCGGCAACGATCTGGTTCCGCACGGTCACGGTTGCTCCACGCAGTTCGGCGTCGTCTTCGTCGTGGGCGTACAGGTCGAAGGTGACTATGGACTCGCGCACTCCCTGTGCATCGACGACCGTCGACCCGACGGTTTTGCCGCCGAACTCACGCACCGCCCACTCGCGGCACGCGGTCTCGATCTCCTCGGGGGTGAGACGGATCTCGATCGTCGTCATGAGTTTTACGCGCTTTTCTGCCGTCTTCGGTGCTCTGTTCCTTGCCATCTACTTTTTTTCTCCTTAGACACGGGTGCCCGCACGCTTCGCTGCGCGACGAACTCGCTTGGACTCGAAAGGCGCAACTTCCTTGCCGTACTCTGGTGAGAGAGAGAAGTACTTCTCGCTGTTCGAGCAGATGCGCTTGGCGTGCAAGAACTCGCCATGGCCGAAGTCAGGCTCTATGTCGTTCATGATGTGCCCACAGCGCCGGCACACGAGCTTGCGGTTCAGCTCGGCTTCGCGGATCGTGCGAGCGGCCCCGTGCATCTTCATCATCTTGTAGCTGGTCATGGCTTCTTGATCTCGTCTTCGGCAACGCGGATCCATGGACCTTCGCCGCACATCGCCCCGTGTGTGCATCCGGTCTTCATGCATCGCCAGCGGAACTCGCCGCTTGGGTCTTGAAGACGGCTCAGCGCCCGTGGTCCCTTCGGCGTCTCGACGCGTAAGCTGTCGATGGGGAACCACCGATCGAAGCCGAACTTCTCATTGGCTACGCGCGCATGAACGCCGGCTGCGACGACGACCTTGCACCGTAGGCCGGTGGGCCTGTTCTCGTGGGTGTACGGCGCGACGACCACTTGCCCCTCGTAGACGCCGCTCGGCGGCACCCACTTTTCGTCGATGATCAGGCTCATGGGCAGGCCATGACTGGCGGGGTCGGGTCGTAGCAACTTCCAAGGGGCATCGCGCCGTCGCATACGCAGCCGCCGCTACAGCGGCTGGTGCCGACGCATCGGCCTGCTGAGCACGAGCCAGCGCCAGGGCTGCACGGGTCCACGTCGCAAGGATCTCCCTCCGTGCCCCCGTCGCACGGCGGAAAAGGGCCTGTTCCAGTGTCTGGCGTTGGTGTTGAGGCGTCGCGTCCAGTATCGCGTCCAGCGTCGCTTCCAGCATCCGTCTCAACCGCTGTGTCAGTGGAGTCGACGCCGCCGTCGGGATCAGTCGACGCGTCGGATCTATAGTCGGGGAGACTTTCCACTGGCACTTCCGCCGTGGCGCAGGCGCAGCTTCGGCAGGTCTCGCTGGGGCTGCAAGAAGACGCCACCATGCGACAGCACTCTTCGAGCGTAAGTCGAAGCACGAGCGTTTGCCCCGCCACGTAGCTGGACCGGGCGCGAACGATGCCGAGCGTCGATCCGAAGCTGTCGGTGGCCTCGGCCTCGACCAAGAAGACCCTCTCGGGGTCTTCGCCGGCTGGTACCAGGGCTGCGGTCACGGGCCAGGAGATCGCTTCGGCAGCGTTCCCGAGGATCTGGTCCGCCTGCAAGGTCAGCACGTCTCCCCTGGCGCCTCCCATGATCGTCACGCGGAGACTTTCTGCATCGTCGACGACGCCAGGCTCAGCGAAGATCTCGACGATGACCTGCGTGCGCCTTGTCTGGGCAGAGCATCCGAGCAGTAGGCAAGCGACAAGAGCAAGCCTGCTCATGGCCCCTCCAACGCGATCACGATGCCGCCGGGGCCGATGTCTCCGGTGACGAAGGGGTCCGGCGCGCCACCAGAGCCAAGGTGGACGCCAACCGGTACCGCAACAGCCAGAACGACACCAAGTCCGATGGCTGTCCAGAGCCACCACTCCTCGTGGAGGGGACGGCCGGCAGCTACGACGGGCTCGATCACCTCCGGTTCGGTGACCACGATTGCCGTTGCCGCTTCCGCTGCAAGGGCAGCTCGTAGAGCACGCATTCGCCGTTCGACTTCGGGGCGGTTCTCCGCCTCCGGCAACGACTCCAAGTAGCTTTCGAACGCGCGCAGAGCTTCTGCATCATGGCGAAGCCTGTCTGCCGAGAGGCCGATGTTGTAGAGCAGCTCCGGACGATGGCTCAGGTCGTAGGCTCGCGTGAAGTTCTCCATGGCGTCGTCGTAGCGCCCCTCGTCGAAGGCGACGGATCCACTGTCGAACGCGAGGCGGGCTCTTTCGTCGGAGGAAGAGTCCTGTGCCTCTACGACGAGAGGGGAGAGCAGCAGCAGGGCGGCCAATGCGTTTTTCAGCATGTGTCGAAAGTAGCTACTGTCTGACATCTGGTCAAGGGGCGGTGGGCGCTCGGAAGATCGGCGTGTAGAATCGTCCGGTGAGCTACGCCGACCATGACGCGCCGACGCGCTGCGCCTTCGATGACAAGGTGCTCGGCCCCGACGACAACGGGATCTGCCCCGGCTGCTGGAAGCTCATTCAGAAGCCCCTGACGGTCATCAAGGCCAGCCGCAGCGACGTCCGAGCCGTCCTCGAAGAGGCCCCTGGGGATCTCCAGGCCGACCTGGAAGAACAGGGCGACCTCCTGAAGCCGGAGCCGGCCTTCAACGCCATGCTCGTCGGCCTGCTGCACGTTGCGCTGGCGGTCGAGTTCGGAGACAGCGCCATCGACACCGTTGCGAACCGCGTGGACGAGGGCAAGCAGGTCGTCGCGACCGTCTACAACCTCGCGGTTGCCCTCGGGTACAAGGACATCGCTGCGAGGCTTCTGCGCTTTCGCCTCGGCGATCCGAAAGATCTCATCCGCTTCCGCGACACGGGCAAGGGCGTCTTCCAGGTCCATGCCCCCTACGACGAGAAGTGGAACGGCATCGCGCGGGAGAACCGGCAGATCTTCTTCACGGCGCCCGAGAAGGATGCTGGCTTCTGGTGGCGCACCTTTCATAGCTCCGAGCTGCGCCGAGTCGCGAACATGCTCCAAGGCGTGTACGGCGACCAGCTCACGCTTGGCTTGAACGGGAAGCTCTTCGCGCTGCCGTCGATGCCCCTTCCGAAGGAGGACGACTTCGGCAAGGCTCCGACCGGCAAGCCGAAGGCAACCAACGAGAAACTGGACGTCCCTCGCGAGATCGAAGGCATCCGCATTGGCGATCGCATCAGGCTTCCAGGCGGCGGCGAATCGATCGTCCAGTTCGTTGATCCAAAGAAGCGAAGCGTTGGCGTCGGCGACACGAAGGACAGCCGCTACGTCTTCTACTCGTTCGACATCGTCGAAACGGAGAACGGCAAACCCGTCGCCGCACGCATCCACGCGGAGCACAAGAAGGCTTCGGCTGCCGTCGGAGGAGGCCCGGTCGAGGATGTCCTGATCGATCGCGTCATCCCGGCGGGGATGAAGAACTACCAGATCGAGAGCGTCGCCTTCATCGAGAAGCACCGCCGCGTGATCCTCGGCGACGAACAGGGCCTCGGCAAGAGCGTTGTGGCGCTCACCTGTCTCGACGCGCCGGCCATCATCGTCTGCCCCGCGACGCTCAAGTACAACTGGATCGACCAGATGGCGAAGTGGCGCCCAGAGCTGACGCCGCTGGTGCTGTCGATCTCCGGCGGCGAGCCGCCAAGCGTCGAAGAACGCAAGCGCGCAACCGTCTTCGTCATCAACTACGACATCATCCAGAAGCACCTCGACTGGCTCACCAAGATCGGCGCCAAGACGCTCATCGCCGACGAGGCGCAGTACCTGAAGAACCTCGGCGTGATGTGGGACTCGCGGCTGAGGACCTACGTCCCGACAGAGAAGTCGCCGCGGCGAGCGAACGCGTTCTACGAGCTGCACCGCGACATCCCGAAGCTCATCCTCGCGACCGGCACACCGGTCATGAACAGGACGAAGGAGCTGTTCCCGCTGCTCCACCTCTGCAACCGGCAGGAATGGAACAACCAGACCGAGTTCCAGAAGCGCTATTGCGGCGCCGTCGAGAAGGACACCCCTCGCGGCAGGGTCTGGGACGCCAACGGGCGTACGAACTCGGACGAGCTGCACAAGCGCATCAAGGAGCGCTACCTCATCCGGCACACCAAGGCGATGGTGCTCACGGAGCTGCCGGCGAAGATGCGGACCTCGATTCTCGTCCCTCTCAGCGAGAGGTGGCGCCGTGCCTACCTCCAGCTCACCCGGGACTTCCTCGCCTGGGTGTACGCCCACGGCGGCCCAGAGAAGGTCGCGAAAGCCTCCAGGGCCGAAGCCCTGACCCGCCTGACGGCCATGCGGCGCATCTCTGCCAACGGGAAGGTCGAAGCGGCGCTCGAATGGATCCAGAGCCATCTGGAGAGCACCGGCTTCCGCCCTCTGATCGTCATGGGCGTCCACGCCGACGCGTTCACGGCCATCGGCAAGGGGCTCGACGTCATCAACGCTCAGTTCGACGCAGACCAGGCGGCGAGCGAGATGCCGAGCATCAGCCGCAAGATCCGCTGGGACTCCGTCGTAGGGTCGACCGGCCTCGGCAAGCGCGTGAAGGTCACCACCGAGTTCCAGGAGAAGGGCACGATCGACGTGCTGCTCTTCTCGATCCCACTCGCCACGGGCCTCACGCTCACTCGTTCGCAGGACATGCTCTTCCTGGAGCGCCTCTGGCGGCCGGCAGATCAGGTGCAGGCTGAAGACCGTATCCATCGTCTTGGGCAGAAGGGGTCGACCCAGATCACCTACCTCGACGGCATGGGCACCATCGACCAGAAGCTCGGGCTGATGCTCATGGACAAGACCGACACGGCTGCCGAGGTCATCGACGGGGAGACGCTGACGCACGACCAGTCCTTCTTCCGCGTGTTCGGCGACATGATCGGCAAGGACGGCAAGAAGATGGACCCGTCGAAGCTCCACGCGGTCGAGTCGCTCGCAGACTTGATCGACGAGGCGGAGATGGAGGCCATCGACATGGCGCAGAGCCTCGACGAGCTGGTGAAGGCCCGCAAGATCATGGAGGCGCAGAAGGCTGAGCTGCGTACCATCAAGATGGCCGAGGGGATGTCTCCGGAAGAAGCCGAAGCGGAAGCCGGGATGCTCGACGAGGACATCGAAGGGTTCGCCAAGAAGCTCCGCGAGAAGCGTGGCGTGAAGCCCAACCGCTTCGAAAGTTTCGAGACGGGCGAGCTGTACCCTGGTCACGCTGACGACCACGCGTACTACGAGCAGATGCGACGCAAGCACCCGGACTTCGACGAGGTTCTCGATGACATGGTCGTCGACTCGTGGAACGATCCTTTGCCATGACTCCGCTCGTCGTTTACACCGGCACCCAGGTCTGGGAAGGACGTCCGTACATCAAGGAGTCGCGCAAGGGGCATTCGGAGCACGGACCAGGCCTCTACTTCACGACGAGGCTTCAGACGGCCCGGAAGTACGCGAAGGGCCGGGGCACCGTCCTGCGGGTGGAGATCGATCCGCGCTTCACGTGGCTCGAAGACGCGAAGATCCCGCTCGTGATGGCCATGGGCTGGGTGACAGAGAGACGCGGTTTGCGGCACAAGTCAGAGATCAGAAACGATCTCGCCCGCAACGCTGAGCGCACAGGAGGCCTGCGCAGCGGCATGATCGCTGCCAACGTTCTCGTGAACTTGATGGTCAACTACGACGCCATCACGGGGGTGCATGGGCCCGCGCTCGCAGAGTTCCTTGCGAGTTTCGACATTGGGGCGTCACACGCGCCGATGAGCGGCAACGAAGAGTGGATCATCCTCTTCGACCCGACGAAGGTCCTCTCGTGGCGCCGTGTCGGTCCCGACGACCCCGAAGAGTTGCCTGCCGTGCGTCGACGTGGATGAGGTGGACGCGAAGCGCTTCGCCCGTGCGGCGCTGCTGGGGATGGCAGAGCGAGCGCGACAGACCGGCAAGAGCGCGGCGGAATGGGAAGACTCAGTCGAGGAGACGGCTGAAGGGAAGCTGCTGGGTGCGAAAGAAGTGAGCGCGATTGGCTCGCTCGTCTTCATCGGCCGGAGGTTGCGTTCCTAGCGTCTCGTGCGACACAGAATGCACTTCAGCCGCTGCTCACCGTGCGGACAGTTCGCTTGATGGGACGCCTTCGCCGCTTCGGCAGCCGCAATGGCAGCCATCTCGATGGTCGCTGCAACGGCAGCCGTGATCCACACGGTGGCGTGGCACCCCGTCCTCGTCGCCCGCGTGTAGCCAGAGTTGACCACGAAGTCCTTGAGCACGAGACCGCGCCGCCGTGCGCTTGCCGTCTGGTGCAGCATCCCGAGCGCCAGCTCCACTTCGTCGTCGGTCGCACCGATGCCGCCGCATGCCTGGAGATGCGCGAGCACGCGAGCTTCGTCGACCTGCGCCTTCAGTCCCTGCGAGTCTGCGGCGGCCTTGCTCGTGGCAGAACCTTGGACGTACGGAACGCGCTTCTTCTTGACCATGCGACGGATGGTACGAAGCATTGTCAGACAGTCAAGCTTTCTTTCGACAGACTCAGGGCGGTTCGGTATCCGTCGCGTTTTGCAACAGCTTCAGGGCACCTTCTCGCCGATGCCGCGTGAGCGCTTCGGGATCCGTGACGTGCCGCCATCCAGCCTCGGTCACACAGACCCTCCACCGCTCATACGACCTGCCCGTCCCCCCCGCGAGGTCTGTACCAGCACCGCCACCCCTAACGATCAAGAGCCCCGCACGCGCCATGTCGGCCGCGAGCTGAGAGAGCGGGTACATCTCATGCGGAGCTTCGACGGCCGCCTTGTTGAGGAGACCGATCGCTTCGGGCGTCAGGCTACCGTCTCTGTTCGCATAGTGCATACGCTCTACGCCTTCTCCAGTGGCGACCACCCGCCAGAGACCCGCGCGTAGGCCCTGTCATTGACGAAAGCGATGTCACCCTCCTGTGCTTCTCGAAGTTGTCCCAAGGCTTCTGTGGTGGGGAACGGTCCCCAGAACACCGGCGCGCGTGGGCTGCGAAGCCGTCGAAGCGCCTCCTTCCTGTCGTCGTCACACACCGCGCCGCATCTTCCTCTCTTCGACAGCAAGTATCTTGCGGCCACGAGGCCACAGGCCGGGCCGCTGTCCGGCACGCTTCAAGGCGATGACGCCGCCGTGCTTCTTGTTCGCGATGCGCGCGATGCCCTTCTGCATCGTCTCTAGAAACGCTACTGCACAATGTGCAGAGCAGAAATTCTCTTCCAGCACCACAATGCCCAGCGACCTCGAACCGTCGAGCGTGGTGGCGTTTTGCCACCCATTGACCCGTGCCCGCGGCTCACCCATCGCATTGCACACTCGGCAATGCGGGACACCAAGAAGCGACGCGGCACGCTCCCTACTCATCGTCGTCCGGCAGAGGTTCCCCTACTTGGTCCATCCAGTCGAACGCGGTGCCCTTCTGTTTCCTTTCCCATGTCGCCACGTGTTTCGTGCACTCGGGGCAGGTAGGCCGCCGCTTCTCGTAGCCGAACTTGAAGTCGGCCCACCTGCCGCACGACGTGTACGACGCAAGCCGAGCAGGCGGTGGCGGCGTTGCTTGCTCCTGCGTGAGGTGCCAAGCGTCGCCGATCTTCACGCACTGGTAGACGACAACGCTCATTTGTCCTCGCGCTCTGAAATCATCACAACGGAGACGCGCGGTCTCGACAACTCAGCCTCCTGTAGCTCACGGCGCAGCTCGCGCCGAAGGAAGTTGATGTAGCACCGGTCGCAGAGAAACGCGTTTCTCAGGCCGAGGCTGTACTCGTTCCTGCACGAACAGTCCGGCTCGGCGCACACGCCGCACACCGGGATGCCAAGCCGACGAGCCGCTTCGTTTCGCACGCCGGTCACCGCGGCTTTGTTCCTGCTGGGCATCGATGTCGCTTGCCTACTTTCGACGAACCATTATAGTCCGCTGTCTGACAGGAGAGCAAGCTCAATGTACAATCAGCAGAAGGCCTGGGACGTCGTCCCCGACATGTCAGAAGCGCGAGCGCGCAGCATGAAGCACCTTGCCGCGCTTGCGACGAGCGTCGTGACCGAGGTGCTTGGGCCCTCGCCGCAGGCTCAGCAAGAAGCTGAGGATGAGGAGGCCTACCAACGACGGGTGCGCTACTGGCGCGAGTCCGTCGAGCAGATGCGCACGATGTCCGAAGAGGACTACCGGCGCGCCATCGACAGCGGTCAGCCTGGTCCCGTGCCGACGCGCAAGGGAAGCGAGAGGATGCAGCCTGAACTCGACGAGTGGCTGCGTCGAAAGATCGCTGATCGGCTCATGAGCAAGATCGACGCGACCTTGCTCAGTCTCATCGGTATCGAACAGGACTTTGGTGGCGCCTTCCGCATGAAAAGCGGCTTCACTCCACTCGGCTCCCGGCTCGCAGATCGCGCTAAGGCGATCGCGGTAGAGCTGGTCGACAAGTGGCTGGAGAAGCACGAACAGGGCGTCGTCAAGAGCGTGAGCCTCGAAGGCGTCGAACGGAACTTCAAGTACGAGCTGGACACGGCGACGAAGAAGGCCGTCGCCGATCGCATCGCTGCCATCGCCAAGTAGCGCGCCGAAAACATCCGCATCGAGGTGCTCGAAGAGGCTGTCGATCGAGCAATGTTCAACGCGTTCCCGGTTCTCCGCTGCATGGAAGCAGCAGAGCGGCTTGGTGCCAAAAACGAGCCAGAAGCGAGGTAGTGATGAGCGAAGGATCAAAGAAAGAGGCGCCGCGGATGCAGAAGGTCAAGATCTACGGCGCGAGCGATGATCTCATCGAGGTCGATGGCGACGTCGACGGCGCCGACGAGTTCTGCTGCGAGGAGGGGGTGATCGCCTTCGCTCCCAGCGGAGACCTGTTCCATGTGAAGTACGGGGAGGATGGCGTCTGGGACATCACCCACAAGCACGCTTCGGGAAGGCTTCAGGTCTCGATCATCCAAGCGCCCACGGGAGACGACCCCGAGCCCTACACGGACGTCGCGATGGTCTCTGGCGACATCCACAGCGTCCGCTTCTGGAAGAGCTGGCCACCGTCGATCACCGAGATTCGAGAGCGCATCATGAAGCGCCTGGATGAATGGTCGATGCTCTCCGACGACACGGTCAAGCGCGTGTGGGAAGCGCTCGGTTCGCCATGACGAAAAGGTTCACGGTGACCATGACGGCGGCTTTCGAGATGATGGCAGAGGACGAGGAGACCGCGAAGCAGACGGTTCTTTCTTCGCTTACTTCGAGCAGTGGTGCCGTGGTCGTGACGGTACAAGAAGATCCGGCGCTGCTTGGCGCCACATGGGCTCTTGCTGCGGCCTGGGATCCAGAGTTCATGCACAGGGTCCCCGAAGAGGAACAGACGCGTCTCGACGCCCTACGCCTGAAGGCAGACGCGCCTTCGCCGAGTGGATCTGCCGGCTCGCCCGCGAGCGTCCTCCCAAGGGCCTGTGACCAGTCTTCGTTCTGAGTAGAATCGACCATCCATGACCTACCATCCCTCCCAGAAGCCTCTTTCGTCCATCCGCGTCCTGTTCCCCAGGACGCAAACGTGGGTCCAAGCTCACCTCGCCGAAACGGAAGCAGACCGTGTCCAGGGCCTCCATGGACGCGCCAGCCTCGCCCCCAACGAGGGGATGCTCTTTCGGTTCCCCGATCAGAGACCGCCGCTCGCGATGACGATGGCCAAGATGCTCATCCCCTTGGACATCCTGTTCATCGGGCAAGACATGACCGTCAAGCACATCGCCTACCGACTCCAGTCAGGGCGTCAGCACCCGGTGCTCGGCCCGGCCGTCCCGTGGGTTCTGGAAGTGCCAGCGAACTTCGCTCGCAAGCACAGGCTCCGATGCGGAGACCGTGCGGAGTTGGAGGTCGACGGCAGCCTGGTGACTGGCTGGAAGTGGTGAGGACCCTCGCCCTCAGCTCCGAAGGGGACCCGCTCTTCGTTCGTGACGAACGCGGGCTCGACTACGAGATCGAGGTCTACTGGGCCGGCGATGCTCGTCTCCGTGTTTGGGCAGAAGATGCCAGCGCAGACGAGGACAAGCTCTGGGCAAAGATCTACATGGAGCACCCGCCAGAGCCGGCAGCCGACGGTGGCATCCAGGTTCCGCCGAAGCTTTTTCGTGCGTTCGCAGCGGTGTGTACGGAGAAGCGCTTCGTCGTTGACGCTACAGACGAATCGACGATCGTGGTTCCTGTTTGGAAGCTCTTTGCCGCCAGCTTTCTTCCTTCTCTTGAGGCACGCGATATAGATAGCGTCCGTGGTCGCGCGATCGTCAGGCTCGGCGGCTACATCTGTGACGACGAGGTGGTCTCTCGTCGAGAATGGTCTCATCGGCGCCTCTGGAACCTACAACATCCGAAGGCGCGGCCACCGACGTCTGCCATTTACGTCGGCCCTCATGGACGGATGACCGACACGCTCGACGAGCGGCAAAAGCGACGAGAAGAGGCGCTGAAGCGACTTCAGAATCCCGAGCCCACCGATGCGGAGACCATCCAACACTTCCTCAACGGCCTCGTAAAGAGGCCCGTGGCGTGAGCGACGCTGGATGGAAAGCCGTACTACGTCTCGGCGTGCCGACGTTCTTCTGCGCGAGCTGCAAAGTGGTCGAACCTCTTCGGCTAAGCCGTGGAGAAAACGAAACGCTCGCTTCGCAGCACTGGCGCGTCGAAAAGCATCGCCAAGACTCGAAGCGTAGTTGGCGAGAAGAGTCGCTCGTAAGTTCCTGGCTTGTTTGTTCAAAAGAGTGCGGCCGTGTCTTGGTCGCAAAGAAGATCAAAGAGCACGGAACGTCGCTGCCTACCGCAGTGTATTCCGTCTGCGGACCTTCTGAGCCATGACGCACCACCATCACTGCCCGTACTGCTTCGAAAGCTTCGAGTGCGAAGGAGGTTGCACGATCGAGCCGGACCTCGAAGACAACGGTCGCGAGTTCGGCAGCCACGCCATCTGCCACGACGTCATCTGCCACATCGACCGCGCGATCAAGAAGCACAACGAGCGATACGAACAACGTCAGCAGGCGGCGCTCCGGCGGCTTCTGTCGCCTCGCGACCAGTGGTGGTGCTGACGCGATGTGTGTCGAAAGTAGTTGACGAGGTGTCTGACACGCCGTAGGTTCCGCTCCCATGACCATCATTGTTCGCCCACTCACCGACGACGGACTTTTTGGGCTCGACGAGTTCGACCAGTTCATGCTCGGCACTCGGTGTGAAGACGGTTGGATGCGTTTTCACTCTGTTTCCGATGTGCGCGAGAAGGTGTGTGCCATCTGTACGCGTGGTTGGGAGCCAACCGGGCCGTCGATCGGCGACCAGACGCGCTGGACACTCATCGGCGAGCACGTGCACCAGAGCTGCCTCGCGCGGCACCTGGGCTTCGTGCAGCGGGCAGATGTCTTTCAGGCGGTCTGTGACGCTGGCATCCGGTTCGAGAAGCTGATCCCGATCCCCAACGGCTACTGGGGCCCCGAAGACGCTTGGGGCAAGCACATGCCCTGGTATCAGGCCGACTTGATCGACCATCCGTACCAGCTCCGCATCGGGCATCGGAAGCGTGTCTGGGAAATCGTTCTGCTGCCGTACGGCCGTGCTCAGGCTTCCGAACGGCTGTCTGGGCCGGAAGCAACAGTCCCCTTCTACGCCGAAGCGAAGGCGGAGTTCGGGCCCGAAGAGAAGGAGGGCATCACGCAGACCATCGACAAGCGCCAAGTTCTGCTCCACGCGTACGGCACCGCGAAGATGGCCGAATACGTCTCGCGCCTCGCCAAGGTCGGCAACCTCAACAAGAAGCTCAACCTCGGTGACGAGGTGAAGCCGTGAGCAACCCTTACTGGGATGGAAACAAGTTCATCGAGGAGTTCGGTCAGGCTGGGCTGAGAGAGAAGATCTTGAACCGACTCTACCCGGACCAAGACCCGTTCACGATGTACCCGAAGACCGTTCGCGAAGCCTTTCGCGAGGCCATGCTCAACACGATGGCGGAAGCATTTCGCCGTGCCTACAGCCGCGACATCCGCCGCGCTCAAGCTGCCGCGAGGCTCGACGCGTTGGATCCTTACGAATGGTCCCACGACCAAGCTCGCAAGATCCTAGACACGCCGGCTTCCGTTCTTGAGAGAATCGCCGCTCGCGTCAAACGCATTCGAGCGGCAAAGGGGGAGACATGACTTCTGAAGAAAAAGCGGATTTCGAAGATGCCGTCGGACGTGCCCGCGACGCGGAGACGCGGCGCGACGCGGCTGAGCGGGAACGCGACGCCATCATCGCGGGGCTCGGCTTCGTCGACGAGGGGCCCGACGGACGAGGCAGCGGGCCGATCTACGTGCGCGGCTGCCGTCGCGTGTACGTGGGCGGGTACGATGGCTGGGTAGTCGAGACATCGACATCGGCCGGGCGCGGTCGGGTGCATTTCGACGGCGTTGGCGAAGCGCTGGCCTACGCGGTGTCCTCGGAAATCGCCGCCCTCATCGAGCAAGTGAAGGCAGCAGAGCAACACGCGCAGCATGTCGAGGTACGAGCCCGCGCCGAACAGGGGCGCGCTGACGCTGCTGAGAAGAAGCTTCGGACGCTGGTGGAGGCGGCATCCGCCGCAGTCAAAGACATTGCCGGACGTGGGGCCCCATCGGGCGATCGATTCCTGCTGGAGGAAGCTGTACGCGTCGCCCGAGGTGAGCCGTGAGCGAGCCCAAAGAGATGACCCCCGAGCGGCTGGCGGAATGCCTCGCGATGGCCGACACGTTCCGCACTCACTACGCAGACGGGCTCACCATGGTCGAAGTCCGAGCCGAGGACTGGGACGCCATCCTCGCCCACATTGACGCCCTGACCGCGCGAGCAGAGGACGTGACGCGAGAGCGAGACGCGGCCCAGGCAAAGCTGGCTGCGGCTCGTACTGAGGCGCTGAGACATGCGCACGCACGGCTGATCGCATGGAGCGCGTACATCAGACACGGCGGGTGGCTCGGTCAGCCGACGGAGATCAAGAACGACTCGGACATGGCCGTTCGCGCCGCTCACGAGGTCTACGCGATGATCGGGAAGGACGCGGAACCACTGGACGCCGAACTCGCGACCGAAGTGGCGAGTGGGAATGGCGGTCTGATGGGTAAGGCGTGGTGGGTCGAGCGGATTCGTCGCATGGTCAACGACAAGAAATCCCGAGTGGGGCTCGCTCCGCTTTTGCCCGAAGTACACGGGGGGGAGCCGTGACCGACTGCCCGAACTGTGGCGAGCCGGATGCGCCGCTCTACGTCTTCTGCTCCGAACCATGGGAGGAATGGCTCGGCGTGATGCACTGCGGCTGCTACCACGAAGAGCCGCCGACTGCATTGTACACAGCATCGAAAGACGCCTTCCGCGGCGCAGCCGCAGGAGGTGAGCCGTGAGCGAGATGACCAAGGAAAAGCTTGCCGAGGAACGGGCTGAGGCGTGGAAGGCGCGAGCCCTGGCCGCCGAAGCAAAGGTTGCCGCACTCGATGCAGAGGTGACGAGGCTGAAGAGCGTCGAGGCGGCAGCGCGGAAGTTCATCGATCGGAACTGGCCTGGCATGATAGCCATGGTCGAAGCGGTGCTAAATGCACCAAGGGGCAAGACGTGAGCCAGAAACCGATGACCGAAATCGAGGAGCACGTGCGCGAGGTGCTTTCAACCGCACGCGAGGAAGGTCGTCGCGAGATAGATCGGTGCATCCTCGCGAATGCCATCGGCGTCATCGACAAGGAGCGCGAACGTGCCAACGCCGCGGAAAAGAAACTCGCGGCGATCGTCGACGCCGACAAGCGCTACAGGCTCTGGCTCAACTCCGACGTGGAAGATCTGACCTACGACGACGCGCCCGACAAGTACGAGGCCGCTCTCAAAGCCGCACGAGGTGAAGACCGATGACGCCGATCGACGAGAACCCGTCTCCCCCGCCCCCGAGCGGCGTGGACATCAACTACTTGACCCAGGACATCGTCGCAGGGCTCAACCGAGCCGTGCTCGACAGGGTCGACGCCATCGCCGTTCAGCTCGGTGTGGGCCGTCGCCGTGCGGCCCTGATCGTCATGCAACAGCTACAGGAGACGCCGGTCACGGCTCCGGCTCCGCCCCCCGCCGCCGTCGCCGCCGACGTTGGCACCGAGGCACCTCCTGCCGACGCTTCAGACCCGCTCGGCGCTTTCGAAGATGAGACAGAGCGAGGGCTCGCAGCGGTCATCGCAAAGAGGACGGGGATCGCGCCGGTCGTCGTGCTCGACGTGCTGAGATTCTGGGTGCGTGATCGAGACGGCGAGCCTTTCATGCGCGATCTGGACCTGAGCGAGTACCATCCGCGCGAAAGGGTGAAGCACGCTCTTCGAGCCGCGGTGCGAATCGCCAGCCTCGACCACTTCGGCGCCCCCCTCCTTCCATGGACGCCGGACTACACGGTGGTGCCTCCGTCCAAGAGCGAGAAAGCTCCGTGACGACGCCCGGAGAATCGACGTGACGAAGAAGAAGCATCGTCGAGCCGAAGCGCTTCGTCGTCTGGGTGGCGAGCCTCCGCCGCCAGATCCGAACTTTCGCTGCCACCACAGAGACTTCTCCTACAGCTTCATCGACTCGTGCAAGGGCGCTCCGGTTCGGCTTCGAGAGTGCCACTGGGACGGGGTGAAGCGATGGTACTGCGTCAAGCACGACCCGTTGCGGCTAGAGCATGAAGCTCGCAACCAGAAGAAGCGTGACGAAGAAAAGCGTGCTCGATGGAGGAAGATGGAGGCCGACCGAAAGGGGTAGCAGCATGAAGAAGAACGCTCTGAAGAAGATAGAAGAGAAGCGCCACAAGGCCGAAGCCGAGGTCGTCAAAGCCAAGGAGAAGCTGGCGCGCTTGGTCGCGATCGAAGACGGATGGATACAAGACGCTGTCAGCGACCGGGCGCTGAAAGACGCGCCCAAGCTTGACGCGGAAGAGCTTTCGGCGAGGGTCATCGGGATGATTCGGTGGCACGGGATCGAGTGTTCCAAGCTTGGCCGTGAGACGACAACTTCTGCATCAGTCGCTGCTCGCGTCTACCTGGACGAGCTGAGGAAGCGAGCTGCGCGGCGATGACGGGCGCGGCTCAGGTTCAGCGCAAGTGCGTGCACTGGAAGAACCGCGACGGAGGTCAGCCGACGAAAGGCTGGTGCGTTGAGGTATCCAGAGACAGATCTGCCGTCGCGGCGGAGACCTTGTGCGGCTACAGCGTGGTTCTTCCTGGACCGACTTCGAAGCGCGAACCCACCTGCGTCGAGTGCCTCGCGATCATGAAGACGAGAAGCGCGCCGTGACGAGGGCGGCGACCAAAGCGGGGAAGCTTCTCGGCGCGTTTCTTCCGGGTCACAAGGTCACCTGGATGCCGACGTTCGCGCGCAATGGGCCCGGCGACGCGCGCGACGTCCCCCTGGGTGCCACCATCGTTTCAGTCGCCGGCGATGATGGACCGCTAGAAAAGAACGGATACGTCCGAGTGTTTCTGGAATCCGGCAAGATCCACACGTGGGCGCGCAAGGACGACCTGCGCCATCGCGATGAGTGAAGAGAGCAAAGAAGAGGCGTTGCGTCGTCTACGCGGCCCCCGCCTTGCCGACGGGGACAAGGCGACGTTGTCACCAGAGGCAGGATTTAGTCTCGGCGAAGTGCCGGTCACCATTCTCCATGCGAGGCTCGACGAACTTGATATGGCTTCGATTCAGTTCGACGACAATGGTCTGTGCTCCAGGGTTCTCCGCAGACACCTTCGGCGTCTCCCATGACGCTGCGACGCACCGAAGCTCTGCATCGGCTGCAAACGGCCCAGGAGCTGTTCGGTCGCGGCGACATGGGACAGTGGACCCGCTACGAACGCGGCAGCGGCGACGAAGCGGCGCGGATGGTCTTCTCTGCCTGGGACTCGGGCGCCAGCTCGATCTCCTCTGGCATGGAGAGCACCGCCCTGTTCACAAGACATGAAGCCGAAAAGCGGTTGAGCTTTTATCGTGGGATCGTCAAGATTTCGCTCCAAGACTGGACGAGCGAGATCGAAAGTCTCCATCGCGCGCTGAGCCATGATGACCTCGGCTGAGGACGAGGCGAAAACGCTGAGGCGACTGGAGACGCTTCGCAAGCTGGGAGCGGAGACCGTCTGCTGGACCGTCTCGACGTCCATGAGATCTGGCCCACCCGACAACGAGCGGAACAGTTATATGCACTGGCTCACGTTGTGTGGGCAGAAGAAAGCCGGCTGGGAACCAACCAAGGCAGAGAGCGGTGTCACGCGATCGAAGGCCCTGGTCACCTGCCCCGACTGCTTCGCGAAGATGGGAAACGTGGTGATTCCTCGACGGCGGAAGGCAGCTCGATGACCTCGCCGCCCATGCGCGAGACGATGCTGTCGATCGACTCGTTCGGGTCATGCTTCTCTTCCGGGGGCCGAGGTCCCCGGCGAACAGGTTCCTCCATTGCGCAGATCGACGCGAGGAACGCGTCAACGTCAGGCGGAAGCTCGACCGCGGGGGCTGGCTGCCGCAACGGCGGCGCGCTTTCTCCTCTCCGGTGGGCCGCCTGAGCCTCCCGCCACCAGTCCCTCGCACAGTTCAGGCATCGGCCGAGCCGTGGAACGGCCAGCCTGCGCGGCCAGGTACGCCCACAGGCATCGCAGGCGACCACGGCTCCTGCGGCGCGCTCCTCTCCGCTCGGGGCCTCGTAGCTCATCCTGGGGGCTTGCGGGCGCGCCATCGCAGCAGTTTGCCACGCGGATTGTCAAACGAAAGGCCGACATTCTCTCTTACCTGAACCTACAAAGTACGTGAAAAACACCGCGATGACACCGCATGAGTTGACACCGCCTGGACCAGGGCCTACGTTCGCGTGGTCGAGCTGGGCGCCGACGTCACCGAAAGGATCTTGCGTGGAGAAGAAGAGCGAAACCTCGTCGACCTGGGTCTCGGAGTTGGAGAAGAGCGAAGCGGAGCTGGGGCCCCAGGAGAACGAAGAAGTGCCCGTGGTCCGGCTCTGGCCCGAACCGCTACGCGAAGAGGGCCAACAAAAGCCCCCGAGCGACCAGCAGTCAACGATCGTGGCATCCGCAATCCGCGAAGCCATCCGGGAGCTGCGCGAAGAGCAGTCAATCCACTTCGAGACCGAGTCCGACGAGAAGTTCGCCGTCGGCTACCTCTACAAGACAATCATGATCGCGCTTCGCGCTGAGTCGTCGGAGCGAGGGCCGCAGCAAAAGACCAAAGAGGTCCCGCCGCCATCGGTCACGAGGAAGCCGGTGCGCGTGGGTGATCGTCTTCGACATCCAGCCTCGGATCGCATGGGCACCGTGATCAAGATCGAAGGGAACAGCATGCTTGTTCAATGGGACGGGCTCGACAAGCCGACCATTGCCTGGAGGGTGCCGGGCGAAAGTGAAAGCGAAGGGGGAGGCAAGGGATGACCGGCCGGCGAGACCCCGAGCTAACGAAGGCCGTGCGAGTCCTTCTCTCCTACGTCGAGGAAGCCGAGACCGAGGAGTCCTCCATCGGTGGGGAAGGCGATGACGAGCCCATAGAGAACGGATGGGGTGGCGTCGTGATCCCGACAGCGAGGCGAGTCGACCTTCCCGGTCCGATCGACCGCGACGTCGAGCCCGCGGCAGCAGGTAGTCTCGGGCGCAGGATCACCCAGCGCATCATCGAAGCCATCGGGTCGACAGGCCAGCCCGAGTCCGCCGAGGACGCTCTCACGCGCCTGCTCGCTGCGCTCATGGAGGCCCAGGCAGCACGGGGCCGCGCAGAAGGTCAACTACTCCAGCAGCAAGACGCTCAACTGCGTCAAGAGCAGGACGTCGTCACAGACCTTCGCAACAAGGTCCAGATGCTCGCGACAGAACGAGACGGACTCCTCGCGGCCGTGAACGAGCTGAAGAAGGGCGCCGGACACGGGCAGTTGAGCGCGCGGTCCCAGGTGGGAGATCGCGTTCAGCAGCCGATCACCGGGCGATGGGGAACCGTGATGGAGGTCCAAGGAGGCCGCACGCTCGTTCGGTGGGACGGCGCTATCGCCAAGCCAGATGGTGAGGACGCGGAGGAGGAGAGCGACGAGGGAGCATCATGGTGAAGAAGAATCGCAACGGCAGAGAAGGAGAAGGGGTTACACACGTCATGACCAGCAGCAGCAAGGCACTCAAGTCGCAGCTCCGTTTGCAACTCCAGCCGAAGCCGGAGGCCGAGACCATCTCGGCCGAAGAGGGAACGGTGGAGCTGATGGACATCAGCCCCGAGATGGCTACCGACCTTCTGTCGAGGCGTCATCCGTACCAGCGACTGCTGCGTGCGACCCACGTGGATGCGCTGGCTGAGGCGATGCGACGAGGGACCTGGCGTTGGGTTGGGGACCCAATCCGGCTCGACACGAACATGTTCGTGATCGACGGTCAGCACCGCCTGTCGGCGATCGCCAAGAGCGGCGTGACCATGAAGAACGCGGTCGTGATGGTCGTCCACACCAAGGACGCCATCCTCTCCATCGACCAGAGCCGTCCGAGGACGCTGGTGGACATGTACGCCACGCGTGGGAAGGGCGGTGGATCTCTGAGCAGGACGGTCTCCGGCGCGATCGTGGCCGAGTCGACGAACTGGAAAGGTTGGCGTGGGATGCCACGAGAAGACCAGCTTGCCGCGATCGAGCAGTGCGAGTTCGTGCACGACCTCAGCAACCTGACGAAGAACAAGGGCGAGAGCAACGCTCGCGCGACCGTGTCCGTCGGCTCTCTCTCCGGAGCGTTGCGATGCATGCGAACGAACCGTGACGCGGCCATCCAGTTCTTCGGCGCCGTGTTCGCGATGAACCCGGTGATCGACGGCGTAGAAGTCGAGATGGTACGCGTCCTGTACTCATTTCTCGCAGCAGCGAAGCGGACCGGGGTGTCTTCCGAGATGGTGACCATCGAGCAGGCAAACAAGGCGATCAACGCCTACAACCACTGGCGATCCGGAAGGGTCGTCAGCCATCTTCAGTGGAAAGGCGGCGCGCCTCCGGTGGCCCTCCCATGAAAAGCACTGGACTGGGCATCTTCAGCGGCCCGCTCGGGGAGCAGGCTCCCCAGCTCCCAGACCCGGACGGCGACGGTCCTCCGAGCCCTCCATCTGACGACCTTCCCGCGTTGTCGTCACCACGCCACCCCGCTCACGCGCGGCGTGCTCTGCGCCGGCTCCAGAGCGAACCGCCGCCTGAGTTCGAGAAGGTGATCGATCTTCTGTACGAGTGGCACGAGCACAGTCCCGCCGCTCAGGCCACAGACATCATGCGCAAGCTCCTCTCGCAGAACCACAACCAGAACGACCAGCAAGCCATCGCTGCGATGAAAGGTCTCATCCGCGAGGCGCGGAAGGCCAAGATCCACAAAGCCATCGACGAGATCGGGCTCGACGCTGCGGAGAAGGTTCTCGGTTTGAAAAAGGACGAGCCGTGACGTTGCCGCTGAAGTGGATCACCGCTCGTGCGCTTCGCCTCGAAGAACGCCTGTGCGACCCTGGCGACTTGGCGGCGGTTGCTCTGGGCGGCAAGACTGCGCAGTTGGAAGCGAGCCTGCACGAGATCGGACACATCGTCGCGCTTCGTGGCTCGCTGCTCAACGCGCTGCGCTCGGCGCCTGTGCCACACATCAACAATCTCATGACGGGCATGGGGCTGCATGGCGTCGTGCGCGACGAGAACGAAGTGTCCGCGATCGCGATCGAGCTTCTCACTGCCGAGATGCTCGGCCACCCCATCAACGCCCACGAGGTCACTTGGTTCGCGTGGACGAACAACAACGTCCGTCGCTTCAGCGACATCGCGCTCTTCGAGGCACATGTCGCACGTCGAATGAAGAATCAGCGATGCCGGAGCCTGGCCGCCGAAGTGGCCCACTACCTGAGTCGGCCGATACGGAAGATCAAGAGGAGCGCATGACAGACGAGAGCAAGGAAGAGAAGTTCTACAGGGTCGGCGAGATCGAGGAGATGCTCTCGGTGAGCAAGTCCACGCTGAAGAGGTGGATCAAGAACAAGAAGATCCGAGCCGTGAAGTTCGGCGACGACGTCCAGGGCAACCCCTGGCGAATCTCCGAGTCGGCGCTGGCCGAGTTCAAGAAGACCAACGCCCGCTACAACATCGAGCCGGAGGCAAAGTCGTGAACTCTCCGAAGAGATACGCCGAAGGCACCAGCGTCTCGGTGGAGAAGACCCGATCGGAGATCGAGACGCTGCTCAAGCGCCACAAGGCAAACGGCTTCTTTTCTGCGACGGACGAAGAGCGCGGGATCGCACTGGTCGGCTTCAGACTCGTCGGTCGCCTGTTCCGCATCGAAGTACGTTCGCCAAAGGTCGCCGACGCTCCCAAGTCGACTCGCTACCTCGACGCCGCATCCGAGGCGAAGCGCCGTCGCCAGTGGGCAGAGGCAGAGGAACGTCGTAGGTGGCGCGCACAACTGCTTCTGATCAAGGCGAAGCTGGAGATGATCGCGACCGGCGAGACCACCGTCGAGCGCGAGTTCTTGGCAGACATGGTGCTGCCGAACGGCAAGACCGTGGCCCATGCGGCGATCCCGGTGCTCGCCGAGATGTACCGGACAGGCGTTTCTACGCCACTCTTGGAAGCCAAGGCTTACAGCCACCACGCAGACGACGCAGAGGCAAAGTCATGATGCTCGCAGAGATTCAGCGCAAGCTTGCGAACCGCCAGAAGGAAATCGAGATGCAGAAGAAGGACGCGGTCGAGGTGAAGAAGAACCAGAGCCTGCCAGCCGCCGCCCGCGTACCGGGTGCGAAGGTCGTGGCCATCGAGGTCGACCCCGAGCTGTACGAGCGGCTTCAGGAGATCGCGAAGAAGCACAACGTCCGTGGCGTGCGAGGAGCGCTCATGCTCGCAGCGAAGACGGGGACGAGGCACCTGTAGCATGGCCGCCGTGAACACCGGCCACAACGCTAGTCCCTTCACTGGCACGAGGGACTGGATCAACTGGGACCACCTCGTTGAGTTCATCGTTACGCCCGGCCCGCACGCTACTTATGAAGAGTGGATCGCTTCGTTTTACCGCTCCGAAAGGACGCTTGTTCGAGAAGTGCGCGTTGCTGCGATGGGCGATGCTGAAGAAGTGCGCCTGGTCCTCGACCAGATGATGATCTCGCTGGCGAAGTCAGACCGAATGGTCTTTGAGCGTCCAGCCAACCTGCTGACCATGACCGGCGAGAACCGAGACGCAGACATGGAGGAACGCGTCTTACGCCTGGAGCACATGATGAATGTGCTGGTCGAGCAAGATTCCGCTGCTGGGGAAGCGCTGCGCCGGCTTGGCGGTGCTTCTTTTTCGTTTTCGCTCCCGTCTCAACTTCAAGCTTCACAGCTTTTGGCTCCACGAGAGTCCATGACGGTGCGCATGAGGACCATGGGAGGAATGTCCGCTACGAAGAACGCGGTCACCGTTCGCATCTCACTTTCCGGGCTTGCCTGTATGGAGACATCATGAAGTTCTGGATCCAGACCTTCTCGGGAGGCCAGATCGACCTGCTCGATCCCAAGCCCGAGCAGTACACGCTGCTCGACATCGCCCACTCGCTGAGCCGCCAGTGCCGCTACGCAGGGCACTCGCGATGGCACACGCCGGTCGCCGATCACTGCGTTCGAGTGAGCGACCTTGTGCTGAACGAAACCATGAGCCTGAGGCTCGCGTGGGCGGCCCTGGTTCATGACGTTCCCGAGACCGCCGTCGGCGACGTCTCCGGGCCCATGAAGATGGCAATGCGAGCCGTCGCGATGGCTGAAGGGCGCCAGCGCTCCCACTTCGACGTCATCGAAGAGCGTCACGTGCATGCCTGCGAAGCCAAGCTCCTCGTCGGCGGAAGCGCGGCAGACAGGGCGATCGTGAAGCTCGCAGACGTCCGAGACCTGATCGCCGAGCGCAACGTCAACTTCGGCCCGCCGCCGCAAGAATGGGCTGCGTCGGCCGAGCCTCACGACATCGCCGTGTCTTCCTCTAGCTCCTATCTCGCGACGCGCGAGCGATGGCTGAGGAAGGCCGCAGCGCTGGCGCCGACCGTGGCGCTGAGCTTGGAAGCGTCGGAAGCCCTCAAGAGCACGCTCTGATGGCCGCCCAGCTCGACATCGACAGCACCTACGACGGCAGAGGCTACTTCGTCGCCTGGTATGAGAACGGGGAAGAAGGCGCGTGGGTTGGCCAAGAGGGCCACCGCCCGGACAAAGAGCTTGCCGCAGAGCTGAAGGCGGCGAAGGACTGCGACGACTTCGAGTTCTACTCCGTCGAGATCGCCGCCAAGGCTTGGCGCTTGAAGTCGCCGGACGAGTTCGGCAGAGATGTCGGCGGTTACGTCTTGGGCACACACGCCGCGGCCGAGAAGTTCCTTCGCGCCATGAGGGCGGTGGTCAAAGCGGCGCGAGCTGAGTACAAGTCAGGCGTCGCATGGCCCGACTGGGCGCTCAAGGCTTCGGCGGCCGGCTGGAAGCCGCCGAAGGGCTGGAAGCCATGAACCTCATCCAGCCGAAGCTTCACTGCTTGCGCTGCGGCAAATCCGCCTCCGAAGGGTGGAACCGGAACCACGACGGACTCTGCACGCGCATCATCTCGATCGGCGGCGGAGCCCATTCCGTAGAGTGTCAGGGGGAACTTCAGTTCCGGCCTCGCGCCGCACTCGCGGAAGAGAACCCTGACGCGCTCTGGCCCGACGGTTTCGATGGCGCGTACGTTGGGCAGGCGAGGCGATGCGGTCAGCCGACGCTCGCAGCGTTCTCGGTCGCGAAGTGCATCAAGATCCTCATGGATCGCGACGGCATGTCCTACGCAGAGGCCGACGAGTTCTTCGAGTTCAACGTCGCCGGTGCTTGGTCAGGGGTGGGAACACCGATGTGGATCTACGAACAGGACGACGATGGCAACGATCCGTGAGAACGAGTTCCTGAACGACCAGAAGACGCTATCAGATGGCGAGCGCGTGCTTCGCCGCCTGCGCGATCCATCTCACTGCGTCGAAGTGCTGAACCCGACGGCCCAACTAGACGTCGCTCACTTCGTCTTCGACATGAACATCTCGGTCCCGACTTCTACGCGCGAGTACCACTGCTCGACATGTGGGGCTCACGCCATCCTCTACTTCATCAAGGTCGAAGGTGCCGTGAGCTGCCGCTGCGGGAAGATCGAAGGCAAGCCTCTATGACCAAGCGACCTGATCACGTGAAGTGCGCGCAGATGGACCTGTGGGACGGCGGCGACCCTCCGAAGCCGACGAACAAGACGTGGTGCGGTCGCATCATCTCGCCCAACAACGAGTGGCAGTTCAAGGACGCGAACCACGCTTTGCTGAACGGCTTCAAGAGCGGGCGCCTGTTGCTCTGCGCCGAGTGCGCCACGGCCATCAAGGAAGCCCTCCGAGCTGGATCGTACCGCCCCAGAAGACAGACGAAGCCGTGAACGACCACATCCCGGGCCCCTACCGACCCTCTGCCGACTTCGTGCCGGCGCGCCCCGTTCTCCACATCAACGGCAGCCTGTTCACCGTCTTCTACCCGCTCTACGGTCTGGTGCTCCCTGTCCTGTCGGCCTCCCACGAAGCCGCCGTCGCACGACTGATGCGCAAGAAGGCGATCCAGCTA
>Ga0075163_10001190_pt1 | contig 34731 bp, 30 predicted proteins | sample JI1023141ADNA_FD_71478 | JGI IMG/M metagenome (GOLD analysis project Ga0075163, IMG submission 71478) | Wastewater effluent complex algal communities from Wisconsin, to seasonally profile nutrient transformation and Carbon sequestration -... | ecosystem: Engineered > WWTP > Effluent > Algae...
AAGGCGCGCGGCGGCGACTCGGGCAAGACGTTCTCGAAGACGCTCTGATTGCGCGCGGATTCGCTCTCGGCGAGATCCCTCTGGCGACGCTCTGCTATCGTTTCGACACGTATCGTCTCGACACGTATCGTCTCGCACGCACTGATTCGCACGACGCGTCGATCCCGCGCGTCGCAACCCCGGAGGCACGCGTGAAGAACCCGCTCGTCATCCTCGGCGTCTCGCTGTTGCTCGTGCTCGTGGCCGTGCTGATCGTGACGTGGTTGCCCAGCCATCCGCGTTCGCCGGCGGTCGCTCTTCCCGATGCGCCCGTGGTCGACTCCAACTCGACCACGCTGGCCGCGGATCCGACGGCGGTGTCCGACGCTACGCGAGCGAACGCGGAGCCGAGTTCCCCCACCAGCGCGACTCGAAGCGCAATGACGACCCCGGACGTGGCGCCCGACACGCGCGCCGAAGTGAAGGGCCGGTTCTTGTTGCCCGGTGGTGCGCCCGCGCGCGGCGTGCACATCCTCTTGACGGGCTTCGCGGGCAGCGCCGAACTCACGCGCCAGTACGGTCAACCGGCGTCCTTTGTGAACCCGGAGGGCGACACGGACGCGGAGGGGCGCTTTTCGCTGCGTGTGGATCCGCCGCGCGCGTTCCAGTTCACGCTGGAAGCGAAACTCTCGGGCTGGGTCACGACGTCGTGGCGCTGGGCGCAGCTCGAGCCGGGCAAGGTCGTCGACGTGGGCGACGTCGTGTTGGCGCGCGGAGGTTCCGTGCGTGGCCGCATCGTCGACGCCAAGGGAACGGCGCTGATCCGCGGATGGTCGGCTTACGCCATTTCGCTCGCGCTGCCTGCGAACAACGCTCGTCGTCCCGAACGGGCTCGCGCCATTCCCGACGCGGTCAGCGGAGAGTTCCTGCTCGAGAACTTGCCCGCCGGTTCGGTGCAGCTGAGCGCGTACCACGAGGTCGCGAACTGGATCGACGGGCCCACGGTCGCCGTGAGATCCGGCGAAGAGACGCGCGCCGACATTCCCTACACGGGGCCCGAGATGAGCACGCGCATCACGGTGATCCCGTTCACGCGTCCGTTCTCCACCTTGGCGATTGGCGACTTCGAAGTGTTCCTCACCGGGCCCGGCGTCGCCGAGCGCAAGGCCACGCGTTTGCCGAACTCCCCGCAGAGTTGGGCCTTCGTCGATTTGCCGCCCGGGTCGTATCACGTCGAGATCCGCGATCCGCGCTTCTTGCCGTGGTCGCAGGACGGCGTCGAGACCGGGACGCAGGCCAAGGCCAACCTCAAGGGCAACGCCTCCGTCGTGTTGAGCGTCGTCGACGATGCCACGAGCGGACCCGTGCTCCACTACTCACTCGACGTGCGGTTGGAGGGAACCAGGTCGATGCCGAACGTCTTCCGCGTCCTCGAGGCGAAGGACGACCCTCCGCGCGGCGGAGTCTTCGAGGGTTTCGTGCCGATGGAACAGACGCTCCTCGTCACCGCCGAGGGATACACGCCGCTCGAGATCGCGGTCCCGAATCTCGGCCCGAACGAAGTGCGCACGGTGAGCGCGCGTTTGTCCCGCGGGCGCATCGTGAACGGCACAGTGCGCACGACGAGTGGCAAGCCTGTCGGCGGCGCCGAGATCCATGTGCGTCCGGTGGCGAAGGAACCGGAGCCGCAGCCCAACGTCCGGATTCTCGTGGCCAACGCCGACGCTCCAAATGCGACCACCGACGACGCGGGTCGCTTCCAGCTGACGAAGCTCGCGGCGGGCAAGTACGAAGTCGAAGCGTCGCAAGGCCCCGACGTGCGCGTCACCGTCCCGTTGGTGATCGCGGCGGATGCGGATCCCGCGCCGATCGAGCTCGTGCTGCCCGCGACGGGACGACTCGTCGGACGATTGATCGGGCCGACCGGCGCCACGTTCGACGGCCTGACGGTGCTCGTGCTGCCCGTGATCGCCGACGTGACCGCATCGAAGCGTGGAGAGGTCGCGCGTCGGCGGTTCGACTTGAAGCGTCGCGTCGCGGTCACGGCCGACGGTTCGTTCGCGTCGGCGCAACTCCCATCGGGCGAGGTCGAGGTCACGCTGTGCGCGCCGTCGGTGCGCATTCCGACGAACGCGAACAGTTGGACCAACGCCTTCAGCGACATCATGGAGCTCGGTCGGGTGACGATCGCACCCGACGTCGACACACGACACGAGTTCGACGTGAGCGATCATTTCCCGGCGACGGCGGACGTGACGGTGACCGTCGACGGTCGACCGGCCGTCAACGCGGCCATTTCCGTGTTCCCGCACGGCTCGTTCGTCTACATGAGCGGCGGCGTCACGGACGATCGAGGTCGCTGTCACCTGACGGGCCTGAAGCCCGGACCGGCGCGGTTCGTCGCGCGCGGAGCGGACGAGACGTGGATTTCGGACGCGCGTGCCGTCGAGATCGCACCGAACACACCGTTGCGGGTCGCGATCGACGTCGTGCGGATCGAGGGCGCGGTGACGGTGCGCCGCGGCGAGCCGCCCGCGCCGCTCGCAAGCCAAGTGTTGACGCTCCGCGCCGAGAACGCCGACTACCCCGGCTCCGTGATCGTGCGCAGCGACGCGCAAGGCCGCGTCGCGCTGTCCTTGCCGGCCGGACGCTGGCGCATCGCGTACCAAGACTCCACGTCGGGCTCGTTCGACAGCTGGATCGCGGTGTTCGACTGGACCGTGAGCGGCCCCGCGCCGAACACCTTGGATCTGCGCGTCGAGGGTCGCTGAGCCACGGACGCTTCGTCTTGTTTCGATCCGCGATACACGGCGCTCCGTCCTCGGGGAGCGGTCGTGCCTCGGCGTCTCGACGCGAGGCGTGATACCGAGTTCGACGGGTGACGTGCGTCGGTGCGCCCGTGTACGCTCGTCCACCGGCAGTTCGACACCGCTTCGATCCGACGGCTCTGCCCGTCGACCCGCATTCGTCCGTCGACGCCGAACAACCCACGAAGACTCTCCCTCCTCGATGAACGCCAAAGAACGCGACGCGCTGCTCGCCAAGCTCCAAGCCCGCTTCGAACGCCACGAATCGCGGCACGCGGGCACGACGTGGTCTGCGGTGCGGAAGCGCGTCGAGTCGTCGCCGGCGCATCTGCGCGCGCTGCTGGCGATGGAAGAGTCGGGCGGCGAGCCGGACGTCGTGCGACTGGGCGGGCCGAAGGGCGAGATCGTGTTCGTCGATTGCAGCGAGGAGAGTCCCGCCGGCCGACGCAGCACGTGCTACGACCGCGCCGCGCTCGACGCGCGCAAGGAGCACAAGCCCGCGGCGTCCGCGCTCGAGATGGCGGCGGACATGGGCGTCGAGCTGCTCACCGAAGCGGAGTACCGCGCGTTGCAGGAGCTGGGCGAGTTCGACCTCAAGACGTCGAGCTGGGTCAAGACACCCCCGGCGATCCGCAAGCTGGGTGGCGCGCTCTTCTGTGATCGCCGCTACGAGACCGTGTTCGTCTACCACAACGGTGCGCAGTCGTATTACGCCGCTCGGGGCTTCCGCGCCTTGCTGCGCGTGTAGCGGGAATCGGGGCTCACGAGTCTTGATGCGCGTGTAGCGGGGATCGAGGCTCACGAGCCTTGCTGCGCGTGTAGCTGGGTCGGGGCAAACGAGCCTTGCTGCGCGTGTAGCGGGCGCAAGCACCGCCTGTCGAGCTCGGCTCCAGGATCGGGACGCGCCGTGAGCACGTCCGGTCGCTCACGTGCGTCGGGACGCGGTTGCAGCCGTCGACCGCGAAGAGTTTTCCGTGCGCGCACGCGCGTTCGCGACCCGACCTATCCGGGCGCTCAGGCCATTTGCGCCGTTGGTCGATAGACCGCTGTCCCTTTTCTTCGCCCCTTCGTCGACCGCGCGCCACGTCCCCATGGATATCTCATCCCTCCTCGGCTACGTCCTCGGCCTCGGCCTCATCGTGTGGTCGATGGCGCACGGTGGCGGCCTGTCCGGTCTCGCGCTCTTCGTCCACCCCGCGGCCGCGGCCGTCGTGTGCGGCGGAAGCATGGCCGCGATCATGATTCACTTCCCGATGTCGGACGTGAAGAACTTCGTGAAGGTCATGCTGAAGATCTTCCTTCACAAGATGCCTTCGCCGACGGAGGAGATCGAACGCATCATCTCCTACGCGAACCTCGCACGCCGCGACGGTCTCCTCGCGCTCGAAAGCAAGTTGCAGGAGGTCAAGGACCCGTTCTTCGCGAAGGGCGTCCAGCTCGTCATCGACGGCTTCTCGGCCGAGACGGTCAAGGACATCTTGATCCTCGAAGCCGAGGTCGAGAAACAGCGTCACGCGGTCGGCAAGAAGATGCTCGAGCAGTTCGGCACCTTCGCGCCGGCCTTCGGCATGGTCGAGACGCTCATCGGTCTCGTGCAGATGTTGTCGAACTTGTCCGACCCGTCGAAGATCGGCGCGGGCATGGCCGGCGCTCTCGTCGGCACGTTCTACGGCGCGTTCCTCGCGAACCTCGTGTTCCTGCCCATGGCCGGCAAGTGCGACATCCGCGCCAAGGAAGAGTACCAGCGCCGCGAGCTCGTCATCGAGGGCATCGCCGCCATCCAATCCGGCGAGAAACCGCAGCTCATCAAGGAACGCCTCAAGGGCTTCCTGCCTCCCGTCCAGCGCAAGTCGATCCCGGCCTGATCGTCGAGAAGCACACTCGTGGCACGTCCGAAGAAACAGGAAGAGCACGGTCACAGCGAGAGCTGGCTCGTCAGCTATTGCGACATGATCTCGCTGCTCGTGACGTTCTTCCTGATGATGATGACGTTCTCCACGAGCTCCGCGGGCGACGTCAAGGAGACGAGCATCGGCTTGCTCAAGGGTCGCGGCGGCATCTGGAAGAACAAGATGTCGGCGCCGATCGAGTCGACCGTCGACTTCGTGCAGGCCGAGGCGCTGGCCAAGGAAGTCAGCCGCGCGATCTACCCGAACCCGGGCGGCCAACCGTTCACCGTCGGCAACATCCTCGACGGGTTCACGATCGGGTTCGACAGCGAGTGCTCGTTCGCGCCCGGATCGGACACGGTCAACCGTCGACTCCGCACGCGGCTGGTCGAGGTGGGGCGCATCCTGATGCGCTTCAACTTCACCGTGGTCGTCGAGGGCTACACCGATTCGGCGTTCAAGCCGACGCGCTACTACCCCGACGACGTCGCGATGGGCTTCTCCCGCGCGCGCGAGGCGGCTTCGGTCCTCTTGGACGAGTGCCGCATGCCCGCCGATCGCGTGCAGATCTCCAGCCAGGGTCAACTGCGCCCGCGCGCACCGAACGACAGCGCCGCCGGCCGGCGCAGCAACCGTCGCGTCGAGATCCGCGTGCTGCCGGGCGGCAAGCGTCTCTCGCGTCAGATGTCCCCGGTTCCGATCGAGGATCGCTGACGTGTCCTCGCAGACGCAACACGCTCCCGCCAAGACCGATCACGCCCCGGGCGGACACGGTCACGACGCGCACGGCGGCAAGGGCCACGACGCGCACGGCAAGGGTCACGATGCCCACGGCGCCGACGCACACGCCGAAGGTGGCGGTGAGCACGGCGGCGGTCACGGTGGCGCGCACGGTGGTCACCACAAGAGTCACGAACACGATCACGGCCCGGGTACTCCGCCGTGGTTGATCTCGTTCGGCGACATGATGACGCTCTTCTTGTGCTTCTTCATCATGCTCGTGACGATGGCCAAGACGCAGGACGCGGGCATGATGGCCAAGGGCCTCGGTCCGTTCGTCGCGTCGCTCGAGATGACGGGTGACGACGGCGCGATGCGCGGATCCGAAGTCGCGGCCGCGATCAACCGGTACCGCACGCGTTTCGGGCTCGATCCGTTGTCCGAGGAAGAGCTCCTCACCGGGCACGAATCGCCGAAGGACGCGGGCGAGATCGAGAAGCTCGTGCGTTCCGCGATGCGTTCGTCGTTCGTGTCGCCCCATCCGCTGATCGCGCGCTTCTCCGAGACGTCGTACGAGCTCAGCGAGGACGCGCGTCACTACTTGGACCTCCTGGCGGACTCGCTGCGCCCCGGACAAGGACAAGTGCTCGTGCTCGAGGGCCACGCCGACGACGGCGAAGACGCCTACGACAACGGCTTGCTGGCGCTGCGCCGCGCGCGTGCCGTGAGCGAGTACTTCATCGAAGAACACGGATTCGTGTCGGTGCGGGTCGAACCCCGTGCTTGGCCACGCGAGACCAAGAAGGGTTCGAGCTCACGCGCCGTCGATGCGCTGCTCGTTCAACCCGTCGAGATCGACCCCGAATAGCGACGTACGAGGAAACCACCATGGCTGACAAGCAAGAACCGAAGAAGGACGACAAGGCGGCCGGCACGGCCGAAGCTCCCAAGAAGAGCAAGAAGGGGCTCTTCATGGGCGTCGGCGCCGTCGGCGTCATCGCCTTGGGCAGCATCGTGGCCATGATGGCCGTGCCCAAGAAGGAGGTGGAGAAGAAGCACCTCCTCGCCGGTCCGTTCATCAGCAAGCTGTCGAAGAACGAGATCCAAGCGAACCTCTCGGGCGAAGCGAGCAAGCGCTACCTCGTCATGGAGCTCAACGTCGAGTACTTCGCCTACGAGGAGAGCTACGTGACCGAACGTCTCGGCACCGGTGGTGCGGGCGACGGACACGGCGGCGCCGCGCCCAGCGAAGGCGACTCGCTGTACCTCGCGATGCTCAAGGACTCGTTGCTCGAGATCACCGCGCGCAAGACGCGCGAGCAGGTGACGGATTCGGTGCAGATCGACGCGTTCCTCGAGGAAGTCCGCGTGGCCGTCGATCCGTTGCTGTTCCCCGTCTGCATCGGCGACAGCCACCGCCAGAACATCGCCGACACCAAGTCGGGCATGCGCCTGGGCGAGTCGATCACCGACGCGACCTTCCGCGGCATGCTCCACGAGCACGAGTTGCTCGTCGACGGCATGTCGAAGACCGTCCAGCTCGACGAGGGTCCGGTCGTGAAGTTCGAAGGCAACGAGCGCGACCTGCGCGTCGAAGCCAAGGACAAGACCTTCGTCTACTTGGACGTGACCACGGTCCTGCCCGAGTTCCAAGGTGCCGTTCCCATCGGCATCGCCGGCAAGGTGCGCCGCGTGTACCGCGAGAAGTTCCTCGTGCAGTGACGACGCCGGCGCGCCGTTCCGCGCGCGGACTCTCGTTCGATCTTCCCGCCGCCGTCGACGTCCTCGACGGCGGCGGGGCTCGTTTCGAACCCAAGCGGCGGCGGACGTGCACGATCTCTCGACGATCGAAAGTGCGATGCGCGGCGACGGCTCGCGCACTACGCACTTCGTCCACCTGTACGAACGTGGTGTGGTCGCGGACGCGTCGAGCCACAGTGGGCGTCGGTCTTTCCGGCGTCGCCGATGGAGCTGTGGCGCCCGCACGACTATTCTGTGCGCCGCATGAGAGGTCGCACGGTCGTCGTCGGTGCCGGACTCGCCGGTTTGTCGTGTGCCTTCGACCTGATGCGGGCGGGCCACGACGTCGTCGTGCTCGAATCCGGTTCGCGCGCCGGCGGCGTGGTCGGCACGGTCGAGCGCGACGGGTTCCGATTCGAGATCGGTCCGAACACGGTCCAGGCCTCGAGTCGCGCGTTCCGCGGCTTGTGCGGCGACTTGGGCATCGCCGACCGCATGATCGCCACCGATCGCTCGGCCGGCGTGCGCTACCTGTGGTTCCGCGGGAAGCTCGTTGCGCTGCCGCGTTCGCCGCTCGGGCTCGTCACGACGCCGCTGCTCTCCCTCGAAGCGAAGCGCACGATCCTGAGCGAGCCGTTCCGTCGCTTCGAAGCACCACCCCCCGACGCACCGGAGCCCACGTTCGAGCAGTTCCTCGACGAACGGTTGGGCCGCGAGGCCACGCGACTCCTGGCGGGCTCGTTCGTGCGCGGCGTCTACGCGGCCGAGATCGACGAGTTGGGCGCTCGCAGCGCGTTCCCCCGCATGTGGGGCAAGGCGATTCGCTACCACGGACTCGTGCGCGGTCTCGCCGGTAGCCGAAAAGAGGCGCGGGAGGCAGGGCCCATGGCGGGGCCGGACGTTCCGTCGTCGGCATTGGTGTCGTTCCACAACGGCTTGCAGGCGGTCGTCGACGCGTTGACGGGAGCGCTGGGTGCACGTGTGCGCCTGAATCGCTCCGTCGAGGCGATCGAGCGATTCGAGAACGGCTGGAACGTCGTGCCGACAGGCGGCGCAGGTGTCTTCGCGCAACGAGTGGTGCTGGCTGTGCCGGCTCCGGTCGCGGCGCGGCTCGTGGCGACGGCCGTGGAGGACGACGAGGCGTCGCGTGTGTTGCGCGGCGTGCGCCACGCGCGCGTCACCGTCGTGCACCTCGGCTTCGCGAACGGCGCCGCGCTGGCGGGCGACGACGCAACCACGCGTGGCCGCGATCCCAGCGCGACGAGCACGCACGCGTACTTGCCCGTGGGCTTCGGTTACTTGGTACCCCCGGACGAAGACGCGCGGGGTTCGATCGCGCCGCGCGCCCTGGGTACCATCTTCGCGTCGAACCTGTTTCCCGATCGCGCCCCGCGCGGCGGCTCGTGCTCGGCGAGCTTCTACCGCGGGTCCGACGTGGAACGGCTCGACGACGCGGCCTGCGCCGCGCTCGCGTGCGACGATCTGCGGCTCGTGCTCGGCACGAGCGCGCGGCCGCGCCCCACTCTCGAACTCGTCCGACGTTGGAGCGACGTGATCCCCCGTTACGAACCCGGTCATGACGCGCGTGTGCGCGATCTCCACGCGCACTTGCGCGTCCACGCCCCCGGCCTCGTCCTGGCCGGGTCGTACACCGGCGGCGTGTCGCTCGATTCGGTCGTGGCCCGCGGTCGCGAGGTCGCGCGCGCCATCGTGCGCGAGGAGCTTCACGCGTGATCGGTGCACTGCAATTGCTGGGCACGGCGCTACCCGTGCTGTACGCCGTGTGCGCGATCCTGCACGGGACGGCGTTCGGTGGCGACCGCTGGACGCGCGTCGATCCGCTGCGTCGTCACGTCCTGAACGTGACGTTGGCACTGCACCTGGCGTGGTTCGCCGCCCGCGCGGGCGAGATCGGTCAGTTCCCGGCCAACGACTCGTGGAGCACCGTTTCGCTGATCGCCTTCTCGACGGCGCTCTTGTACGCGTTCGTCGCGCGCGTCACGGGCCACTCGGGTTCGGGCGGCGTGACGTTGGGCTTCGTGTTCGTCGTCCAGTTCTTGGCGACGGGCATCGGCGCGATCGTCCCCACTGCGCGCGAAGGCGGCATGGGCGCGTGGCCGATCACGCACGTCGCGACCAGCGCCGTGGCGGCGGCCGCTCTCGCGTTGTCGGGCGTGCACGGCATCTTGTACGTGCTGCTCTTGAACGAGATGCGCCACCGTCGATTCGGCGCGTGGTTCGACCACCTGCCCGACCTCGACCTGTTGTCGAAGATGATGCGTCGATCGGCGCTCGTCGGGTTCGTCGTGTTGACCGTGGGCCTGAACATCGGCATCGCCTTGGCGCACGCGGAGAAGACACCCGGGTTCGACTACAAGCTGCCCGAGGTCGCGTTGACGATCCTCTTGTGGATCCACTTCGGCGTGATCGCGTTCTCGGAGAAGATCCGCGGCTTCGGAGCGCGGCGCGCGTCGATCGCCGCGGCCTACGGGCTGGCGGCGCTCCTGTTGTCGTTGTTGATGGTCCTGTTGCCGCACTCGTTCCACTCGAAGCTCTAGATGGATCCGAAATCGACGCTGACGCTCGTCGGGCTGTCGCACCGCACCTGTCCGGTGACGGTGCGCGAGCGCTACGTCGTGAGCCAGGCGGATCTGCCCGCGTGCCTGGCGTCGCTGCTCCAGATCGACGGCGTGACCGAGGCGTTCGTGCTCTCGACGTGCAACCGCACCGAAGCGTTGGTCGTCGCGCCGCGCGGCGTCGACGTGGCGGCGCGCGTGAGGGCTCAGCTGTTCCGCAACCTGCCGGACGAGCACGTGTACGTGTACACGGACGTTCACGCGCTCATCCACTCGTTCCGCGTGGCGTCGGGGCTCGACAGCCTCGTCGTGGGCGAGAGCGAGGTGCTGGCGCAGATCAAGCGCGGGTCGGACGCGGCCCAGGCGGCCAAGACGGTCGGCCCCGTGCTCCGACCGCTGATCCAACAGTCGCTGCACGTCGGCAAGCGCGTGCGCAGCGAGACCGAGGTGGGTCAGGGCACGCTCTCGGTCGCGCGCGTCGGCATCGACGTCGCGTCGCGCGTGTTCGGCACGTTCGAGGACGAGCGTGCGCTCGTGATCGGCGCCGGAGAAACGGGAGTCCTGGTCGCGCGACACCTCAAGGAGAAGAAGATCGGCGGGCTCGCGTTCGCGAACCGCACGTTGGAGCGCGCCCAGAACGCCGCCGCGGAGTTCGGCGCGACCGCGCACGGCCTCGACGAGCTTCCGGCGCTCATCCTGCGCTCGGACTTGATCGTCGCGTGCGTCGAGGGGCAGACGGCCGTGATCGACGCGAGCGTGTTCGACAAGCGCGCGATCAAGCGCCGCGACAAGCCCATGCTCGTGATCGACTTGTCCGTCCCTCGCGCCGTGGCCGCCGACGTGGCCGAGCTCGACCGCAACATCCTCTTGTACGACCTCGACGACCTCTCGCGCGTGGTCAACGAGAACGAGAAGGGTCGTCAACGCGCCGTCGACGGCACGAACGAGATCCTCGTGACCGAGCTCCACAAGTTCTTGAGCTTGCGCACCTATGCCACGTTTTCGCCCGCGATCGCCGTGTTGCGCGAGCGGTTCGAGAAGGTGCGCGAGGACGTGCTCGACCAGGTCGCGGGCGCGCGCAGCGATCCCAAGGACGTGCAGTTGGCGCACGAGCTGACGCGCAAGTTGCTCGACGTCGCCCTGGACCAGATGAAGGAGAGCGCGCGACACACGCGCTCCGAGGAAGCGCTCGACCGCGAATATCAGCGGTTCCTGGAGAACCTGTGAGCCTCGCGGAACCCGTGAGCGATCGAAGCACCGTGAACCACCACCTCGACACGTCGGAGACCTCGTGAAGTTCGTCCTCGCGACCCGCGGCAGTCCGCTCGCCCTGTGGCAGGCCAACGAGACGCGCCGTCTCCTGTTGGCCGCGCATCCCGACTGGGACGTGCAACTCCTGACCGTGCAGAGCGCGGGCGACAAGGACTCGAAGACCGAGCTCGCTCGATTCGGGCTCACCGGCATCTTCACGGCCGAGGTCGATCACGCCGTCTTGTCCGGCGCCGCTCACGCCGGCGTCCACAGCCTCAAGGACATGACGACGACGCTGCACGAGGGTTTGATGCTGGCGAGCTGTCTGGCGCGCGGTCCCGTCGAGGATGCTCTGATCGGGCGCGGGGGTGCGCGGCTCGCGGACTTGCGCCCGGGCGCGCGCGTGGCCACCGGCTCCGTGCGTCGCGTCGCGATGGTGAAGCGCTTACGGCCCGACCTCGACGTCGTCGGCATCCGCGGCAACGTCGACACGCGCCTGCGCAAGCTCGCCGAAGGCGAAGCCGACGCATTGATCATGGCGCGGGCGGGTCTCTCGCGTCTGGGCCTCGCCGCGTCGATCACCGAAGTGTTCGACACGCAACGGTTCTTGCCCGCGGTCGGTCAGGGCATCGTGGGCATCACGTGTCGACGTGGTGACGACGCGGCCAAGGCCTTGGGCGCGATCGCCGACTTCGAGGCGTTCTCGGAGGCCATGGCCGAACGCGCGCTGCTGCACGCGCTCCACGGCGGCTGCAACGCGCCCGTCGGTGGGCACGCACGCTGCGTCGAGGGCGCGATCACGTTGCGCGCACGCGTGTTGTCGTTGGACGGACGCGAGTGCCTCGAGGACGGCATCTCCGGTCAAGCCGAGGACGCGCCCGCGCTGGGATCCGAACTCGCCGAACGTCTGCTCGCGCGCGGCGCCAAGCGCTTGATCGAGGCCGCGCGCGCCACATGAAGCGCATCCTCGTCACGGGTCCGGTCGATCGCCTCGACCTGTGGACGAGCGCCGTGCAGGGCGTGGGTTGGGAGGCGATTTCGTTTCCGCTGATCGCCGTCGTGCAGAAGGACGTCGATCCGCACTCGGTCCTGGCGCACGAGCCGGAGATCGACTGGATCTGCGCCACGAGCGCCAATGCGTTGCCGTTCCTCGAGCGAGCGCTGGTCGCGTTCCCGGTGCTCGGTCACATCACGACCGCGGCCGTCGGCGAGCGCACGACGACCGCTCTCGCGCGCTTGGGTTTCCCGATCGCGTTCGAGGCCTCGACGAACGCGGAAGAGCTCGCGTCGCGCGTGCGCGAACGCGCACGGCGGAACGAGCGCGTGTTGTGGCCGCACGGCGACCGCAGCGACGACTTGGCGTCGCTCTTGCGCGAGTTCGGGCTGACCGTGATCGATCCGATCGTGTACGAGACCCGCACGCGCGAAGACGTCTCGACGCCGCCGGCCGAGGCGGTCTTCTTCGCGAGCCCGTCCGCCGTCGCCGCCTGGCACGAGGACGTGTCCAACCGCCCGCACCTCCCGCTCGCCATCGCGATCGGCGGCACGACGATGGCGGCGCTGCGCGCCGAACCCGAAACCTGCTTCGAAGAACTGCGCGTCCTCCCCACGCCGACCCCCGAGGCGCTGGCCAAGACACTGCGCCGCTGAACCCCGATGTTCCTACGGAGCCAGGCTCCCTGTGAACATCGCACCACCCGCGCGCGAACCTCCTCCCCGGCGCGCTCGTGATGTTCATACGGAGCCTGGCTCCGTATGAACATCACGCGACAGCGGGCGGGCGGGGCGATACCCTCATGCGCGCCGCTCCGAGATCGGGGCCTCGCAGCACACGATTCGCGCGATCCGCTCGCGCCGAGACGACACGACATGAGCTACTCACCTTCGAAGGGCATGACGCCCGGTCCGGGCGAAGAACACCCGCCGCTCCCGCCCGACTTCCTCATCGAGCGTCCGCGACGCCTGCGTCGCACGCCGGCGATGCGACGGCTCGTGCGCGAGACACAGCTGTCGCGCGACGACCTGATCCTGCCGCTGTTCGTCGTCGAGGGCAGCAACGTCCGCCAAGAAGTGAAGTCGATGCCCGGCGTGTACCGCGAGTCGATCGACAAGCTGGTCGAGACGTGCATGCAGGTCGAGCAGCTCGGCATCCCGGGCGTGATCCTCTTCGGCGTGCCGAACTCGAAGGACCCCGAGGGGCACTTGGCCTGGTCGCCCGAGGGGATCGTCCAGCGCGCGCTGGAGAAGATCGAACGCGCGGCGCCGAGCCTGTTGCGCATCGCCGACGTGTGCTTCTGCGAGTACACGGACCACGGTCATTGCGGCGTCCTGACGCCCGAAGGCGACGTCGACAACGACGCGACGCTCGAGAACCTCGAGTTGCAGGCCGTTTCGTTGGCCGACGCCGGAGCTCAAGTGCTCGCCCCCAGCGGCATGATGGACGGCATGGTCGCCTCGATCCGTGCCGCGCTGGACGAGACACACCACGTCGACGCCGCCATCCTGTCGTACGCCGTGAAGTACGCGTCGGGCTTCTACGGACCGTTCCGCGACGCGGCCGATTCGGCGCCGGCCTTCGGCGACCGCAACACGTACCAGATGGATCCCTCGAACGCGCGGGAAGCGTTGAAGGAAGCGGCGATCGACATCGATCAAGGCGCCGACATGCTCATGGTCAAGCCGGCGATGCCCTACCTCGACATCGTGCGACGCGTGAAGGACAAGATCGACGTGCCGCTGTGCGCGTACCAAGTGTCCGGCGAGTACGCGATGATGAAGGCTGCCGCGCGGAACGGTTGGCTCGACGAGGAACGTGTCATGCGCGAGTCGCTCGTGTGCATCAAGCGCGCGGGCGCCGACTTCATCCTGACGTACTACGCGCGCGAGATGGCCAAGCTGCTGAAGGCCTGAGCCGCTTCACGAGCCGACGTCGTCGGATCGATCGCCTTCGCGGGCCGCGCCGTCCACGCGCGGCCCGCGTTCGTTGGATGTCGCACGCGGCTCACCGTAGGCATGACCTGCCGATCACTCCGCGCGCCAGCGCAGGATTCGCACCGCGCCGACGCCGGGCTCGCAGCTTGCCCGCGACGGAACACCCTCGGCGACCGAGATCCGGAAACGCTTTCCGTCGCGCCCGTTCAGTTCCCCCGGTTCGTCCGTCGATAGCAAGCTCAGGAGGGGCTCATGGCAGAGGCACCGAGGAGGGCCGCTGTTCGGAGTGCGCGTGTCGCATGTCCGGATTGCGGCGTGGAGTTCGATCGTAGGGGCTTGGCGGCGCATCGTCGCATTCGGCACGCGCATCGAGTCGCGGAGGACTCGAGCATCGTCGAGCCCATCGTCGCGTCGCACACCAGCGCGCGCGAGGTCTCGCACGTCACGGCTCCGGCTCCCGCCGCGAGCGACGTGCCCAGTTGGAACGACGTGACGGAGCGCTACGCACGCGTCGAGTCCGCCGCGCGCGTGTCGCCCTCGTTCCGTTGGATCGCCGGCGGCGACGCGGCGTCGGAGGCTCTGCGACCGCTGTTGCAGGTTCACGTGCTCGACGCGACGTCGTCGACGGCGCACGAGCCCCACGAGGTCGTGGATCGAAGTCGGTCCGAACCCGCCGCGCCGAGCGCGACGGACCGGCTCGACGCGCAGCCGGCCTCGTCGCACGGCACGTCGAGCTTCGCGGACGCGCCGCCGAGCGACATGGCGCTCTTGTGCCGTTCGATCGACGTGCTGACGGACGCCGTTCGCCGACTCGATCGCCACCTCGATCGCTTGTTGGAGGTCCAATCGCGATCAGGGCGTCCACTCGAAGGCGACGACGATCCGGACGGCACGGACGAGGTTCCGCCGCCGCTTTCGATCGTCACGTCGCGCGACGACCGCGCCACCCTCGAACGCGACCTCGATTCGGTCCTGAACGAGATCGCGCAAGTCCGCGGTGAGGGTGCGCCGCACGCGGAACTCGCGCGCTTGCGTCGACGTCAGGCCGACGTGCTCGCGCGCCTTCTCGCGCTCGACAACCGCGACGAAGTGGCGATCAACTTGCGTCTGGTGTCGGCGGAGAGCGGTCCGGCACGTCGCCGCCGGCTCGCGTAGGCGCGGACGACGCCGGGCTCGGACTCGTGGCCCAGGCCCGTGTCTCCGGCCGACCCCGTCGACGCGAGAGTTTCGATCGGCGCGTCACGGGCTCACGCTCGCGGCGCGCCGACGTCATACTCGGATCGTCATGCCCAAACTCGATCGATCCCGCGGCATCTTCGAAGCCGCGCAGAAGCTCATCCCCGGCGGCGTCAACAGCCCCGTCCGCGCCTACCGCTCCGTCGGCGGCACGCCGGTTCACCTGGCGCGCGGGCAGGGCCCGCTCGTTTGGGACGTGGACGGCAACGAGTACGTCGACCTCGTGCTCAGCTACGGTCCGTTGATCCTGGGTCACGCCGATCCGCGCGTGGTCGAGGCGATCACGTCGACCGCGAAGACGGGCACGTCGTTCGGCGCGCCGACGCAAGGCGAACTCGATCTGGCCCGCACGATCTGCGAACGCGTCGCCCCGTGCGAGATGGTGCGGCTCGTGAACTCGGGCACCGAAGCGACGATGAGCGCCTTGCGGCTCGCCCGCGCGTTCACCGGTCGTGAGTTGGTGCTCAAGTTCGACGGCAACTACCACGGACACGGAGATTCGTTCCTGGTGAAGGCCGGCTCCGGCGCGTTGACGCACGGCGCGCCCGATTCACCCGGCGTGCCGACGCGCCTCGCGAACTTGACGTTGGTGGCGCAGTACAACGACCTCGACAGCGTGCGTGCGCAGCTCGAAGCCCATCGCGGACAAGTCGCGTGCATCATCGTCGAACCCGTGGCCGGCAACGTGGGCCTCATCAATCCGGCGCCGGGCTTCCTGGCCGGCTTGCGCGCCCTCTGCGACGAACACGGTGCGCTCCTGATCTTCGACGAGGTCATGACGGGCTTCCGCGTCGCGCGCGGCGGCTACCAGGAGATCTGCAAGGTCCGTCCGGATCTGATCACGCTCGGCAAGGTCATCGGCGGCGGGGTCCCCGTCGGTGCGTACGGCGGACGCCGCGACGTGATGTCGCGCGTGTCGCCCGCGGGCGACGTGTACCAGGCGGGAACGCTGAGCGGGAACCCGCTGTCGGTCGCCGCGGGTCTCGCGACGCTGCGCGCGACGGACGAGCCGGGCTTCTACGCGCGACTCGAGTCGCTGTCCGCGCGCCTCGCGAACGGCATCGAAGCCGCGGCGAAGAAGGCCGGTGTGCCCTGTTCGATGGGCCGCCAAGGCTCGATGTTGTGCCCGTACGTCTCGAAGGTCCCCGTGACGACGCTCGCGGCCGCGATGGCCAGCGACCGTGCGTTGTGGACGCGCTTCTTCCACGCGATGCTCGACCGAGGCGTGCACTTGCCGCCGTCGCCGTTCGAAGCATGGTTCGTGTCGATCGCGCACGACGAGCGCACCATCGATCGCGTCGTCAAGGCGGCCGAGGAGTCCTTCGCGTCGGCCAAGGCGAACGTGTCTGTCGGATCGACCTGACGACCCTCGTCGCGTTCACGGAGGCCGGTCGCCGGCGGGACCGAGCATCGCTTTCGATCCCATCGGCGACGCTCCGTCACGCCCGCGTGATCACGCTCACGAGGTAGTCGCTCGGGAACACCAGCGACGCGTCGCGCGTCCGGCTCCGTGCGCGCATCGCGCGTTCGATCTCGACGGCCAGTTCGGCGCGCTTCGTGGGCTCGAGTGCCTCGAACGCCTTGCGCACCGGGCCGTAGTAGCCGCCCATCACCTCCATCCAGTGGTCGAAGGACGCGAATCGGAAGGTGAACGCTTGCGTTTCCGAACGCACGTCGCGCAACGCCGTTCCGAACAGCTCGCGCAAGTACGCCTCGTCGCCCCACGACGCCGGGGGTACGAGCCCCGCCGGCGGAGGAAGGAAGCGGCCCGTGACACGGAACATCTCCGCGATCGGGCTCGAGGGCGTCCAACTCGCCAGCGCGATGCGCCCGCCCGGCTTGCACACGCGCACGAGCTCGTGCGCGGCGCGACGGTGATCGGGGGCGAACATGACGCCGAAGGACGACGTCACGACGTCGAAGCTCGCGTCGGGGAACGGGAGCTCCTCGGCGTCGCCGTCAACGAAGTCGATGGTCAGCCGCTCGGCCGTCGCGCGCTCGCGCGCACGCGACAAAAGAGACGGCACGTAGTCGACGCCGGTCACGTGCGTGAAGCAACGTGCGGCAGCGATCGCCGTGTTGCCGTGGCCCGTGGCCACGTCGAGCACGCGCTCGCCGGGCCGCAAGTCGGTGGCCTCGCACAATCGCTCGGCCACGAGGACGATGAGGCCACCGACCATGGCGTAGTCGCCGGCGCTCCAGGCCAGTTGTTGGCGGGCCTTGACGGCCTGGAGCGGGGACGGGGACGAAGGGGTCGGGACGGAGCAGTTCGATATCACGTTTCGGATCTCCTGGGCGAGCGCGCCATGATCGCCGGCGCCTGCGAGCGGCGTGTCGCACGGTCCGTCCGCCGGAACGCGCTCACACGACGCGTCGAACAGTAGGTGGGCGTCCCGGTAATCTGAATGACCGCGCGACCGGAGTGCTTGATCGAGCGTCCGCCACGTTCACCCGCGCGCGCGATCGCGCTCACCACCTCGCATGAGTTCCGATCCCCTCTCTTCCGTGCTCGAAGCCGTGCGCCTGCGAGGTGCCGTCTTCTTCCTCGTCGACGCGCATGCGCCGTGGGCGGCGGAGGCTCCGCACGTGGACGAGCTGGCCGACGTCGTGCTCCCCGGCTCGCAGCACGTCATCGAATGGCACGTCGTCGCGCGTGGCGAATGTTGGGGTGGCATCGTGGGCGAGCCGCTCGTCAAGCTCGTCGCCGGCGACGTCATCGCGTTTCCGCACGGCGACGCGCACACGCTCGCGAGCCAGCCGGGCCTGCGCAATCCACCCGACGTCGCGGCCATGCGATCCGTCGTGGGCGAGCGTCTGCCGTTCCGGTTCGTGCAGGGAGTCGATCGCGGTGGCGAGACGGCCCAGATCGTGTGCGGGTTCCTCGGCTGCGACGCACGACCGTTCAATCCGCTGCTCGCGACGTTGCCCAGGCTCCTGCACGTGCGAGCCGGCGCGGAGAGCGACGGACTTCGCGCCATCGTCCAACTCGCCATCACCGAATCGCAGGCGCGTCGCGCGGGCGGAGAGTGCATGCTCGCGCGTGTCAGCGAACTGCTGTTCGTCGAGTCCGTGCGCCGTCACCTCGCCACGGTGGCGCCCGACGGAACCGGTTGGCTGGCGGGCTTGCGGGACCCGATCGTGGGGCGCGCGCTCGCGGCGTTGCACGCGCGTCCGCGACACGCATGGACGGTCGACGAGCTCGCACGGGAGAGCGCTTCGTCTCGCTCCGTGCTCGCGGAGCGGTTCGCCCGGTACTTGGGCGTCGCGCCGATGCAGTACCTCGCGCAGTGGCGCATGCAGCTCGCGTCGAGCTTGCTCCTCGACGGCCAGACGACCGTCGCGGACGTCGCGTACCGCGTCGGATACGGATCCGAGGCCGCGTTCAGCCGCGCGTTCAAGAAGCTCGTGGGCCGTTCACCCAAGGCGTGGCGCGAAGGACGCGCTCGCGACGTTGCCCGATCGGGCGACGCGACGTGAACGACGGGGCGAGGTGGAGTCGCGCCGATACCGGGACACGACGTGACGGACTCGCGAGACTTCGCGGCTCGCGAGTCCGTCACGTCCGATCCCCGGCGGCGGCCGGCGATCTCCTGAGCTAGACTCGACGACGCGTGCACGCCCCCCTCGCGTTCCGTCCCTCGTGCTTCGTCGGCATCGTTCGCCTCACGCGGGCGTTCGCGTTCGTCGTGGCGCTCGCACATTCGATGCGCACGGCTTCCGCGGCGCAGGATCCGCCCTCGACCGGCCGACCGCCCATCCTGTTCGATCCGCGCGTGGGGCCGGATCAGGGTGCGATCGACGAGTGCATCGAGCGTGGCGTCGACTATCTGCTCCGCGCTCAGAACCGCGACGGGTCGTGGACGACCGAGGCGACGGACCTCGACACGGCGATGGACCTGCGCAACGGGCAGACGGCGCTGTCGGTCTACACGCTGCTGAAGTGTCGCCTCCCGCCGAAACACCCGGCGATCGTGCGCGCGGTCCGCTTTCTCGCGAACGACACGCCCACCAAGGTCTATCCCTTGGGCGTCGAGTTGATGATGTACGACGCGCTGGGCGACCCGGCGCAAAAGCCGCGCATGCAGAAGCTCGTCGCGGCGTTGCTCGAGCTGCGGCAGGCGAAGGCGTTCGGCTACGGACGCGAACGCATGCGCGCCGATCCGTCGAACATGCAGTACGCGCTGCTCGGCTTGCGCGCCGCGGCCCATTCGGGCGTGCGCGTGCCGAAGGAAGTGTGGTCCGAGGCCATCGAGGCCGTGTTCGCGTTCCAGGAGAAGCCCAAGGGCCCCGGGATCGTGCGCACGGGCGCGCCGGCGCGCGACGCGGAGCCCGCGGGGTTCTCGTACGGCCCGGGCGAGAACGCGATCACAGCTTCCATGACGTCGACGTGCATCGCGATCCTCGCGCTGTGCGACGAGATGTTGGAGCGCAAGGTGCCCCCCACGCTCGCGCCCGATTTCCTGCGTTCGAAGGCGCAAGGCCTCGCCTGGCTGGAGGATCACTTCTCGTACGAGGGCAACCCGGGCGGCAACGACGCCTGGCACTACTACTACGTGTACTGCATCGAGCGCGTGGGCGCGCTGCTCGGCGTCGAGAAGATCGGCACGCACCTCTGGTACAAGGAGGGCACGATCCACTTGGTCCGCGCCCAGAACCCCGACGGATCCTGGACGATGGACGGCGGCAAGTCGATCTGGCCGCCCAAGCCGATGGCGAACGCGAACACGTGCTTCGCCTTGTTGTTCCTGTCGCAGGCCACGCACAAGGCCACGACCGGTGAATCCGCCCCGCGCACGTTCCGCGGCTGGAAGGTCGAAGCGCCCGACAAGGACGTGTGGATCCGAGCACGCGGCAAAGGCACGACCGACGCGTGGTTGTCGGGCTTCGGCACCGCGGTCAGCGACGCGTTCGGCGCGGGCAAGCCCGATTTCGTCCGCATCGTGCGCGTGGAATGGCTCGTCGACGGCGTGGTCGTCTCGACGATCGACGGCCGTCCTGACACGTCCTTCGCCGACCCTGCGTACGTCCTGCACCACGAGTTCCGATCCAACGGACCGCACACGATCGCGGCTCGCGTCGCGGTCCGTGCCGTCGACGGTGGTGCCGACGCGGTGTCGCAGACGTTCGAGTCGGGACCGTTGAGCGTCGCGATCGGAGAAGTCCTGGAGCCGTGGATGTTGGCCTATTCCGACCCCGACGCGAATCTCCTGGCGCGAGGCGTCGAGATCGTGCGCATCGAAGGCTCCTCGCAGTTCGACACGTACACCCCGGCGTGGCGAGCCGTCGACGGGATGCAGTTCCACGGCTGGGTCGCGAAGGCCGAGGATCCGGAGCCCAAGCTGACGATCGAGCTCGACAAGATGGTCAAGACGAAGGCCGTCGTGTTGTCGCAGCCCAACAGCAGCGACCGCGATCGGAACCTGTACGGCCGCGTGAAGCGCGTGCGACTCGCGTGGAACGACGAGTCGAAGCCCGTGGAGTTCGACCTGGACGTCGATCCGCTCAAGAAGACGACCTACGAGTTCGAGAAGCCGCTCTTGATCCGCAGGATCGTGCTCACGGTTCTCGCGCGCGAGCCGGGCAGCAATGGTCTCGCCGCGGGGTTCGCCGAAGTCGAACTGCGCGGCAAGTGACCCCTCGTGCTGGCCTTGCGCCGTCCTCGGGTCAGCGCGAATCGCGGTCCATGCCCACGAGCTCACCCGTGGCGAACCAAGGCTCGAGCGTGTACGTGCCCAACCTCGTCGCGATCGGTGCGAGGATCGCTTCCGCTTCGGTGCGGTCCTTCGCCACGATCACGGCCAGCCCGCGCGACTCGTCGAGTCGACCGAGGAGGCACACCTGTCCGCGTTCGACCATGCCTTCCAGGTCGGACCACACGTCGGCCGCTCGCTCGACCGTCAACAGGACGTAGGGTCGGATGAATGCGGCGGGGTTCGCGGCCTTGCCTTCGTTCTTTGCCTTCTCTTGGGCCGCCATCGCGCGTTCGAGGGCCGTCGCCAAGCGCGAATCGGTCGCGAACGGATGCACCTCCGCGCGGAACTCGCCGGCCTTCACGCCCGGGTCCTGGTCGCCCATCGCCTGCGCTTCCGCCACGTCGGACGTCGCGAACACGAACACGCCTCGCAGCGTCGAATCCGTGCGCGGCTTCCCGAAGGGGCCCGCGACGAGCAGCTTGCCCTCCTTGGCGAGCTTCTGGATGTTCGCCATGTGTCCGGCGAACATCTGTGCGCTCTCGGTCGCGCTCATCTGGCCGGCCTTCGCGCCGTTCTTCAAGAACACGAGGGTGTGTCGATTCGCCGGATCGCGCATCCCCGAGGACGCGCAGGCGGAGAGCAACGAGGCGAAGATCAGGCCCGTGACGAGCGACGCGAGGCGGCGGTGGAATTGCATGTGCCGGATCCTAGCTTGCTCCAGGTTGTGAGACCGCCCCGGGGAATCCACAATCACGCCATGACTTCACACGACCCGGTGCGTGGTGCATTCCTCGACGCGCAGACGACCTTGGCGGCGTTCCTGGCCGACCCCAATTGCCTCGAGGGGGTGAATCGCTTCGTCGAGGCGGCGGCGCGCACGCTGCACTCGGGGGGACTGCTCATGTCCTGCGGCAACGGCGGCAGCATGTGCGACGCGATGCACTTCGCCGAGGAGTGGACGGGACGCTTCCGCAAGGATCGCGCGGCCCTGCCGGCCATCGCGTTCAGCGATCCGTCTCAGCTCACCTGCATCGCGAACGACTTCGGTTTCGATTCGGTGTTCGCGCGATCGGTCGAGGCCTACGGCAAGAAGGGCGACATGCTGGTCGCCATCACGACGAGCGGTGGTTCACCGAACATCTTGCGTGCGCTGGAGGTCGCCAAGCGGAAGGGCATCACCACCGTGGGTCTGCTCGGCAAGGGCGGCGGCATGGCGCGTGAGATGTGCGACATTCCGATCGTCGTGCCGCTGGCCACGACCAGCGACCGGATCCAGGAGATCCACATCAAGGTGCTCCACATCGCCATCGAGGCGGTGGAGCGGCGCATGTTCCCGACGAACTACACCGGCTGAATCGCGATCCGCGCCGGACCGACGGTGAACGTCGGAGCGGAGCTCGATCGCCGGCACGCGCCTTCGGCGCGCGGTGACGTCGGTGTTCGCACGGGTCGCACGTCACGTCGTCACGACGTGACGTGGTTCCTGTTCGCGTGGTTCGCCTGGGCCGTTCGCCGCGTCGCGGGACGCAGGTCGAACGTGCGTGCGAACGACGGCGAGGAGATGCGTGCCGCCACTCGCGCGACACGGGCGGCCGGCGAGGCCGGAGCCAACACTTGGGTCGTACGGTGCACGACGTGTCCGACGATTTCGTCGATCCACTCGGGTGCGGGACGAATCGGGCGTTGAGTTCTCATGACGAATCACGACTCCTGACGGGAAGGGTTCTGCGGACGGGTTTGGACGTTGGCTCGGTACGCCTCCAAGAGCTGCGCGCTGAGATGCAACGCCTCCTGGAGGGAACCGTGGGCTTGTTCGACGGCACCGGCGAGGTCGCGGGCGTCGACGGGTTTCGTGCTGGTCTGTTCCAGCTCGCGAGCGCGGTCGGCCAGTTGGTCCAGCAGGGCGCGGAACGCCAAGCCGGAAGACTCGCCCACCTTCGGCGCGCTGCTCTGCGTCGCGTTGGGGACGGCACTCGTCGTCGAGATCTTGATGGGTTCGACCATGGGTGGCTCACCTCAGGTAGTTGAGGAGGTTGGTTTGCACGAGCTTCGATCCGGTGGCCTGCACGAGCTCGAGGGTCTGTTGCGTGCGCGTGATCTCGATCACGGCCGTCGAGATGTCGACGTCCTCGACGTCGGTGAGTCGGCCTTCGATGTCGACGTTGCGCGAGGTCAGGCGCTCCTGGACGACCGCGATGCGGGAGCTCTTGGCGGCGAGAGAGCTGAGACCGACCAACACGTCGTCGTGCTTCTTGTCCAGCTCGACCAGGCGCGCGCCCAGTCGCTTCTGCAGTTCGGAGTTCGTGTAACCGCCGCCGTTGCGCAGGTCGTCGGCGATGCCTTGGAGGATGTCGAAGACGTTCGACGTGCCTCCGAAGTTCACGAGATCGCGTCCCGACCTCGTGATCGAGCGCGTGTCGAGGTGGAGGATCGTCCCGGTGTTCGCGTCGGTGAGCTGCAGGTCGCTCTCCGTCAGGGAGATCGCCGTGAAGTTCGTGCCGTCGATCGACACCGATCCGGACCCCGTCACCGATCCGCTGAAGTCCGCGCCGGTCCACGACGTCAGATCGAGGTGGACTTCGGCTCCGTTCGGGTCCTTGATCGTCACGTTCGCACGGTCCGCGGGCACCGCGGGGATCGGAACCCACGCGCCGCCGCCGAGGCGCAGCCGGTTGTTCGCCGCGTCGACCTCGATCGTGCGCGCGCCCAGGATCGTGTCGCTCGCTCCGCCGTTCGCGAACGCGAGGCCGGCACCGAGAGTTCCGGTCGTGGCGTCGTGACGCACGATCAACTCCTCGAAGCCGGTACCCTGGTCGCCGCTGGCGCCCGCCTTGGCGCCGGTGACGCCGCCGTACGTCGTGCCTGTCGGGGCGATACGCGCGAACAGCTGCGAACCCGGCACGCCGGTGTCGATGTCGTCGCCGGATCCGATCGTCGCGCGCGAGACCGAGTCGTCGCCGCGCCACGTGACGTTCTTGCGGCCCGCCACGTTGGTTTCCTCGAACGGCGGATTGGCCAGCTCGGTGCCGCCGAACACGTACCCGCTCTCGGTGCGCGTGTTCACGGTCTGCAGCAAGCCCTTGCGCAGCTCGTCGATCTCGTTCGCGAGGGCGGCGCGCGCGTCCGAGCCGAGCGTGTCGGACAAGCCGCGGATGACGAGCTCGCGTGCCGACGACAGGGTCTCGTTCGCGTCCGTGGCCAGCGCCGCGGCTTCGTCCAGGCGCGTGCGGGCGTCGGCCGCCGCGCTCTGATACCGCGCGATGTCGGCCTTGCCGCCGCGCAACGTGAGCGACAGCGACTGACCGACCGGATCGTCGGACGGACGTTGGAGCTTCTTGCCGCTGGCGATCTGCTCCTGCAGCGAAGCGAGCTTGTAGTAGTTCGCCTGCAGGTTCGAGTTCAGCAGGGTGAAGAACTGATTCTGTGTGGTTCGTACGGCCATGGCGTCACACGAGGTTCATGAGGTCCTGCTGGAGCTGATTGACCACCGAGAGGAAGCGCGCGGCGGCCTGGTACGTCTGCTGGAAGCGCTCGAAGTTCACGAGCTCCTCGTCGATGTTCACGCCGGACAACGACTCGCGACGCTTCACGAGGCCGTCCATCACCGCGGCTTCCGTGTCGCGCGTGCCTTGCGTCGAGCTCGCTTCCGAGCCCATCGTGACGACCAGCGACGCGTAGAAGCTGCGGACCGTGAGGCCGTCGAGCGACGACAACGGCGAGTCACCGACGGAGGCCAGCGCGCGAGCGGTGCTGTTGTCGCCCGCCGCGCCCGTGCCGCTCGTCGCGAGCCGGCTCGGATCGGTTTCGATGTCGCCGCGCAGACCGATGTCCGCGGCGGTCGTGCCCGTCATCAGGGCGTTGACGCCCAGCGCGGCGAGCACGTCCGACGTGTCGGCGTCGGCCACCGCTTCCAAGGACATCGCTTGACCGTCGTCGCGCGCGATGTCGCCGAGTTGGAACGAGACGGACAAGCCGTTCGCGAACGCGATCGGCGTACCCGGCGTGTAGCCTTGGCCCACCGACAGCGTGGTGATCTTGTCCCCCGCCGAGTTGAACACGTCGATGCCCAAGGTCGGCGTCGAACCGATCGTGCCGGTTCCCGCGGGGACGAACGTGTACGTCTCGTTCGTCGAGCCGGTGTAGGTGCCACTGATCGTGGGCGACACCGAGTTCGTCTGGCCCGTGCCGTCCTGGCCGGGCGAGAAGCCCATCGCGGTCAGCGCCGTTCCTCCCGCGGATTGGATCGTGGCGCTGGAACCGGTGGCCGTGGTCTGCAGGAACAGTCGACCGTCGACCGCGACCGCGTGCGCTCCGATCGACGCCGTCTGCGGATCGGCGTTGATCGCCGCCGCGACTTCTTCGGCCGTCGCTTGGCCGATGTTGGCGAACGAGCCTGCCTGGAACGTGATCGTCGCGGCGCCCGAGTTCGTGGCGAGCTGCAGAGTGTTGCCGTTGGCCAGCGCGAACGGCTCGCGGCTCGATCCGATGGTCGCCGACGCGCCACCCAGCGTCCCGTACACGTCGGGCGAGGTCGTGAGGCGTTGAGCGAAGTCGAAGCCGTAACCCGAATCGGCGGTCAAGTTGAGCTTGCCGTCGCTGCCCACCGCGGCCGAGAGGTGCGCGATGCCGTCAAGGCGCGACACGAGGTCGCCCACGGTCATCGTGTCCGGATCGATCGCGATCTTCGTCGTCTCGATCGCACCGGTCGCGTTGTTCGTGACCGACACGCGCAGTTCGCCCTTCGACACGGGGAATGCGAGTCCGGCCTGCGACAACAGCTCGTCGGTGACGAGGTTGTCGCCGTTCTGGTCGACGAGCGCGTACTGCCCCGTCAGGGACCGGAACGGTCCGCTCGACGGCACGCCCGTCGAGTGCGCGCGGTTCAGCTGGAAGATGAGCTGCTTGGCGAGCGAGTCGATGCCCGCGAGGTTCTTGCCGCTGGCGTCGTTGGCGATGCTGATCAGACCGGCGAGGGATCCTGACTTGGGCGTGACGTTCAGCGGGTGGCCGGCGACCCGCAGCGCGACGGAACCGTCGGCCGTGTTCTCGGCGGTGACGGCGTACGCGTTGACCGGGCCGACGAGCATCTGACCCGCGATGAGCACCGTGACCGAGCCGCTCGAGTCCTCGGTCGCGCGCGCGTCGGTGAACGCGCTGACGGCGCGAACGGCCTCGTCGCGTTGGTCGCGCAAGTCGTTGGCGGGCTGGCCCGCCGACTCGAAGTCGCGGATCTTCCGGTTGAGCGTCGCGATGCGCTGGCCCAGCGCGGTCACTTCCTTGGCCTGGCCGAAGAGCTGCGTGCGTGCGTCGTTCGTGACACTGCCCAGGTCGGAGGACAGCGACTGGAAGCGCTTGACGAGGTCGATCGCGGCCGAGGCGACGCCTTGGCGCAGACCCGGCTCCGACGGGTTCTGAGCCAGGGACGAGAAGCTCGCGAACAAGCTCTGCATCTTGGCCGAGATGCCGTCGTCACCCGGCTCGCCGTACATGGCCTCGATCTGCGAGAGACCTTGCAGTCGCGCGTCGAGCATGCCCAGCGTGCCCGTCGTCGACGAGATGCGCGCTCCCAAGAACTGGTCCGCGATGCGCCGCACCGCGCCCGCGTCGACACCGTTGCCGATGGCGATGCCGCGCAGGATCTGCGAGCCGTTCGACGACAGGAGCACCTCTTGTCGCGAGTAGCCGACCGTGTTGGCGTTCGAGACGTTGTGTCCCGCCGTTTCCAACGCGGATTGCGACGCGAGCAGGGCCTTGAGGCCGACCGTGAGGCTGATGTTGGACATGGATCAGGCTTCCAGCTGTTCGATGCGTGCGGCTCAGAGGCGGGCGTCGAAGATCACGCCGACTTCTTGGTTGCCCTTGGTCGTTCCGAGCACGGCGGCGATGGTCTCGTCCATCACTTCGTTGTTGACCGCCACGAGGCGCGCGACGCGACGGTTGCGGCGCAGGACGTCGGCGACCAAGCCACGCAGCTCGCCGCGCAGTTCGTCGATGCGGCGACCGGCGTCACCGGCGCGTTCGACGATGCTCGAGAGCGTCAAGGCGCTGGCGGCCACGTTCCAGTGCGCGGCCAGGCGACCGAAGATCACGTCGCGACGACGAGCGCGTTCGAGTTCCCGCCCGACCTCGACTTCGATGGCGCGCGTGGCCTCGTCGACCTCGTCGGGAGTGCCCGAGATCAAGGCTCGTTCTTGACGGGCCAGCTCGCGGCTCAGACGTGTCTTGCCGCCGATCTCGTCGGTCAACAACGCCTCGAGCGCGTTCAGGACGTTTTGCGGCGTCTGGACCACGTGCGGTTTCACAGGTGCGCCTCCGCTTTCTGAGCGACGCCGTTCTCGATCATCGAGCTCATGTGCAGCGCGTCACGCTGCGCCAGCGTCTGACCGACGTGGTCGTCGAGCCAACCGGAGTAGATGTCGCCGTCGGCGCCTTCGCCGAAGAAGCCCTCTGACAGCGAGCGACGCATTTCCTTGACGAGGAGCGTGGCCAACACCGTCTCGAACTTCTTGGCGGCCTCGTTCTTCGACGTGGATTCGATGCCCGTTCCGAGCTTGCGGATCGAGGTCGTCGAGCTGAGGCCCGTGGGTACGATCGGAAGGTCCATCTCACATCCTCCGGATCTCGGCTTCGAGCAAGCCGCCTTGCGCCATCGCTTCCAGGATCGTGATGAGGTCCCGCGGCGTCGTGCCGAGCACGTTCAGCACCTCGACGACCTCCTGCAGCGTGACGGCGCCGGGGATGAACACGAGCCCGTTGTTCTCTTCCTGGACGTCGACCGCGGTGCGCGGGTTCGTCTGGGTGTTGCCGGTCGAGAGCGGCCCCGGCTGGCTCGTCGTGGGCGTCTCCGCGATCGTCACGGTGATGGCGCCTTGGGCGATGGCTCCGGCGCGCAAGCGCACGTCGCCACCCATCACGATGGTGCCGGTGCGTTCGCTGATGATCACGCGAGCAACGTTCTTGGACACGATCTCGCGCTCGAGCATCGACTGCAGGTAGGCCGGGTGCATGGCCTCGGGCAGATCGCGCGGCACGGACACCTGGACCGACTTTCCGTCCGGCGTGGCCTGGGCGCTCTTGGGATAGAGCGCGTTGATCGCCTCGGTGATGCGCACGCAGTTGGCGAGCGTGTCGTGACCGTTCTTGAGGTCGAGGTAGATGACCCCGTGTTCGCTGACGAGCGTCGTCGGCACTTCGCGTTCGACCTTGCCGCCGGCGGGCAGCGTGCCGACCGTCGTGTGGTTCTTGCGCGCGGTTCCCGCCTGGCCTTCGGCTTGGAAGCCGCCCACGGTGATCGGGCCCGAGGCCGTCGCGTACACGGTCTGACCCGTGATGTCGGTCAGTTCGGCGAAGAGCAGCGTGCCCCCCACCAGGCTCGTCGCGTCACCGATCGTCGAGACGCTGACGTCGATGCGACGACCCGGCTTGATCCCGGCCGTGAGCACGGCGTCGACCTGCACGAGCGCGACGTTCTTCGAGGACAGCGTGCCCGGGTCGATGCGGATGTTGCGCGTCCGCAGGAAGTTCGCGATGAGCTGCTTGCCCGCGTCGATCGAGTCACCCGTGCCGGCGAGGCCCGTGACGAGGCCGATGCCCACGATCGGGTTGTCTTCCTGACCGCGAACCGCCGCCAACGACGAGATCGGCGTCGTGAAGTCGCCGTTCGGTCGCGTCAGTCCGACGCGGTCGTATCGCGGGCCCTTCGTCCAGGTCGCGTTCGACGAGTTCGTGGGCTGCGTCGGTGCCTGGATGCCGCCGCCTTGCTCGATCTTGAGCGGAGCCGACGTGTCGGTGCTCGACGCACCGACGGCCGCGGGCGCGTTGCTCGTCGACCCGTTGACGGGCTTGGGAGCGTTCGTGTCGGCGGGCTTCACGGGCGCTTGCATCAGCGCGAGGAGGAGGAAGAGATGGATCATGGTGTGCGGTCCGGTGTCGGTTCGGGATCAGAACGGCCAAACCCACGAGAGCGCGTCGTGGATCCACGCGCCGACACCCGTACGGTTCGTGCTGTTCGTCAACGGGCCCGTGCCGATGTAGGAGACCTTCGCGTTGGCGACGAGTTCCGACGCGATGGAGTTGTCCGTGCCGATGTCCCAGCGGCGGATCATGCCGCTGAACTCGATGAGCTTCGTTTCGTTGTCGATGCGGATCTCGCGTCGACCGTTCACGACCATGTTCCCGTTGGGCAGGACGTCGACGACCATCGCCGTGACGCGCGCCTCGAACTTGCCCTTCTTGGCGTAGTTCGCGGTGCCCTTGAACTGGTCGTCCGACGTTCCCGCGGCGCGCGGCAACGTGCTGAACAAGTTCGGCTTGAGGTCCAGGTTCGTGAACTGGTAGTCGAGCGTCGTGCCCTTCTTCAGGTCCGACGTTTCCTGGTTGCTGACGTCCTGGTTCTCGGAGATCACGACCGTGACCAGGTCTCCCGTGCGCATCGCCGTGCGCGTGCCGACGAGGCTGAACGGACCTTGATCGGCGTCGTAGATCGAGCCGCGGCGCGAGCCGTCCGGCGTGATCGCGAGCGCGGAGCCCGAGAGGACCGCGAGGGCGAGAGCGAGTTGGAGGGTGTGCTTCATGTGGACGTTCTCGTGGGTGTTCGTGATCAAGGCGTGGCCGTGAGGTCGACTTCGACGCTGCCTCGTCCGATGACGACGGCCGCGAGCTCGCGCTTCGAGTCGGTGGTGGTGACGCGGACCTTGTCGCCCAGGCAACCGTCCGCCGTCGCGATCGCCGTCGCGCGAGCGACGACCGGTCCCTTGCGAACCTGGATCTGGACGACGTCGCCGCGCTTGACGAGCTGCGCGCGTTGCACGTCGCGAGTCGTCAGGACGGCTCCGCGTTGCATGTCCCGCAACGCCGTGGCTCCGGGCACGGACGCCATCGACAACGGGTCACCGGGAACGCCGCCGTCGATGCGCGTGCGGCGCAGCGCGACGTAGCTCGAGCTCAGTTGTTCGCCGCGGCGCACGTCGGTGACGAGCACGGGCATCTGTTCGTAGAGGTCGACGCGGAAGCTCGTCGGAACCGTTTGGTACGGCGCGCCGTCGATCCAGATCTGCACGGGCACCGACAGGACTCCGGTGCGCAGCGTGGACAAGTCCAGGCTCGCGCGCAGCTCGACCCGCGACTCGCTCTTGGGCACCACGACGTCGGCCGTGGCGCCGTCGTCGGCGATCGTCACGTCGCGGCCGGTCAGGCCGAGTCGCAGGGCATTGGAGGCCTCGCCGCGCAGCAAGTCGCCGCGCACGATCTCGGTTTCGATCTCGATGCGACAGCGATCGGCGCCCACGACGTCGACCGTGGTGCCGGCCAACGTCGTGCGCAACTTCTCGGCGATGTCCGCGCGCGTCAGGACGCGCGAGAAGCCCGGCGTCGGCGTGTACCCCAGCGCCACGGCTTCGATGCGGGCCTGGACCTCGGGCGTCGCGCCTTCGATGCGCGCGACTTCGCCGAGCGTGACGTCCTGCCCGCGCACCTTGGCCTCCTTGGGCACGGTGACGGTGATCGCGAGCAGGGTCGTTGCGAGTGCGAGGATCATGAGCGTGCCTCAGCGGATCAGGTTGTTGGTCTGTTGCAGCATCTCGTCGCTGACGCGGATGGCGCGGCTGTTCACTTCGTAGTTGCGCTGCGCGAGGATCAGCCCAACGAGCTCGTCGACCGTCTCGACGTTCGAGCGCTCGACGAAGCCCTGCCGCAGGATCCCCGTGCCGGTCGTGCCGGGCGTCGACTGCGTCACGGCTCCCGAGCTGGACGTCTCGGAGAAGTAGTTGCCGCCCTGAGCCTTCAGACCGCCCGGGTTCGGGAAGCGGAACAGGCTCACGGTCCCGGCCTGTTGTTCCACTCCGTCTGCCGACGTCATGTACGCCACCGTGCCGTCCGTGCCGATCGAGACCGACACGGCCTCGTTCGGGATCGTGATGGGCGGATCGAGGAAGTAGCCTTCCGACGTGACCAGCGAACCCGAGACGTCGCGGTGGAAGTTGCCGTCGCGCGTGTAGCGCAGGTCGCCGTTGTTGTTCTTGACGCGGAAGAAGCCCTCGCCCGAGATGCCCGCCGCGTACGAGTTCGACGTCGGCTCGAGCGCACCCTGCTTGAAGATCTTGTCCGAGCCCGCGACCTCCGTGCCGGTGCCGATCTGCAGACCCATCGGACGGCGTTGGCTCGAGGACGTCGGCGCGCCCGGCTCCTCGTAGGTCTGGTACAGCATCGCGCGGAACGACAGCTCGCTCTTCTTGAAGCCGGCCGTGTTGGCGTTCGCGATGTTGTTGGCGATCGTGTCGACCTGCATCTGCTGGGCCTTCATGCCCGAAGCGGCGGTCATCAGTGCGCGGATCATCTGGTGTTTCCTCGTGGGAAGGCGGGTCGTTCGCTGCGTTCGCGGGTGGCTTGGGTTCGTGTTCTCCGCGCGGCGCGTCGGCGCCACGCGTCGTGGATCAGTTGTGCGGCTGGTTGAGTCGCTTGTAGGTCTGGTCGATCGAGCGCATCACCGTGCCCGAGTTCTCGAAGCGGCGCTGCACGAGCACCATGCCGACCAGTTCGTCCATCGGGCTCACGTTGGAGCGCTCGACGTAGGTCTGGTGGATCTTCGCGGTCCCCTTCTGCTCCGGGGTTCCGACGGGCGCGCGCCAGTTGCCCAGCGAGTCTTCCTCGAGGAGATTCGGGTTCTCGAACTCGACGAGCTTGAGACGACCGACTTGCTGTTCGCCTTGGAAGACGGCGCCGGACTCCTCGACGCGGATCGCTTCACCGGTCGGTTGGAGCTTCCCGTTCGATCCGTCCCACACGACCGGATCGCCGTCCTGGGTCAGGAGCGTGCCGCTGTTGTCGAGTCGGAAACTGCCGTCGCGCGTGTACGCGCGGCCGTTCGGCAGGTCGATCGCGAAGAAGCCCGGACCCTCGAGGGCCAGGTCGAGCGGGTTGCCCGTGTGCGCGAGCTCACCCTGCGAGAAGTCCGTGGCGCGCTGCGTCGCGAACTCGATGTGCTTGCGGTCCCCGACGCCCACTTCGAAGGAGCGCGTGACGGAGGACTGCCGCTTGAAACCACGTGCGCCGATGTTGGCGAGGTTCGCGGCGATGGTGTCCATGCGCTTCTCGCTGGACCGCATCGCGGCGACTCCTTGATAGACCCCGGTATCCATGCCCCCTCACCTGAGCAAGTCGGGGGCCAAGCTCGGAAACGGCCTTGGGGCGCGCCGACGCGGGTTCCGAGGGGTCGGAGCTCGGCCGACCGGGCCGCGCGTTCCGCATCGCGCGCACTTCTTTCTCGCCGATTCCGCTGAAGCCCACGGGAGATCGTCCGACAACGCGCCGCGCGCCCGTTCCGCGCGCGACGACGGCCTCGCGGCGACACCCTACGACGACGCGGCCCCCGCTCGAACGAGTCGTTCGAGCAGGGGCCGCGCGAGCCAGGAAAAAAATGCCGAGAGGCGGGATCAGACGAGCTGGACCAGGTCGCGGAGCACTTCGTCTTGCGCCGAGATCACGCGCGAGTTGGCTTGGAAGCCGCGTTGCGCCTCGATCAGGTGCACGAACTGCTCGGCCGTGTCGACGTTCGAGCCTTCGAGCTGGCCGCCCACGACGCGACCGGCCTTGCCGACCGAGCCGGCCGTGATGTTCGCCGCGCCACTGTTGGCGGTGAGCGCGTAGGCCGTCTCGTTCACTTGGCTCAAGCCGTCTGCGTTGGCGAACGTCGCGATGCCGAGCTCACCCAGCGCGCGCGACTTGCCGTTCGTGTAGGTGCCGATGATCGAACCGTCACCGTCGATCGCCATCGTGTCGAACGTGCCGGCCGCGTTGCCGTCCTGTTCGCGCACGACGAGGTCGCCTTCCGAGCCGTACTGCGTGATGCCGTTGAAGGTGGCCGACGCGCCCATGTTCAAGCTGAACGTCTGCGTCGCCGACGAGCCGTTGAACTGCACGGTGACGTCCGAGTCGATGCCCGAGAGGCCCAACGGGGATCCGTCCGGCGCGAAGGCGATGCCGGTGATCGTGCCCGAGATGATCGTGCCTTCGGTCGAGGCGATCTGCGGCGTGGCGTGCCACGTGCCGTCGGCCTGACGCTCGAACTCGAACGTGATCGCGTGCGCGAGACCGGCCGGGTCGTAGATTTCCGCCGTCGTCACGACGACGTCGGGCTTCGTGCCTTGCTGCGTGGTCGCGAGCGCGTAGCCCGGCCACTCCGTCTTGCCCGACGCGGTCGACGAATCGGAGATCGACAGGGTCAGCTCGGACTCGCCCGGTTGATCGGCCTTGACCGAGAGGCGGCCTTGTCCGTCGAGGGTCACGGTCGCCTTCGTGTACAGCGTGTCGAGGTAGTTCACGAACTGGTCGATCGTCGTGCCGTCGTTCGCCGCGCCGTAGGTGAACGTCGCGTTGATCGACGTGCCGTCCGCGTCGACGCCCGAGATGCGGATCGTGTCGCCGTTCTGGTACTTGGTCACGTTGCCGGGCAGGTCGTTCAACGTCGTGCCGGAGTTCACCGGCGCTTGCGTGCCTTGCACCGTCGTCGTTCCGAGGCCCAACGTGCTGGCCAGGTCGGTGCCGACGGAACCGGGCACGATCTTGAGGGACACGGACTCGCCCGTGCGCTCCGTGTTCACGACGACGTGGCCGGAGCCGTCGACGCTGGCCTCGACGCCACTCAACGCGTCGATCGCCGTCGCGATCGTGCTCGCGGTGACGCCACCGGCCGAGCCGGGGATGCTCACGGTCTGCGATGCGCCGCCACTGACGATGACGCTCATCGTGTAGCTCGAGCCGACCGGGATCGCGAACGGACCCGTGCTCGTGCCGGTCACGACGGCGGGATCACCGTCCTTGAGTCCGCCGGTGCCCGTCAGGATTTCCGGCAACGGACCCTTGACCTGCGCGGGCAAGTTGCCCGACACGGAGACCGTGGTGGTCGCCTTGGGCGGATACGAGGCGTCGACGTCGAGTTGGATCGGAGCACCCGCGCGGTTCAGGACCTTGAAGCCGCTGCGTTGGTCGACGAGGTTGCGCGCCGAGTCCAAACCGAACGTGCCGACGCGCGTGTAGTACGTGCGGTTGCCGCCCGACAACATGAAGAAGCCCTGGCCGTCGATCGCCGCGTCGAGCGGACGACCCGTGGCCGAGAGCGGACCTTGCGAGAAGTTGCGGCCGATGTCGGACAGGCGGACGCCGCTGCCGACCTGCATCGGGTTCACGCCACCCACGGTGGAACCGGGGCCGCTCGCGTAGCGGATCGTCTGGCTCAGTTGGTCGCTGAAGCGCGCCGAGCCGGTCTTGTATCCGCTCGTGCTCGAGTTGGCGAGGTTGTTACCGATCAGGTCGAGCCAGTCTTGGTGAGCCTGGAGACCGGACAGCGCGCTGTACAGGGAGCTGGTCATGTGCGTTCGTTCCTCGTGTCGTGTCGTCGTTCGTGTGGTCGTGTACTTCGTGCCGGAGCACGCGATCCTCGGAGCACGTCGGCGAGCGACGTGTCGTTCCGAGGTCAGTTCGTCGTGTCGCCGCTGGTGCCGTCGGAACCGGTCGAGCCGGTGACGTTCTCGTCGTTCGAGCCCGGCACGCCGAGCACTTCGGAGACGTTGGCCAGCGGCACGGTCGAGCCGCCGATCGAGAGGACGGCGATGCCGTCGTCGACCTTCACCGAGCTGACGAAGCCCGTCTTCGACTCTTGCGTCGTCGGGTCGGTGTAGCGGACTTCCTGACCGATCAACGTGCTCGACTGCGTCAACTGCGACATCAGCGCGTTGTTCTGCTGCAGGACGGCGAGCCCGACGATGTTGTCGTTCAGCTCCTGCATCTGTTCGAGCGAGCTGAACTGCGCCAGCTGAGACAGGTACTGCGAGTTGTCCGAGGGCGACAACGGGTCCTGGTTCTTCATCTGGTTCACGAGCAGCTTCATGAACGCGTCCTTCCCGAGCGACTGGGC
>Ga0075163_10001191_pt1 | contig 34722 bp, 29 predicted proteins | sample JI1023141ADNA_FD_71478 | JGI IMG/M metagenome (GOLD analysis project Ga0075163, IMG submission 71478) | Wastewater effluent complex algal communities from Wisconsin, to seasonally profile nutrient transformation and Carbon sequestration -... | ecosystem: Engineered > WWTP > Effluent > Algae...
ACTGGATCGTTCCGTAAGCTATCCGGAACTTCTTACACTACTGGCAATTAATTGCCTGGTAGCGGCAGCGTCTTATTTGCTCTTCCCGTATATTTGGCGCAGTTAAAAAATTAAGATGAAGACGTGGGCTAAGGTCTTGAGTGTTGTTCTGCTTGTTTACATTATTGTAGCTGGTTTTTTACTTGACGTACCTCGACTTAACATTGTGAATGAAAGCATCCGTGCGCTTTATTTTCATGTGCCCATGTGGTTTGGCATGATTGCCTTGTTTACCGTCTCGTTGGTTTATTCTATTCTTTATTTAAATAAACCCAGCTTTAAACGCGATGCCTTTGCTGTGGAGTTTGTTCATGCCGGTATTATTTTAAACCTGTTGGGATTAACCACCGGAATGATCTGGGCTAACTACACGTGGGGCTCGCCCTGGCATGGCGACCCCAAGCAAAACGGAGCCGCCATCGCATTATTGATTTACCTCGCCTACTTTGTATTGCGTGGCTCCATCGAAAATGAAGACCAGAAAGCGCGCCTGAGTGCTGTGTATAACATCTTTGCTTATGCCGCTATGATTCCGTTGCTGTTCATCATTCCACGCATGACAAGTAGCATGCATCCAGGCAATGGCGGAAACCCGGGTTTTAATATGTATGATCTCGACAGCCAGATGCGACTGGTATTTTATCCGGCTGTTATTGGCTGGGGCTTACTCGGCACCTGGATTGCTACTTTACGCGTGCGGGTACGATTGATTAATGACAAACTTTTAAATCTGGAACATGACTAAAATTATTAGGCTAGTAATTGTTTTGCTGATGCTGCCGGTAATTCTCAACGCCCAATCTGTAGAAATGGCAGACACCATGCGCTCAGAAGGAAAGATTTATGTGGTAGTGGCAATTCTGTTACTGATTTTTGCAGGCCTGATTGGTTATCTGATTATGTTAGATAGGAAGATTTCTAAGATTGAAAAGAAATTACCACCTGAGGGTTGAGCGGCTTTACAGTTGTACCGATTTAGTACCATACCATACTAAGCAATACGAAGTATCTATAATTTTTTTATTGCATCTCCGATGCTATTCAATGATTATATGGTGCATCTCTTCTTTTTGGTTACCAACTTGAAACTTCAATACATACCTCCCTTTGCTCAATTTTGACACATTGATTTCTGTTCTCTTGGTTGATAAGTTTCCTTCAGCTACAATATCACCACTATTGGGGTCGTAAAGTCTGTAAAAAATTGTACTCGCTTGTTTATTGTCAGTGTGTCCCTGATCAATACTATATTGATCGTTACTTTCTATTGTTAATGTTTCCGAGGCGGGGTTGGGGTAAACTGCGAACATACCTCCGCCTTCTGTACAGAAGAACACCAATGGGTAAAAATTCTGAGGCCAACCGCAAGCATTGTCAGCATAGACTTTTATATTAAATGTTCCTGTCATTGGTAGGCTGAATTCCATCACGTTGCCATAGGTGGTGTGGCTGTATCCTCCACCCATCCGGTTTATCTCAGCCTTATAATATCCATTACTACTATTTGGAGGTGTAGTAATAGATAGCGGGATAAGCTGATAGGGGGCAACCATACTTGATGGATATGATATGTCTTGTATCTGGGCATGACCCACCCAGATATTCTTGGTGAAATTGACGCATGCGCCAGTAATGCTAGCTATAATAGTAACTTGCCCATTAAAATTATTTTGCCGGGTTGCAACACCTGTTGCCTCGTGGACACTTAGATTGGTTGGATTGCTGCTACTCCATGCTATAGGGAAACCAATAGGTTGATCTTGCAGGGTAAATGTTCCATTAGTACAAATGAGAGAAGGGCCGGTAACTGACGGAGGTGTATTAATGACTTTCAATGTGTTCTGAATAGCTTTGAGAGCATTGAGCCGTCCATGCGCCACAAGTCCGTTAAGGCTTGCAACAGCATCAGCCCCCTGAAGCAATTGTTGCCTTACAGCCAAAGCAAAACTCGCGGGGTTAGCTTTGTACGCTTGTATCATGCACTGGGGCATGGCTGCATACATTAATGCTACTACACCAGCCACATGTGGACTGGCATGTGATGTGCCAACTAAATCTGCATAATCACTGCCAATACCCGGAGAGGTTGACCATATATCAGAACCCGGAGCCCCAATATCAACGGTTGTTGCGCCATAGGCAGTAGGTATAATTTGATTTAAGTTATCACTTTGGTTGGTATTGGTTACAGTAATCAAAAAATCGCTGGAGCAGGATGTAGGCACATCGCTGATCACATCTATATCCTCATCCCGGTTGGGTGCTGATGCACAGCTTAACACTCCTACTGCCCCCAACTCATCGTACATAGCACACCAGATGGGGTAATCTTCAGGATCGGCCCCGGACTCATCAATCCCAAAAGATGAATTAGCAACCACTATAAACGCCCCTTTTTGGCCATTGGTTTCGTTGTACAAGGCGCGCATTTCCAACACGTAGGCAAATGCTTCCAAGGTTTCTGCTTCTAATGTTTCATTGTTTACTGGTTCAATCACGATAGGCAGGATTTTAACATTCCAGTTTACTCCCACAATTCCAATGCTGTTATCGCCAATAGCCCCGACAATGCCTGCTACATGCGTACCGTGATCATTATAGATAATGCTATCGTTGTCGCGGTGTGGATTCCATCCGTCATAGTCATCTATGTACCCGTTATTGTCATCGTCTATCCCATTGTTGGGTGTTTCGTTTGGGTTCTTCCAGAAACTCATATCTTCATGGGGAAGAAAGAACCCAAAATCAATTACAGCAATCACAATTTCATCGCCATCTTCAGACGTGCCCCCGGTTGTGTATTCCCATGCTTCGGGTAGCTTTATTTTGGCAGGTGCCCATTGTAGGCTATAGAGGCTGTCGTTTGGGGTCACAGATCTTGAATTAATGCCAGTATGATTGTTTTGAACAAACCGTACACTGTTGCTTGCCCGTAAATTGTTCACCTTGGCATTTCGTTGAATCATGCCAGTGGGGAGTTCAAACAGCCAGATGTTCAGTCTTTTTGACAACAAACGTTTAGGTTTTATATCCTGTTCTGAATTCTTTGCAAATTCAGATGCATTTACCCCTGGCTTTAACCAGATTATCAATTCGTTTTCGACATATTTAGCAGCATTGAACTGACCTTTGGCAGGATGAATAAATACAAGCAAGACCATAACAAGGAAGGCTCTCTTCATATGTTATTCTGTGGTTTTTATAAAAACAATAACAGGTTTATTTTCTGTGTCAAAAAGAATCAGCTCGTTTTCCACAAGGCAGTACCTTACGATATTCTGTATATGTCCTCTGAAAAACAAGCCCCAGTTTTCTTCACCTGCTCTTGTCTCAAACCCTGTTTTATATCGGATTTGCTGCTCATCCATTACATCAAATGAAAATCCCACACTATTAACGAAAGTATGGCCGCTTAGATGCATCACTGTACCATCCGTATTGTACGAGATGGTGAACTGTATCTTTGAATAACTTATGCCCGGGGGTCCGAATGGATTAATAATGCATATCAGTTCGTCAAATACATTTATCCAGACCCTGTCGGCTTTCCACGTGCCGCTGATGGGTTCTAGGGAACATTGCAGCCTGTCGGAGTAGGAGTAGTCTTTCTCTTCGCAATCGTATTCTTTTAGTGTCCTTTCAAACACAATAAGAGGCTCATCATAGGCGTCTAAAAAAAGTAACTCTTCATTTGAGAAACAATAAGATTTAGTGTTGTTGAAGTTCTGTCGGAAAAGACTGCTCCATACATCCTCAGATCGCCTGAGGGGGATAAGGCTTTCAAAACTGATTTGTCTCACTTCGTTTATTTCAAACACACCTCCAAATACATTCCGAAAAGTGTGCCCGATTATATTTCCCAAGGGAGCATCCGGGATGGTGATTGATATTTCAGTATAATGTGGAAGATAGTGTGGATTGTGTCCATGGGTATTGAACAACAGATTCTCGAAAGATGCAACATCCCAAAGTTCACCAGTATCAGTTTTCCGTACTTTAATGGCTTTCCATGTTCCGCTAATGGGTACATCAAGGCATTGTCTTTCTTCGGGCTTTTTCTCGGAAGTATCTTCGCAACTGAATATTATGAAAAAAAACGTAAGTAACAATGTTTTAAATACGTACGCTTTCATAACCTTAAATGTTAAGTTTAGACATTAGTATTTTTCAATGGTTTAATCTACAAAATTCAAAGATGCTATGCTAATAAATATTCTGTCAATAACTGCAATCACAATTTCATCTCCATCTTGTGAAGTACCACCAGTAGTGTACGCCCAAGCCTCTGGCAGCTTGATTTTAGCAGGTGCCCATTGATCCCCGTATTTTGTATCATTTGGCGTAACTGATCTTATGGCAATGTGGTGATTGTTTTGCACGTACTTCACGTCCTTGCTCAGTTTTAAACTATTCATTTTTGCATTTCGTTGTGTACCAGAACCATCCACCAACTCAAACAGCCAAATGTTAAGTCTTCTGGACAACAACCGTTTTGGTTTCATGTCTTCAAACGTGCCCTTTGCAAATTCGTGTGCGTTTACCCCAGGCTTAAGCCAAATGATCAATTCCTTTTCAATGTAGTTGATATTTGACTGGGCAATTATAGAATGAGCCAATACGAATAAAATCAAAGTACATAGTAATTTTTTCATGGGCGATACTTATTTTTTTATAAATACAATAAGGGGTAAGTCTTTCTCATCAAAAAAAACCAATTCATCACCCGCAAGGCAATACGTTGCCGTGTTAAGCAGATTATCTGTGAGGGATATGCCCCAGTCATCTTCACCATCCCTTGTCAGGTCAGCATAGTTGAGGCTAATCTGATTGTTGTCGGATAGTTCATAAGAAACAGCTATTCGATTATAGAAGGTTGTGCTGCTACTGCCAATAGGGGTTGGTAGTATAATTGAAATATCGGGATATGTTGGATTACCGAGATATCCCGGGGTACCACTAGGGGGTATAACCTCGCACAATGAACCACTAATATTCAACCTGATTTTATGTGCTTTCCATGCACCACTAATAGATTCATCCGAGCATACTTTATCTGAGTAATCTTCGTCTCCGCAATTTATTACCTGAAGACATCGGTTATCGAAAGCACATTTAAACAGCAGATACTGCTGGTCACCATAATACAGTTGTAACCCCTTTTCTGTTACCGTGAAGGTATGTGCATCGTTCAGCGCTTCTATAAATAAGTCAGCATCTTCCATACCGTATTCAGTTACATGTTTAATGATATCAACATCCATTTGTATGCTGCCTTCGCCTAAAGAAGAATATTCACCACGTATCTTATTAATATAAATCTGCCCACCGATAACGTAATCATCCCTGAAATATATTACGTAGGGTACCGTTTGTATCACTGGCCTGATAATATTCTTTTCTCCATCTACAAAGCCAACTAATTGCCACCTGATAGCAGTTAAAGGTAAGGTAACATACGCGGGGTTATTTGGGATTTCATCTAATGACTTCCATCCCTCGGGAATTTCTTCCCTATCAACTTCAGGATTGCATTCGGCCAAAAAAACCAATACTAAAATCAGTATTGTCACAATAATTACCCTAACTGAAATTTTCAAACGGTATTTAGTTGCGAAACAAATCAACAGTAAACCATTTTAATATTCTTCCAAAAGCCATTTTATTTGTCTTTGATGAATTAATCTACATTTTCAATTTACAAACATTCTTGATAGAACATTTGAAAGCTTTTTAGTTTTTTATCCCCCTAAAATCACAACTTTTTAACACTTCAGGTTGTTTTACACTGTACCTTTGCCGCAAAGCAAAATCAGCAGAAGAAATGAAGAAGTCGCACATTTTTGCCCTTGTAGCCATTGCAGCCGCTATCGGCATTATAATCGGCAACACCGGTGATGCCAGCACGTATGTTTCGTTCGATCAGGCCTATCAGATGGCCTCCACCGGTAACAGTACCCAGATCCACGTGGTGGGCGATCTGAAAAAAGATGCCACCGGCAATATTGTGGGCATCGAAAAGAGTGCCGATAAACTTTCGTTCTCTTTTATTCTGGTGGACGAAAACCAGAAAGAACAAAAAGTATATTACAACGAACCCATGCCGCCCGATTTTACCCGCTCCGAAAAAGTGGTGGTAATTGGTGGTTACCAGAACAACTCGTTTGTAGCCAGCAAAATTCTGTTAAAGTGTCCATCCAAATACCAGGAAGAAAAAATTAACACCAGCAGTTTATAATCGTAGTTTAAAAATCCGGTAATGCATTACTTTATTGGTGATCTGGGTCACTTCTTCATCATCCTCTCGTTTGTTACTTCTCTGGTTAGCGCTTTTGCGTATTGGAAAACAATTAACAGCACCGATGATTTGCGCGAACCGTGGCGTAAAAATGCACGGCTGGCATTCTACACGCATCTGGCTGCTGTGTTGGGTGTAGTGGTTTGCCTGTTTGTAATCATCTATCAGCATTACTTCGAATATCATTATGCGTACAGTCATTCATCACGCCACCTGCCAGGCCAATACATGGTTTCGTGTTTTTGGGAAGGTCAGGAAGGAAGTTTCTTACTCTGGATTTTCTGGCAGGCATTAATTGGTATTGTATTAATTCACTCTCAAAAAAAATGGGAAGCCCCCGTTATGGTGGTGTTCAGTCTGGTGCAGGCTTTTCTCGCTTCTATGATTTTGGGTGTTGTTATTCCATGGCTGGATCTTAAACTTGGAAGTTCGCCATTCATTCTATTGCGCGATGCTATTGACGATCCCATCTTTAGCCTGCAACCCGATTTTATTCCCAAAGATGGCAGTGGCCTTAATCCGTTGCTTCAAAATTATTGGATGGTGATTCATCCACCCACGTTATTCCTGGGTTTTGCATTAACATTAGTGCCTTTTGCATTTTGCGTGGCTGGCCTGTGGCAAAAACAATATTCCGAATGGATAAAACCCGCATTGCCGTGGACGCTTATCGGTGCGGGTATTTTAGGTCTTGGTATTTTAATGGGCGGCTATTGGGCTTACGAAACTTTAAACTTTGGGGGGTATTGGAATTGGGATCCGGTAGAGAATGCCGTGTATGTTCCGTGGCTGATCATGATTGCTTCTATTCACACCATGATTATCTATAAGAATAATCAAACAGCGCTCAAGAGTTCTGTTGTTTTGGTGATAGCCGTTTTTGTACTGATTCTCTATTCAACTTTTTTAACACGTAGTGGTATCCTGGGCGATGCGTCTGTACACTCCTTTACTGATTTGGGATTATCCGGCCAGCTATTGATTTATCTCTTATTTTTTACGATCGCATCAATCGGTTTGGCCATCTGGCGCTGGAAACATATTCCTGCTTCTGATAAAGAAGCCACGGTTTACTCGCGCGAGTTCTGGATTTTTTCAGGCGCAACCATTCTTTGCTTTTCAGGATTTCATGTCATCATTCCAACTTCGTACCCGGTAATAAATGAAATAGGTGGTTGGTTTGGTCTGGACTTAAGATTGGCTGTTCCCGGAGATCAGATTCATTATTACTCGCGTTACCAAATCTGGTTTGGTGTGCTGGTGGCATTGGCTTCAGGCACAGCTCAGTTTTTCTGGTGGCGCAAGATTGACAAGAGTAATCTTCTCAAAGAACTTCTTTATCCATTCCTCATCTCGTTAGTTGTGTTTGCGCTAATCATTACGATGGCCAAGATTTACAAACCGGCTTATCTCGTGTTAACGTTGGCTGGTGTTTACCTCATCGTATCCAATCTCAAAGTATTGTTCACGGTAAGTAAAGTAAACAAATCACTTTCAGGTGGAGCAATTGCACACTTGGGTGTGGGCTTAATGTTAATCGGCATTATGTTCTCTGCCGGTTATTCAAACGTAGTTTCGTTAAACAATACCGGTATGCTTATCTCCAAAGATTTGCCTACCGAATTTAATCGCGATAACCTGTTGTTGTTCATTCACGAGCCACGCCAAATGGCGGGTTATGAAATTGAATTTTTGGGCGAACGGGTTAAACCCAATGGCATTAGAGGTTATGTAAGCAAAAACGATATTGACCTTACGCTCGATCCTTACAAAGTAATTGCCACCAAAGACATTTACTATAAAGACAAAAAAATTCTGAATGCCACCGATACTTTTGAAATTAATCCAGAGAACACTTTTTATGAAGTAGAACTTCGCAAAGAAGGAAAAGTAGCTGCGGTTTTATTTCCGCGCGTACAAATCAATCCGGCTATGGGTGGCTTTGTGGCTTCGCCTGATATTGAACGGAAAGCTGGCCGCGATTTATATACCCACGTTTCGTTACCGATGAATCGCGAAGAAGAACCTGAATGGAGTGAGCTAACAGAAGAACAGGTGAAATTGAATCAACCGTTTTTTGTGAACGATTATGTAGCCACATTGGAAGAAGTAGTTCGCATTCATGAAATAGATGGCTTTAAGTTAGATGAAGCCGATGTTGCCGTAAAAGCAAAAATAAAAGTGAAAGGCGAGCGCCAAGAGTACTTTGCCGAACCGATTTTCTTAATCCGCAGTAAAAGTCAGGTGGGCCGCATTCCAGCTGAAATCAATGACCTGGGTGTAAAGATTACCTTACTCAACATTCATCCCGATACGGGTGAGTTTTCGCTTGGTATTAACACGCGACAAAAAGATTGGGTAATTATTAAAGCCATCGAAATGCCACTTATCAATGTATTGTGGTTGGGCACGTGTGTGCTAATGGTTGGCTTTACAGTTGCAATGGTGCGCAGATTTAAAGACTTTAGTAAGGAGAATTAAACTCTTTACTCTTATGCCTAAATCCATTTGTCTCACATTGCTGGGGATTTTAATCTCTATCGTAAGTTTTGCCCAATCCGAAAAAGCCGATCAGGAGCTGCAGGCTTTAGCCGATGAACTTAAAACCGTTGGCCTTGCCGTAGCGGTAGTGAAAAAAGGTGAGATTATTTATGCGCGAAACTTTGGCTGGCAGGATGTAGAAAAACAAATTCCGTTAAGCGACAATAGCATCTTTCGTATTGCTTCTATCTCTAAATCATTTTCGGCCACAGCCATTATGCAGTTGGTTGAACAAAAGAAACTGAGCTTAGATGACGATGTGAGCAAGTTAATTGGGTTTACCGTGCGCAATCCCAACTATCCCGATAAGGTGATTACGTTGCGTATGATCATGTCGCATACTTCAAGCCTCAGCGATCGTAACGGCTATTTTACATTAGATGTAATTAACGCTGCTAAAAACAAGGATTGGGCAAAATGCTTTAACAACTACGAGCCCGGTTCGAAATACGAGTATTGCAATCTTAATTATAATATCACGGGCACCATTATCGAACGCACCTCGGGCGAACGCTTTGATACTTACATCCGTAAACACATCATTAAACCATTGGGCTTGTATGCGGGCCATAATGTAGATTCGTTAGATGCCAACCGGTTTGCTACACTATATGCTTACGATTCGGTTGTTGGATTTAAACCCGAGCCACAAGCGTATGCCTCGCGTAGCGAAGAAATTAAAAACTATGTGGCCGGTTACAGCACACCCATTTTTTCGCCAACAGGCGGAGTAAAGATTGGAGCGCAGGATTTAGCCCGTTACATGACGATGCACATGAACTTCGGCACCTATCAGGGTAAAAAAATTATTTCGCGTAAAAGCGCCAAGACCATGCAGCGAGTTATTGCGAAAGATGCTGGTTATGGATTAGCCATCAGTACAGTTGATACCATAATTCCTGAAGTAACCTTGAAAGGTCATACGGGTTCGGCTTACGGTTTGTACAGTGCCATGTTCTTTAATCCAAAAAAGAAATATGGGTTTGTAGTTATTACCAATGGTTGTTTGCCAGATGCCCAACCGGGTATGCGATCTGTGCAAAAGAAATCAATGCTGATTTTATACAACAACCTTATTGGCAAATTTAAATAAATAGGATACCAACATTATTACCGGTACATTTGAGCATTATTTAAGAACAGTGCCTCTCAGGAAGGCTTTTTATCATAATCTTCCTCTTTTCACAATTCTTTCATTTTATAATCCGCTCAAGGTTCTTCTTTAAGAAGCATCGTGATGATTATTAATCACCGTATGGGCATGCCCAGCGTAAAACAATTTTTTATTAATTTTTTAAAAACAAATGCAAGGAACAGTAAAGTTTTTCAATGAAACCAAAGGTTTTGGTTTCATAACACCATCAGATTCAAAAACCGACATCTTCGTTCACGTATCAGGCTTGATTGACGAGATTCAGGAAAATGATTTAGTAAGCTACGATGAAGAGCGTGGTAAAAAAGGCATGAATGCCGTGAATGTTTCAAGAATAATGAATTAATAATTCCTTCTTTATAACATTAAAAAAAGGATTGGCTATAATGGTCGATCCTTTTTGTTTATTAATTGTCGGCAATAATACTCATCAAACATTTCCCTTCTTCATCTCCTCCACAGCATACGCGCAGGCGCGGGCCGTCAAGGCCATATACGTTAGCGAAGGATTTACACACGAAGAGGATGTCATAAACGAACCATCCGTAACAAATACGTTCTTCACTTCATGCATCTGGTTGTAACCATTCAGCACCGATGTTTTAGGATTACGCCCCATGCGCGCACTGCCCATTTCGTGGTTGGCATTTCCCGGAAATGAAATATTAGCATAAGGTCGTACATTTTTATAGCCCGCAGCTTCCAGCATTTCGGCCATAGCCGTAGCCATATCCTTCTGCATGGCTCGTTCGTTTTCTTTAAACTCTACATCTGTTGTTAACGTGTTGCGCCCCCACTTATCTTTTACTTCGGTGTTAAGCGTAACTCTATTTTCTGCATACGGCAAACATTCACCAAATCCGCCAAAGCCAATGCGCCAGTTACCGGGTGTTTGTAATTTTTCTTTCAGCTCAGCTCCTATTGTGGTATCCATTGTTCCGCGCCCCCAACCATTGCGGCTTGCTCCACCCTGATAGCCAAAGCCCCGAATGTAATCCGTTCGTTTCTCTTTTAGATTTCTAAAACGGGGCACATATATGCCATTGGGTCTGCGCCCGAAATAATATTGATCTTCAAATCCTTCTACTTCGGCTTCAGCTCCGGCACCTTTATGATGATCCATAATATTACGGCCCACCTGATCGCTTCCATTTCCTAATCCGTTAGGAAAACGAGTTGAAGTTGAGTTAAGTAAAATGAACGCAGTACCCAACGTAGCTGCATTTAGAAAAACAATGCGCGCGTAGTACTCTATTACTTCATTGGTTTCCGTATCGATAATCTCAACACCAATTGCTTTTTGTTTTTGCTCATCGTACAACACGCGGTTGGTTAATGAATGCGGGCGTAAGGTTAAGTTGCCAGTTGCAAATGCTGCCGGTAACGTGCTGGCATTGGTGCTGAAGTATGCCCCATACGGACAACCGCGGTGGCATTGGTTGCGATACTGGCACACGCCACGGCCTTTTACTGCCGTGGTAAGGTTGGCAACACGCCCAACTGTCATTTTCCTTTCGGGAAACCCCGACTCTATTTTTCTTTTAAAGTCTTCCTCCACACAATTCATTTGCATAGCAGGTTGAAACTTGCCATCAGGAAGGTGAGGAATGCCTTCGGCCTGGCCGCTTATACCCACAAATTGTTCTACATAGTCGTACCACGGAGCAATGTCTTTGTAGCGTATGGGCCAATCCGTAGCAATACCATCGCGCAGGTTGGCTTCAAAGTCCAGATCACTCATTCTGTAACATTGTCGGCCCCATAAAACGGAACGTCCGCCTACAATATCACCACGTATCCAGTCAAACCGTTTGGTTTCGGTGTATGGATTTTCCAGGTCATTTATATAATAGTGTTTATTATCGCCAGAGTATGAAAAATGCCGGGTTTGAATCGGGCATTTATCCCGATCGGCTTGTGTTAAGCGGCCGCGGTTTTCTAATTGCCATGGATCGAGCGAAGTAGTTGGATAATTGGGATGCTCTACATTTTTGCCACGCTCCAGCAGTAACACTTTCAATCCGCGCTCACAAAGTTCTTTTGCTGCCCAGCCACCACTTATGCCCGACCCCACCACAATTGCATCATACGTGTTTTCGGCTTTTGCTTTCAGGTTTAAGTTCATATGCAAAGGATTGAATTTTAAATTTTGCGAAAATTTTTCTTGCACTGCATACCTCTTGAATAAATGTAAAATGATTCGGTCTAAATCCTGAAATAGTCCTTATTTTTGCCTGCTTTTGCCGAAACCCTCAACGTATAGGATAGGCAAGAGCGATTTATCCAAAACCAACCAATACGAAATGCCAAGAGATCGCAGTATTCGTTCCGTGCTCATCATCGGCAGCGGGCCCATTATCATCGGACAAGCATGTGAATTTGATTATGCAGGATCGCAAGCCTCCCGTTCCTTACGGGAAGAGGGAATAGAGGTAATCCTGATCAACTCCAATCCGGCTACTATTATGACCGATAAGGTTACGGCCGACCATGTGTATCTGAAACCATTGGAGAAAAAATCGATTCGCGAAATCTTAGAAAAGCACCATGTAGATGCTGTGTTGCCAACTATGGGTGGTCAAACTGCACTTAATCTTTGTATTGATTGTGATAAAGCGGGCATCTGGCAACATTATGGTGTAAAAATTATTGGTGTTGATATTAACGCCATTGAAACTACCGAAGACCGCGAAAAATTCCGGTTGAAAATGTTAGAGTTAGGCGTTGGCGTGTGCAAAGGCGCAACGGCTACCTCCTTTTTAGAAGGAAAAGAAATTGCACAGGAAATTGGCTTTCCATTGGTTATCCGGCCATCGTTTACATTGGGCGGAACCGGTGGTGGGTTTGTAAATACTCCCGAAGAATTTGATGCGGCCCTGAACCGTGGTTTGCATGCTTCACCCATTCACGAAGTGTTGGTGGAGCAAAGCATTATGGGTTGGAAAGAATATGAGTTGGAGTTACTACGCGATGGAAATGGAAATGTAATTATTATCTGTTCTATCGAGAACTTCGACCCGATGGGTATTCATACGGGAGATTCGATTACTGTAGCTCCGGCTATGACATTGCCCGATACGGTGTATCAGCGCATGCGCGATCTGGCCATTAAGATGATGAATGGCATTGGTAAGTTTGCGGGCGGTTGCAATGTGCAATTCTCGGTTAATCCCGATAACGATGATATTATTGGTATCGAAATTAATCCGCGCGTTTCCCGTTCATCGGCACTGGCATCAAAAGCAACCGGTTACCCGATTGCAAAAATTGCAGCCAAGCTGGCAATAGGTTACAACCTCGATGAATTAAGCAATGCCATTACTGGCTCAACCACTGCGTACTTCGAGCCAGCTTTAGATTATGTGATTGTTAAAATTCCACGTTGGAATTTCGACAAGTTTCATGGAGCCGATCGCAAACTTGGTTTGCAAATGAAATCGGTAGGTGAAGTAATGGGCATTGGAAGAAATTTTCAGGAAGCGTTACAGAAGGCCTGCCAGAGTTTAGAGATAAGAAGAAATGGTTTAGGTGCCGATGGCAAAGAGTTAACCAACCAGGAAGATTTACTGTATAGTTTACAAAACCCAAGTTGGAACCGCTTGTTCCATGTTTACGATGCCATGAAACTTGGTATCTCCATGAAGACCATTCACAATCTTACCAAGATTGATAAGTGGTTTCTGGAACAAATCTGGGAATTGATTGAGGTGGAAAAAGAAATTGAAAAATTTAAACTTGAAACCATTCCAGCCGATCTGATGCGCAAAGCAAAAGAGAAAGGTTATGCAGACAGGCAAATTGCTCACTTAATAGACTGTAAAGAAAGTGACGTGCACTTGAAGCGCAGAGAAATGGGCATCAACCGGGTATATAAATTGGTGGATACCTGCGCAGCTGAGTTTGAGGCGAAGACTCCCTACTACTATTCTACTTTCGATAAAGAGAACGAATCAACTGTATCCAACAAGAAAAAAGTAATTGTACTGGGTTCTGGTCCTAACCGCATCGGGCAAGGAATTGAATTTGATTATTCCTGCGTACACGGCATTCTGGCTGCAAAAGAAGCAGGCTATGAGGCTATCATGATCAACTGTAATCCAGAAACGGTTTCTACCGATTTTGATATTGCTGATAAACTTTATTTCGAACCAGTTTTCTGGGAACATCTGTGGGATATTATTCAACATGAAAAACCAGAAGGTGTAATTGTGCAGCTTGGCGGACAAACCGCATTAAAGCTTGCCGAAAAACTGCACAAGTACGGCATCAAAATCATGGGCACTTCATTCGAAGCGCTTGATCTTGCTGAAGACCGCGGAAGTTTTTCAACTTTACTGAAAGACCTTAATATTCCCTATCCTGAATTTGGAGTAGCCACAAATGCCAACGAAGCACTAGAGGTTTCTAAAACAATCGGGTTCCCGCTGCTTGTTCGTCCTTCGTATGTGTTGGGTGGGCAAAGCATGAAGATTGTGATTAACGAGAAAGAACTCGAAAATCATATTCTCGACATCTGGAAACACTTGCCCGAAAACAAAGTATTGCTGGATCATTTTCTGGATGGCGCAATCGAAGCTGAGGCCGATGCCATTTGCGATGGTGAAGATGTGTACATCATTGGGATTATGCAGCACATTGAACCGGCCGGTATTCACAGTGGCGATTCGTATGCCGTATTGCCACCCTATAACCTGGGCGATTTCGTAATCAAGCAAATTGAAAGCTATACCAAACGTATTGCAGTAGCCCTTAAAACGGTTGGCTTAATTAACATTCAGTTCGCGATAAAAAACGATACGGTTTATATTATTGAAGCAAACCCACGCGCATCGCGTACCGTTCCTTTTATCTGCAAAGCATATGATGAACCCTACGTGAATTATGCAACCAAAGTAATGTTGGGCGATAAAAAAGTTCAGGACTTTAAATTTAATCCAACCAAAAAAGGTTACGCGATAAAAGTGCCGGTGTTCTCGTTCAGCAAATTCCCCGATGTAAATAAAGAACTGGGCCCGGAAATGAAATCCACCGGTGAAGCCATCTATTTTATTGACGATTTGATGGATGATTATTTCTTAAACATTTACGCTGAACGGAATTTGTATTTGAGTCGATAGCCATAAAGTGGTTTAAACTAATATCTTTGGAATAACGTTTATAAAACTAAACGCGATATGAGGTTTCTTATCATTCTGGGGCTTATTGGCTACGTACTTTATAAAGTAGGCGGATTATTTTTCCGTGCCGGAGCAGCTTCGCAACAAAGCAAATTTCAGCCACGTAGACCGCAAAACGGAAACGTTAATGTAGATTCGGCTCCCGACAGGCCTGCAAAATCGGGTAAGATAAAGGGTGGCGAATACGTTGACTACGAAGACCTGAAGTAAGTTGGTCCGTTTGAGTTTAGGTTTCGGCTATTCGCTCATTTCAACCAAGTGAAAATTCCATTTACAAAATATCAGGCAACCGGTAACGACTTTGTTTTGATTGACAATCGAAACAACAGTTACTCTTTTACAAAAGATAAGATTGAAAAAATCTGTGATCGTAGATTTGGCATTGGTGCCGATGGACTAATGCTGATTGAAAAACATCCTACTCTTGATTTTAATTTAGTTTACTACAACAGCGATGGCTCGCAAAGTTTATGTGGCAACGGCAGTCGTGCGGCAGTAGCGATGGCAGCCGCATTAGGGTTAGTCAAGACTAAAACAACTTTCAATGCGTATGATGGTGCCCACGAAGCGGAGTTATTACCAAACGGAATTGTACGATTAAAAATGAATCCGGTAACGGAGGTAAAACAAACCGGCCCCGACTTCTTTATAAATACCGGCTCGCCTCATCATTTGCAATTTGTACCCGATGCAGATAAGGTAAATGTTGTGGAGGCAGGAAGAAAAATCCGCTACAGCGATACTTACAAGCCAGCGGGTACCAATGTAAACTTCATTCAACTACAGGATAACAATACCATTTTTGTGCGCACCTACGAGCGTGGTGTTGAAGATGAAACGTACTCGTGTGGTACAGGTGTAACTGCGGCCGCCCTGGCTGCATCTTTTCATGGCTTTAAATCGCCCGTTCACATAAAAGTGAAAGGCGGGGAACTCGATGTTGAGTTTAAAACCGGACAGGCAGGCATGTTTGAAGAGATTTATCTCATCGGCCCTGCCAAAATGGTATTTGAAGGGGCTCTGGAACTATAATTGCACCCCGAAATCCATTAAATTTACGGCCCATTTGGTTGGTTTCCTTTTTTGAACGCCCACTTCTGAAAGACCCCTGCCTCATGACAACTTACTACACATGTTAAAACTACTTGCAAAAATTTTTGGCGATAAATCGCAGAAGGACATTAAACTGATGATGCCCCTGGTGGAAGCCACAAAGCGTGAAGGCGAAACTTTGCTCTCCATTTCCAACGATCAGTTGCGCGCCAAAACTCAGGAAATCCAAAACACGATTAACGGTAAACTTAAATCCATTGACGACCAGATTGCTTCCTTGCACGCACGTGTGGCCAATCAACCCGAAATGGATCTGAACGAAAAGGATACTGTATTTAAGGAAATTGATAAACTTGAAGTAGATCGGAATAAAGAACTTGAAAAAGTTCTGTTAGAAGTTCTGCCAACAGCTTTTGCCGTGGTACGCGAAACTGCGCGCAGATTTAAAGAAAACGAATACCTGGAAGTTATCGCTACCGATCACGATCGTACGCTTGCAGCCAAACACCAGAACGTAAAGATTGTTGACGATAAAGCACAATGGCATCGGCAGTGGCTTGCAGCAGGCAACCTGATTACCTGGGATATGCTGCATTACGAAGTACAGATTATTGGTGGTATTGCTTTGCATCAGGGTAAGGTATCAGAAATGGCAACGGGTGAAGGTAAAACCTTGGTGGCAACTTTCCCGGCATTTTTAAATGCACTTGCCAAACGCGGGGTACACATTGTTACAGTAAACGATTACCTCGCCAAACGCGATAGCGAATGGATGGGGCCATTGTTCCAGTTTCATGGTTTGAATGTGGATTGTATCGATAAGCACGAACCAAATTCTACCGAACGCAGAAATGCCTATCGTGCTGATATAACGTACGGAACCAACAACGAATTTGGCTTTGATTACCTGCGCGATAACATGGCGCGCGAACCAGAAGAATTAGTACAACGCGGCCATCATTACGCCATGGTTGATGAGGTGGATAGTGTGTTGATTGATGAAGCCCGTACGCCTTTGATTATTTCAGGGCCTGTGCCGCGTGGCGATGAGCACGAGTTCTATGATTTGAAACCACGCATCGCCAAAGTAGTTGAAGCACAGAAAAAATTAGTGAACCAATACCTGAATGATGCCAAGAAACTTTTGGCCGATGGCCAGGAGAAAGATGGTGGTACCGCATTGTTCCGCGCACACCGCGCCATGCCTAAATACAAACCGTTGATTAAAGTACTCAGCGAAATGGGTATGAAAAACGTGTTGCAGAAAACGGAGAACTACTACCTGGCCGACAATAAAAAGTTAATGCCAGAGGCAGATGCTCCGTTGTACTTCGTAATTGAGGAAAAGGACAACAGCGTTCAGCTTACCGATAAAGGAACTGATTTGATTACCGGAGAAGGCGAAGACCCGAAATTCTTTATCCTGCCGGAGATTGGTATAGAACTAAACAAAATAGAAAAAGATCTTTCTATTCCTGCCGATGAAAGACTGAAGCGCAAAGAAGATCTGATTCGCGAGTACACTACCAAATCGCAACGCATCCATAGCGTTAATCAGTTATTAAAGGCTTACACGCTTTTCGAAAAAGATACCGAGTACATTATTGTAGATGGTAAAGTAAAAATTGTAGATGAGCAGACCGGGCGGGTGTTAGATGGCCGCAGGTATTCCGATGGTTTGCACCAGGCCATTGAAGCCAAAGAAAATGTGAAGGTGGAAGATGCTACTCAAACGTATGCCACTATCACACTTCAAAACTACTTCCGCATGTATCATAAACTTGCAGGTATGACGGGTACAGCCGTAACCGAAGCGGGTGAGTTGTGGGATATCTACAAATTAGATGTGGTAACTATCCCTACCAACAAACCGATGACGCGCAAAGACCAGGACGATCTGGTTTACAAAACCATGCGAGAAAAATTCAATGCCGTGGTAGAAGAAATTGTAAGGCTTACACAAGAAGGTCGGCCTGTGCTGGTAGGTACCACTTCCGTGGAAATTTCGGAGTTGGTAAGCCGCATGTTGCAGATTCGCAAAATCAAACACCAGGTGTTGAATGCCAAGCAACATCAGCGCGAAGCGGAGATTGTTGCCGAAGCCGGAAAGCCGGGGACTGTAACCATTGCTACCAACATGGCGGGCCGTGGTACGGATATTAAACTTACTGCCGAATCAAAAGCTGCAGGCGGGTTAGCTATTATCGGTACCGAACGTCACGAATCTCGCAGGGTTGACAGACAGTTGCGTGGTCGCGCGGGTCGCCAGGGCGATCCGGGTTCATCGCAGTTTTATGTTTCGCTGGAAGATAACCTGATGCGTTTGTTTATGCCCGAGCGTATTGCCCGCATCATGGACCGTTTAGGTTTGAAAGAAGGTGAAGTGATTTCACACTCTATGGTAACCAGCTCCATTGAGCGCGCTCAGAAAAAAGTAGAAGAAAATAACTTCGGTATTCGTAAACGCTTGCTCGAATACGATAACGTAATGAACTCGCAGCGCGAAGTAATATACAAGCGTAGAAGAAATGCGTTGCATGGCGAACGTCTGCAATTTGATATTCTTACTATGCTGTATGATACCTGCGATGACATGGTAGCCAGTGGCAAAGCCGGAGAAACTGTAGAGAATTTTAAATTAAACATCCTGAGTGTACTCGGATTTGACTTCAATATCACACAAGAAGATTTAGCGAAACAAGATCAGGCTGTTATTACCGATAAGTTGTACGATCAGGCACTGCAACATTACGAACACAAAAACAAAGCTGCAGCCGATCGGTCTTACCCCATTGTATTAGATGTTTATAAAACCCGCGGTGGTACTTTCAAAGATATTCTGGTTCCGTTTACCGATGGTATTAAGCAGATTGGTGTATCAGCCGATCTGAAAAAGTGCGTGGATACTCACAATGGAGAGTTGATCAAATCGATGGAGAAGATGATTACGCTGGCCATCATCGATCAAAACTGGAAAGAACACTTGCGCGATATGGATGATTTAAAACAATCCGTGCAAAACGCAGTGTACGAACAAAAAGATCCATTGTTGATTTACAAGTTCGAAGGCTTCGAAGCATTTAAACGATTTATCGCTAAAGTAAACGAAGAAACAATTTCCTTCTTAATGAAGTCCGACATACCCGTGCGCGATGCCGATCAGGTACAGGAAGCGCGGCAGTTCAGACGCCAGAAGTTAAGTGAGAAGAAAGAAGAATCGCGCTCGCTACTGCAAGGTGGCGGATCGCAATCTGCTGCAAACGATACCCGCCAAACAGAAGAAAAAGTAATGCCCGTTAAATCTGAAAAAGTAGCGGGCAGAAATGATAAGGTAACGGTGCAGTATCAGGATGGTCGTGTAGAAAAAGATGTGAAGTATAAAAAAGTTGAAGACGATATTAAAGTTGGTAAGTGCATTGTTATTGAGGGCTGATAAGTTGTTTACCGATTTTAGAGTACATTAGTCTTTATTATTGAGTTGGTTTAACAACTCGTTGCAGGTTGCTTCGTATTTTAAAGCGATGGGAAAGATGTTTAGATTATTTTGTTTAGGGTTATTTTGTCATCTGCTAGCTGGTTGTGCAGCCCAGAAGACAACAGATAAACCGTATCACGAAAATCTTGCGGCTCACAGACCTAAAGTGATTTTGCCTTCTGAAACGAGCAATAACGATACGGCCACCCAAACTAAAGTTGTACTTGTTGTTGCACCCACACACAACGTTAACGAGAAAGTTGATGCGGTATTAGACAGCATAGACCGCTATAATCAGGTGCGTAAGTTTGTGGATGGCTACACCATTCAAATTTATTCCGGACAAAATCGCGAGCAGGCCATGGAGGCCAAAAAGAAAATGACGAGTGATCTTCCGGAATACACTGCCAACCTTCAATATCAGCAACCTAAATTTCGGGTAACGGTTGGGCGTTACTTTACCAAACTCGAAGCACATCCTGATCTGGTTAAACTTCGCAGCAGCTTTACAGCTGCCATACTTGTTCCTGAAAAAATTCCGGTTCGCTAACAACAATTAAATTCTGATTTAGAAATCTAAAGCTGCCCATGTATCTTACGTGTTTATAATTTCATTATGAACAACGAAGGTAAGTGGGAAAAACGGTGGCACCCTTTGCGGGAAGAATGGGTTGTCTATTCAGCACACCGAAACAACCGCCCGTGGCAAGGTGCCGGAAAGGCCACACCCAAACCCGCTCCCGATTTTGATGCCACCTGTTATCTATGCCCCGGCAACAAACGGATACACGGCAGTTCCAACCCTGATTATAAAGATGTTTTCATTTTTGAAAACGATCATCCGGTGGTGGGAATGAATGCCCCTGAAGTTTCTGCAATTGATTCGCTTTATAAAAGCGAACGCGCTACTGGTTTAGCAAAAGTAGTTTGTTACGATCCACGGCATAACATCACGCTTTCGCAGATGAAGTTGCAAGAGGTTGTGAAAGTATTTGAATCGTTTCAGCAGGAGATGATTGCCTTCGAAAAAAATCCGGCTATTCATTCCGTATTGATTTTTGAAAACAAAGGTGAAGTAGTGGGTGTAAGTAATCCGCACCCGCACTGCCAGATTTATGCCGTTGACTTTGCATTGAAATTAGTAAGTCAACAAATACGGGTAGCTGAAGCGCACCGGCATAGCTATTCTAAAAATATTTTTGAAGACATAATCGCACATGAGCAGCACGACAAAAGCCGCGTTATTGCCGAGAATGATTTTGCCATTGCATTCATTCCTTACTTTGCGCGGTATGCGTATGAAGTAATGATCTTTCCAAAAGGAAATCACCAAACACTTATTTCGTTAAACGAGAAAGAGCTTGCTGGTTTTACAGCCGTGTTTCACCAAACTGTGCGTAAACTCGACATGAATTTCGAAATGGATTTCCCTTACGTGATGTCGATGATGCAAGCCCCGGTTGATGGTGGTTCTTATCCAGAGTTCAGAATGCATTGTTGGCTGCAGCCCCCCTATCGCCAACCTGGTTTAATAAAATATTTAGCCGGCCCAGAGATTGGTGCCGGAAATTTTATGGCCGATACCATGCCCGAAGACAAAGCTGCTGAGCTTCAAAAAATAAATGTGAACGATTATTTATGGGAACGATAACCAGAAGTCAGTTTATATGTTAATCGAAACTTCTGCTCCGGGCCGTTTGGATGTAATGGGTGGCATTGCCGATTATTCTGGTTCGCTTGTTTTACAAATGCCTATCGCGCAACGCACTACTGTAAAGTTGCAACTGCGCACCGATTACAGATGCGAACTAAAAAGCCACATCGGCAGCAGCCAACCGTGGGTGCTAGAACTTGATTACCGCGATTTATTGCTGAACAAGCAAGCAGACTATACGTTTGCAAATACATTTCTCACGCAACGCAAACAAATCTGGGCTGGTTATATTATTGGCTGTGCGTTGGTATTACAAAAAGAAAAAGGAATTGAGTTTACCGGTGCCTCTATCGAAGTTCATTCTGAAGTTCCATTGGGCAAAGGGGTTTCATCCTCAGCATCGGTTGAAGTTGCAACCATGCGTGCCTTGACTCAGGCATTTCAACTTAGTCTGTCACCAACCGAATTACCAACCCTCGCACAAAAGGTTGAGAACTTTGTAGTAGGCGCTCCGTGCGGTTTGATGGATCAGCTTGCTTGCCATTTAGGTGAACCGAATCATTTTCTGCCCATTGTTTGTCAGCCGGATTTAGTTGAATCTTTAATTCCAATCCCGCAAGGATTACATTTTGTAGGCATTGATAGCGGAGTTAAACATGCGGTGAGTGGTCATCAATACGGAACTGTACGCAGTGCTGCATTTATGGGTTACTCCATTATCGCTTCGCATCTCGGTGCATCCACGCACGATTTGAAACACGCACTTCAAACAGGCGAACGCAATCACTTACCTTTTCGGGGATATTTGTGTAATATTTCTGTTGATGAATTCAAATCATTCCAGAACATTTTACCTGCTAAACTTTCTGGTAAAGATTTTTTAGAAAAACATGTTTCCATTGATCCGGTAACGAAAATAAATCCCGATACCATTTATGCGGTTAGTACCTGCACCGAACATCCGGTTTACGAAAATAATCGCGTAAACCAGTTCAGATCATTATTAAATGCTTACACGCAACAACAAGCAAGCGAACAAACCAAAACGTTAACTGCATTGGGCAACCTGATGTATGCTGCGCACGAAAGTTATTCGCGCTGTGGTTTAGGTTCTGATCGTACCGATGAAATTGTAGCGCTTGCAAAAAAATCTGAGGGAATCTACGGAGCCAAGATTACAGGCGGTGGCCAGGGCGGCACAGTTTGCTTGCTAACAGACACCACTGGCAAACAAACTGCCAAAGCATTGCATCAATCACTTTGCGAGAAATACAATCAGCCGCTGGTTTGGTTTTAAGACAGAGTTCGACTACAAAATCGATTCAAACATCCTCTCCTTTACGCTTAAACCCTATTTTTCGTAGAGGCTCCATCTTAGGATTCAGCAATTCTTTCAAGTAGTCAAAGATTAATTTAATATCATCATCTTGCCGCACCACCTTTCTCTCCAATTGTTCGAGTTTCAACAATACGTCCTTGTGTGTTGATAGCATTTCGCGCATTCGGGTAAAAACCCTTATAATGTGAATATTCATTAACACCGCCCGCTCGCTGTTCAAAACACTTGACAACATAGCAACTCCTTGTTCAGTAAAAGCATACGGGAGTTTTCTTGTTCCTCCCCAACTTGATGTTCCATTTTGGAATATCAAGTCTTTGAATTCCTTTTCCGAAAGTTGAAACATAAAGTCCTTAGGGAAACGTAATAAATTTCGCTTTACTGCTTTATTCAAATTACCCGTACTCACATCGTAAAGTTCTGCCAAATCTCGATCCAGTATTACCTTATACCCCCGTATCAGATAGATTTTGCTGATTACAGCTTCATCAGAAATTGCCAAATCTTTAGCCACTTTGCTTTAAAATTAAGGCGTAGGCACCCGCAACGAATTAATCCACTTCGCAATCTTCAAGGCTTCATCTTTCGGTACTTGTGGCATGGGTGCCATAGGTGTTTCGTGCTCCGGCCAGTTTTTGGGTTCGGGATTATAAATCAATTGCACCATGCGTTCATCGGTGTATTTGCGTTTCGCAATATCTGCAAACGAAGGTCCGACTTGTCGCTTGTTGGTATTGTGACAAGCTGTACACGTATTCTTCACCAACAACGGCTCTATCTCAGCATACGTTAATGATTTGCTGGTGGTTTTGATTACTGGTTTAGCAACAGGCTTAACAGGCGCTGAACGTTTTGTACTCATCTGATTTGCGGGCAACTTCTCGCCCTCAGGAATATTATTTAACGTATAGTATGCCGCATTGTGCAACACGGGCAAACCTTCTTTCGAGCGAATGCCCGGAACCATCAATTCATGCAAATAATATTGGCGGAGATTCTCAACCACCACTCTTACTTTCAAACCATCCTCCGAAACCTTCACACCTTTAATGTTTAATTTCTCATCATTAATGGTTGGACTTCCGTAAACGGGATGATATTTATAGATGTAACTCCGGCCAAAGTATGAATCCAGATTTTCGGCAGTGGCTTTATCTACCGGCTGCGTAAACTCTATTTCAAAACCATCGGGCATTGCTTTAACAGTTTTCATTTCCATAGGCACTTTGCCCGTCCACACCAAACGTTGTAACCCGGCCGTGCTTGTACCAGCCGAACCCCAACCGCGATTGGTAAGTCCTGCATACAACGAACCATCGTGGCCCCAGTTCATCCGCAACACGCCCGATTGAAAGCCAGACTTAAATTCAAATGCAACACCTTGAAATTCACCTTTCACTTTCTCCATCACCACGCGCATGATTTTGCTCTGACCCTGATCGCCTACAAAAATTTGTCCGGCAAACGGTCCGAACTTACCATTGGTTTCATCTTTAATAATTTCTGCATTAGAAATTCCTAACACTCCATGTGGCAACCAAACTGCAGGTACCCGTGTAGCATCAAAATCATTCTTTAGATTATAGAAAAGATCAGGATTTTTTTCGTCAGCAATGTTTTCAGGTTTAATGTAAGCACCTTCCTTTTTAATCTGGCGTGCATCAACTTTAGCATACAATTGCTCAGTAGAAATTTTTACGGGTGAGTTTGCCCGATCTGTCCACCGCAAGCCTGCCGGATGCCCGGTAAAGCTTCCTTTCGTTACGTGAAAGATTCCACCCGAACCTTGCCAATCACCCTGGTTATCATCATAAAATAATTCGCCATCAATCATACCCAAACCACAAGGCGAGCGCATACCGGTTGCCCACGGTTCCATATTTCCATCAGGCGAAATTTTCATCGTCCACCCGCGCCACGGAACTCTGCTTTCACCACGCCACCATTCTTCATCGCCAAACGCAACGTTACCGGTAACAAAGAAACTTCCATCAGGTGCAACCTTTGGCCCGAATGAATATTCGTGATAATGTCCCGACAACGGCCAGGCATAAACGGTTTCATACACATCGGCACGATCATCGCCATTGGTATCTTTCAACTTGGTTAACTCACCGCGCTGAGCGGTATAAAGTGCGCCTTCATGCCAGGTCAATCCTAAAGCTTCGTGCAAACCAGAAGCAAACAGCGTATAACGTGGCTGGCCTTTTTCCATGCTTGCATTTTCAATTAACCACACATCGCCTCTGCGTGTGCATACAGCAATGCGGCCATCGGGCAAGGTAGCAATACCGCCCACTTCCAGCAACATGCCTTCGGGTGCAGGTAAAGTCATGATGCGGTAATAGTCTTCTTCTTTGGGAGTTTTAGAAGTTTGAGCAAAGAGTGGTTGCATCAACCACACACTTATTATTGTAATGAATATTTTCTTCATAAAATTTCTTCGTTAAAGAATTACCAAATGATTGTGTAGCTAAACGATCCGCTTACGGGAATAATTAATTCTTGCACGCCTTTGCTTTCGCGAATTTGAGGTGTAACGCCTGAAATACGGATGTAATAACTTTTATCGTCAATCGCATACGAACCATTCGGGTTTTTTGTAATCACTTTTCCTTCGGCCAGTTTATAATACAATCCGGTTTTGCCTTCCAGATTTTTAATAGCCACTTCATGCACCATCGCATTGTCTTTGGGATACACTTTATCTTCTACTTCCAATCCACGGTAAGTGGCTTTAAAGGTTGGTCGCCCCGCATCATCTACGGTATAACCTCTGGAACGATACTCGCCTTGTGCTACTTCCGCTTCTTTCGCAATTACAGGAAATGCTTCATTGGCTGAAGTTAAAAACGCCAACGGTTGATTGTTGAAAAGAAATAACGTTGCTCCAAGTGGTTTAAAAGAACCATCGCCCCGATCGTGCCACATTGGTGTTGCATCCACAAACTCACCGCGCCAAACACAGGCAAGATTTCCAGCTTTCAAATCATACACATAATGTACACCGGAAGGATCGCCCACGCCTATGGTATGCGTTAAGCGTTGTTTGTAATCATCTTTAAAATCTAAGAAAGCCCGCAACAACTTTGGTGAGTTTGTTGGGCTGAGTAAAATGGGTGATACCGGTTGATCGTTGGGCGGATAAGAATTAAATGCATGCAAGGCCTTGAGGTCTGCTCCGGCCTGAACATAAAAGCCCAGTCGCGGTGGCATCCAGGAAGCATTTTTATAATTGATGATTTCGAAAGGATAGGAACCAGCTTTAAGAGTAATAGTTGCCTGATTGGTTGGCCACCAGCCATCGCCACTTTGTGAGTTAACCAACTGTTGATTGTTAATGGTTAATCGCGCACCTCCGGTATAGGCAAGCAGAAACCGATACTCGGCATCGTCTGATACGGTTAGTGTTCCAGTATATCGAGTGCCATAGGCATCTTCATTCTCTAACACTTCGCAACTAATTTCAGAAAGTTTACCACTGGCCGCCACCGGTAACGAAACAAAATCAGAAATCAACTTATAGTTTCCATACCAGGTTTGGTACGCTACTTCATTAACATTTACAGTAACCGGTTTAACAGCAGTGTATCTAATATTGCGAATGGCAACCGGACCATGATCGCCCTGAATCATTAAAGGACCAGTGGGCTTTTCATTGTTTTCAATCGGGCCACCGGTAGGTAACGGAACTTCCACATTATCGTGAATGCGAACGCCATTCAGATCGACATACACAAAGCGAGCGTTTTCAATTTTGTTACCTGCCGCATCGAAGCGTGGCGCACGAAATGAGATTTTAAATTTTTGCCACAAGCCTGGCGCTTTCGCAGGATTGCTGAGCGGAGCTTTGCCCATATAAATTTTTCCTTTCTCGTTTTCCCAGTTGCGATAGATACCACCAATGTCTCCAAACTTCGGATTTTTTACACCCCAACTGTCTAACAACTGCACTTCGTAACGACCTTGCAAATAAATACCGGAGTTGGAACCACGCGGCAACATTACTTCCAGTTCAAGTTCAAGATCGCCATGCTCCTGAACGGATACGAGGTGGTCTTTCTTCACATCATCATTCATGTTAAGCAGAATGCCTGAACCAGATGTAAAGGTTACGGGCTTTTGCTCTGTTATAACAACCACACCTTTGGTTTTTTTGCCCCGCTTCACCACTTCAGGTTGCAGCTCAGTTTTTCCTTTCTCATGAATGTCGAGATCGGGATTGATGACCACATCGCCCACAATTTGCCAGTTGCCCGCCTGCGGACGAAAGGCAGAAAGATCGTTAAGATTTAAGTTTTGTGTCTGGGCTGCTGCAGGAAATGCACATGCCACACAAACACATAGGAATAATCGTTTTATAAACATAGTGTAAAAGTGAGTTACGAATATCTGATTCCTGCTGGCCATTCCCAAACATTAAACAACTCGATTTTTTATCCGTTAAAACCTCGGTAACTTTGGCACTATGCACCTGATCGATAAAATTAAATCGCTATCTGAAAGTTTACAGCCCGAAGTAATTAAATGGCGCAGGCATCTCCATGCCAACCCCGAACTTTCGTACGATGAATTTAATACCGCAAAGTTTGTAACTGAGCAATTAAAATCATTTGGACTAGAGCCGATGTCCATGGCTACTACCGGACTCGTTGCCTTGATTCAGGGTAAACCCGGAAAAAATACGATTGCCTTGCGGGCCGACATGGATGCATTGCCCATCGAAGAAAAAAATAATGTTGCCTATAAATCAACCAAACCAGGTGTGATGCATGCGTGCGGCCACGATGTGCACACGGCCTCGTTGCTCGGTACAGCTAAAATACTTTCGCAAATCAAAAATGAATTTGAAGGTACGGTTAAACTGATCTTTCAACCAGGTGAAGAAAAAAATCCAGGTGGTGCATCGTACATGATTAAAGAAGGCGCATTGCAAAACCCAACACCGAATTCTATTATCGGGCAACATGTAATGCCTTTGGTGCCGGTAGGTAAAGTGGGCTTTCGCGAAGGCATGTATATGGCCAGCAGCGATGAAATTTATTTGAAAGTAATTGGTAAGGGCGGGCATGGTGCTGCACCCGAACTCACCATAGATCCGGTAGTGATTGCCGCACACATTATTATCGGGTTGCAACAGGTAATCAGTCGCAACGCCAACCCGAAACAACCTACCGTGTTAACCTTTGGTCGCATTATGGCCGAAGGCGCTACCAACATTATTCCGAACGAAGTAAATATTGCCGGCACGTTTCGGGCGCTTAATGAGCAATGGCGCAAAGAAGGTTTGGAGAAAATTGAAAAGATGGCCAAAGGCATTGCCGAAAGTATGGGCGGCATGTGTGAAGTAAACATTTCGCACGGATATCCATATTTAGAAAACAATCCGGAGCTTACGCGAAGAATCCGCCAGGCAGCAGAAGCGTATGTGGGTAAAGAAAATGTGGTTGACATTGAGCTTACACTTGGGTCGGAAGACTTTGCTTATTATTCGCATGTGGTGCCGGCATCCTTTTACCGGTTGGGCACCCGCAACGAAGCAAAGGGATTAACCTCGTATGTACACTCTCCTACTTTTGATATTGATGAAGATGCGTTGAAGCTTGGCCCTGGCCTGATGGCGTGGATGGCTATTCAGGAACTTTCAAGTTAATTCTTTGTGCTCACAAAAAACGATACCACCTTTCAGGGCTAATGTCACCGATACTTTTGCCAACGCAGGGCTTCACCCTGCGTTTAAAGATTCCGCCCTTTCAGGGCTTACGGAATAACCTGCGAAACAGAATTAAGTAATTGTTACGTCCTCGATTGTATGCCTTGCATACTTATATTTACAACTCATGAACGCTGAGCAGCCTGTAGCGCCCGTCTCCACTCCCTGGAAAGTTGTACTTCGCAATACAGCCTACATTCTGGGTGCGCTGCTCATTTTTTTGTTTGCGCTTAACCTGATGATTTCTTCGTTGCAGTATCTGGGCAAAGATGCTGAAGACTTAATTCTGCAAACAACTGCCAATCCGTTTACGGCTTTATTCATCGGGTTATTACTTACAGCATTAATTCAAAGTAGTTCCGCTACTACTACTATGGCAGTAGCGTTGGTAGCTTCGGGGGCCATGCCCTTAAACAGTGCCATCCCCTTTATTATGGGTGCCAATGTAGGAACTACTATCACCAGCACCATTATATCACTCGGCTTCATCACCAAAAAGAAAGAATTCAGGCGGGCTGTAGCAATCGGTACCTACCACGACTTCTTCAACATCTTAACTGTTGTGTTGCTCTTCCCGCTGGAATATTATTTCGGATTTCTATCGGCCATTGCACATTATGTTGGCACTACCTTGTTTCACGAACCCATCACCAACTCATCCGAAAGTTTTTCTTTGTTAGGTTGGGGTGGCGATTCCATCATCAAATTTATTATAACAACTATTGACAATGGATTTGTGTTGGTAGTACTTTCAGTTGTAATCCTATTCTCATCTATAATCTTTTTCAGAAAAGTAATTTCCAAAACCTTAGGGTTTGGGCAGCAGGAAAAATTTCAACACTTCTTTTTCAAGAACTCGTTCAAGTCGTTTGGTTGGGGATTGTTAACTACGGCTATCATCCGATCAAGTACTATTACGTCTTCATTGGTGGTTCCGTTGGTTGCCAAGAAGGTGGTTAAATTAAAATCGGCACAGCCTTTTATATTGGGTGCCAACATAGGCACAACTATAACTGCTTTTATTGCTGCGCTGTTCAACTCCAATGCAGCCATTAGTCTGGCAATTGCCCATTTTTTATTCAATGCTATTGGCGTATTAATCTTTTATCTGATTCCCTTTGTAAATGAATTGCCGGGTAAACTGGCCGATGGATTGGGAAGGCTAACGCTCAAATATCGTCTTGCCGGATTTTTATATTTGCTGCTTACTTTTTTCGTGGTGCCGTTTTCGCTCATCTATTTTAATAAAGATGCCGTACGCGTGAACGAACTTACTTACAGCTATCAGAATTTCGTAACGCAACAAATCAGCAGCTACAACATTGTTTCGAAAACATATCCGCATCATGCGCTCAGTAATTTGATGGTGTACGAGCCTTCAAAAAATAATCAGCCCAACAAAATACTTACCGTTTACCGAAGAAATAATCTGCTTCTTATCAACAACGATCTGTTTGAACTAAACCGCGCTGGTTTTTGTCGCGATGCCGAAGATGAACAGGGCAAATACAAAATCTGCATCCGCGAAGTTTTGCCTTCACTTACACTTTCATCGGGCCTCAAAGCCGATTCTGTTTTTGTATTCGAGAAACAATGGTATCAACCCGACCGTGTGGACTCAACCCGCGTGCGACTGTATATCAGTGCAGTGCTGAATCTGCAAGTAAAAAAAGAAAAACTTGCCCCCGATGGTCGCCTGCTGGAGCAGGAACTTCTCACCAGCCTGCAACCCAAATAATAACAGTTTATCAGTATATTGCCTCCACAATTATGGAAGGTATTAAAGACACTATTTTCAAATTTCTGCGCTTAGATAATCTGGTCGATAACCTTTCGGGGTATCTGGAAACGCGGTTAGAATTATTTAAGGTTGAAGTGCGCGAGGATGTTGCACGGGTATTGGCACAGGCACTAATGATAACAGCTATTCTGTTGCTTTCAATTTTGTTCCTGTTATTCTTTAGTGTAGGACTGGCACACTTCCTTAACGGATTTTTTGAACAACCCTATGCAGGCTATTGGATTGTAGCCGGTATTTACGGAGTGCCTTGTATTGTTTTCATTATCTTCCGAAAAAATCTCAGTCATAAGTTTGAGCAGTACATGACCAAACTGATGAAACGAAAAGAAAAATAGTTATGGAACTGCTCGAAACCCAGGACCCGGAAAAGAAAAGATTGATAGAAGCTTCGCAACGCCACAAGCAAGAACTTGAGCGCGAAGTAAGAGCAATGTCGGACAAAACTGAAAAGGCAGTAAAAAATGCGTTGATTATCGGGGGTGCTCTGGCTGTTACGTATCTGGTGGTTTCGCAACTTGGTTCATCCAAAAAGAAGAAAAATAAAGTCAAAGCAAAAGCTGCGGTTCAAAATACCGAACCCGACTTTGAGCCTGCGCCTGCTTATTCACCACCATCTTTTATTTCGCAGATTGGCGAACGATTGGTTAGCCAGGCAACCGTTATATTACTTGACATAGCAAAAGATAAATTAGCCGAGTACCTCAGTAACCGCAAGCAAAAGCATGAAGATTCTTGATACGCTGCAAGAGCGGCACAAGCTTGGTAAAAAATCAATTGCTGTTTTAATCGATCCGGATAAGATTGAAGATCCGGCCCGCCTGAATACTTTAATCCGGCTTGCCGCAGAAAATTGCATCGACTTCTTTTTTGTTGGTGGTAGTTTGGTAACTACAACTAATCTGGCCGAGGTAATCAAACACATTAAAGACAATGTATCGTTGCCGGTGGTTTTGTTTCCGGGAAGTTCATTACAGATTGATCCTGCTGCTGATGCAATTTTATTCTTATCGTTAATCTCCGGCCGCAACCCCGATTTATTAATTGGTCAACATGTGGTGGCAGCACCCATTTTAAAAAACAACCGATTAGAAGTAATGCCCACCGGGTATATGCTTATTAATTCGGGTAAGACTACTTCGGTGGCGTACATCAGTAACACTACACCTATACCCGAAGACAAATATTCGCTTGCAGCCTGCACGGCCATGGCTGGTGAAATGTTAGGGCTAAAATTAATTTACTTAGATGCAGGCAGTGGTGCCGAACGCGAGATTAGTCCTAAAATGATTAGTGCCGTGCGTAAGTCTGTTGGTGTGCCGTTGATTATTGGCGGAGGTATTAACACCAGCCAGAAAGCATTTATTGCACTGGAAGCTGGAGCTGATTTAATTGTGATTGGCAATGCCCTTGAGAAAGATCCGAACCTGCTTACAGAGATAAGTGAGCGCGTGTACGATTGGAATCAGAGTGTAGAGGCGGGGAAGTGACCTCACCCCATCAACTTTTTTCGGTTCACCAAGATTGTGCAACCCCTCTCCACAGGAGAGGGGTAATAAAGTTCGTAGGGCACTTTAACTCTAATAGTCTCATCAGATAGTTTCAAGATGATTCTTGAGGTGGTACGCAATTGTTCCCCTCTCTTTGGAGAGGGGCGAGATGAATTATGCCAACAGCAAAGTGTTGATGGGGTGAGGTCTACCTCCGCACTCAAACGCTTGAAAATTTTGTAGTGCTGCTGAAGTTGTTTCTACATTTAGTACCTGCGCCCGTTCCGGGCCTTGATTACACCAGACTAAAAATTTCTCCAACACTTCTGGTGCAGCTTCGGCTTCGATGTAAACCGAACCATTGGGTTGGTTGCACACAAAACCTTTTACGCCCAACGCATCAGCTTTTTGTTTGGTTGACGCACGAAAATAAACGCCTTATACTTTGCCGGTGATTGTTATGTTGAGGTGGTGTTTGGTCAAAATCTATATAGGATTGGTCATACTCGTTTGCGGATGAAGAACGTAAAGGCAGTGGCGGCATCTTTACTTTAAATCATATGAATATGTCACTTGGATAAAGTCTGCTATAAGTTTAATTACATAACCATTTTTGTCATATCCCACATACCTTGGATATAATCCGTCAATCCCTCCTGAACTGAACATGATAATATTACCATTCGCATGTTTTGGCTTATAGTCTACCCAATCTTTTTCTCTTGAACTTTCTCCAATGGTTCCTTTAAACTGTTTCTCTAAGATGTCTGTATAATAATTTCCATTCTTATTACTATTATAAAAGTCATTAATCTCCTGATCATACTTTTTCCAGGTTTCATAATCAGAAAAACTTCCAAGCCCATTTTCGACAGGAAACATTCCATTCATCTTCTTTTCAAAACTGTTGGTGAGCATAGTCTCGGGTATAAGTGAAAACTCCCAATATAAAGGAACTTCGTCCTTGAAAATTACCTCAGCATATGCAATTTCTCCGGCAATATCATCCTCAAGTCCAACATAAAGGTAAACTGGGTAATTGCCAGGACTGACAGTCCATGATTGAGGTAACCCCAATTCTCTATATATTGGGTCTGTACAAACAACCCTCCCTGTTGTTAATTTCAAATTGCCTGCAAAAACCCTGTCATAATACTTACTACTCTTTAAATCATGGAAATCAGTATACTGAAACTCAGAGTCCTCGCCAAAAATGGTCTGCTTAACTTTTTGATTAATTATATCTTGCTTTGATTGCAAATCAACCTTTCCGATAGCTTGATTATCAGACTGTCTGTTGTTGCAGGAAAAGAATGTACAAAGTGATATCAATATTGCTGTTATCTTCATAAAGTTGTCGCTAACAATTAAATATTGGGACAAAGATCCTTATATCCTTATTTAATAACATCTTCAAAAAACATAATCCGTACTCAAAAAACACCAGCCAAAAACACCCTCCTTTATTTTCCTGATCGCTCCACTATAAGTTCGAAAATTAAATTCGTTAATATTTCTACATCACTGTTTATCGTTCCTTGCATGTATCGCTCGTAAATAAATGCATTATCAGGGGGGTTCAGGTTAAGTGCTAATCCTTTCTCCAATGCGAGTAACCGAATAAATTCACGTTGAGTACGTCCGTTGCCTTCTCTGAAAGGGTGTAGATAATTCACATGATCCAGAATCTCAGCTAACTTTTGTGATAGTGCTTGCTTGTCAGTTTTGCGAATGGCTTTGTATTCTACAATAAGGCTATCTATATACTGAAACGCTACATTAAACCGTTCACCATTAAAAAATGGTTTTCCGTTTTTACTGATGTTTATCGTTCTGGTTTTACCTGCCCATTCATACACATCCTGAAACAAATGATAGTGGATAGTAAGTAATGAATCAGTGCTTTTTATTTTTATTGGATTTTCGAATAACTCCTCAATTCTTTTAGAAACTTTTAAACTTTCAAAAGCCAACAGTATATTTTCATTCTCTATGTTCGCCAAATTAAGCAATACACCGTTTTTTCCTGTGTATTTATAATCAGGGTCAACGTACTTATAGTCATTTTTCATAAATGACATACAGCTTAATCAGAAACTCATTTTCTGAAATGATGCCTGCCTTCCAATCTACATATAACTGAATCAACTCTGTTGTTGGCTCAAAACCTTCAAACATATTTGTGCCAATAGCGTTTGCCGTGCTTTCCAATGTTTTAAGATCAGAAAACTGTACACCCATCAGCGTAAGATTATCGCGGTCTATGTCTATTTCTCTATACATATTTCTACCCGAAAAGTTATTCAATATACAACTTTTCCCATAAAGAGGTTAGCAGAAACGAATCCCAACCCTGCTTTCAAAAAACATAATCCGTACTCAAAAACACCGACTCTCTATTTTGTATAATCTGGCTGATAATTTTTTTATTGCTATCGCTGGCTTTGGTAGCCACCAACGTGCGAATAGAAAATACACGCAAAGCATCGGCTACCGATAACGTTCCTTCGGCAGAATCTTTCCTTCCATTGAATGGAAAGTTATCGGGGCCACGCTGGCATTGCACATTCAGGTTAATACGCCCCACCTGGCTAGAGAAGGCGTCAATCAACCGCGCTACTTGTTTAGAGTCGTTTCCAAAAATACTTACTTGTTGCCCGAAGTTAGAGTTAAGCACATACGCAATGGCCTCTTCTTCTTTCTCAAATGGAACCACGGGCACTACCGGGCCAAACTGTTCTTCGTAATACACGCGCATTTTATCATTAACCGGATAAAGCACAGCCGGATAAAAAAATGTTTCAGTAACGGTACCCCCATTCGGGTTGATAACTGCTGCGCCATGTTGTTTCGCATCTGCCACCAACTTGGTTAAGTAATCGGTTTTGCCTGGTTCGGGTAAAGGCGTAAGACTTGCGCCAGCATCCCACGGCATACCGGGTTTTAGTTTTGCAATTTCATCGGAAAGTTTTTTCAGAAACTCATCCACAATGCT